>Ga0209640_10001989_pt1 | contig 17705 bp, 15 predicted proteins | sample RifCSP10_1_FD_184018 | JGI IMG/M metagenome (GOLD analysis project Ga0209640, IMG submission 184018) | Soil microbial communities from Rifle, Colorado - Rifle CSP2_sed 10_1 (SPAdes) (version 2) | ecosystem: Environmental > Terrestrial > Deep subsurface > Rock core/Sediment | place: Rifle... | reverse complement strand
GTGGACGTACCTCTGGTGTTCCGGTTGTCATGCCAATGGCACTGCCGGGTAGCTAAGTACGGACGGGATAACCGCTGAAAGCATCTAAGCGGGAAGCCCCCCTCAAGATGAGATCTCCCATGAGCTTCGAGCTCTCTGAAGGGCCCTCGTAGACTACGAGGTTGATAGGCTGGGTGTGGAAGTGCAGTAATGTATGAAGCTAACCAGTACTAATTGCCCGTGTGGCTTGACCATATAACCTCAAACGGTTTTTTGTGGTCTGATTATGAAATGCGTTACCTTAAGTTTCTCAATTTCCGTTTTTTTTTCACTGCTTGTCTGATAAGAGCGGTGAACAGTAAAAAGTGAAAATCGATAAATGAAGTTAGACTTAATCTTTGCGACTCTACACTTTTTACCGCCGCCTTTGGCGGCAACGGTTTGCCTGGCAAACATAGCGAGTGGGTACCACCCGATACCATCCCGAACTCGGAAGTGAAACTGCTCAGCGCCGATGGTAGTACGGGGTTTCCCCGTGCGAGAGTAGGTCACTGCCAGGCTTCTAAATCAAAACCCTTGATGAGCAATCATCAAGGGTTTTTCTTTATCAGCCTGTCAGTGTGATTATCTATGGTAGGTCATTGATGAAATGCATCCGTGTATTTTCCCCAACGAACAACTTGCGGTTGTCCAAATTTGTTCCAAGTAAATTTGTGCCAGTCTCGTAATTTAAAGCCCCTGATAATGTCAGGGGATTTTCTTTTTGTGGCAGTGTAATCGTTTATAGTAGTCGCCCCTCTCGCACGTCCATGCGTTTCGCAGCATAAGGCCATCCAGGACAAAATAGACTGAATACGTCCATGTATCACTACTGTTCCTGTCACAATTGTGTCAGGCTCCAAATACAGAACTCCGTCCTAATATGGTAAGTTTTTTATTTTATACGTTTTGATTTCATGTTTATTGCATGCGCAGCATGATAACTGCTTTATTGGGTTACGGTTTGCACTCATGGGGCTGGCAACATAAAATGCCGGTAAGGCAGGAGTAATGACTGGGTCTCATACGCGAACACTCGCGGTGGACTATGGTAGTAGGGATAGGGCAAAGACTGAATAATGCAGCAACAATACTATAACGCCTAGCCAGCATTATTAGAAACTATCTCAAAATGGCTGCGATTGATACGTCGTAGCATCGGCGCTCGCCTGATTTTGTAATAGGCCCTAGTTCCGGCCATGCGGGAATTCTTCAGAAATTGGTTATTCTTTAGAAAGGGAACACTGATATTGCATAAATATCCTGTTGAGGAATATTTCTATGGAACGTGATTCAGTTAATTATGATGTAGTAATAGTGGGCGGCGGCCCTGCCGGCCTTGCTTGCGCCATTCAGCTGCGGCAGTTGGCAGCCAAAAATCAAGTCAATCTGTCAGTCTGTTTATTGGAAAAAGGTTCGGAGGTCGGCGCGCATATCCTGTCCGGTGCGGTAATTGAAGCCCGGGCCCTGGATGAATTGTTCCCTGATTGGAAGCAACTGGGCGCACCCCTCAATACATCGGTTTCCCAAGATGAACTATATATCCTGACCGGGCCGGAATCGGCGGTCAAGACACCAAACATCTTTATTCCCCGTACTATGCATAACAAGGGTAATTATATTGTAAGCCTGGGCAATGTATGCCGGTGGTTGGCGCAACAAGCAGAAGCACATGGCGTGGATATCTTTCCCGGCTTCTCCGCAGCAGAGATTCTTTACGATCAATCCGGCAGTGTCAGCGGTGTGATAAACGGCGATATGGGGGTTTCGGCCGGCGGCGAAAAAAAGGATTCTTATACACCGGGTATGGCCCTGCATGCAAAATATACAGTCTTTGCCGAGGGTTGCCGCGGCCATTTGGGCAAACAATTAATCGAACGATTTGGGTTGGCGAACGAGTCCGATCCGCAGCATTATGGGCTAGGGATCAAAGAACTCTGGGAAATTGATCCGGCGAAGCATAGACCGGGTGTCGTCATTCACGGCGCCGGATGGCCCTTGACCAAGGAAGCAACGCACGGATTTTTTCAATACCACCTGGAGAATAACCAGGTTGCCGTCGGCCTGATCGTTGATCTCAATTATGCCAATCCCTATCTGAACCCCTATGAAGAATTTCAGCGCCTGAAACATCATCCATTGATGGCTCAGGTTCTGAAGGGCGGTAAACGTCACGCTTATGGCGCCCGGGCAATCACAAAAGGAGGATTGAACTCGTTACCTAAAATGACCATGCCAGGCGCCTTATTGATCGGTTGTGATGCCGGTACCTTGAATTTCGCCAAGATCAAGGGTAGCCATACGGCGATGAAATCCGGAATGGTCGCGGCTGAGACCCTGTACCAGGTCCTCAGTGACGGTAATCAGGGCGGGGACGATTTGACCGTCTATCAGGAAAACCTGCGCCAATCCTGGCTTTATGACGAACTATATCGAGCCAGAAATTTCAGCGCTGCAGTTCATAAATTTGGACTCTATATCGGCGGGGCATTTAACTATATCGATCAAAACATTTTTCGTGGCAAGTTGCCGATAACCTTGCATGATCGCGGCCTGGATCATGCATCGTTGAAACCGGCTGCGGAATGTAAGCCCATCACCTATCGAAAACCGGATGGCGTGCTCAGCTTTGACAGGCTGTCGTCGGTCTACATTTCGAATACCAATCACGCGGAGGATCAGCCCTGTCATTTGACGCTCAAGAATGCGAATGTACCTATACAGGTAAATCTAAAGACTTATGCGGCACCGGAGCAACGCTATTGTCCCGCTGGTGTTTATGAGATTGTCGAGGAAGCGGGGGATCCCATGCTTAAAATCAATGCCCAGAATTGTGTACATTGTAAAACCTGCGATATCAAAGATCCGACCCAGAACATCACATGGATAGCGCCGGAAGGTGGCGGTGGCCCGAATTATCCGAACATGTAAAATTTGGAAATCGCTTACCTGAAGCGTAGCAAACCTTCCTGCATGGTTGACGCGACCAAGACTCCTTCGCGGGTAAAAAAGCGACCCCGGGCCACGCCACGGGCGCCGGAAGTCGATACCCCTTCACAGGCATACAGTAACCAGTCATCGATCCTGAAATCCCGGTGAAACCACATGGCGTGGTCGATACTGGCGATCTGGATGTTCGAATCGAGGACATGCAAGCCGTGCGGCAGCAGGTTGGTGTCCAGCAGGCTGAAATCCGAAACATAGGCCATTAAGATGTGATGTATGACGGGATCGTCGGGTAACTTATCGGTCGCTTTCAGCCATAAATGCCGGATTGGTTCCCTTTTCTTGGGATTTGCCAGATCTACCGGTTCCACCGGTTTCATTTCGAATGGAGCGTACAGGCTGGCGGTCAGTCTGAATTTATCCGGTGCGCGTTCGGATAAATTGCCTAGAAAGTCATTAATGCTTTGTAGTTGTTCGGGTGGCGCTGTTACCGGCATTTGCTCCTGATAATTAACACTGGTTTCTTTTATCTGGAACGATGCCGCCATGGTGAATATGGGTTTGCCATGCTGTATGGCTACCACTCGGCGGGCGGAAAAACTTTGTCCATCCCGGGTGCGATCGACCTCGTAAATTATAGGCGCGGTGTGATCGCCGATACGGAGAAAATAGGCGTGTAGTGAATGAATGTGGCGGTCTTCGACCGTGTTCTGCGCAGCTTTGATGGCCTGACCCAATACTTGTCCGCCATAGACACGTTTGGTGCCTATGTCATGGCTCACGCCGCGGAAGAGATTGACTTCAATGCGCTCCAGTGATAACAGGGCTATCAGTTCATCGAGAACCGGATTCATGGCTATTGGACTCGTTCAGTTTTTTAACTGATATCATACCGGTTTTTTAATATTTATCATGGTCGCCTGAATAATGAAGTTAGATATTATGTGCGCTTGCAGGATTAAGCTTATAACATTTCAACGAAAACGAGGAAAATCATGAAGGCAGTAGTGTTGACAGGTGCGGCGAAGCTGGAGAACTTATCCATCCAGGACTGTGACAAACCGGTAGCTGGTCCAGGCCAGGTTTGTGTGCGCCTGTATGCTTCCGCCCTGAACCGCAGGGATTTCTGGATCGCCAAGGGCAAATATCCTGATATCAAGTTACCGTGCATTCTCGGTTCCGATGGTGCGGGAACGATCGAATCAGCAGGTACCGGCGTGGAACCTTCCTGCATCGGCAGTGCAGTGGTGATCTATCCGGTATTCGAATGGGGAGATAACCCGCGTATCCCTGGTCCGCAATTCCGTATCCTGGGTATGCCGGAGAACGGTACTTTCGCTGAGTATATATGCGTGCCCCGGGAAAATGTCTATCCCAAGCCGCCGCACCTGGCTATGGCCCAGGCGGCCGCCATCTGTCTCGGTGGTCTGACGGCATGGCGGGCCTTGGTCACGAAAGCTGCGGTGCAGCCCGGCGAAACCGTGTTGATCACCGGTATCGGCGGTGGCGTCGCCAGCCTGGCGTTATTGTGGGCGACCGCCTTGGGTGCACAGGTCATCGTCACCAGCAGTCAGGATGCGAAGATTAGCCATGCTATCGAATTAGGCGCTACCGATGGTTTTAATCATACCCGCGAGGATTGGCACAAGGAATTATGCAAAAAGCATAGCGGGGTAGATGTCATTATAGACGGCAATTGCGGTCCGCTCTTCCAGCCGTGCTTTGCCTCACTCAAACCGGCCGGCAGATATATTATCTTTGGCTACACCCAGGGGCAGCCCAGTCATGGACTGGACCCGGCCAGGTTATTTTTCCGGCAGTTAAAAATCGAAGGTACTTTCATGTCTACACCCGGGGAATTCAATGCCATGCTCGAATTTGCAACGAGACACAAACTGGTACCCATCATCGATAATACCTTCAATCTGGACGATGCGGTGGCGGCACATCACTATATCGGCAGCGGCGCCCAATTTGGCAAAGTTGTACTGAAGCATTGATGAAGACCGTATGAAGGTGACCATTGTCGGGGCCGGATTGCTAGGGGTTGCAACGGCTTATTTCCTCAGCCGACAAGGCCATGAGGTCGCTGTGTTCGATCGCTGTGAAGCCGCCGGCATGGATACCTGTTTCGCTAACGGCGGCATGCTGACACCCAGCCAGTCGGAGCCATGGAACCAACCCGGTATATTCTGGAAAGCCCTGGCATGGCTGGGTCACGAAAACTCACCATTTCTGGTACGGCCGCTGGCGCTACCGTCCATGTTAGGCTGGGGCCTGAGTTTTCTGCGTAATTCCAGCCGGCAATGCTTCGACCGGAATATGAAAAAAAATGCACGACTCGCATCCTACAGTCTGCAGGTGCTGCGCGAGCTAAGACAAACCCATGATTTCCATTATGATGAAAATACCAATGGCACTATTAAAGTTTTCACGGACAGAAAGAATTTCATGGAAATTATCGAACGTGCCGGCCTGTATAAGGAACTCGGTATCGCTTACCAGGTACTGGACAGCTCGGAGGTTCTCAGTCTGGAACCGTCATTGGCCACATTGGGATCAGCGTTAGAGGGCGGCATCTATTATCCCGATGATGAATCAGGCGATGCGCACAAATTTTGTCAGTTACTCGCGCGGCAGGCACAACTACAAGGCGTGCAGTTTCATCATCAGATCGAGGTGACGGGATTTGCTAACACGCTGAACCAGATTACTTCCATGATAACGTCGTGCGGCAATTATACTGCCGATGTTTTTGTTCTGGCAGCCGGCAGTTACAGCACTTTACTGGCGAAAACCGTGGGGTTGAATCTGCCAGTACGACCCGTGAAGGGATATTCGCTCACGATCGATATTAGTGACCGGGGTCAGGGTAGCGGCCCAAGTATCCCGGTGGTAGATGAGTCCATGCATATCGCCATGGTGCCCTTGGGTTCCAGACTGCGGGTGGCTGGAACTGCTGAATTAAACGGATATGATCTGAAGCTAAGGCAAAGCCGGATCGACAATATGTACAGATATGTCGCAAGAATATATCCGGACTTGGCTAAAGCACGTGGAGGAGGTTCCATTTTGGAATGGACTGGCTTGCGTCCCTATTGCAGTGACGGAGTTCCTGTTTTAGGCAAGACACCTTTTGATAATCTCTTCCTGAATACCGGCCATGGACATCTAGGGTGGTCAATGGCAGCCGGTTCCGGCAAATTGGTGTCTGATATTATTTGCGACATAGCACCAGCACTGAATCCTGAGCCATACCGTTTGGGCAGATAGATATTTCCAGAATGTTCAAATTATCAACAAAATATAGTGCGAGGCTGCAGGTATTCCAGAAATTTTAGTCAGATATGACCATAAAATACGAAATTACCCAGATATCTCCGTTAAGGTATTGAAAGTAATAACCTTAGTTTTATTTGTTCGCGATGAATCAAAATTTTCCTACTAAAAACTTGAGGTCTTTCCAATTCTGCACTAGTTTTATAATTTGAGGATTATGAATTTAATCTTACCAATACGTCTCGTTGACCATCGATTAACATAAGCTGATGGTTCGCCTTCCTTTATACCTGGATCCAGTACATCAATATCTAAAGCAATTTCTAACCCGCAACTTTATTTCATTTTATAACTTATAGGGGGGTTAATATGTTTGAACATGACCAAGAAATAGTCGATTCATTGCTGAGTGAACATAATGATTTCAAAAGACTTTATGATAAACATGTGCAGCTGAAACAAAAAGTAAAAGAAGCAAATCTTGGCACGCAACCGATGGATGACTATGCGCTGGAAAAATTGAAAAAGGAGAAATTATTGTTGAAAGATCGTATGGCGACAATTATTGAGAACTATCGACAGGCGCATGCCTGATACCTGTTAAATCATTATCGGTTTAAAAATCCTTTTTTTGCGACGCGAGTTTTTTATAACTAAAGTCGGCCTACGCTGCCGCCATTCTGATACCGATGAGCAATAACAAGCAGGCCAAGAGCGGGCGTATTAACCGATCAGGTAAACGTTTACCCATATGACTACCCAGATAAATACCCGGCAGCGATCCAACCACCAAACTTCCCAATAGCAGATAATCGACAGTGCCGATGTGCGCATGCCCAAGACCAGCTATTGCGGTTATAGGGACCGCATGCGCCAAATCAGTTCCCACAATGGTGATCGCCCGTAGCTGAGGATAAAGGAAAAGTAAAAATGCCGCGCCGAGTGCCCCGGCGCCTACCGATGAAAAGGTGACGAGTGTGCCAATCAAAGCGCCCGCCAGGATAGTAACAGGCTTGACTAAACGCTGATGCAACGCACGTACGGCCGTACTCGATTCATCTTTACTGAATTGTTTTAATTGTTCCTTGAACAACAGTGCCAGCGAGGTGAGGATAAGTGCCACGCTCAGTGTCAAGGTTATAATCCGATCATGATTTACACCGGTTGCATTCATCTGTTTCAGTATCAGTACCGAAAGCAAAGACGAGGGGATGCTGCCAATCGCCATTAATCCAACGATTTTCCAGTCGATGGAATGATTGCGGTGATGCGCCAGGATGCCACCCGATTTTGTTATCGCGGCGTAAAGCAGATCCGTGCCGACGGCAATGGCAGGTTTTATCCCGAAAATGAATACCAAAATCGGGGTCATCAGTGAGCCGCCCCCGACACCAGTCATGCCGATAACAAAGCCGACAAAAAAGCCCGCAAACGTATAGGTAATTTCCAAATTGGAATTTTCCTTAAATTGGTCAAATCAGGGTTGGTACATTAATGTAAGTAAACTATACTGAAAAGTAATTATTAGTTATATTTTTATAATAAAACTATATATACGATAAATATGAAACTACAGCAACTCCGATTTATATGGGAAGTGGCGAGACACAACTTAAATGTTTCGGTAACCGCTGAAGACCTATATACCTCGCAACCGGGTATTAGTAAGCAAATCATGCTTCTTGAAGATGAATTAGGTGTTCAGATTTTCCGTCGCAGTGGTAAACATTTAACTGAGATTACGCCGGCCGGGCGAGAAATCATTGAAAAGTCCGGCAAGATCCTGGGTGAGGTTGAAAATATCCGTAAGATCGCACAGGAATTCAGTGATTTCTCCAAAGGCAGCCTGTCGATAGCCACGACACACACACAGGCACGCTATGCCTTACCCAGAGTGATTAAACAATTTATGCTTAAATTCCCGGAAGTTTCCCTGCATATGCATCAGGGCACCCCGGTCCAGATATCAGAGCTGGCATCAGAAGGTGTGGCGGATTTTGCCATTGCCACAGAGGCTCTTGATCTGTTCGAAAACCTCGTAATGATGCCATGTTATCGCTGGAATCGATGCATCGTCGTGCCACAAAATCATCCACTTGTAAGTATATCGAAACCATCATTGGAGCAGATAGCCGGATACCCGATCGTTACCTATGTATTCGGGTTTACCGGGCGTTCACAACTGGATAATGCCTTTCGTAAAGCTGGCTTGAATCCGAAGGTCGTATTCACGGCAACCGATGCAGATGTCATTAAAACCTATGTCAAATTGGGTCTGGGCATCGGGATTATCGCGCGGATGGCTTACGATACCGCAGACGACAGTGATTTAATTGCTATCGATGCCGACCATCTGTTCGAATCAAGCACTACCAAAATCGGATTCAGAAGGGGAACTTTTCTCAGAGGTTATATGTATGAATTCATCGAGGGCTTCGCCCCACATTTGACCAGAGCTGTAGTCGATTCAGCAGTTAAATGTCAGGCTGCAGTTGAGATGGATGAGTTATTCAAGGACATTGAATTGCCAGTGTACTGATCCTCGAAAAAAGGACCAAATTATACCTGCCTGGATTTAAGGAACCTCTGATTAACTCAGAGGTTCAGCCCGGTACACGGATGCGCCAGCATTTTTTAAACAGGCAACTGTTGGAAAATGGAACAACTTAAAAGTCACATCTTTTACTTAGCATGTTCTGAAAAGCCCAGGAGGGAACTATTCAGGGCTTCATGAAGAAACATGGTGTTTTTGGGTAAGCTCTGGTTGCAGGACTTCCTTCAGGAATTTAAGAAATATGGTGTATACCATGGTTTCGCCAGCATCATTTTCCACGATAAAAAACGGTGCCGTTTCGACCTTGTACTCTCTGGCCAGGCGCATACCTTCACTTTGGAGATCAGTCTCATCCGCAATAACAATCTGATCAATTCTGGATAGCAGACCGGCGTCCTTGAGCCGTTGCTCTACTTCTATACATTTCCGGCAAGGATTACCATCCGCCTTGATTTTTTTTACAAATCTGATGTGCATTTTATTCATAGCTGTTTTCAACTTACCAGCAAATCAAAATAACTAATAAAATTTAAAGTAACTACAACAACAATCTAGATAGATATTAATTTCCGCAGTCCTGTCATGAAAAGGACTGAAAAATAAGCTTTAACCTGAGTGTAGTTCGATATAGCGGCTGGGGATATAGGTTCCGTGCGAGGATAAATCGGTTAATTGTACGGTGTTGTCACCATGATATTCTATTACCAGATGTAACCTGGATATATCTCTCAATTTTGGTTCCATGATGATATTACTGGCGGAATCCCTGCCAACCACATTACGGCCTTTGTGTAACTTATAAGTCCGTCCTGTCTGATCGGTAAATTCAAATTTGTCTTTATAAGCTAATTTACAGACGTGCTTGGACAACAGGATCTCGATTTCTTCATCAGGCTTCAGAGTTACCGTCACCACTTCACCTTTGGGCATACGTTCAACTCCATGTTCTTCGCCATCATCCGCGTTTTCTACCAAAGTGTTATCCAGTATGATGGTATCTTTGAATTCTGCTAAAGTGGATATGGACTCATTCGGCTCCTGCATTAGTTTTTTCTTTTCGGAATAAAGGTACTTTATAATTTCCTGGCGTGAAGACAGATATTGCATGTATTTAACGAGGGCCAGGCGCCTGAATGGGTTTAGTTCCTCATCCCCCGCGTTCAGGGCAGATATAATCTGCCGCCAGGAATGGTCTTGTGAAAAAATGAGCGGATCCAGTTCCCGCATGGCCCGGTTAATACTGTCAGTATCTTCTATGGATTTGGACAAAATGGAGACAAACCGTTTCTCGATATCCTTAATCGTCCTGGCCTCATTCTTAAGCTGATCCGTAGTGAATTTGACCATCTCTATGATTTTCTTTGATGGTACAGAGGTCCTGCCGGTCATACAAAAGTCAAAATCGTTGATAGAGCTGAACTTTAGTGTCTGTTCACCGACTTTTAGTTCTACAGGTTTGGCGAAGAACTTGTTAAGCATATGACTGGAAATCCTTAGGCTAAATAATAAAAATTCTATCTTAAACCTGCATTTTCAGTGTAACCGATAATGAGAGTGAATTCACAAAACTGACTTAATTTATTGATTTTCTGTGAAAACAGGTTATGTCTGACAAGCTTCGATTAAACTGAATCAAATTTTGCATAATATTATATTATGAAATATGTTTTGTCGTGTAACTTATTGGCTGTTAGAGATTTTTTCTGATGTGGTCAATAAATCAACAATCATGATCGAGCAAATCTGACGCCAGAAATTGTCGGCGGGCTGTTTTATCGCAGTCAGCAAGTTTGGTGACCATTCGATAAAATTGTCTCAAATCATAGTCATATCTGATTAAAATATCATTAAAGCCTGGCACCAGATTTTTGTAGGTCAATATCAGAGCCAGTTTCGCGTTATTCACCCCTGAACTGAACCAAGATTTGTAATCATCCGGCCCATGCCAGGATATCTGTAACTGTTCGTAATCACGATACATTTTTTCGAAAACAACCTGCTTTTGTAGACGCAGTTCAGCCTTATCCCGGTTGGATTGATACAGGATTTCCAGTTCCGCTTTGTATTTAAAAACGAGTTGATTAAATTCATTTTCCCTGGCAAGCGACTGTTCAAATTCCGTCGATTCTTTACTCAGGTTATTGTCCTGCAACCAGCGTCTGACGCCATATTCCGCAACCATGTCGGCAAAGGCCTCATTAAATTCTGTGTCGTCAGCGAAATATATCAATTGATGTGCAAGCTCATGAAAGATAACTCTGGCTAAAAAAGTACTGTCATATTGCAGCATGGTGTTGATTACCGGATCGGCGAACCAGCCGAGTGTTGAATAGGCAGTGACACCGGCGATATATACGTCGTATCCCCCATCTTTCAACTCCTGTGAGTATCTTTCTGCCTCGGCCTTGGAAAAATACCCCCGGTAGGTAAGACAGCCGACAATTAAATAACACCAATTCAATGGTTCAAGTGAAAATTCAGGTGTGGCTACTACATTCCAGATAACGTGTTGGCGACCAAGGTCCACATAAGTGCTGTAACTGTTATTTTCCGGCAGGAACAATACTGCACTGGCATATTTTCTAATCGCAATAACTTGCTGCAGACGATTTCGTAATTCTGGTGCTATATCACTTTCCGTTAATATGAGTGCAATCGGTCTGCTTTTTTGCATTATTTCAAGGTGACCGGAAATGGATTGCTGATAATAAGACAAGGTTGTACAGGAGTTGGATGTCGTCAATAGAAGCAGCAGGGTTGGATATATAATAAATTTTGCAGGTAAGGGCATCATATGAAAATACCATGATACTACGGTGATTGCAGGTTCTGGGTACTGTTTTCAGACTTGCCGGAGTCAGTGACCAAAAATATAGTGTATATTTGGTGGGCCGGCACACCGATAAACTCGATCTATAACAAATGTATTCAACTATTGTTTCTGTTGATACTCTCAACCAGAATCTTGACGATCCCGCCTGGGTGATCATCGATTGTCGGTATGATTTAGCGGACAGCAATGCCGGCTACCGATCCTATCTCGATGAACATATTTCCCGGGCCATGTACGCAAATCTAAAACATGATCTCAGTGGCCCGCCGGTTACCGACCACGGGCGGCACCCCATGCCTACGCCCGAGCGATTGAATAATTTATTCTCCACTTTAGGTATCAGTCATGATTGTCAGGTGGTCGCCTATGATGGGTCATTCGGATCGGTGGCTGCTCGTTTGTGGTGGTTACTGAGATATATGGGACATATGCATGTTTGTGTGCTCGATGGCGGCTGGCAGGCTTGGAGCAGGTCCGGCTACACAACCGAGCAGCTCGAGCGGAGCAATCCAAAGACCCGCTTTCGCGGTGAACCACGACAAGACTGGTTGGTAAACATTGACGAAGTGATATCGTCGCCACGATTGGTTGATGCACGCGAGCCAACCAGGTTTCATGGCGAGCAGGAGCCAATAGATCCAATAGCCGGGCATATTCCCGGGGCAGTTAATCATTACTGGAGGAATAATCTGGATGCCGAAGGAATGTTTCTCCCACCGCAAAGATTAAAACACTTATTTCATGATTTATATGCAGGGATTGCCCCGGAACAGGTGGTATTTTATTGTGGTTCGGGCGTGACAGCCTGTCATGATATTTTGGCTGCAGTTCACGCTGGTCTGGCTTGTCCGCGGCTTTACGCCGGTTCATGGAGCGAATGGTGTTCGGACGGAGGCCGTCCCATCGCGACGGATCATGGCTAAAATTGTGGTTGTGATAGTAGTGTTCCCTATATTCGTTTTATAATGATCGCTTTAATAAGACTACCCCTTAAGTTGCACAGACATCTGACAATTTACTGCTGTTCTATACTCTTGCTGCTGGCTACGGGCATGCGGCCCGTTGTCTGGGCGCAGGCTGATCCTGTTGCAGTGGATGATACGCAGCAAAACTCCGTAGACGTTGATCTGCCAGCAGAGACATCTCCGGCTGTCAGTGGTGTAGTTGATCTTAGCAGCGGTGATGGTTTAGAACTGGATATCATCCTGGTGCTCGATAACTCGGGCAGTATGCGTCAGAATGATCCGGGCTTTCTAGCCAAGCGGGCCGTCACGGAATTTATCAGCGGTCTGAACGAAGCAACCCGACTGGCAATCATTATTTTCGACCAGGACGTTAGTCTGGTGATGCCTTTGACCCAGGTCAGCCTTGCCAGCAGGGACGGGTTGTTAGTTAGCCTGGATCGGATCACATACCGGGGCCTGTTCACGGACAGCCCGGCGGCGATGGAAAGGGCGATTTATGAGCTCAAGAATAACGGCCGGGGAACAGCCCAGAAACTGATAGTCTTCATGACTGACGGAATTGTCGATACCGGTAATGCCGAACAGGATCTTGATAAGAGCAAGTGGTTACGAGAGAGCCTCGCCCCGGATGCCGCTGATGCCGGGATCAGGATTTTTGGTATCGCTTTTACTGAAGATGCTGATTTCCGCCTGATCCAGTCTCTGGCACAGGAATCGGGTGGAGAATATTATCGCGCCTTGCAGGCCGAGGATCTGGGCCGCGTATTCGAGCAAATCCATGCCATCATACAAGAGCCATCGTCGGCAGCAACTGCCGCTGAACCACAGTCAGCACCGGCTCCGGCACCGCCACCACAGGTGATCATCGAGGTCCCCGCCCAGACCGGGCCCGCCATGGATAGAGGAGAACGCATTCGCTCGGTGATTATGATTGTCGCAGCGGCAGTGATGATTCTGGCAGTCTTGGCGATATTATTACTGTTATTGCGCCGGGGCCGGGGCGCTGGGGCCGGTGCTGCGGAGGAATTTGTTTCCGAAGCCTATCTGAATGATATTCACGGCCATACTTCCCAAGGCAGTTACAAGTTGGGCAAGAAGCCCACGATGTTCGGACGTGTAGCTGGTATGGATACTGACCATCTCGACTACATAGTCATCCCTCAGTCAACCATCGGTAGAAGACATAGTTTAATCGAGTATAAGGATTATGCTTTTTGGATAGTCGATCAGGGCAGTATTAACGGGACATTCGTCAACGATGTGCCGATTTCCAGCGAAGTAAGGTTAAAACATGGCGACAAGGTGAGATTGCATAAGTATGAATTCGAATTTGTCATGCCTGAGATGGTCGATGCTGGTAAGACCGTCATGTCGCAAACCATGCTGGCAGCTCAATCCCCTGACGCAGCCGAGGCCACTGAAATAAAAGGGGCGGGATCCGCTGCCGACAAAAAATTCAACCTGGATTTCGATATGAGCGGCGAGATCGCTGCGCAAGAGCGGGATTCGAAAGTCGCCCGCCAGGTAGCGGCGGAAGAAAGTCAGGATATTGATTCCGAGGAAGAAACCCTGATTCCCGGCCATGAGTCGCGAACTCCGGTAAGAATGGAACAACCCAAGGATCAGGACAATTTCGATACGGAAGATGAGACTTTGATGCCTAGCCAGGACAGCGAAGCAAAAACACCGCCCCACGGTACGCATGCTCCGCAGCGGCCGGAAACGGTGCAATCGAAAAATGACTCTGACAAGGAGGATGAAACCCTCATGCCGGGTAATTTCAATTTACCGGAAGAGGATGCTACGATTAGAAAAGATGCAACTGATGACAAGGCTTTCGACAATTTCTTTGATATCGGCAGCCTGGATAAAGAAGACGACAAGTAAGAATTACTCGCCGCTATATCTTTATATATTTTAAGATAACCCCCGCCTAAACAGGGATGGTGTATGTTGCTTCCCAACCCTGTGGTCATGTTCGGTTACGAATCCCGGCTGTTTGATGTCAACAACCCCGGTTCAAAGAATCCCGGGCTATCAGAGTTAACGCATTACCTGCATATACTGCGGTAGCGCTTAAGGTATCCGTATGACTGCCAATCGTATCTCAGTCCACGCAACACAATCAGTTATCCATTATAGCTATCTCCTGGGAGGACGATAGAAGTGATACGGTTAAATGTCGGGTGTATTAATTTTGTCTGCTTGACTTATCAAGTCTAATGCTAATTCCCGGGTGCAGACATTTCCGTTCTTCTAAATGATTCTGGAGAGAATATTATGGGATTAAGTGCTGTCGAAAAATTCCTTAAATCCAGCAAAACCCGGCACAGTGAAAACCGTTGTTATCAAACTATCACTCCGGATTTCTGGTTAGCGCGCATGCAGAGGTTGCTGACTGAAAAGTACATAAACAATGACTTTGAATATAACACTACGGTACATCCCTGCCTGATTAATAGCAGAACATTCCTGGTGGATGTAAAAGGATTATAGAGCAGGCAGCCAGAGGCCTAGGTCATTCTGCTATATTCGCCGAAGATAATAACCTCGCGCTCGAGGAGGATAAACGCGCTGTTACCCAACTGGTAGCATTATACAGCGGATCAATAAGCCCGCTTTTTTATTTATAGGATGTACTGGTTTAAAATGCCGATACATTGAGGCGTCAATATTGAACAAATAGTACAATACATTCTTAAGCATGTACTATTGGCTATTGACTGCATGAACAAGAAAAAGGCCTTACTCGAATATCTGGCTGATGGCAGATTTCATTCCGGCGCGATACTGGCGCAATCACTGGGCGTGAGCAGGATGGCGATCTGGAAGCAGGTCCAGACCTTGCGTGATTATGGACTGGATATTTTTTCAGTGAAGCGCAAAGGCTATCGTCTGGCCCAGCCCATCGATTTGCTGGATCTCACTCGCATCAAACAGTCCATAGACACTACCACGCAGTCCAGGATCGCCAACATGGAGATCGCATTTATCGCGGAATCGACCAACAGATATCTGATGGATAAACTTCCCCATGAAAATATTCATGGCCATGTTGTGCTGGCTGAATATCAGTCCGCTGGCAAAGGGAGCAAGGACAACAGGGTCTGGGTGTCACCGCTTGGCGGCGGCATCTATCTATCTATCGGTTGGCATTTCGATGTTTACCCGAATTCCTTTACGGCGCTGTCGCTTGCGACCGGTGTCGCAGTGGTCAGAGCCTTGCAGCAGTGCGGAGTAGAAGGATTGGGGCTGAAATGGCCCAACGATATAGTCAGCAAGGGGAGCAAGTTAGGCGGTATCCTGATCGAATCGAGGGGTATCACCAAAGGTCATTGCGATATCGTTATCGGCATCGGTATCAATGTCCGTATCCCAGCGCAGGTGTATACGATAATAGGTCAACCCTTTACGGATATCTCCAGACTGCAGCGGACATTACCAGCACGCAATCACCTGGTGGCCGCGATCATCAGTGAAACTATTAGCATGCTGGTCGAATTCGACCAGCATGGATTTTCCCGGTTTATTGACGAATGGCGCCGGCTGGATAATTTTGCGGGCAAGGAGGCTTGCCTGGTCTTTCCGGACCGAACCTTGAATGGTCGTGTGCTAGGTATTGAAAACAACGGCATGTTAGCAATGTCAATTAATGGCCGAAAGCACCAGTTCGCCGGCGGCGAGTTAAGTTTGCGGAGCCTGGAGTGAAGCTGTTAATCGATATCGGTAACACCCGTATCAAATGGGCATTCCTGGTCAATAAACAACTGCGTGACCCACGGGCATTACTCCATAAGGATCTGAACTTGCAAGAGTTGCTGGGCAGCAGTCTTCTCCGTAACCAGCAACCCGGACAGGTTTATATCGCCAATGTGGCCGATAGATCAATCGGCGACAGGATAGCCGCAGCGATAAAAAAGAAATGGGGTCTGGCACCGGTATTCGTCGAAGTCAAACGGCGAAGCCGCGGTGTGACTAACGCCTATCGGGACATTACGCAGCTGGGAATCGATCGCTGGCTGGCGGTGGTGGCTGCCTGGAACCGTTACCGGGCACCAGTTTGCATAGTCAATTGTGGCACAGCCGTGACGATTGATGGTGTTTCAAAATCAGGCAGGCACATGGGAGGATTGATTGTCCCGGGTCTGAACTTGATGCAAGGCCAGCTCACCGGCGTAGCTAGTGGAATCAAGCTTGAGCCCAACAAGCCATTCGAATTGAAATTCGGCCGCACAACCACGGAATGTGTCAACAATGGGGCCGGCCGGGCAATCGTAGGGTTGATTGATCATGTTGTCGCGGAAATGACGAAACAGCACGGTAAGAGATTGGCTCGTATCATTACAGGTGGCGATGGAGAACGGATCAATGCCTTATTGCAGGATGAATTCACCTTTGATCCTCATCTGGTTTTACACGGGCTGTCACTGCTGGCGGAGAAGAACAAGTGAGATGGGTATTTACAGTGTTTCTGCTGCTGAATGTCGTTTATTTCGGCTGGGAACTGGATCGCCAGATCAAACTCGATCGCCGGAATGCTGCTACCGACGTGCACCCGGCTGCAGGTGCGTATACACTGAAATTAATCACAGAAGGCGATGCCCAACCGAAAATATTCCAAAAGACTTCTGCTACAGTAGGGGCCAGCGGTGATTCTATATTCGTGCTGCCCGAGGATAATCAACTGGTTGCCGAGTTGCCCGAAATCACCACGGTGACTCTGGATACTGTCTCCGGCAATTTTTATTGCTACACCTTCGGCCCTATCGAAGAAGAAATACTGGCAATCGGTATCGGTGACTGGTTTAATTCAAGGCGAGCTCTAACCAACATCCACTTTAGTGATGAAAAAGGCAAACAATTATTCTGGATTTACCTGGCCCCACAGGAGTCCGGTCTTGATGCGCGGGATATCATTCGTGATCTCAAAGACAATGGCGTTGAGGATTATCGGCTTATCAGTAAAGGTGAAATGCAGAATACTATTTCTCTGGGGTTATACAGCGGTCATGATGCGCTGAATGAGCGGATCGGGGAATTGAAGCAGCAGGGATACCAGCCGATCGTGGTTCCATACGATGATGGCAAAAGGGTATACTGGGTTGACGTC
>Ga0209640_10001988_pt1 | contig 17706 bp, 14 predicted proteins | sample RifCSP10_1_FD_184018 | JGI IMG/M metagenome (GOLD analysis project Ga0209640, IMG submission 184018) | Soil microbial communities from Rifle, Colorado - Rifle CSP2_sed 10_1 (SPAdes) (version 2) | ecosystem: Environmental > Terrestrial > Deep subsurface > Rock core/Sediment | place: Rifle... | reverse complement strand
GGGCAGGCGGATCCGGTCGGTACGTACGATCGGCGGCGCCTGGCGGGCCGGCTCGGGGCGCTCCTCGACGAGGTTGTCGAGGACTGAGGGCCAGTAGCCGAATGTTCGAGGGGAGTGTGGCGATCAGCCGGCTAATTCTCGCGGGCGGGGCGTAACGACCGAAACGGGCCGAGTTGCCAGGGAATGAGCGCGCCATCGCTCGGTGGCCGGGAATTACGTGAAGCGCGACGCCCCGGCCCGCGGTAGTTCCCCGCCGGCGAGAATTGGCGCCGGAAGCCGAATCGTTGAGCGTGGCGACCGAGGGGCCAGCCCCCGGTGCTAATGGAATTCGGCCACAGGGCCTGAGCCTCCCCCTAACCGGCCTCCCACAGGGCGGTGAGGGCGTCGCGCAGCGAGCGGCGAGGAACCCAGCCGAGCGCGCTCGCCGCCGCTCGGATGTCGGCCACCTGCCAATCGGTTGCCTCCGACCGCGGAGAGCCGCCGCGATCCTCGACGATCGGACCGGCGTACCCGGCCACCTCCGAGAGGAGCTGGACCATCTCGCGCGCCGTGACGGCCCGACCTGAGCCGATGTTGAGCACCCGGCCGGTCAGGTCGGTCGCCAGGCTCGCGACCGCGACTGCGTCAGCCATGTCACGCACGTCGACGAAGTCGCGCGTGGCGTCGAGAGGGCCGAGGTGGACGGCGCGGCCGCCCGCCAGCGCGTGCCGGATCTCACGGGCCGCGCGGCCAGGCAGGCTCTCAGGCGAGATTCCCGGGCCCAACGGGTTGAAGACGCGCAGCACAAGGCCGGGCACGTCTGCGCGCTCGGCCGCAGCAAGCACCAGGCCGGTCGCGGCGAGCTTCGAAATCCCGTAGTCGCCGACGGGCGACGCCACATCGTCCTCTCGGGTCGCGCGTCCGATCTCCCCGGGGCCGTACTCGGCCGCCGAGCCAAGCTGGATGAAGCGCACGTCCGTGTCATCCAGGGCGGCCAGCAGGCTGGCGACGAGGGCCACATTCGCCGCGCCCAGATCAGCCTTCGAGCCATGCGTGGCGCCGGCGCAGTTGATCACGGCCACCGCCGATTCGCCCAGGAGCAGGCGACGCAGTGCGGGCGGATCCGTCGGCAGGCGGCGCCAAGCGGCGTCCCGACCGCCGGCCGAGGAGCGGGAAAGGGAGAGCACCTGGTGGCCGGCATCCCGCAGGGCGCGGGCGACGTGACCGCCCAGGAAGCCGGTCGCGCCGACGACCGCGACGGTGGGCATCTCAGCCTCCGGGGAGGAGGCGCGCGCGCAGCTGAGGGAAGTCGGCGTTGGCCTGGTCGTAGTCGGCCGGCCGGCCGATGTCGAGCCAATAGCCGTCGAAGCGATGGCTGTGCGGTTGCCGGCCGTGGGCCAGCAGGTCCAGGACGAGCTGGTCGAAGCCGAACGGCTCGCCGGCCGGATAGGCCGCGAGCGTCGAGCGCGACAACCCGTAGACGCCCATGCTCACCGCGTAGTCCAGGGTCGGCTTCTCCCGAAAGCCGGTCACCACCTCCCCCTCCACGTCGAGCACGCCAAAGTCCACCTCGACGGTGCGGTGGTAGGTGGCGATGGTGAGGGGCGCGCCCGAGGCGACATGGGACTCGAGCAGGGCGGCATAGTCGAGGTCGGTCAGGACGTCGCCGTTGAGCACCAGGAAGTGCTCCGGCAGCCGGCCGAGGATCTGGATCACGGGGCCGATGGTCGACAGCGGCCGCTCTTCGAGCGCGTAGTCGACCTCGACGCCCCACTGCGAGCCGTCTCCCACGACCGCCTGGATCAGCGGGCCGAGATGCCCGATCGCGATCGTCGCCCGGCCGAACCCGGCGTGAGCCAGCTGGCGCAGGACGATCTCGATGACCGGCGTGTCGCCGATCGGGACGAGCGGCTTGGGCAGCGAGGAGGTGAAGGGGCGCAGGCGGGTCCCCAGCCCGCCGGCCAGGAGCACGGCGTGCATCGGCGTCTCAGACGTTGTAGATCCCCCATCGGTAGCGTGCCAGATTGGCGGGGTCCGAGAACCACTGCACCGTCGTCGCCAGTCCCTCCTCGAGTGAGTGACGGGGCGACCAGCCGGTGGCGTCACGCAGTGCGCTGCTGTCGCAGACGAGGCGCATCACCTCGGACTCGGCCGGGCGGATGCGCTCGTCCTCGACCCGCACGCGGACGGTGCGATTCATGATCCGGGCGATGACCCCCACGAGGGCGCCGATCGAGATCTCCCGCCCGGTTCCCGCGTTCAGGACCCGACCGACGACCTGCGCCGCCGGGGCGGTGCCGACGGCCGCGAAGGCGTCAGCGACGTCGCGCACGAAGGTGAAGTCGCGGGTCGGGTCGACCGCCCCGAGCGCCACCTCGTCCTGCCCGGCGACGAGCTGCGACACGATGGTCGGGATGACGGCCCGCGCCGACTGCCGCGGTCCGAAGGTGTTGAACGGGCGCAGCGTGACGACCGGCAGGGCGAAGCTAAGGTGGTAGCTCTCGGCCAGCTTGTCGGCGGCGATCTTCGACGCCGCATAGGGCGACTGCGCCTGGAGCGGATGCGCCTCGTCGATCGGCGCCGAGCGGGCGGTGCCGTACACCTCGCTGGTGGAGGTGTGCACGACCCGCGGCGTCTCGTGCAGGCGGGCGGCTTCCAGCACGTTCAGCGTGCCGCCGGCGTTGGTGGCCAGGTACGACCGCGGGGCCCGGTACGAGTACGGGATCGCGATCAGCGCGGCGAGGTGGTAGACCACCTCGGCGTCCCGCACCAGCTCGTCCGCGGAGTCGGGGTCGCGCACGTCGCCGAGCACGACCTCGACCGACGCCATCGTCTCGGCCGGCAGGTCCTCGAGCCAGCCCCACGAGTTGAAGGAGTTGTACTGCACCATCGCCCGCACCCGGTCGCCGCGCGCCACGAGCGTCTCGACCAGGTGCGACCCGATGAATCCTTCAGCGCCGGTGACGGCGACGGTCGCGGGCAGGGTGACCTCCGTGGTGCGGGTGGCGGCGCCGGGAGGACGTAGTATGCCATCGCCCTCCCGGCACCACGGCGCGACTCAGAAGGCCTCCAGGTAGCGGCCGACCTCCCAGCTGCTGACCTGCATCCGGTACTCGTCCCACTCCTCGGTCTTGGCCTCGATGAAACGCTCGAAGACGTGCTCACCCAGCGCCTCGCCGATCACCGCGTCCTTCTCTAGCTCGTCGAGCGCCTCGCGCAGGGTCCCCGGCAGCTGCCGGATCTTGCGGCTCTCCAGCTTGGCGGCGTCGAAGTGGTACAGGTTCTCCTCGACCGGGTCTGGCGGCGCCAGCTTGCGCGCCACGCCGTCCATCCCGGCCGCCAGCATGCAGGCGAAGGCCAGGTACGGGTTCGACGACGGGTCCGGGCAGCGCAGCTCGATGCGGGTGCTGTTGAGCTGCCCCTTGCTGATCTGCGGGATGCGGATCAGCGCGGAGCGGTTGATGCGGGCCCAGCCGATGTAGACCGGCGCCTCGTAGCCCGGGACGAGCCGCTTGTAGCTGTTCACCAGCGGCGCCAGGACGGCGATCATGCCCCGCGCGTGATCGAGGGTGCCGGCGATGTAGCTCCGCGCGATCGACGACAGGCCGTACGAGTCGGAGGCATCGGCGAAGGCGTTCTTGCCCTTCTTGATGTCCCACAGACTCTGGTGGCAGTGCATCCCCGAGCCGTTGATGCCGAAGAATGGCTTGGGCATGAAGGTGGCGTACAGCCCCTTGCGCGCGGCGACCGCCTTGAGCGTGGTCTTGAAGGTGACCGCGTTGTCGGCGGTGCGCAGCGCATCGGCGTACTCGAAGTCGATCTCGTGCTGGCCGGTCGCGACCTCGTGGTGGGCGGTCTCGACCTTGATCCCGAACGCCTCGAGGTCGTTCATCATCTCCTTGCGGACATCGGTGCCGAGGTCGCTGGAGAGGTCGAAGTAGCCGGCCGCGTCGTGCGGCAGCGCCTCGACCGCGTCGTCATTGCGGCGCAGCAGGAAGAACTCGAGCTCCGGGCCGGTGTTGAAGACGTAGCCGAGCTTCTTGGCCTTCTCGAGCTGGCGTCGCAGGACCCAGCGCGGGTCGCCGGGGAACGGCTCGCCGTGCGGGGTGAAGACATCGCAGATGACGCGCGCCGCCCCGCTCGGCAGCGGCTTGCCGTCGGCATCGAAGCCTGGCTCCCAGGGGATCGGCGCGAAGGTGGCCAGGTCGGGGACCAGGAACATGTCCGACTCGGCGATGCGCGCGAATCCCTCGATGCTGCTGCCGTCGAACCACTTCCCGTGCTCGACCGCCTCCTCCAGCTGGTGCATCGGCACCTGGACCGATTTGACCTGCCCGACGATGTCGGTGAACTGCAGGCTGACGAAGCGCAGGTTGCGCTCCTCGGCGAGCTTCAGGGCGGCGGCGAGCTCCTTGGTGGCCATGCGGGGACTCCTTGGCGGGGTGGAGGTGACCCGCTGAGGCTAGCCCGCGTGCGGGGCGTCCGGGCCTCGCGGATTCGGACGGGCGTCGGCAATGTTTGTGCAATGTGCACAAACGGCTCGGTCAGGGCCTGCGGTTCGTCTCCGCCAGGATGCGGAGCGCGTCCTCCGGGCGGCGCGGGTCGAGCCCCGTCTCGTCGCGCGCGACGCGCAGCCGATAGAGCACCGTGTTGCGGTGCACGCCCAGGCTGCGGGCAGCCGGTGCGATTCGCCCGTTCGCACGCGCCACGGCCAGGAGCGTGGCTCCGAACCTGAGGTCGGGCGCCGGCTCTGGTGGCCGGCGCGCGGGCCGCGCCCCGGGGCGTGCCGCGGCGGCACGGCGCAGCAGGGCGCGCAGCGTCACGCCGAGCGCGTCGGCCGCCACCTCGTCGCAACGGGCGAAGGGCAGGTCGTCGAACAACCAGACCGCGGCAGCCGCCCGGATGCGGCGCTCCAGCAGCCAGAGACCGTCTCCCGTGCGTCGAGAGCTCTCCGACCGGACGCTGCCGCCGATGAATCGCGCGTGCGCCGCCGCGAAGCGCGCCGCCAGGGCGCGTCCGGCCGGTCGCGCGTGGAGGGCGCGGAGCTCCCCGTCGGCGACCACGGCGACCCCGCGCTGGATGCGCGCCGCCACCAGCCCGCTCGGCGCGGCCGGATCGGGGTCGGCCAGGGCGGCCTCGGCGGCCGCCAGGCGGAGCTCCGCCGCGAGGCGGGCGAGGTGACCCGGCTCGTCGCGGAGGTAGGCAGCCAGCGCTTCGCTGAGCGCGGCAATCGGCCGGCTGCTGGCCAGCACCGCCATCTCGTCGCCGGCCGGATCGGGCCGCTGCGCCCCGGATAGCCCCGCCAGGACCAGGCCGGACGGGCGCAGGCCCGCGGCCTGAACGGTGGCCAGCAGCGCCTCGAGGGGCTCCCCGGCGGTGAGTGCCCAGTCCACGACCAGCAGCTCGCCATCGACGACCGGCGGCAGGTTCGGCGAGACGGTGCGCGTCCGCAGCACGCCGCGTGCCGGCCGCAGGACCGCCTCGATCGACCCGGAGACGAGCCGTGCCTCGGGGTCGACGGCCCGCCACAGGTCGATGATCCGCGTCACGCCCGCCCCTCGGTGACCGTCCCCGCGACGAGTCGGGCGAGCGCTGCCAGCTCGTCGTCGACGCGATCGAAGCGCTCGCCGCGCAGGAGGATGCGGAGCCCACCGTCGACCGGTCGGACCGTGAGACGGCGTCGCGGCAGCCAGAGGGCGATCGCCAGGGTGGCGACCAGCAGCACGGCGCCGCCGAAGAGGAGCCCCATCCCGGGATCGCGGCGCGAGAGGAAGGTGAGGTAGGCGTCGAACCCGGCCAGGCCCACGGTGACCGACCCGAGGCGCCGCTCTTCGCCGGGCCGCAGCCGGATGCTGTCGATCACGCCGCTCGAGCCGGAGGCGGTCACCAGCAGCTCGTTCGCCACGGCGTCGACCAGGGTCAGGCCCAGGGTTACGCCAGGCGACGGGAGGTCGGCGAAGGCGGATGGGCGCCCGCCGATCAGTCCGTCCAGCGCCACCGGCGTATCGAGCAGCGGCCGCCCGCCGAGCGTCGTCACGCGCACGCGAGCCGCCGGCCCGTAGGTCCAGCCGTGGAGCAGGTACCCGCCGAACGCCCCGGGCCGGTTGACCTGCACCAGCTCGGTCGCTTCGGCCTCGCCGTCGCGCAGGAAGGTCACCGTCGCATCCAGGCGCGTCGGACGCCCATCGGCCCCGAATCGCGCCTCGAACTGGTCGAGCCGCACCGAGTCGGTGAAGCCGGGGCGCGGGGCATCGAGCAGCGCCTGCTCACCCGGCAGCAGGCTGAAGGTGGTCTCCGCGCTGAACGCATGGCCGGCCGCGGCGCCGAGGAGCATGAGCACCAGCGCCAGGTGGCTCAGCTGTCCGGCGATCCGGGACCAGCCACGCCGCGTGCCGGCCAGGGACCAGCGGGCGCCGGTTCCCCGCTCGGCGACCCGGTAGCCGGCCGCGCGCAGCACCCCGGCCAGGCGCGTGCGCGCGGCACCGTCTGGCTGCACCGCCGCCGGCACCTCGGTTGCCGACAGGTCGGTCCCCTCGGCCAGCGGGGACGGCTGGCGCCACTCGCGCCAGGCGACTGGCAGTCTGACGGCCACGCTGGCGGCGCCGGTGCACAGGATGATGCCCAGCAGGACGAGATACGGGGGCGTCTCCAGCAGCCACGCGCCATCGGGCAGCGCCGCGGCTGCGGCGTTCCAAGCCCCGGCGAGGAGCAGGAGTCCGAGCGCGAGCCGCGGCTCGGCGGCGACGCGCAGCAGCCGTTCGGTGGCGCGCGCCAGTCGATCGGCCCGCCGGCCGCCAGCGGCGACTGCGGTCGATCGGCTCATCGGACCTCCGTTGGCTATCGGGTGGCGCCTTCTGCGGCGGCCGCCAGGTCGGCGACCAGGTCGTCCGCCTCCTCGAGGCCGATCGAGACGCGGATCGTCCCGGGCGTCATGCCTGCCTCGGCGAGCTGCGCGTCGCCCAGCTGGCGATGAGAGGAGGACGCGGGGTGGCTGCACAGGGTTTCGACGGTTCCCAGGCTGGTGGCATGCACGGCGACGCGCAGGAGGTCCAGGAACCGCTCCCCCGCCGAGCGACCGCCGGTGACCTCCAGGGCGAGCATCCCTCCAGCCATCCCGCCACGAAGTGTTCTGGCGGCCAGGTCGTGCTGCGGGTGCGACGCGAGGCCCGGGTAGCGGACCTCGGCGACGCCGGGCGCACCCTCCAGGGCGCGCGCGACGGCGAGCGCGTTGGCGCTGTGCCGGTCCATGCGCACGGCAAGCGTCTTCAGGCCACGCAGGGCCAGGAAGGCCTCCAGCGGCGCCGCATTGCCGCCGGCGTTGATGACGATCTCGCGCGCGGCGGCGACCCGCTCGGCGCTGCCCAGGATCGCGCCGCCGGTCAGGTCGGAGTGGCCGCCGATGTACTTCGTGGTGGAGTGGACCACCACGTCGGCGCCCAGCTCCAGCGGGTTGCACAGGTACGGCGAGGCGAAGGTGTTGTCGACGGCCACCACCAGGCCCCGGTCATGCGCGAGCCGCGAGATGGCCCCGATGTCCGCCATCGCCGTCGTCGGGTTGCTGATGGTCTCCAGCCACACGAGCCGCGTCCGCTCCCCGACGGCAGCCGCCACCCCGTCCGGATCGGTGGTGTCGACCGCGGTCGTGGTCATGCCCGAGCGGGCCAGCACGGTCCGGGCCAGCCCGACCATGCCGCCGTACACGGCGCGCGGGATGAGCAGCTCGTCGCCGGCGCGCAGGTGCGAGAGGACGACGCCGTGCATGGCGGCCATGCCGGATGCGGTGACATGGCACGCCTCCGCGCCCTCCAGTTCGGCGAGCGCCTCTTCCAGCGCCGCGTGGGTCGGGTTCGAGTAGCGGCTGTAGGAGTGCCCGGGCCGCGCGAACTCCAGCAGCTCGGCCAGCTCGAGCGCGCTCGCCACCTCGAAGGTGCTGGTCTGGTAGATCGGCACGTTGACCGGCGGCTGCGGTGCGGCGGGGACCCGGCTGGCAGCCTTGATGGCGCGGGTGGCGAAGCCGGGCATGATCGGCCGAGTCTAGCAGCCCGGCCGGTCGCCCCCGGGGACCGGCTAGGGGAGCAGCCGCGGGCTCGGCGGCGTGTCCGACAGCAGCGCGAGGCCGATCGCGCGGATGGCATCGAGGTCGGGGACCAGGATGTAGCCGGCCGACGAGAACGGCTCGGCGGTCATGAACTGCGGCGGCTGCAGGACGATGCGCTGCAGGCGCGACATGTCCGCCTCCTGGACGGCACGCGCCAGGTCGGCGATCCGCTCGCTGGGCACGTCGGTGGCGATCGTGTTCTTGACCGCGTCGAGGAGCCCGGGCAGGGCGAGCAGCAGGTTGCCGGCCGTCAGCTTCTCTCGCACCGCCGCCAGCAGCAGCTGCTGGCGCTCCGCCCGGGTGAAGTCGTTGTCTCCTGCCCCCTTGCGTGAACGCACGAAGGCGAGGGCCATCCTGCCGTCCATGTGGTACGTGCCCGGCTTGATGTAGAAGCCCACGTGCCGATCGAGCTCGTCGATGTAGGTTGGGTCACTGATGGCGCGTTGAACGGTGATCTCCACCCCACCGATGGCGTCGACGGTCTGCTTGAAGCCGAGCAGGTTGATCGCCGCGAAATAGTGGATCTGCACGCCCAGCAGCTCGCCGATGGCCGCCTTGAGGGTGCCTACCCCGCCGAGCGGGTACTCATCGGGGTTGGCGGCGGCACGCACCATCAGCGAATTCAGCTTGGCGTTGTAGACCCGGCCGTCAGGCAGCGGCGTGCCGTACAGGTCGCGCGGCACGCTGATCATGGCCGAGCGCGACCCGGTGGTGTCGAGGCTGACGACAAGCATCGTGTCGGTGAGGGCGGTGGTGCGGCCGGGGGCGCTGTCGACGCCCACCAGGAGGATGTTCACACGCTCCCCGGCGACGGGATCCGGCTGGCCCGATGGCTCGGGCAGCGCCCCGAATCCGGGGAAGGCGTCCTCGAGGTCGCTGCCGTGCTCCCCGCCCAGTGCGACCGCATCGAGCGTGTCGATCGCCTTGGCCACGTAGTAGGCCGGCAGCGCGTGCATCGCCAGGGTCACCGTCACCAGCGCAGCGGTGATCCAGGTGGCCCAACTGCGCACGCTTGGACGCTCGCGCCGGCCGTGCGCCTGCACGACGGCGATGAGCCGCCAGGCCAGCAGGAGCACGTCGAGCACCACCAGCCCGATCAGGAACCGGAAGTCGAACAGGTGGGCCAGCAGCCGCGAGGAGCCCCCGACCAGGACCAGCGCCACACCGCCGACCAGCACGATGGCCGGCGCTGCGAGGAGCCACGCCAGCCCAGCCTGCCCGTTGTAGGCCTGGCCCAGCCCGGGGAACAGGAAGGAGAGAAGCGCAGCCAGCGAGGCTCGCGGATTCGCTGACGAGGCTGGGATCGGCGCGGTGCCCTGGCGTGCCACCGAGCAATGGTGCCACGGCTCGTCCTTTCGTACCGGGTACGATCTGAGGCATGCATCGCATCCGCCGGATGGGCCGCGGACCGCTTGCCGCGGCGGGCGCAGGCGGTCTGCTGCTGCTCGTGCTCACCGGCTGGCTCCTGCTCGCCTCGGGGCCGACACCGGCGCCCAGTCCATCACCGTCGGCCACGGCCAGCGAGGAGCCGACCCCCTCGCCGTCGCCGTCACCGAGCCCATCGCCCTCGCCGACGCCGGTGGCCGCCATCGCCTGCCCGCTCAGCGGACTGGCCGTCGACGACCCCGCAGTCCTCGAGCGAACGGCGCTGGCGGTGCAGGTCGAGAACCACCCCCAGGCCCGGCCGGCACGCAACCTGTCGAACGCTGACATGGTGGTCGAGGCCCCGGTCGAGGGCGACACGACGCGCTTCACCGCGATCTTCCTGTGCCAGCCGACCGAGGGGCTGACCGGCCCGGTCCGCAGCGCGCGCTACTACAACGTCGATCTCTGGCAGGACCTGGGCGTACTGACCGTCGGATTCGGCGCCAGCAACGGCGCGCTGCAGCGCTTCGCAGCGGCGGGGATGCCGTATGTCAACGGCATCACCGGCGCCTGGCCCTGGTTCCGCCGGGCCGGCGACAACCCGGCGCCCCACAACCTGTACGGCGACGTCGAGGCGATCCGAGGCGCTCTGGGCGGCGGCGGCGCGATCGACCGGCTGACGGCGAAGGTGGGGCCGCTGCGGCCACCCTTCACCTTCGACCCGGAGGCCGTCCTGCCGGCTGGGCGGAGCGTCGCTGCGCTCGAGATCCGGACCACCGCGTCATGGCGATTCGGCTGGTCGTGGGACGCGGCGACCGGCCGCTGGGCCCGCCAGGACGCCGGCAAGGCGATCGTCGACGAGGTGACCGGCGAGCCGCTGACCGTCAGCCACGTGCTCGTCCAGCGCGTCACCCAGGAGGTCGTCTTCGGCGATCCGGATCCCGGCGGCAACCCGCGGCGCCTCCAGCACCTGGTTGGCGAGGGCGACGGCGTGCTCTACAGCGGTGGGCGAGCCATCGCCCTGCACTGGTCGCGCCCGACGGCCGCCGACGGCACGCGCTGGACCTACGCCGACGGCGGCGACCCGGTCGTCCTGCCCCCCGGCGTCATCTGGTGGGAGATCGTGCCGGTCGCCGCTGGTGTCACCGAGTCCTGAGGGTCAGTCGGCGTCGCCCGTCCTGGCGCTCGGCGACGAGAGGAGGGCATCCATCGCGCGCCGGATCTGGTGGTCGGGATCCATGTTGCGGCGCGCCGCCGCGATGTTGCGCCGCACGTCGGCGGGATCCGGCTCGTCCTCGCCGTGGGCCTCGGCCGGTGCGCCGTTGGACCGTGCCGGCAGCACGGCGAAGGCGGCCGCCGATGTGGCCGGCTCGGGCTCGGCGCGAGGCTCCGGCAGCTGGGCCGGGGGTGGGGTCTGCGGTGGCGGCTCCGGCAGCTGGCGGGTCCCGCTGCGACGCACGCGGGGATACCCGGTGATCTGGTTCTTGCCGAGCGATTTGGCCTGGTACATGGCCCGGTCGGCGGCGATCATCAACTCCTCGGCCGAGGACCCGTCCTCGGGGTGCGACACGAGGCCGACGCTGACGCTGGTCGTGTCCTCATCGGCGCCGATGGACGGACCGATCTCCTCGACCCCCTCGCGGATCTTCTCGGCGACGACGTAGGCGCCGATGAACTCCGTCTCCGGCAGGAGCACGATGAACTCGTCGCCACCGTAGCGGTATGCCGAGTCGACGTTGCGGATCGAACGCGTGATGGCACGGCTCACCGCGCGCAGCACCTCGTCGCCGCGCAGGTGGCCCATCGAGTCGTTGATCGCCTTCAGGCCGTCGAGATCCACCATCAGCACACAGAATCCGCGGCCGCTGCGCCGGGTTCGCTGGACCTCCTGCTCGAGGGTCGGGAAGAGGCGGCCGCGGTTGAGCAGCCCGGTCAGTGGGTCGGTCTGCGACAGCTCCAGGGCGCTGGCCCGTACTCGCCGCTCGGCGTTGGCGTAGACGCCGGCCAGCGAAGCCAGCAGCCAGAGCGATCCGATGTTGATGCCGACGCGCAGCAGCGCATCGTTGGAGAGCGGCCCGGCCGGGTCGGCCAGCAGCACGCCGAGATACGCAATGGTTGCCGCCGCCGCCACGCCCAGCGCCAGGCCGCCTCCCAGCGTCAGCGCGGCGGCGACGGCGATGACGTGATAGACGAACACGAAGGGGGACGCGGAGGAATCGGTCAGCCAGATGAGGCCGGTCGCCAGGGCCACCGCACCGAGCACCTCGACCGCAGCTGAGATCGGCCCGCGCCAGGCTACGGGCAGCAGCTCGTGCAGGACCACCACCAGCACCACCGCGCCACCCGCCAGCGCGTAGATGCCGACCCGGTTCGAGGCATACGCATCCACGACCCCGATCCCGACCATGATGCCGGCGATGGCGACCCACCACGCCACGCGCACCGCTCCGCGGTACGACGGGGCGATCAGGGTCGTGGCCGGGGCGCCTCCGGTGGCGCGGGCCACGTCACCCGGCTCGGACGGTCGAGCGGATTCGCTGCGCTCCCGGAGCGCGGCGACCAGGGCTCCGAGGCCGACGAGCGCGGCGATCGCGCCCGTGACGAGGATGAAGGTGGTCTCGGTCGTCACGTTCCTCACTCAGGCGCCCGTTGGAGACTGGCCGCCACGCGGCGCCGTTCCCCCTGCCGGTAGTCTAGGGTTTCGGCCGAGTCGCGCGCAAAGGTACTAACCCCACCAGAACGAGCTTCTGTCGCGCCCGCGCACCACCGACCACGACGGTCGCGTGCTCGATTGTTGCTACCATGTCGCTCGCCCCCCAGGACACAGGTTCGCTTCGAGGTGCTCATCACGGATCGGCCGCGACCACGACATCCTGGCCTCGCGGCCTTCCTGTCGTTCCTCTTCCCCGGCCTTGGACAGGCCTACGCCGGGAATCGGCGGCTGGCGATCATCTTTGCCGCGCCCGCGCTGGTCCTGCTGTTCGGCCTCGCCGCGGCCGTCACCGTCCTGGCAGATGAGCTGCGCAACGAGATCCTGTCGGCCACCTTCCTCAGCGCCCTGCTGGTGGCCAACCTTGGGCTGCTGGGCTGGCGGCTGGCCGCCATCGGGCAGGCCGGTGCGGGGCTGACCTCGATCGGGCCACCGCACCAGGGGCGCCGGCGCGCCATCGCCATCGGCCTGGTGATTGTCCTCGCGATCTCGACGGTCGGGATGCACGCCTGGGCCGGCGTGCTGATTGGCCGGGTCAACGCGACCCTCGAGGTCGTCTTCGACGGCGATCAGCCGGAAGCCGGGGGCGGGGGCCGGCCGGGACCGATCAACCAGCCCGACTATCGCTGGGACGGCACCGAGCGGATCAACTTCCTGCTCCTCGGCATCGACTCGGGGGTCGGTCGCAACGAGGCCCTGACCGACACCATCCTGGTGGTCAGCGTCGACCCGGTGGCGGGGACGGCGGTGATGGTGTCGGTCCCGCGCGATACCGGGTTCGTTCCGCTGCCGGATCGCAGCGTCTACCCCGACGGGGTCTACCCCAGGAAGATCAACGAGCTGTCGAGCGAGGCGGCGCTGAGCCCGGCGCTGTGGTGCCCGGACCTCCCGGCCGCGGTGACGACCTGCGGGTTGCGGACCCTGCAGCGCGCCATCGGCCTGTACGTGGGGATCCCGATCCAGTACTACGCCACGGTCGACCTGCAGGGCTTCGTGGACCTGGTCAACGCCCTCGGCGGGGTGACCCTGTGCCTGCCCGGCCCGATGGTGGATCCCGAGTACGGCGGACCGACCTGGTCGGAGACCGGGATCGCGCTCCCGGGCGGCTGCCAGCACTACGACGGCGCGCACGCGCTCGCCTACGCCCGCATCCGCAAGGGCTGGATCGAGCTGCCGGACGGGACGCGCGAGACCCAGAACGACTTCAAGCGCGCGGAGCGGCAGCAGCTGCTCCTGCTGCAGGTGCGGCGCGACGTCGCCCAGGCGGACCTGATCTTCGAGCTGCCGGCCATCCTCAGCGCGATCGGTCGCGCGGTGGAGACCGATTTCCCCCGTTCGCTGGCCGGCGACCTGGCCAGCCTGCTGCCGCTGGTCACCGGGCCCGACATCGAGCGAGTGGTGCTCTCGTGGCCCGAGTTCGTCGACCTGCCGACCGAACCGCTGGTCAACTACCTGCTCATCCCGCGGCGCGATGACGTGCGGGCGGAGATGGAGCGCCTCTTCGGCACCGAGCTCGACGGGTGGTACCTGGGATCGATCGCCGACGGTCCGCCCGAGACCGGCCCGTGACCGCCACCGTCGGCTCGCCGCAGGCAGCGCCGCGGGTCCTGCTGTTCTCGATGTACCCGCTCGACCGAGGTCTGTGGGGCGCGACGACCCGGATCACTCAGTTGCGCGATGCGCTGGCGCGTCGAGTCCAGCTGGATGTCATCTCGGGAACACGCGCCGGTCGAGCGATCGCCATGGCCCGCTTCGTGGCGTCCCGAAGGCTGGGCGGGCTGGCGGGGATCTACGTCGAGAATTCGACCGCGCTGCCGGGCCCCGCCGACCTGCTGTTCCTGGCCATCGCCAGGACGCGACGGATTCCGATCCTGACCTACGTTCGCGATGCCCAGCAGCTGTTCCCCGAGTATTACAGGACCACATCGCTCAAGCGGCATCTGTCTCGAGCGCTGTTCCTGCCGGCAGTTCGTCTGTTGATGGCGATCTCGACAATCGTCGCATTTCCATCGGCAGGTCTGGCTGCCGCCGTGGTGCGGAATCGTCGTCCGACGGTCGAGCCGACCCTCCTCCCTCCCGGATCCAGGATTGCCAGCGCGAGTCCCGTCGACCCTGCCGCGCGCGGAATCCTCTTCGTCGGCGCGCTGAGCTACGCCGTCCACGGTGCCGCGATCCTGCTCGATGCGATGCGGCTTGCACGGGCATCTGACCACCAGCTGACCCTGATCTGCGTCTCGCGGCCGGGTGACGAACCGTCCGGTCCACTCCCCAGCTGGCTGCGTGTGGTCCGCGCCGAGGGCGAGGAGATCGATGCCCTCCTGCCGCAGGTGCTGGCCACCATCACGCCGCGACGCAGATCGCCCTACAACGACCTGGCGGTACCCATCAAGGTGATGGAGTACCTCGGATATGCGCGCCCGATGATCGTCACCGATACGCTGGAGACCGCGGCCATCGTCCGCGGGGCCGAGTGTGGCGTCATCGTCCCGGACACGGCAGAGGGTCTGGCGGACGGCATCCGCACCGTGGCCAGCGCATCGCCCGACCAGATCCGGCTTTGGGCGGAGGCGGCGCGCCGTGCGGCGGTGACCAACTCATGGGATGTTCGCGCCGCGACCATCCTGGACCTGCTGCGGGTCAATACGTGATGCCTCGCTGGGCCGGTGCCCGAAGCTGGATCGCGGGCGTGCCAGGGACGACCCTCGGCATCGGCACCACGGCCGTCCTCGCTGTCCTGGGGTCCCGCGTGACCCTCGCTCTGTTCGTGGCCGGCGCCGCCGTGCTGGTCGCCCTCACCGCCCGAGCCAGCCTGAAGTGGCCACGGCCCGTGCTGGTCGGGGTGACGCTCAGCCCGATCCTGGACCGCTACCTTGCGCCCGGCGTCCTGGCTCCCGAGGCCGAGTGGCTCGCTCACTTCCTGTCGGAGGCGCTGCTCCTCGTCGTGGGCCTGACCCTGGTCGTCCAGGCGGCCAGGCGAGGCACGCTCCGCAGCGCACTCAGCCATCCCACCCTCGCATTCGCCGCCGCATTCATCGGGCTCGCCATCGCATCGGCCGTGATCAACGGCGTCCCCGGCACGCAGGCGCTGGCCGGCATCGCCTTTACGCTCGACGCGGTCGCGCTCTTCTTCCTGGCTCGCGTGGTTGGGTTCGATTCCAGGCATGCGCTGGGCGCGATCGCCGCAGTGGCGGGCCTGGTCCTGATCGCAGCCGTGATCGTCATCGCCCAGGCGCTCCTCACGCCACACCTCCTTGGCCTGTCGGCGCTCGTGGGCCGATTTGGGGAGGTGTACCGGCTGGCGGCCTTCTTCGGTGACCCGAATACCGCGGCCGCCTTCCTTTCGGCGGCGATCCCTTTCGCGCTCTTCGGTGCAACCGGGCTCCGCACCCAGCGCAGGAGGCGCATCGCGCTCGCCGGCGGCTTCCTGATGGCGCTCGCCCTGTGGCTCTCGTTCTCACGCGGCGGCTGGCTCGGTGCCGTCGGAGGGTTCAGCCTGGCTGCCGTCATCCTCGACCATCGTGCCCTGCGCATCGGCCTGCTTGTCATGGCCGCGGCGCTGGTCGTTGCCCTGGCCATGCCGCGCTATCTCATCTGCGATACGTGCGACGATCGACCGGACCTGTTCGGATCGACCTTTGGGCGCTTCGGCACCATCGGCGAGGGCCGGGACCTGCGGCTCCTGTTCATCGGGAACGCCCTGCCGATTGTTGCCGACCATCCGGTGCTTGGCGTTGGGCCGGGCCGCTACGGCGGCGCTGCCGCCGACATCTTCGGCACGCCGATCTACGTGCAATACGGTACCGACAGCCTCTTCATCGACCCGTCGCAGCGCACGGTGGATGACTTCTGGCTGCATCTGGTCGTGGAGAGCGGCGTGGTCGGGCTGCTGGTCTACCTCGCGGCGGTGGGCGCGGCCCTGCGCGCGGTCATCCACGCGGCGCGGACCGCCGCCCTGGGTCGCCGGGTTGCCCTTGCCGGAATTGCCGGAGCCGTCGCGTGCCTCTCGATCAACGCGCTCACGACGATGCTGCTCGAGGCCAACAGCGCCGCGTTCCTCTTCTGGTTCCTGCTCGGCATCGGCTCGCAGCTGACGATCCAGCCTGGTGGCGACCTCACCGCGCAGGCTGCCGCGGCACCGGCCTAGAACTGGCGGCCGATCACGATCTGCCACAGCGTGCGCCCGATGAGCCGCACGTCGAGCCAGAACGAACGCCGCTGGATGTAGGCCAGGTCGAGGGCGACGCCCTCGTCGAAGCTGAGCCGCCCCCAGCCGGTCGCCTGCCACAGCCCGGTCAGGCCCGGGACCACCGACAGCCGCGGCAGGTGCCATGCCTCATAGACCTCCACCTCGTACGGGATCGGCGGCCGGGGCCCGACCAGGCTCATGTCGCCGCGCACGACGTTGACGAGCTGTGGGAACTCATCGAGGTGCGAGCGGCGCAGGAACGTGCCGAGGCGCGTCACCCGCGGGTCCGCCCGGATCGGCAGGAAGGCCTCGCCGGCAGGTGCATCGCGTCCCTCGCCGCGGATCAGCTGGCGCACGTGGTCGCGGTGGCGCTCCTGCTCCGCGCCGAGGTGCATCGTCCGGAACTTGTAGCAGGTGAACGGCCGCCCACCGAGGCCCAGGCGTTGCTGCCGAAAGAGGATCGGCCCACGCGATTCCAGCTTCACCGCGAGGGCCACGACCGCGAGGATCGGCGAGGTCAGCAGCAGGCCCGTCGCCGAGGCCGCCAGGTCGAGGGTCCGCTTCGCGAGGCGGTAGCCGGTGGGGGTGGGCGCCACCGGGACCGTCAGCGAGGCGGCCTGCCCGATGCGGACGCCGGTCTCGCTGGTCATCGGCTCGGTCGACTCCTCGGTGGATGGATGGTCGGGGCGGCCCGATTCGAACGGGCGACCTCCTGCTCCCAAAGCAGGTGCGCTACCAGGCTGCGCTACGCCCCGCCGCCGCAGATGCTACCGCGCCGCCAGCCGCTCGACGATCTCCAGGTAGCGGGCGGCCTGGACGTCCCACGCGTAGGCGGCGGCCTGGCGCTGGGCCTCGGAGCCAAAACGAGCCGCCGCAGCGGGGTCGGCGGCGAGCTCGTGGATCGCCTCGACCAGCGCATCGGGGTCGCCTCCGGGAACGTACCGAATCGCCTCGGCGCTGAAGTGCGACCGCACGGTGGCCAGGTCGCTGGCCACGATGGTGGCGCCCATGACCGCGTACTCGAGCATCTTGGTCGAGAGCGAGAACTGGAGGTATGGCTCGGCCAGGGTGGGCACGACGCCGATGTCGGCGCCGGCGATCAGGCCGGGCAGCTCCTCGATCGGGACCGGGCCGTTCAGGTGCACCCGATCCGCGGTACCGGTGCGTGCCACCGCCGCTTCCAGATGCGGCCGGTACGGCCCGTCGCCGTAGATGTCGACCCGCAGCGGCAGCGAGTCGCCGATGCGCGCGGCCGCCTCGATCAGCACCTCGCTCCCGTAGATGCGCTGCAGGTTGGAGTGGTGGATCAGCCGCAGCTCCCCGTCTTCCATGAAGGGGCGGCGCGGGACGCGCGACGGGTCGAAGAGG
>Ga0209640_10001987_pt1 | contig 17712 bp, 15 predicted proteins | sample RifCSP10_1_FD_184018 | JGI IMG/M metagenome (GOLD analysis project Ga0209640, IMG submission 184018) | Soil microbial communities from Rifle, Colorado - Rifle CSP2_sed 10_1 (SPAdes) (version 2) | ecosystem: Environmental > Terrestrial > Deep subsurface > Rock core/Sediment | place: Rifle... | reverse complement strand
CGGTCGTCCCGAGCCGGCGCGCGAGGTCGGCGCGCTCCACGGGCTCGAGCCGGCTCTCCTGCACGACGACCTCGGCTCCGCGAGCCCACGTGCCGAAGAGCGTCTGCCACGCCATGAGGGCGGATCCCGAGTCGGTCGCGCACCAGGCGACGTCCCCCTCCCCCGCGCCGAGCCAGTGCTCGGCCTGGAGGCGGGCGGCGAACGTCGCCCCGTGCGTGTGGGCGACGGGCTTCGGAGTCGACTCCATGCCGGAGGTCCAGAGGAGCAGCGCGACGTCCTGAGCGGCCGTGTCCTCGGTCGGGGCGAGAGCCGCCTCCGACCGGCGCGGCACGTGCCCTTCGCCCTGTACGTAGAGCACGTCCTGCGTGAACGAGAGCTGCACGATGTGGCTCTCCGATGCCGGGTTCGCGACGACCAGCACGGCTCCGGTCGTCGCCAGGCGAGCCTCGAGAGCGGCGGCGGAGATCCCGGGAGACGTCGGGATCGGGACTGCACCGACCTTCAGGCAGCCCAGCACGACCTCGACGAGCGAAAGGCTCACGTCCAGCAGCACGAGCACGCAGTCCCCACGCAGGACGTCATGGCTCTTCAGCGCAGTTGCCCAGCGCGAGCTTCTTTCGGCCAGCTGGAGGAATGTCCGGGGCTCGATGACGCCGTCCTTCGTCACGCAGGTCAGCGCCTGGCGCTTCGGGTCGGTCGCGAGGGCCTCGACGACGTCGCGGGCGAAGTTGAAGCGGTCGGGCGTTTGCCAGCGCCCGTCGACGAACGCTGGTCGGAACGCGAGCTCGAGCGGCGAGATCGAGGCTGCCTGCCCCCGTCGGCGGCCGATGCGAAGCTTCTTCACGGCAACGCCCATTATGGTCGCGTTTCGGCTGATCGGGCAGGGTTCTGAACCCCCGTTCGGACAAACGCGGCTGGCTAGCCCCGTTCCATCACGGCGGCGAACGGCTCGTCGGCGGGGAGCCGGTCGGGTAGGCGGAAGCCTCCGGCCTCCTCGAGCGCTGCGATCCGGTCCGGAATCGGAGGATGCGTGTTGAACCAGCGCGAGAGCGCGAGGACCCCGCGCCGCTCGGTGTCGACGCGGTCGGTGGGGCTCTCGACCCAGAGGTGGGCGGTCGAGGCGTCGGCGTAACGGATCGTCGTGGGGTCGAGCTCGAGCCGGCGGAGGGCGAGCGCCATCGCCTCCGGGTCGTTCAGGATCTCCGCCGCGCCCGCGTCGGCGAGGTACTCGCGCCGCCGCGAGAGGCTCATGCGCAGGAGCAGCGCCGCGTACGGCGCGAGCACGAAGCCAACGACCGCGAGGACGACCACGAGCGCTCCCGCCTTCCGGGAACGGCCCCCGTACGCGATCGCGCGGAAGCCAAGGTCGGCGACGAGCGCGATGACCCCGGCGAAGACGACCGCCATGGTCATCAGGTACGTGTCCCGGTTGCGGATGTGCGAGACCTCGTGCGCGAGCACCGCCTCGAGCTCGCGCTTCGGCATCGTCTCGAGGAGCCCCGTGGTCACGCCCACGTAGCTGCGCTCCGGGCGGAGCCCGGCGGCGAACGCGTTCGGCGCGGAGTCGGCCACGATGCGGACCTCGGGCGTGACCGGGAGCCCGGCGGCGATGGAGGCGTTCTCGACGAGCCGGCGGAGCGGGCGGAGCTCACCCTCCGGAACCTCGTCGGCTCCGGTCATCCTCGCGACCATGCTCCGCGAGCGGACGACCGCGAAGAGCGCGTACACGCCTGCGAGCACGAGCGCCGCGACGCCGATCGACACGTCGAGCACGAGCCCGATCAGGCCCGCGAGGACGAGGAGGAGGAGCACGAACCCGCCGAGCACGATCACGCTCCGGAACCGGTTCGAGCGGATCTGCTCCTGGAGCGTCACGGCCGGGCTTCGGCGGCGAACGTGACCTGCGGCGGCTCCGTGTCCTCGCCGGCCGAGAAGAACTCACGCTCGCGGAAGCCGAGCGGGCGGGAGAAGAGGAGCCAGGGGAAGCTCTGCACGGTCGTGTTGAAGCGCATCACCGTGGCGTTGTAGTAGCGGCGGGCGGCCGCGATCTTGTCCTCCGTGTCCGTGAGGTCGTCCTGCAACCGAAGGAAGTTCTCGGAGGCCTTCAGGTCCGGGTACGCCTCCGCGACCGCGAACAGCCGCCCGAGCGCCGCCGTCAGGCCCTCGTTCGCCTCGGCGGCTGCCCCGGGGCTCCCCGCACCCTGGAGCGCCGCGCGGGCGCGCGTGACCTCCTCGAAGACCCCGCGCTCGTGGGCGGCGTACCCGCGCACGGCCTCGACGAGGTTCGGGATGAGGTCGGCCCGCCGCTCGAGCTGCACCTCGATGTTCGCCCACCCGGTATCCGTCTCGTTGCGGAGCCGGACGAGCCGGTTGTACCCGAGCACGAGCACGACGGCGAGGACCGCGACGACGGCGATGGTGATCCAGAGCCAGGCCATCGCCGCGGAACCTACTCGACCTCGAGGGCGGCTGCGAGGGCGGCCCGACCGCGGGAGAGCACGGGCTCGCCGTGGGAGAGAAGGACGAGCCGGACCGGGAGCTCGAGCAGCGGCCTGAGCGTGGCGGCGAGGTCGCGGTGCGTGCGGCCGGTGGGAAGCCACGACTCCGGGCACATCTGCACGCCGCCCGCACCGTCCCCGAGCAGCACGTCGCCGGGCACAAGGGCCCGGTACCGGGGGAGCCAGTAGACGACCTCGCTCCTGCGGGCCGTCGCGAACGCGGCGATACCTCCGGGAAGCCAGTCACCGGGGCGGAAGGCGTTGGTGACGACCCCTGCGCGCCGTGCCACGGCCGCACGCGCTCCCGTCGGCGCCCAGACCCGGGCCGAGTACCGCTCGACCATCTCCGCAGTGCTTCGGGTGTGCCAGAAGATCGTCACGAGCACGTGCACCTCGCCGCCCGTGCGGGCGACGTCGCGGTCGAGCGCCCGCCAGAAGCGATCGCGGTCCTCGGGCGGGACGAGAGGGTCGATCAGGACGACGCCGTCCTCGGTCTCGCAGTAGACGGATCCGACGTCCGCCTTCCACTCCTCGTGGTACCCCGTCCAGCGCCAGAGCCCGGGTGCGATCTTTGCGACCTCCACGGGACCAGCCTAGAGATCGGCGAGCAGGCGGAGCTCCTCTTCCACGAGCTCGGCCCAGCGCTCGGCGCGTGGCAGCCGGAGGAGGCGTCCTCCCGGAGATCGGAGAGCGACTCCGTGCAGGGCTCCCGGGATCATGACGTAGCGCCCGCGCGCTCCGAGGGCGCGGGCCCGCTCGAAGCCGCGCCGCGAGAGAGCGGGGGAGACGCCCGGAACCCCGGGCAGCCAGCGGTCGAGCGCGCCGTGCAGGACGACGAGCTCCTTGCCCGCCATGGGGGTCACGTCGAGGGCGTCCGGGAGCCAGGGAGCGAGCCCGACCACCCCGCGCACCGACGGCGCGGCCGCAGCCGAGACGGCGACCGCTCCGCCCATCGAGAAGCCCAGGAGGACGGTTCGCGACCCTCCGATCTCGTGGACGGCCGCCTCGGCGTCCGCGATGCACGAGTCGAGGCGCTTCCACGACTTCACGCGGTATCGGACCTCGGCGAACGTGAGCTCGGGCAGGCGGGGCGACAGGCGTCGAACGAGCCACTCGACGGTCGCGCTCCACGTGCCCCCGACCTCTCGCGCCTGGCCTCCGTTTACGCAGACGACTGTCGCCACGCTGTCACGGGCCGGGGAGACGGGGGCCCCGTTCCGTGCGAGACGTAGCTCGCCTCCCCGTGTGAGCCGCACCTCCGTGCCGGTCGAGAGCTCGCTCATGCCGTGGTCGGGAGCGCTCGCCTGAGCCACTGCGGCAGCTCACGAAGGAGGCCCGGATCGATTCCGTGACCGAGGAAGGGCGACTCCCGGTACAGGACATCGCCGCCGGCCTCTTCGAGGAGACGGGCCGCGCTGCGGCTCCACTCGACCGAGATCACGCCGTCCAGCGCGCCGTGCCCGATCGCGACCGGTGGCAGCGGGGGGTCGAGGTCGAGCTCGACGCCCGGCACCGTCGGGACGAAGCCGCTCAACGCGACGAGCGCGGCCGGTCGCGGCCTTCCCGCCGCGAGCCCGAGGGCGAACGTCATGACCGCGCCCTGCGAGAAGCCGCCGATCACGACTCGCTCGGGCGGGATCCCGTGCTCCGAGCAGACGGCTTCGAGCCAGGCGCCGGCCCGCTCGAACGTCTCGGCGAACGTCGCCGGGTCCGGGTAGCCGATCTTGTGCACCGAGTACCAGTGCGCGCCTCCGGGAGGAAGGCGCAGAGGGCCGCGCGGGGCGAGCCCGAAGAGGCGGCGCTCGGGGTCGAGGAGGTCGAGCAGGGGAAAGAGGTCATGCTCGTCGGCCCCGCGGCCGTGGAAGAGGACGAGCATGCCTTCGGGCTCACCCGCGGCGGGTCGCACGAGGTGCTCGAGCGCATCCGACGACATGGAGTGGAGAACGTAGCCGCGGACGGCAGGCGTCCGGCGGCGGTGTCCAGGCACTGGCTGACGCCGACGCAGGCGAGCCCGCGCGCCGGGCGCCGCGCGGACGCCCGGCGCGCGACCGCTCTCACGCGTCGGTGAGCACGCCGACCATGTTGGCGTGCATGAAGAACGTCGACGTTCCGGGGACGCCGAGCGTCGTGTCGAGCTGCGCGGACAAGCGTGACAGTCGTGCCGGGATCCGCGTACAGCGTCACCTGCTCCGACGAGGTCTCGCCGTTCGACGCCTGGGGAGAGACGTCTCCAGGTAGTGGACGAAGGACTGGCCCCCCAGGGAGGTCCGGATCGACAGCGACTCGACACCGGCCGTCCGGTTCAGGTCGTGGAAGTTCACGAACTGGATCTCCAGCCGCTGGCCTGCCGCTACGGCATAGGTGTCGGAGGCGAACGACGTGCCGGAGAAGGCCAGCGTGAAGTGGGCGTGCACCGGCTCGGGCGCGGGGCCGGTCGTCACCTGGATCGGCTGGCCGCCGAGGTTCACGGTCGGCGTGCCGGTGATCGCGACGGAGCCCTCCACCGTCGTCGTGCCGATCGTCTTCGTCGGCACCGGCTGCGAGTCGTCGTTCGTGACGAGGACGCTCTCGATCTTCTGGGCCGCGACGGCGGTCAGCTGCGGACCGGCCAGCGCGCCGACGCGGACGCACAGAAGCGCGAGGCGCGCTGTTCGGCTACGGGTCTCCCGAGCTTGTTCATCGCTCTCCCTTGGTCGTGCCGGGCCCGGTGCCCGGCGGTCGCGGCTCAGCGTGTGCCCATGCCGCATGGCCGGCATCCCCCTCTGCGCGCCGCGGCCGTCAGTGCCGGATGCGCGGTGAGCCCAGCGCTCGGCGGGCCTGCTCCTACCGGAGTCTCGTGTTCAGCGTGGCGACGAAGCCCTCGAGGGCGGTCTGGTCCCAGCCGTTCATGAAGTCCGCGTGCCCCGCGATACGCCCCGATGCGACCTGCGCCGCGCGGACCGGCGGGTAGAGGACGATCAGGGCGATGGTCGGCAGCGCGACCGGGTGGGTCGCGCGGCAACGGCCGCGGGTCGAGTACGCGACGTGACGACGGTGGTCGGCGCTCTCGAGCGACTTGCCGTCCCAGCAGTTCGGGAAGGCGATCTGGAGCTGCAGGAACTGGTTGCGCGAGCAGTTGGAGGGCACGTAGAAGCGCGGAGGAGCGCCGATCGGGCCGCAGCTCCACGAGACGATCCCCTTGGGCTGGCGCGTCCGCGCGTTCGCATTCCCGGCGACCATCTTCAGCCCGGCCGGAAAGGCCGTGACCCGATCCTGGGTGCGGCGGACGTAGTAGACGATCGCTGCGAGCGGGTTGACGGGCTCCTGTCCCGCGTACACCGTGGGCATCCAGTAGGCGGACGCGTCCGTCTTCGTGTCGCACGTGGTCTCGCCCCCGAGCAGCGACTCGGGCGTCGAGGCCGCGGTCACCGAGCGGCTGCCCACGAACGTGTGGTTGTGCGAGCGGCCGGGCTCTCCCGGGAAGACGATCGGGTCGTCGTTGTTCCGGTGGCTGAACCCGCAGGTCACGACGAAGTAGCCGCCGTTCGGGAACGCGCCGCTCTGCTCGAGGCGTTCCACGCCATCGGGTGCCGCCGAGACTCCGGGGGCGACGAGCGCCGCCGTGAGGACGAGCAGCGCGCCGCTCGAGAGGAACGCAGCGCCGACGGCGTTCCGGCGGCGTGGACCACACGCGTGTGAGGGGTAGCCATCCTGCGGCCTCCCCGCGGACGACCGGTGTCGCCTCACCGCCGCTCCACCTTCCGTCGAACCTATCGTGATTCTGTGAGAATTGTGTGAGAGCGCGTCGGTGCGCCGGCCTCAGGCGGGGCGGCCGACGACGAACCGAAGCGGCGCCTTCCAGGTCCTTCTCGAGTTCCCGCGCGTCCTCGAAGCCAGCCCGGCCAAGGCGGGCGACGGCGTCCTCGGGGCCGAGCACGGAGCCTCCGGAGCGGGCCCCGTCAGCGCCGGAGGAGGGCGAAGGCGATGCCGCGGCCGTGGCCGGTGCGGGCGAGCCGGATCCAGAGTGCCGCGAGCGACTCGAGCTCCCGGGCCGCGGCGAGCGGGCCGGCGTCGATCGCGTCGAACCCGAGCTCGCACGCGAGCGAGAGGACGGTTGCCTTCGCGTCGGCGTCGTCCGCGGCGACGAGCATGGCCGTTCTTCCGTCCGGAAACGAGGGATCGGCCATGTTCTCCCACCCGGTCGTGTTGAACGCCTTGGCGACCCGCGCTTCGGGCGCCCACGCGGCGACGAGCTCCGCGCCCGACGCCTCACCGGCTGCGCCGAGCGGGTTCGTCGCGTCGATCACGACCGCGGCGGAGAGGTCGAGACCGCGCACGACGCCCTCGACGGCCGCCCAGGGGAGCGTCAGCACGACCACGTCGGCGCCGCGGGCGGCCTCGGCCGGCACGGCTGCGACGCCGAGCTCCGCGTGCCGCGGGTCGGCGGGATCGCGGACGCCGTACACGACCTCGTGGCCGACGGCAGACCACCGTTCACCGAGCGACGTCCCGACTCTTCCCGCGCCCATGACCGCGATCCTCATCGCGCGCACCTTAGATGCTCGAGGTCCCATATTCGGGAGGGAGTCCGCCGGGCAGGGATAGCATCCGCCGGTGCGCGCGCTCCGTGATGGCCGGCGGCTCGTCCAGGCGCTCGTGGTCTGGGTGCTGCGTCTCGGGTCCGATCCGGATGACTCTCAAGACGAGCGCGCGCAGAAGGTCCTTCTCGTCGGCATCTCGGTCGCGGTCCTGCCTGCAGGCGCTCTCTGGGGAGGCCTCTACTGGGCGTTCGACGAGCGCGTCGCCGCGCTCTTCCCCTGGGGCTACACGGTCGCGTCGCTCGCGTGCCTGGCGGTCTTCGCGAGGACGAGGAGCTACTCGTTCCTGCGCACCGCGGAGCTGGGGATGATCCTCGTGACCCCCGCGGCGCTCCTGGTCGCGCTGGGCGGGCTCATCCCCTCGAGCGGCGTCATTCTGTGGTCGTTCCTGTCCCCGCTCGGCGCGGCCGTCTTCGACGAGCCCCGCCGCGCATGGCGCTGGTTCGGCGGCTTCCTCGTCCTCCTGGCGGTGACCATCTCTCTCGCTCCCGTCGTCCGTCCGGACGAGGCCGACATGCCCGACGACGCGGTGCTCGCGTTCGCCGCCCTCAACATCGCGGCGGTGTCCCTGGTCGCGTTCGGCGTGATCGTGGCCTTCGCCCGCCAGCGGGAGCAGGCTCGTCATCGGGTCGAGAGCCTGCTCCTCGACATCCTTCCTCCCGAGATCGCCGAACGCCTGCAGGTCCAGCGGGGCTCGGAGACGATCGCCGACAACTTCGAGGAGGCGAGCGTCCTCTTCGCGGACGTGGTCGACTTCACGCCGCTCTCCAGCCGCCTCCACGCGAGACAGGTGGTCGAGGTCCTCGAACGCCTCTTCGGCTCCTTCGATGAGCTCGCCGACCGCTACGGCGTCGAGAAGATCAAGACGATCGGCGACTGCTACATGGTCGCCGCGGGAGTCCCCCGGCGACGCGAGGACCACGCGCACGCGCTCGCGAGGATGGCCTTCGAGATGCACGACTGTGCGAGCGCGTGTCTCGCCGAGGGCGACGGGCGGAGCCTGCGGCTGCGGATCGGGATCAGCTCCGGTCCGGTCGTCGCAGGGGTCATCGGGCGCCGCCGCTTCCTGTACGACCTGTGGGGCGACACCGTGAACATGGCGAGCCGGATGGAGTCACACGGCACGCCCGGCGCGATCCAGATCACCCGCTCGACCTGGGAGCTGATCAAGGACGACTTCGTGACCGAGCCGCAGGGCCTCGTCGAGGTCAAGGGCAAGGGCGAGGTCGAGACCTGGCACCTCGTCGCCCTGCGCGACTGACGCGCGCCGCCGGGCCTCGGGGCGCCGCGGGAACCGTGGGATCGGTGGAATCAACCACGCGCGCTCCGAGGTTTCCGTGACGCCTCTTCCGCGAATCGTCCGATGGCGCCGCCCTCCAGCCGTGGGACCCTGGCGGGCGGAAAGGAGGTGGCTGATGACCACCTACAGCGTTGGACGCCGGCTGCGCGTCGAAACGCGCACGGCAGGCGCTTCCGTCCACGTGGCCTGGCTCGTGGCCGGGCTCGCGCTCGGCTTCGCCGTCCCGTTCCTCTTCGCAGACGTGCTCGAGCTGCCCAAGGACCTGTACTACGGCCTCTACAGCGCCTTCGCGATCGGGCTCTTCGTCGTCTGGGCGTGGAGCACCGGTCAATCGCTGACCGACATGATCGGGCGCAGGTGGCTGCTCGCCGTCGCGCTCGCCGTCGTCTTCGCGGGCGTGATGGCGCTCGTCGTCCTCGCCGAGGACGCGGGCCCACGTCCCGACGGACTCGAGCTGGCGGGAGCGATCGCGTGGCGAGGCGTCGTCTACGGCTTCGCAGACGGGGTCCTGCTCTCTGCGTTCCCCATCCTCGTCGTCTTCGCGGCGTTCGCGTCGAGCCGGCTGCGCGAGCAGCTCCGAGGGAAGCTCGTCATCGGGCTCCTGGCACTCGTCGCCTCGGTCGCGATGACCGCCGCCTACCACGCGGGGTACAGCGACTTCCGCTCCGAGAAGCTCACGAAGCCGATGCGCGGCGACGTGCTCTGGAGCGTGCCGACGCTCGTGACCTCGAACCCGATCGGGGCGCCGATCGCACACGCGGGGATGCACGTGACGGCCGTGCTCCACGACTACGAGACCGACCTGTTCCTGCCGCCTCACGACTGACAGACCCCGGGCTCGGGGCACACGGGCTCGGGCTGGGCGCCTTCAGCGGCGGACGCCTGCGGTGATCGCGAGCGCCGCTCCCGCGGCGAAGAGCGCGCCGACGGCGAGCATCCCCAGCCCGATCCAGAGCAGCGGGTCGAGCTCGGCGCCGATGCTCAGCTCCGCGGACACCCCGCGCGAGCCGTCCTCGTTCATGAGCACCGCCCGCCAGTCGCCCTCTTCCGGCTCCCACTCGAGCGTCTGCTCGCCGGTGCCGCTCGTGGACACGGCCCAGAAGGTCTGCTCGCCGGGCGGGCTCACCGGTGCCCCGCCGCTCAGCTGCGTGTACTCGGGCCTGCCGCCCTCGAAGAGCTCGGCGTCGCCGAAGTCGGTGACGACGCTGTGCTCCACCCCGCTCAGGTACGCGTCGACGTCCGCCGCGGACGCGATGCCGACGAAGACCCGGCGCTCGCTCTCGCTGCGGATGCGAACCGTGCCCAGGAACGTATCGAGGGCCCGCTCGCTGCCGCCCGTGTCGATGTCGGCGTGCTCCGAGGCAACCGCGTACCCCGCAGTCGTGAAGCGCTCGGTCGGGGACATGAGGTAGCCGTCGTCGTCGCGCTGCGTGCGGTCGATCAGCGTCGTCGCGCAGCCCCCGGCAAGGAGCGCGAAGGCGACGAGGGCGGCGATGCTCCCGACGACGATGAGCACGACTCGTCCCGCTCCGCCCCGGCGCGGCGCGGCCGGCGCAGCCTCGGGCGCGACCGCAGCAGCATCTGCCGGAGCGGGCTCTGCCGGACCGAGCTCGGGACGGGCCTCTTCTTCGCCTCCCTGGTCGAGGCGGAACGGGGGATAGACGTCGGTCATGAGCCCGGCGTAGGCGATCACACGAGCGACCCAGCGATCGAGGCCGAGCACGAAGTCGAAGAGCCCGCGCGGGTAGCGCGTCGTGAAGAGGAGGGCGACCCCGGCGAAGACGACGAGGAGCGCGATCAGTCCCGGCGCCCCTCGCGCCTCCCCTCCCTCCCACGAGACCCAGGCGCCGCCGAGGAGCACGGCGAGCACGAAGTAGTGCGGGATGGCCAGGAGCCACCACTTCACGAGCACGAGCCCGCGTGACAGCTCGCCCGGGTAGGCGACGTCGAGCGTCGCCGGGTAATCGGGCTCCTCGCCGAGCGAGAAGGGCGGGTAGCGGTCGGTGCCGAGCGCGCCGTAGGAGTAGAAGGAGACGCGCCACGTCCAGCGCAGGACGCCGAGGTTGAACTCGAAGATCCCCCTCGGGTAGCGGCCCGTGAACAGGATCGCGAAGAACGCGACCACGGTGAGCACGGCGAACGCAGCCCACAGGAAGAAGAGCACGACGTAGTGCGGGAGCGCGAGCAGCCACTTCACGAGCCAGAGCCAGCGGCTGAGCCGCGGGTCGAGCCGGCCCTCGATGCGGACTGGGCTGGACGGCTTGGCGTTCATCGGCACACCTCCTGGTTCGCTCGGCCTCCACTCTTGCAGCCGCGCCCCTCGCGCGTCGTCGTCACGGGGCCGCAGCCCCGCGCGGCGAACTACGGATTACGCGGTCGCGCCGAGCTCGCCGAGCGCGAGGCGCGCGGCGTCGACGAAGGCGTCGATCTCGGCCGCCGCCATGGGTGTCGAGAGGCAGCCCATCCCGCGGGGCGTGAAGATGATGCCGTGGTCGAGCATCGCGAGATGGAGCTCGCGCAGCCGCGCCGAATCCGCCGCCTGCACGTCCGCGTGGCTGCGGAGCGGCCCGTCCGTGAAGTGGAGGTTGAAGAGCGACCCGGCCTGCGTGACGCGACCCACGATCCCTGGTCCGCCGAAGAGCTCCTCGAGCCCCTGTTTCAGGTCCACCGCGAGCGCCTCGAGGCGCTCGTACGTCTTCGGGGTCAGGCCCTCCAGCGTCGCCAGGCCCGCAGCCATCGAGAGCGGGTTCCCGTTGAAGGTGCCTCCGTGTGGCAGACGATGCTCCGAGCGAGGGTCGAACAGCTCCATCACGTCTGCCCGACCGCCGAAGGCCCCGATCGGGAGCCCGCCGCCGATGATCTTGCCGAGGGCGGTGAGGTCCGGCGTGATCCCGTAGCGCCCCTGCGCGCCGTGGTAGCCGATCCGGAAGGAGATGACCTCGTCGAACACGAGCAGCGCGCCCGCCTCCGCCGCCAGCTCCCGCAGGAAGGCGAGGAAGCCCGGCTCCGCGGGAATCACGCCTCCCGAGCCGAGCACCGGCTCGACGATCACGGCCGCGAGGTCGTCGAGGCGGGGCTCGAGGGCCGCCCTGGTCGCCTCGACGTCGTTGTACGGCGCCACCACGACCGACTCCGCGACCGCCGCGGGGACTCCCGGCCCGCCGGGGCGCGCCGTTGCGTCCGCGGGGATGCTGACTCCGTAGTCGTGCGTCCCGTGGTAGCCGCCGGCGAACGCGGCGACGGTGGTCCGGCCGGTGAATGCCCGCGCAACGCGCAGGGCCTGCATCGTCGCCTCCGTGCCCGAATTCGCGAAGCGGAGCAGCTCGACGCTCGGCAGGCGCTCCCGGATCCGCTCGGCGAGCTCGACCTCGAGCTCGCTCGGCCCTGCCCCGCTCATGAGCAGGCCCGCCTGGCGCCGGACCGCCTCCACCACCGGCGGGTAGCAGTGGCCGTGGACGAGCGAGGTGTAGTTGGAGATGAAGTCGATCCGCTCGACCCCGTCCGCGTCGGTCACGCGGCACCCCTCGCCGCTGACGAGGTAGAGCGGGTGGGGCTCGTGGAAGATCGTGGTCCGGGTGTTCCCGCCGGGGAGCGAGCGAAGCGCGCGCTCCCAGAGCGCCTTTGAGGAGCCCGTGATCCGCTCGTAGGTCTCGCGAACGCTCGTCCCCGTCGACGCCATCCCGCCCAGTGTCGCACCTTTCCGCCGGGCATGTGGAGCCTGCGCGCTCGGCCGGCCTCGGACCTCCTGACTTGACACCACTCTCAGGGGTTGCTATAGACGAAGAAATAAAACCACTGAACGTGGTGTCACAAGGAACACGGGATGCCGCTCTCGGACAAGGAGGAACGATGAAGACCCGCAGGCTCGCGCTCCGCCTCCCTCTCGCGGCCGCGGCCGCGGCCACCGCGATCGTCGTCAGCCCGGCCGCCGGGCAGCTGCCGGTGCCCCTCGATGCGCAGCTCGTCCCGTTCGCTCCGCCGGTCGGGGAGGCGACCTACGCGACCCGCGACTTCGGAAAGGACGGCGTCCCCTCGAAGGACGACCGCGGCGGGACGACGACCTGGCGCATCGTCGAGGCGACGGGCAACTGCTGCGAGAACTACCTGACCAGCTCGGCCGACGGGCGCCTGTACGACTTCGGCGGCACGTACGTCAACTACTCCGACGACCGCGGGCTCACCTGGACGTCGGTGCGGCCGCTGACGCCGCTCGTCAACGGCGAGGGCACGATCGGCCTCGCGCCCGACGGCGACGTCGTCGGGGTCGGCTGGGATCCCTACTCCGGCGACCACCTGCAGGCGTTCAAGTACGACGCCGCGGCCGGGAAATGGCTCTATACCGAGACTCCGATTCACCAGCCGTTCTACGACCGCGAATGGGTGCTCGTCGTCCCCGGACCGTTCACGATCGACGGGCAGACCGTTCCCTACATCACCTTCCTCAAGGGCGGCTACCCGACGAAGGAGCTCTGGTACTACAGCACCGACGGTCTCAACTACGTCCAGGTCTCGAGCAAGTTCGTCGACCGGACGCTCGATGCCGCGCCCAAGGGCGTGACGACGTCCGCCCGTCCGGACGCCGACTGGCTCCAGGGGAACACCAACACCGGGATGACGGCGCTCGGCGCGGGCGGGGTGCTCGCCGCAGGCGACTATCCGAGCGGGAGCACGTGGTCCGTCTTCGACCCGGACGCGCTCGCCTGGAGGCGCGCCACGCTCGCGGACGGCAGCGCTCCGGCTGGGCTCTTCCAGGTCGACTCGATCGGCCGCCTGCACAACGTCGTCCCGCAGGGCGCCAGGTTCACCTACCGCTGGTCGGCGGACAGCGGCGCGACATGGGCCTCGCTCGAGGTGCCGCTGCCGGAGGGCAAGGTCGTCGAGGAGATCGACTTCCGCGCCAACTACGCCGCAGGTGTCGCGGCGGTCGTGGTCCACGCGCAGGACACGATCTCGGGGACGGACCAGGATCTCGTCTTCAAGCTCGGCATCGGGCCCAGGGACAAGACGCCGGTTCTCCAGCGGCGCTTCACGGTCGGTCTGGGCGACCTGAACGCCACCGCCGGGCTCGGCAACGACGTGCGCATGGACTTCGAGACCGTCACGGTGTTCGCCGACGGCCGCGTGGCTCTCTCGTTCCTCGACAGCACGACCACGTCGACGTCACCGACGACGGGAGCCGAGCGGCCGAGCCCGGCGATCGCGATCGAGCTGAAGACGAAGATCACGGGCCCGCGTGGCATCACCGACCCCGTGTACCCGGTCGGCGACGCCCAGCCGCCGATCTCCGGGAGCGTCCTCGTTGCCGCCCCAGGTGCCGGCAACCGGGTCGCCCCGGTGACGAGCACGTACTTCGAGTTCGCGGTGCCCGCCGATGCGGACGACGCCGCGATGATCGCCCAGGCGACGCAGCTTCTGCCCGCCGACATCGATCTCTACCTCCAGCGCGAGGTCTCGCCCGGGGTCTGGAGCGGCGACCTCGCGTCCGGCACGTCCAGCTCGCTGACCGACGAGGTCCTCGACACCGGCCGGCTCCTCGCCGGAAGCCGCTACCGGATCGAGGTCCACAACTGGGCCGGCCCGCCGAACAGCGTTCCGCTCGAGCTGACCTTCTTCAACTCCGAGGGCGTCGCGGGCACGTGAGGCGCCGCCACGAGAAAGGGGAAACCATGAACGACCTCGTATCTGCGAGAGCCCGCAACGCAGGCAGTGCGTTCCGGCTCCTGCTCGCGCTCGCGCTGCTCGTCGGCGCGGCCACCCTGGTCGGGCCCGCTCAGGGCCACCACGGCGGCTCCATCTCGTGCGGCGACTGCGTCAAGGTCCCGCTGCTCTTCGACGAGAAGGTCTCACCCGCGGCGAAGCCCTCCGGCGCCCAGCCGGGCGAGGAGTGGGACGGGACGGCGGCGGTGCCCGATCCTCTCGGCCTCGTCGGGGCGGACGACATCCACGAGTTCCAGGTGCTGGAGGGCTCGAGCTCGCTGGCCGTGGAGGTCACGTGGGATGCGGGCACGGCGCTCGCGTACGACCTCGACCTCTTCGTCGAGAGGCTGGACGAGGCCGGAAACTGGGTCGAGGAGGGGAGCTCCACGAACAGCCAGTCGCTCGGCGAGGGCGACCCGGTCGAGCTGGCCGTCGTGCAATCGCCTCTGGCGGGGTCGTACCGGGCGCGCGTCCAGAACTGGGCCAGCACGGAGTTCGCCTACCACGGCACCCTCTGGTTCACGGCCGCTCCGAAGGGCGGCGGAGGCGGCAAGAAGCCCGCGAGCGGCGGACGGGCGAGCGAAGATCGTCCCGACATCGTCGAGGGCTCGAAGATCCACGTGATCTACTTCGTCCCGTCCGACGGGCAGGACCACGGGCTGGACACGAACGGCGTGCTCGAGACCTCGGTCGCGAGCATGCAGTCCTTCCTCCAGGACGACATCGGCCGGCAGCTGCGTCTCGACACGTACCTCGACAGGCGGACGCCTCGCCTCGACGTCTCCTTCGTGCGCGGTGACCTGACTGCGAGCGAGTACTCGCAGTCCGACCATCCGGACGGCGCCTTCGGGGCCGTCACGGAGGAGCTCGAGCATCGCGGCTGGACGGCCAGCGGGGCCGTCAAGCGGTACTTCGTCTACTACGAGGGCCCGGCCGAGAGCTCGAACATCTGCGGCACGGCCTACCTGAACATCACCGGCGGCTACGCGCAGTGGTCGGTCGTCTGGCTCGGCGCCTCGCCGGGCTGCGGAGCGCGCGACTTCGGCACGCCGGAGACGGGCGGCGGCATGTCGGAGGCGATCGCCCTGCACGAGAACTTCCACAACGAGGGGATGGTTCCGCTCGAGGCGCTGCACCAGTGCTGGAGGTACACGTTCCACCTCTGCACAGCGGCGGCCGGCGCCGCGGTCAGCTCGCTCGATCCGGAGAACATCGATCTCCTGTTCCCGTTCGTGACCTTCCCCCTCCGGGACAAGCTCGTGGACCGCGACCGGGACGACTACTACGACCACCCGTTCCTGCACCGCGACATGGCGGACAGCGTCTTCTGGGAGGGGTAGTGCACCTGCGCCACTCGAACGTGTCTCTCCGGCACTCGGCCACGACCCCCCGGTCGGGTGCCGGGAGACTCCGGCGCGCGCGAGGCGGCCGTTCCGCCCGTACGCGCTGCCTCGTACTCGCCGTCGCGATCGCGCTCGGCGTCCTGAATGCGCAGGATGCGCCGGCGGCCTTCGGCATGGAGACCAGGAGCTACGTGGTACCGACGAGGCACGGGCAGGTGTACCTGGAGGTCGTCCACCCGGTGGACGAGAACGGGAGCGTCGGCACGGCCCCGACGATCCTCACGTACTCGCCGTACTCGGGCGCGCTCGGGCGAAACGGCGACGCCTCACGCTGGGTGCCGCGTGGCTACGCGCGTGCCACGGCCGACCTGGTCGGCACCGGCAACTCCGGCGGCTGCTGGGACTACGGCGGCCGGCGCGAGAAGGAGAGCGGCTACGACCTCGTCGAATGGATCGCCGGGCAAAGCTGGTCGACCGGCCGGGTCGCGATGATGGGCGGCTCGTACGAGGGCACGACCGCAACGGCCGTCGCCGTCACCGACCCGCCGCACCTGACCACCATCGTCCCCGAGGCGGCCATCTCGCGTTGGTACGAGTACGCCTACTCAGGCGGGATCCGCTACTTCCTGAACAACGAGCGCCCCAGCGACGAGGGCTTCGACACGCCGCTCGCATTCGACTTCGGATTCGCGATCCCGCCGCCGCTCGACGTCGCCGACCCGACCTGGGCGGACCGCGTCGCCTCGACGATTACGCCTTGTGACGAGGTGGAGCACACGCTGCACGGCTACGACCACGACACGCCCGACTACGACGCCTTCTGGCTCGAGCGCGACTACGTCGTCGATGCCGACCGGATCGACGTCCCCGTCCTCGTCGCGCACAACTGGGGCGACTGGAACGTGAAGCAGGAGGAGGCGATCAACCTCTACCGGGCGCTCGTCAACGCCCCCGAGAAGCGGCTCTACATGGGCTCGCGCTATCGCGGCCACGGGCGGCCGTCGATCGGGTACGCGGCGACGGTCGACCGGTGGATGGACCACTACCTGCTCGAGATGTCGAACGGCGTGCCCGAGTCTGTTCCCGAGGTGACGAGCGAGATGGCCGACTACTTCGGCGCGCTCGGGAACTACGCAGGACCGTGGCCGGCCACGACCGGCGTCACGCTCTTCGCCCAGGAGGACCGGGCGGACGCCGACTACCAGTGGAAGCTGGGGACGAAGAGCCCGCGGCCACCGAAGATCCCGAAGTCGGCGGTGTTCTCGTTCACCACGGGCACGAACACCGAGTCGGGCGCGAACGCCAACCCGCGTGCGAACGCTCAGTGGCTCTGGTTCGAGACCGACCCGCTCGCGGAGGACGTGCGGATCTTCGGCAACGTCGAGGTCCGCCTCTGGTCGACGATCGCGCGGACCTGGATCACGTACACGCCGACGATCGTCGACGTCGATCCCGCCGACCGGATCCTGGGGCCGGACCTGCTGCTGGCGACGGACTCGACGCGCATCCCGTCAGTGACCCGTGCGTGGCTCGACTCCCGCTACCGCAACGGCCTCTCCTCGCCGGTCGCCGTCACTCCCGGGGAGTCCTTCGGCATGCGGATCGTCGCGAAGCCGCAGGACTACACGTTCCGGAAGGGCCACCTGATCGGGCTGGCGCTCCAGACGGAGATCCTCGAGTGGAACGTCCCCAAGTTCGACCCCACCTGCACGGCCCTGGCGTGCGCCTCGGTGCGGATCGACTGGGAGCTCGGGAAGACGCGCGTCGTGCTCCCCGTGGTCGACGCCCCGGGCGACCCGGCGGGGCTGTTCGCGTCCGGCTCGTAGGCCCGGGTGAAGAACGCCGAGCGAGCGCACCACGGGCCGCTCGGCTCGTCAGGGGGCTGTGGCCACCGAGTACATGTGCCAGCGGCCCGGCACGCCTCGGAGCTCGTGCTCTCCTGCGTCGTCGAGCTCGATTCCGGAGCCGAAGACGAGGTCCCGGACGGTCCGCGACACGAAGATCCCTCCGTTCTCCGCAGCGTCCATCACGCGCGCCGCGATGTGAAACCGCGAGGCCGCGGGCGTCCCCGTTCGCGAGCTCCACCTTCCCGGTGTGGAGACCCGCCCGGATGGAGATCCCGATCTCCTTCAGAGCTTCCGTGATGCGGGCTGCGCAGGTCACACCGCGGGCCGGGCCGTCGAAGAGGGCGAAGAAGCCGTCTCCTGTCTGGTTGACCTCGCGGCCGCGATACGCCGCGAGCTGGCTTCGGACGATCTCGTCGTGGCGGCGGACGAGCTCGTGCCATCTCGCGTCGC
>Ga0209640_10001986_pt1 | contig 17713 bp, 16 predicted proteins | sample RifCSP10_1_FD_184018 | JGI IMG/M metagenome (GOLD analysis project Ga0209640, IMG submission 184018) | Soil microbial communities from Rifle, Colorado - Rifle CSP2_sed 10_1 (SPAdes) (version 2) | ecosystem: Environmental > Terrestrial > Deep subsurface > Rock core/Sediment | place: Rifle... | reverse complement strand
CCTTCTGGACCTCTTCGACGAACGGAATCTTCACCCGCAAGCCGGGCTCGGTCGTTCGAACGTACCGGCCGAGGCGGAGCACCACGCCGACCTCCTCCGGCTGCACCTGGTAGAGCGTGCTGAAGAGCACCAGCAGGACCAGCACGCCCGCGACGATGCCGGCGATCGTGCGGCCCGAGCGCACGAACGCGCCTCCCGAGCGCGCGGCGCGCAGCCGCCACTCCTCTATCTCCGCGGCATATCTTTCGTATCTCTCATCTCTGTCCATAAAGGCTCCTCGGGAAACAGGAAGCGATCGCCCGCGCCGGAAAGGCCGCGTGTCGGGAATACGTGCGAATCCCCGGTGAAGGAGGGGACGCACGCGGGATCGGGCGATCGGGTGGCGCGAACGCGGAGGCTATGTCAGAAGACGCCGCGACCGAGATTTCTGAAGGCGTGAGGGAGCCACCGCGGCGCGGGCGGGCAGACGTCGGGAGCAACGTCGCGCGGGTCGATGGATCGACGAAGCGATCCCACGTCACGTACCGTACCGCCGACTCAGATCCCTGTCAACTGAGACTTTTCGGCAGTGAGCACAAAGGAATAGTCAGGCACAATGAAAACATGATCGCAGCCGCACGAATCGAGGAAAGGGGGACCAGTTATGGCGACGCAGTTGACCGAGAGACACGGAGGAAAGGTGCTGGAGGTGGCGGTGAGCGGCACGTTGACGCACAGCGACTACGAGCGGTTCATTCCGGCGTTCGAGCGTCTCGCGAAGCAGCACGGCAAGATCCGGGTGCTGTTCGAGATGACTGATTTCCACGGCTGGGAAGCCGACGCGCTCTGGGACGACATCAAGTTCGATCTGAAGCATTTCTCGGATATCGAGCGGCTGGCGATGGTGGGTGACAAGAAGTGGGAAAAGGGGATGAGCGTGTTCTGCCGTCCCTTCACGACGGCGACGATTCGCTATTTCGACCACGCCGCGATGGAGGACGCCCAAACCTGGCTGGCACCGGGAGCGCAATAGGCTCCGAACAGATGAAGACGACACGCGTGCGCCCGCCCAGCGCTCGCCGAACCAGCCGACCGTATGAGCAGGTCGTCATCGAGGCGGTGTGCCCGTCGATTGACGGCGGACGACACCCGGTCAAAGGCATCGTCGGCGACATCCTCCCCGTGGAGGCGACCGTGTACCGGCACGGTCACGAGCGCGTGCGCGCCGCTGTGCTGTGGAAGGCTCCGGGCGATGGCGCCTTTCGCGAGACGCCGATGATGCTCGCGAACCCCGGCCTTGACCGGTGGCGTGGCGAGCTGCGGCTCGAGCATGTGGGCCGCTATCGCTTCACGATCGCTGGATGGACCGATCTGTACGCCTCGTGGCTGGAAGAGCTCGGCAAGCGCGTGCAGGCCATGCAATCGGATGTCGCCAGTGAGATTGCAGAAGGGATCGCCCTCGTCGAGCGGATGTTCAAGACACTCCGCGGCGCCGGCCGGCGCGAGATGGGGAACTTGTTCGAACAGCTGTGCGACAACGCGCGGGAGCCGGCCCGCCTGCTCGACGTGGCGTCATCAGAGGAGGCCCTGGCGCTGATGGCCAGACTTGCGCCGCGAGTCGACGAGACGCGATACGAGCCTGAGCTGGTCGTCATCGCCGACCGCCAACGCGCCCGCGTCGGTGCATGGTACGAGCTGTTCGTACGATCGCAGGGCACGCGGCCCGGACGTTCGGGAACCTTTCGAGACGCGGAGCGACGGGTCGCGGACATCCACACCATGGGCTTTGACGTGGTGTACCTCGCGCCCATCCACCCAATCGGGCGGACGGGTCGCAAGGGCCCGAACAACCGTCTCGAAGCGGGGCCGGACGATCCCGGCAGTCCGTGGGCCATCGGCAACGAGCACGGCGGACATACCGCCGTCGAACCGGCTCTCGGGACGCTGGAGGACTTCGACCATTTCGCGCGCGCCGCCGAGGCGCTTGGCATGGAAGTGGCGCTCGACTTCGCGATCCAGTGCTCGCCCGACCACCCGTGGGTGCACGAGCATCCGGACTGGTTTTACAGGCGGCCGGACGGCACCATCCGGTACGCAGAAAACCCGCCCAAGAAATACGAGGACATTTACCCGCTCAATTTCGATACGCCCGATTGGAAGAACCTCTGGGAGGCGCTACGTGAGGTCGTTCGCTTCTGGGTAGAGCGGGACGTGCGGATCTTCCGTGTGGACAACCCGCACACGAAGCCGATCGGTTTCTGGACCTGGCTCATCGACTCCATTCAGGCTGAACACCCGGATGTGATCTTCCTGGCCGAGGCGTTCACGCGGCCGCCGATGATGCGGGCGCTGGCCAAACGCGGCTTCGCGCAGTCGTACACCTATTTCACGTGGCGAAATACGAAATCGGAGCTCGTCGAGTACCTCACGGAGCTCACGCGCACCGAGATGGCGCGGTACTTCCGGCCGAACTTCTTCGTGAACACTCCGGACATCCTTCCGCCAATTCTCCAGCGTGGCGGGCCGCCGGCGTTCAAGTCGAGACTGGTGCTCGCCGCCACCCTGTCGCCGTCGTACGGCATCTACAGCGGCTTCGAGCTCTGTGAGAACGCCGCCGTCGAGGGGCGAGAGGAATACCTCGACTCGGAGAAGTACGAGATCAGGGTGCGCGACTGGGACGCCCCTGAGAACATCAAGGACTTCATCACGCGCGTCAACCGCGCGCGACGCGAGAACCCGGCGCTCCACCGGTTCACCAACCTCCGTTTTCTGGATGTCGACGACGACGAGTTGATCGCGTACGTCAAGTGGGCCCCGGACCGCGGCGACCCGGTGATCGTCGTGGTCAACCTCGACCCCTTCGCGGCGCACGAGGGAACGCTGCACGTGCCGCCGGATGCCGTCGGCGTTGCGGACGGGGAATCGTACGACGTGCGCGATCTCCTGACCGGCGATCAATACACGTGGCGGGAACGGAACTACGTGCGCCTGGACCCCGTGGCCGGGGAGCCAGCCCACATCTTTGTGGTGAGCCTCTGATCGGTCACACGTGATCCAGCTTGTCATCACGGGCCGGCTCACGAAGCTGGCGCTCCAGCGCACGGGTGACCACGTCCCTGGCACCCAGGCCCACCGCGAGGGCGATGGCCAGCACCACGCCGCCGAACAGAATCCCGAAGGCCAGCAGCAGCACGGTCCGTCCGATCCCGATGTGATCGAGCGCCATCGCCGCGGCCACGGTCAACACGAGCCACTTGACCGTCAGGCTGAGGAGCCGTGCATACTGCACGCCCATGTTGACGGCTCCGATCAGAATCGCGCGGGCGAGAAACCGCGCGACGATGCCGCCCACGACCAGGATCGCGAGGGCCGCGACGAGGTGCGGGACGTATTCGAGAACCGACACGGCGAACTGCGACGGCAGCGCGGCATCGAGCGCGGTGAGGCCTAACAGCAGCCCCAGCGCGAGGACTATCCAGTACACGACGGAGGCCACGAGCGTCGTCGCACTGCGCGAAGGCGTCCAAGCGGCCAGCGAGATACCGAGCAATTCGGCACGCCGGTCGAAATCCAGGCCATTCAGTGCCCGGCGGAGCGTGTAGCGCAGAACGAGGGCCACAACCAGCGCACCAACGAGCAGCACGAGGAACACGATCGCGCCCGGGAGAAAATTCGCGACGCTCTCGACGATCCGCGTGCTGGCCAGCCTGAGTGCCTGGTCGAACTGTTCCACCATGGCTCTACTCCTTCCCTTGTTTCATCCTGTCCGAAGGCGCTCGGGCCAGCGCCACCGGGAGATCAAATACGGCTTCTGTGCCTCGAACGCCGCAGCGAGATCTTCGACGCGCTGGTCCGCCGCCTCGGCGCTGAGGTCGCGGACCTGGAGGATGAACGATGCCAGCCACCCCGAATACAGGGGCACAAGCGATCGCAGCAGGTGGTCGCGCGGCAGGACGCGGAGACGGTATCCGAGCGCAAAGTCGTACACGATGCGGGCCCACAGCTCGTCATCGAGCCGGAACTGCGCAGGGGGGCCGTCCACGAGCTTTCGCAGGTCAACGATGGTCCGCGGCGGGAGCACCCATGTCCAGATGTCGCGAAGCTCCCGGTAGCCGAGGCGGTAGGACTCGATCAGCCGCTCGACATCCACACTCGAGGACTGCGGCGGCGCGGTCGCGGGCGACGTTCCGAAATGCTGGACCGGTATTGAGCCACGCATGCGCTGCCAACGTCCGGCGCGGTTCTCCAGGTCGGCAAATAATGAGCCCACGACCTGTGCGATCGTCGTTCCCAGATCCAGCGCCTTCTCGCCTCGGGCATGATGCGCCCTGATGCCGAGCGCGGCTTCACCCAGGCGGAAGTCGCCTGATGCGGCCGACGTCGCCAACCACAGGTCGATGCCGACCTGCGCACCGTCCCGCTCCCAGAGATCTTCGTTGAGGAAATGGTCGATGAGTCGTCCCGAGCACGCGAACTCGGCCGCGGCAGGCTGGCGCAGACGCACGCCGTAGAGTGCGCGAACGAGGGGGTACACCAGTCCCTTGGTCAGGGCGCCCTCGAACGGATGGCGAGGATAGTACGGCGAGACGAAGTCAAAGGCGTGCTCCACCACCGGCCGGGCCAGCCAGTCGATCCAGTGTGGAGTGACGGTGCGGACGTTACCATCGAAGATCACGCAGGCGCGCGCTTCCAGGTCGCGGGCTGTCGCCAGAATGGTGTGCAGGGCCCGGGCCTTTCCAGGAATGCCGTGGTAGGGCAGTTCCAGCAGGTCGACCGTCGCGCGGGGCGGCGACAGCTCCAGAAGATCACCACTGCCTCCAAGCGCGTCGCGCGCCCGCGCAGCCGTGTTGTCCGTCGAGCCGCTGTCCACGAGGACAATTCGGCTGGCCAGGTCTCCGAAATGGCAGGCCAGGCCCTCACGCACAGCCGTCGTCACCAAGCCGATCGTGTCGGCATCCTGGTAGCTCAGCAGGCCTACGACGAGGCCGCCCTTGGTCGGCGTTGCGTCAACGGCCTTCGCCGGCGACGCCTCAGATGTCGCGCCGCTGGAGCTCAAACCAGTAGAAGCCATACGGACCAAGCGTCAGGAAGTACGGTTGCTGCCCGACGACCGGAAAATCGGTATATCCGAGCATCTCCACCGGGGTGAAGCCGGCAAATGCACTCAGATCCAGCTCCACCGGCTGCACCGAGCGCGACAGATTGGCGACGCACAGAATCGCGTCGGTGCCGTGCCGCCTCACATAGGTCAGAACCTTCCGGTTCGCAGGATGGAGAAACTCCAGGCCGCCCACTCCGAATGCTGGAAAGAGCTTGCGCAGGCCGATCAGGTTTTTCATCCACTGTAGCAGTGACGAGCCGTCGCGTTCCTGTGACTCCACATTGACGGCCTGGTACCCGTAGATCGGATCCATGATGACGGGACTGTACAGCCGGGCGGGATCCGCGTGTGAAAAGTACGCGTTGCGATCGCTGGTCCACTGCATGGGTGTCCGCACGCCGTTGCGGTCGCCCAGATACGTGTTGTCGCCCATGCCGATCTCGTCGCCGTAGTACACGATCGGCGTGCCAGGGAATGAGAAGAGAAGACTGTTGAGCAGCTCCATGCGGCGCCGGTCGTTCCCCATGAGCGGCGCCAACCGCCTGCGGATGCCGAGGTTGAGCCGCGCCTGCGGGTCTGCGCTGTAGGCCAGGTACATGTAATCGCGCTCTTCGTCGTTGACCATTTCGAGCGTCAGCTCGTCGTGGTTCCGCAGGAACAGCGCCCACTGGCAGACGTCGGGGATCGCGGGCGTCTGCTGCATGATCTCCACAATCGGATGCCGGTCCTCGAGGTGCAGCCCCATGAACATGCGCGGCATCAGAGGAAAGTGGTACGCCATGTGGCACTCATCGCCGTCGCCGAAGTAGGCGCGAACGTCCGCTGGCCATTGATTGGCCTCGGCGAGCAGCATGCAGTGCGGCCAGCGTTCGGCCACGTGGCGCCGGATCGCCTTCAGCACGGCGTGCGTCTCCGGGAGGTTGTCGCAACTTGTCCCCTCGCGCTCGACCAGGTACGGGACCGCATCGAGCCGGAACCCATCGACACCCAGCTCCAGCCAGAAGTCGACGATCCGCAACAGCTCCTGCAGGACAGCCGGGTTGTCGTAGTTGAGATCCGGCTGGTGATGGAAGAACCGGTGCCAGTAGTACGACTGCGCGACCGGGTCCCAGGTCCAGTTGGATCGCTCGCTGTCGACGAAGATGATCCGCGCGTCGCCGTACTGCGTGTCGGTGTCGCTCCAGACATAGTAATCGCGCTCGACTGAGCCGGGCGGCGCCTTGCGCGCGCGCTGGAACCACGGGTGCGCCTCGGATGTGTGATTGAGCACGAACTCGATGACCACCTGCAGGCGCCGCTCGTGCGCCGCGTCGAGGAACCGCTTGAAGTCGTCGAGGGTCCCGTAGCTCGGGTGGATCTGGCAGTAGTCGGCGATGTCGTACCCGTCGTCGCGGAGCGGCGACGGGAAGAACGGCAGGAGCCACAGGCACGTGACGCCCAGCGACTCGATGTAGTCGAGCTTCTCGATGAGGCCCGGAAAGTCGCCGATGCCGTCGTCGTTGGCGTCGTAGAACGACTTGACCGGCAGCTCGTAGATGATCGCCCGCTTGTACCACTGTGGATCGCGTGTGCTGTCGTTATGCCGCATCGGCGTGCAGTGTCCGGTTGCCGGGTGGCACCCGGAGGCTCACCTACTGTATGACAGGGTGGCTGGACTGGAGCCGGCGTCAGCTCCGCTGGTGCGCCTCGCCGGGCTCGCGGACGGCTGCCAGCCGCGCGAGCAGTTGCTCGACCAGTTCGATTGATTCCAGGTGGTAGTCCACTTGCGCCGAACGCCGGCCCAATGCTGCGACCACACCGTGGCCGGAGATCCCCTCGTACGCATCGTCCTCGGAGACATCCTCACCGACGTACACGGCAAATACGCGGCGTCCGTCGCGCTGTTCGAGGAAGTCACGAATGGCAGCAATAGCGGCCGCCTTCGCGGGGCCTGGCCCATACCGCATCGGCCCCGCTGGCCTCACGGGTGTGCAGCGCAAGCACCGCTTCCTTATCTTCCAGGTGGGCACCCTCAATCTGCGAGATCAGAGGCTCTGTTTCGGCGGCGATGTCACACAACCTCTGCCGGTACTGTGTGAACGCTTGATGCTCGTGTCGTGAGTAAAGCGAAAGCCCGGCAATATCGGTACCTCGTTTTTAAACCTCACCTTGATTCTAGCAAAATTGATTTGTGCTCAAACTATGCGGCTTGCCCCGACGGGCCGCAGGTTGCCGAGCCGGATGGAACTGGCTGATCGCGACCGGTCCTACGCCGCGTCGGCTCGCACGACCACTTCACGGGCAGGCGCCCAGAGCAGTGCAACGGGACACGTCCGCAATGCTGTGGAGATGGGCAACGTGGAATGGTCGGAGCCAGCCGCCTCGCACCATTCGCCGGTAATAACATGACGATACCGGGTGGCGCGGACGGCTCCGGGAAGCATGATCCGGCTCGGCCCCCACGCGTCGGGCCCGACGGGCAACGGCCGCTCTTCGTCAATCAGCGGTGCCACCAATCGGGGAACCACCGCGAGCAGAGTTCCCGAGTCGTCATGTCGCGCAAACGCCACCACGTGATCCGCGTGCGTTCCCTCCGCTTCCAGCGGCATATAGGCGCCGTCCAGCATCAACGCGGCGTGCTGCCGCCGAAAGCGCAAGCCGCAGATGGTCACCAGGAACTTGATGCGCCCGTCGTACCAGTGAGCCAGCAGATTCCGGACGTCGGGGTCCACCGCATCCCCCTGATCGAGCTGATCGACGATCGGACGCAGTCCAGCGAGCAGCTGTTGGCGCGCAGGGAAGTCCACGGGACACCGGTTGTCGGGATCGACCAGGCTCAGATCCCACAATTCGCTTCCCTGGTAGAAATCGGGAACGCCCGGTGACGCCAGCTTCAGCACGAGCTGCGCCAGGGAGTTCACCATGCCGACACGCGCGACACGGCGCTGAAACGGGATGAACGAGGCCAGGAAGCGGCGGGCGGTCCGTCCGGTCAGCGATTCTTTCACGAAGCGCACCAGCGCGCTCGAGTATTCCTGATTCTCGTCGATCCAGCTCGTATGGACCTTCGCTTCGCGCGCGGCTTTCTGCATGTACGCCACGAGCCTGTCCGCCACATCAGAAGAAGCGCGATCAGGCACGGGCGACCGGGTCTCCTCGGCAGGCCAGGCGCCGATGAGGACCTGATACAAGAGATACTCGTCGTTCCGGTCCGGCGCCCATGCGCCGTGGAGCTTGGCGCGGTTGCGTCCGTTGATGCGCATCCACACGCCGACCGCTCTCGACCAGGCATCAGTCATCTCGGACAGCACGTTGATCCGGGCGCGTGCGTCTTCGCCACGCTTCGTATCATGCGTGGAGGTCGCGAGCAGTTCGAGCGGCCAGTGCTCGAGCCGCTGGCGGTTCATCTCATGAAAGTCCGGTACGCGCACGGATAGTCGGCCTGGATGGCCGCCGACATCGTTCGCCGACACCAGCACGTGGTAGCGGTAGAACGCCGTATCTTCGACGCCCTTCGCCTGGACGGGCGCCGTGAACTGCTGCACTTTCATCGCGAAGCGGAGGCGGTCCGCGGCGACCGGGCCCTTGCCAGGCGCGTCCACCGGTGCCGGCGGCAGCAGGATGTCCCTGAGAAAGTCGAAGATTGACGCTTCCATTAACGGATTCCGGCGCCGAGCGTCGGCGAGCGCCGTGGTAATCACGGCTCGATCGAAGTCGCTTGCGCCGCGATTGCTGACATATGTCCGATAGACGGGAAAACAGGCGACGACCTCGCGCAACACCGTGCGGCAGCTGTTGAGCGTGAAATCACGCGAGCACCGATCGTGTTCGGAGAGCCGGTTCAGCGCGTGCGCGAGGACATTCAGCTCGCTCGCCATGGCGGTCAGCATGATCGTGCGCCGGCTCTGGTACGCCACCTCCTCGAACGATTCCTGCCGTCCGGTGATCCGCGTGTAGAGCCGACGCATAGCCTGCACATGTCGAGGATCAACGAACAGCCCGGACACCATGTTGAGGAAGCCATAGCCCGTCGTGCCCGCTATCGGCCAATCCGGGTTGAGCGATTCGCCGGGGGAGAGAATCTTTTCCGCCACCACGTACAACGGCTGCCCAGTCAGCTTCTGCAATTGCTCGAAATACGCGCCGGGATCCGACAGACCATCGGGATGATCCACCCGGATCCCCGTGACCTTGCCGTCCGCCACGAGTCGCTTGAGCAGCCCGTGCGTGGCCTCGAACACCGCCGGCTTTTCCATCCTGAGCGCGACAAGCTCATTGATGTCGAAGAAGCGGCGGTAGTTGATCTCGTCGACGGCCGTCCGCCAATTGGCCAAACGATAGGCCTGGTTCTCCAGCAAGTCGTGCAGCACGTCGAAGCTCGCCGGATCGCCCGGCGCTCCGTTCGCCTGCCGGATGCCGTCGTCAACATGACGACGAATAGGAGATGACTCGGCAACGAGGCGACTCAAGCGCTCGCGTGCGACCTCTTTCTCCCGCTGTCGTTCGACAATGCGAGCCGCGTCTCGCTCGGTGTACACCGGCAGGTTGTGGAGCGCGGTCAAGATGCTGAGATACTCGCGGAGCGCCGGATCGTCGCCCATCTCCCGCTCCAGCCGGTCCCGGTGCAAACCCAGCACGTGCGGCGACTGCCGCGGATTGATCGGCAGATCCAAGTCGCTGTACCACACGTGCAGGGCGCCGTCTCGGAATCGCAGCTGTAATTCGCCGCGTTCCAGGACACGGCCATACTGATCGCCGAGCACCGGCAGCAGTACTTTGCCTTTGAGCTCGGGTTTGATTGGGTCCCAGTCGATGTCGAAGAAATCGGCGAACGGCGAGCTGGGACCGTTCTCCAGCACGTCGCGCCACCAGGGGTTCGACCGCGGATCCGCGGCCATGTGGTTCGGCACGAAGTCGACGATGTGCCCGAGGCCGTGTACCTGTAGCGTGGTACAGAAGCCCTCGTAGTCGGCCTCGCTGCCCAATTCAGGGTTGAGGCTGCCGTGTTCGCAGATGTCATAGCCGTGGCGGCTGCCCGGATTCGCCCTGAGATATGGCGCGCAGTAGCACTCGGTCACTCCGAGCTCGGCGAGATACGGCACGAGGTCGCGAGCGTCAGCAAATCCAAAGCCGCGATGGAATTGCAGGCGGTACGTGGTCACCGGGCGCCGTGAAGGGTCGATCCGGCTCATTCCAGTCTCACGATCACCGCCGAAGGCCCGTGGAATCTCACGACCAGTGAATCTCCGAGCTCAATGTCGGGAGCGAGCGTCCGCGTCCGATCATGGGACTCCTGAAACCTCGGTTCTTCCGTGGACAGGACGATGCTCCAGTGGCCGCCGGGCATGGTCGGTCCGCGGCGACCCTGATCGTACGTGCCGGCTCCCTCAAGCCAGGCTACTAGCAGCAGCGCGCCTCGAGCGTCTCGCGGAGCGGTGCACACTCGCGCGTTTCGAGCGCATCAACGCCCAGCCATGCGCGAATCGACTTCAAGGGCATAGCATCATTATTATTGATTTGACGTCAAACTAATGTTCGTCGCCGCGAGTGTGTGTACTGCACATTCGTGTAGGACAGCCATAGAGAGGGATCTGGTCACCCCAGCCAAGGGCTCGGCTCGCGAACAACGGATATCCAAGGGCGAGCCCTTGGCTGGTTCTACGTGTCGGGACTCGCGATTCTCATCGGTGCCGAACTGAACGGGGTCATCGAACAGGCGGTCAAGGCCATGCCTGCGACACGGAGCACGGCTGAGACCAGAGCCGGCCGTCGGGTGTGATTCGACACGTTACGGGCGCACAATATATGGCCACCACGTCGACGAGAACAGATCACAAAGATGCCGGCGCTGACCTGCCCGATGTGCTTCAGTTCATGCAATTGTTATGGGCCGTCGTGCACGGACTCGAGAAGACCTCGAAGCGTATGGCTGGCGACCTCGGTGTCACCGGACCACAAAGGCTGGCGCTTCGCGTCGTTGGGATCTTCCCCGGTGTCTCCGCAGGAGACCTCGCGGCCATCCTGCACGTGCACCCGAGTACGTTGACTGGCGTGTTGCAGCGGCTGGTGGCACAGCGATGGCTGCTGCGCGTCGACGATCCTCGGGATCGGCGGCGAGCGGTCCTTCGCCTGACGGCGCGTGGTGCGCGTGTGAATGCCGCCAGCCGCGGCACCGTGGAATCCGCGGTCGCCGGCACGCTCAAGGGCGTGACTGCGCGCGATCGGGCGGCGACGAGGCGGGTGTTGGAACGGCTCGCACACCAACTGGAATCGCCTGTTGCGAGAGCACGCGCGCAGAGGTTATCCCGGAAGCCGGACCGAGCCGAGCGCACGAAAGGGGTCTGACCACATGCCTGACTTCGGCACTTGGCCCGCGTGGGGAGCATGGCTTGCCTGGACGCTCGTGACCCTTGGCGTGAGCTGGGGGATTGGTCATGTGCTCGGCGCGGTCGTGATGTCACGAGTGCCGCGGTGGCTGCCGGAAGGCCAGCGGGTGCTGGCTCAATCGGCCGTCCAGATTGTCCGGAAGCGCTTGCCATGGTTGTCCCTCCTGGTTGGCATCTGGATCTCCGCTGGATACTGGCCCTTGACGGCGGAAGGCCATCTCCTCGTTGGACGTGTGGTCTTTGTGCTCGGGTCGGTGTCTGTGACCCTGGCGCTGGCCGCGATCGCCAGTCAGTCGGTCGACGCGTACGGTGCAGTCATTGCACCTGCGCTGCCCGTCAGCAGTCTGACGCGCAACATTGCGTGGGCACTGATTGCGGTGCTGGGATTCCTCGTGATCCTCAACGGGCTTGGACTCTCGATCACCCCGATGCTGACGGCGCTCGGCGTTGGCGGTCTGGCCGTGGCCCTTGCACTCCAGGAGCCGCTGGCGAACTTCTTTGCCGGTCTGTTTATTACGCTTGCCGGTCAGATCCGCGTCGGCGACTACGTTAAGTTGGATTCGGGCCAGGAGGGCTATGTCGTGGATTTCAGCTGGAGGTCCACACGGTTGCGGATGCTCGCCAACAACCTCGTGCTAGTCCCGAACGCGAAGCTCGCGCAGGCGATTCTCGTCAATCATCATTTGCCGTCACACGATATGGCGGTGCTCGTCGACGTGGGCGTCGATTACTCGAGCGATCTGCGGCACGTGGAACGGGTGGTCACCGAAGTCGGCCGCGACGTCATGTCAGAAGTGCCCGGCGGGGTCCCCGAGTTCGAGCCGTTTGTCCGCTATCACACGTTCGGGGACTCGAGCATCAATTTCACCGTCATCTTGCGGGCGCGAGAGTTTGTCGACCAATACCTGATCAAGCACGAGTTCATCAAACGATTGCACGCGCGGTTCGATCAGGAGGGCATTGTGATTCCATTCCCGATTCGTACGATCGCGCAACGGGAGGAGACGCGACGTCCCGAGGCATCCGCTGGCGCGGCGGCCGGTGTTGGGCCTGATGCGAGCTGACCCTCCCGGCGGCGGTGCATAGGCCCGTACATCGTGTCAGGCTACAAGCGGAACGGGAACTGCGCGAACTCGGAAATCAGCCTTCGAATGGCGGACGGACCTGAGTGTTCGGATGGTCGACCCGCGAAATGAGATGCCGGACGTGCCAGATTACGACCTGCTCGAGACCCGAGCCAAGCCGCCCCATCTGCCTCCGCCGAAGCGTCCGTTGGGATTGTGGCTTGTCTTGGCCGCCCTGGTCGCCATCATCGCCATCGCCGGATACATCGCCTTCGGCGGGCAGACGCCGGCACCCGTAACCACAGAGCCCGAGCGCGGTGAGGCGCCGCAGCAACCCGTTCAGCCGCTCGGCGGCAACGCCGCACCCATCGTCCTGCCGCCGCTCGACCAGACCGATTCCCTGGTCCGAGAGCTGGTGAAACAGATCACCTCGCATCCACGTGTCGCCGCCTGGCTTGCCACGCAAGGTCTCATCCGCAATTTCGTGGTCGTGGTGTCGATCGTCGCTGAGGGACGGACACCCGCCGGGCAGCTTCGGGTGCTGCGCCCATCGGCAGGCTTCCGCGTCGTCGAACGTGGCGACCAGCTGTATATCGATCGACGTAGCTGTGAACGGTATGACGGGTTGGCCGCCGCAACGGCCGCCTCCATCGATCCGGCCGGCGCCGCCCGCCTGTACGCGACGCTCAAGCCTCGTATCGAGGAGGCGTACCGCGATCTCGGCGCTCCTCCTGATACACCGTTCGATCGCACGCTCGAGCGTGCGATGCTAGGGTGATTCCTATGAACGATGCCCGTCTCAACACAATCGCGGTGACGACGATGCTCCTGGCGACCTCTGGGCTGGTGGGCAGCGCGCAAGAGGAGAGCAGAGTCCAGACGGTAGTCTTCGATCGCGCGATTCAGCCTGGTGAAGTGGTCAGGCTGGACGTGACCTGTGACTGCGAGGCGACGGGCGCAACGGCCACGGTGTTCGGCCAGGATGTGCTCCTCTTCCACGTAGGCTACGCCGATGCCTGGCGAGGATTGATCGGCATCGATCTCGACATCAGCCCCGGTACCTATCCGATTGCCGTAGTCGTGGACCAAGTCGGACAACTGCCGATCGCGACGACTCGCGAGCTCGTTGTTGTCACGAAGCGGTTTCCGGTGCGGCAGTTGCGCGTCCCGGCCCGTTTCGTGAATCCTCCGGAAACCGTGATCGAGCGGATCCAAGACGAAGCCCACCGATTACAAGCCATCTTCGAGACCGTGACGCGGCCCCGCCAGTGGCAGCGACCATTTCAGGCACCCGCCAGGGCACCGACAACGGGCAGCTTCGGCACGCGCAGCGTCTTCAATGGGCAGCCAAGAAATCCACACAGTGGTGTCGATTTCCGTAGCAAGACGGGAGCTCCCGTGGCTGCGCCTGCGACAGGCGTGGTGACGGCCGCCGAATCGCTGTATTTCACCGGCAACACCCTCGTCATCGACCACGGCCTCGGGCTGTATTCGCTGCTGGCGCATCTGTCGAAGTTCGCGGTACAGGCGGGCGATCGCGTTCGGCGCGGACAAATCGTCGGCTTCGTGGGCGCGACCGGGCGTGTCACGGGTCCGCATCTGCACTGGAGCGTGCGCCTGAACGGCGCCCGTGTCGACCCGCTATCGCTACTCGAGGCGACGAAGGAGTCGAAGGAGACATCGGAATGATCGTTTCGCACAGCCGCACACAAGGTCTGGCCGCCGTACTCGCGCTGGTGGTCACGGCCACGTCAGGCAGTCGTCCTGCCTTCGCCCATACGGGCACTGGTCAGAGCGACCCGGTGAACTCCTCTGCCCTCGTCCCGCTCGACGAGTTCTCGCCGGCATTCCTGGGCATGTACCGCAAGGTCATGGAGAATGGCATGTCCGCCCCGTCGAATTCGTCGCTGCGTCGCCGACAATCGTGGACGTCATCGTCCGGCGACTTCGCGTTTTCGAGGTGGATTCGCTCCTGACTCATGACCGCGGCGGCCCCCGAGGTCGATTTGGCGTCGCTCGGTCAGACGTCCGACTCATGTTTGCTGTGCTCGGCTTCGTGCATGCGCAGCCATGTATCGCTCATGGGCGATACATGGATTCCCCTTCCGAGGAGTCGGGACGACCACCGAACGACGGAACCGCGACCAGTCGTCACTTTGCGCACCAGAAATCTCAACTCACCGCCCAGCGGTAACAGAACCGGCCAATAGCCCGACTCGACCCGATTCCGCCTGCGGTCAATGAGCGCCCGGTCGTGCGTCGTGTACACGTGCATCTCAAGCATGCAGCACGTCCGCCTGCCAGTTGGTCTGGTGGAGGTCTCGATCGGCCCTCAGTCGTGCGGCGTCCGCCAACATCTCGCCAACCCATCGATACGCATTGAACTCCGCGACGACGGCGCGCATGGCACGCATGCGCCTGGCCTGTTCCTCCTGCGTCATGTTCAGTGCTCGGGCAAGGGTGCGAGCTGAGTCATCGGTCGCATAGGGATTCACGATCAATGCGTTAGTCAGCTCCCGGACAGCGCCTGTGAACCGACTGAGTACCAGCACCCCGCGGTTGTCATCTCGTGCGGCGATGAACTCCTTTGCGACCAGGTTCATCCCGTCATGCAGGCTTCCGACGTAGCAGACATCGGCGGCCCGCAGGAATCGGTAGACGTCCGCGGGTTCGTAGTGGGCTTCGAGCAGGACGAGGGGGCGGTAGCGGTCTGTGCCAAAGCGCAGGTTGATGCGATCGGTCGTTTCCACCAGCCGTGCTCGGCACGCTTGGTCCGCTGCCAGGGAATTTCGGCTCGGCTCCGCAATCTGAACAAAGACAAAGCGCTCGCGGAACTCCGCATGCAGGTCGAGCAGCCGCTCGACCGCCAGAAACTTCTCATCGATGCCACCATGTGCCACCCATATACCTGAGCAGGCTTGGACCAGCGGCTCCAACGCCGTGACAAGCCCGCTGGCCGAACGCCTCACTGCAACGCTGCCATCGGCCGCGCGATCGTGCCGGACGGGCTCTCGATTGGCGAGCACAACGATCGGCCCACTCCCATCGAATGCGTCCAGGCACGTCTGCAGGCGTTCGACTGTCCACGGGCGCGAATTCGGATCTCGTTGCCCAAGCATCCCGTCTCCGAACGTGTTTCCGTGCACGAATCGAGTAGACAACGCGCCTGCATCTGAAGCTATCCGGTCGAGACGGGGCTCGCGAAGGTTTTTGGGGGGGGCTGTGGTGCGTTGCTGTGATTGGCCGCTCCCCTGTTTGCAGGATGCCTCACCGCTGCCGGACGCGTTACGCTTACTGAATAGCCCGGTTGGAGCGGTCGGAGGTTCATGATGCGGTTCAGAACGTGGATCGTGGCGGCGCTTGGACTGGGGGGTCTTCTGCTGCTGATCATCGTGTCGATGGTGGCGTCGTCGCGCAAAGCCCAGGAGATCTACACCCAGCTCGATCAGCTGAACACCCACCATCAAAATGTGGACACCACACTCCGGCGTCTGCGTTCCGACGTCAATCTCTCGGGTATTTTCGTACGTGACTACCTTCTCGACGTGGCGCGCGAGCGTGCACCCGAATACCGCGAGAGTCTGGCGGAGTTCCGCGAGAGCAACAAGACAACGGTCGCCGAGCTCCTGGTCCTCGACGAGCCACAGGCTGAGCGAATTCGCAGCCTTGGGGCGCAACTGGATGGGTACTGGCAGACGTTCGAGCCGGTCTTCGATTGGACGATCACGGAGAAGATCTTCCGCAGCGCGAACTTTCTTCGGCGAGAAGTGGTGCCACGACGCGAGTCGGTCCTGGCCATTGCACAGGAGATCGAGGAGCTGAACAACGCCAACCTTGCCGCGCAGCGTGCCGAAGTCGCGCGCCGGCAGGCCGTCTTTCGCGATGATTTGCGTCGGCTGCTCTGGCAGACGGTCCTGCTTGGCGTCGCGGTGGCGCTGGTCGCCGTGTTCCGGCTTCGCACCCTCGAGCGGCGATCGGATGAACAGCGGGCGATCGCGCAAGAAGCCGAGCGCCAGATGCGCCAGCTCGCGCAAGAGCGGGATGCCGCGCAGGAAGAAGAGCGGAAAACCCTGTCGCGCGAGCTTCACGACCACGTGGCGCAAGTCCTCACGGCCTTGCGGATGGAGCTGGGCCGTATCGAGCGAACGCGCGCGCCCGCCGACGCCCGCATCGGCGCGGCGGTCGCCGAATGCAAGACACTCGTGGACAGCATGTTCCGCACGGTGCGGGATCTGGCGCTCGGCCTGCGTCCGAGCATGTTGGATGACTTCGGCCTGCAAGCCGCGCTGGAATGGCACGTCCGCGATATCACCAGCCGGTACGGCGTGAACGTCCAACTGCATATGGAGGGCGATTTCGACATCCTGCCGGACCGGTACCGGACGTGCGTGTATCGAGCGGTCCAGGAGGCACTGACCAATTGCGTCCGGCACGCAAAGGCGCGCGCCATCAATGTGAGCGTGACGCGCGAGAGTGATCAACTCGATGTATCAGTGACCGATGACGGTGTCGGTTTTGATTCCGCCCGACGCGGCACTGGCCTTGGGCTGCGCGGCATCGACGAGCGCGTCAGAGAACTGCACGGCGTGATCACGATCGGTAAGGTCGAAGGGGGAGGCACCACGCTGGCGATTCGTCTCCCATGGCCAGTGCCAGTGCGCTCGACGGAGGTTCAGCGTGCGCGTGCTGCTGGCTGACGACCACAGTATCGTGCGCCGTGGCCTGAGGAGCTTGCTGGAAGAGGCCGGACATTCCGTGGTGGCTGAAGCCGCCGATGGCTTCGAAGCCGTACGGCTCAGCGAGGAGCATCGTCCCGATCTCCTCATCCTTGACATCGGGATGCCGAAGCTGAATGGGATCGACGTCGCTGCTCGTACACAGAAGCTCGAGAGGCCGCCGGGCGTGATCATCCTCAGCATGCATGCTGACGAGTCCTACATCATTCGGGCCCTCGCGGCGGGTGCCCGCGCCTACCTGCTCAAGAGCGCGACCGACGAGGACCTTCTCCCGGCTGTGCGTGCCGTCGCCTCAGGGAAACCGTTCTTCAGTCCAGCCGTGACGGCCGTGCTCGTCGAAGACTACGTCCGCCGACTGCAGGCGCGAGGCCTGACGGATTCCTTTGACTTACTGACCGACCGGGAGAAAGAAGTCCTCCAGTTGCTCGCCGAAGGACGCTCCAACAAGGAGGTGGCCACGCAGCTCAA
>Ga0209640_10001985_pt1 | contig 17721 bp, 18 predicted proteins | sample RifCSP10_1_FD_184018 | JGI IMG/M metagenome (GOLD analysis project Ga0209640, IMG submission 184018) | Soil microbial communities from Rifle, Colorado - Rifle CSP2_sed 10_1 (SPAdes) (version 2) | ecosystem: Environmental > Terrestrial > Deep subsurface > Rock core/Sediment | place: Rifle... | reverse complement strand
CGGCCGCCCCCCCGAAAACGTCGAGACGATTCTGTAGTCGTCACGCCTTGACAAAATCTCGTCTCGTCGGTATTGTAAAGGCCGAACTTTTCCATCGACAGGACTTCATGTCACAAGAGATCGCACAGCTTCTATCCGGCCTGCATCCGCTTGAGCGCAAGGTGCTCGCGACGCTCAAGGTGCGCCCGACGTTGTGGGACCATGAGTTGATGCACGAGACCGGTCTGGATGAGTCCCGTCTCTCGATGGCGCTCGGATGGCTATTGACGAAAGGCGTCGTCAAAGTCGAGGAAGAAAAAGCGACGGCTTTTGTGTCCATCACGGAGCTCGGCAAGAAATATGCGGAACACGGACTACCCGAGAAGCGGATCCTGAATAGATTGAAAGCCGGTGAAAAGATCACCGTAAAGGATCTTGGTCCGCTTGAAAGTTTGGACTCGTCCGAGGTCAGCACGGCTTTGGGAAATCTGCGAAGCAAAGAACATGAGGTGGTTCGGATGGGACCCGGCGGGATTTTGGAGCCGACGGGCGCATCCTTGCCGGTCATGATGGAAGGGAGGCTCCCGGAACTTTTAAGGCGGTTGTCGGCCACGGCCGGGCCCGTCAATGAATCGGACCTTTCGACCGATGAAAAATATTTGCTGGACGATGTTCTTGAAAAGAAATGGAAGACGCGCGGAGTCATTAAACGCAGCGATAAAAAGTCTAAGTGCCTGGCTCTGACCGATCTGGGGCGAGATCTCGTTGGACAGTTGACTCCTGAGACGGTCGGCGTGGAAGAAGTCGCCCAGCTCACACCCGGTCTGCTCAAGGACGGGGCGTGGCAGGGGAAGTCCTTCCGAAAATACAACATCGGCCTCAAGCCGTCCCGCACGGCGGCGGGGCGCAAGCATCCGTACCGGGAGTTTCTCGACAGCGTCAAAACCAAATTGGTTTCGATGGGCTTCGAAGAGATGCGCGGGCCGCTGGTCGAGTCTGAATTCTGGAACAGCGACGCGCTGTTCATGCCCCAGTTCCACCCGGCGCGGGACATCCACGACGTCTATTTCGTGAGCCATCCTAAATCGGTGACATCGCTGCCCGACCCTTACGCCGCGCAGGTGGCCAAGACCCATGAGACGGGCTGGAAGACCGGCTCGCGTGGATGGCGCTATTCATTTGATATCGAGCGGGCCAAACGGCTTGTCCTTAGAAGTCAGGGCACCTCGGTCTCGGCCCGAACCTTGGCCGCTTCTCCAAGAATTCCCGGAAAATATTTCTCGATCGCGCGCTGCTTCCGTTACGACCTGGTGGACGCGACACACGCCCCCGATTTCTTCCAGGTCGAGGGGATCGCGCTGGGCGAGAAGATCACCTTTCGAACCTTGCTGGGTCTCTTGAAACTTTTCGCGACCGAGATGGCCCATGCGACCGAGGTGAAATATCTCCCGGCCTATTTCCCGTATACCGAGCCGTCGGTCGAGATGCATGTGCGGCATCCGCGGCTGGGCTGGATGGAGTTGGGAGGGGCCGGCCTGTTTCGTCCGGAGGTGACGCAACCGCTGGGCGTCAAGGTGCCTGTGATCGCGTGGGGACTTGGCTTGGATCGGATGGCGATGGTCGCGCTGGGCATTGAGGATATCCGGGATCTTTTCTCAAGCGATCTGGATCTGATCCGAACAAAGCGGGCTCGGGGGTAAACCTTGCCGACGATTCAGGTCAAAATAAAGGATCTCGAAACTCTCCTCGGCCAATCCATCACGATTTCCGAACTGGCCGACCGGCTGCCGCTGGTGAAGGGCGAGATCAAAGGGTACGATGAAACCACCGGCGAGATGAAGCTTGAGCTGAACGACACCAATCGGCCGGACCTGTGGTGCGTGGAGGGCGTTGCACGGCAGATCAAGACGCATCGTTTGAAGAAGGCCGTTCCGTATGCTTTCTATAACGGAAAGCGAAAGGCGGCGGCCGTCGTCGAGGTGGCCCCGTCGCTGAAAACGATCCGTCCGTATATCGGCGGCTGCATCGCGCGCGGGCTGACGATTAGTGACGAGACATTGGTTCAGCTGATTCAGACACAGGAGAAACTGAGCGAGAGTTTCGGCCGCAAACGGCAGCTTGTTTCGATCGGGCTGTATCGTCTCGCCAAAATCACTTTTCCCGTCACGTACAAAACGGCACGACCGGATGAAGTTCGGTTCGTCCCGCTTGGATTCGAATCGCCCATGACGCCGGCCGAGATCCTGGAAAAACATCCCAAAGGGATGGCGTACGCCGGAATTTTATCGAAGACGGCCGAAGTCCCCCTGCTGGTCGACCGGGAAAATAAAATCCTCTCCTTTCCGCCGATCATCAACAGCCGCGAGGTCGGGGAGGTTCAGGTCGAAGACCGCGATCTGTTTGTCGAGGTGACCGGGACCGATCTTCGAATGGTGATCCTGACCGTGAACATCCTGGCGGCGAACCTCGCCGATCGCGGCGCCGAAATTGATCCGGTGGAGGTCCGCTACCCGTATCCGACGGATTTCGGCCGGAAAGTTTTAATGCCGATGGTCTTGGCCAAACCCATGACGCTTGATCTGGACCGCTTTACGACCGCTTTGGGTGAAGTAATCGCGGCGCCGAAGGCGGTCTCGGTTCTGAAGGCGTATGGGTATGATGCGAAGGCCCGCGGGCGGAACCTGACGGTCTCCGTTCCGGCCTACCGGGACGATCTGCTCCATCCGGTGGACGTGGTGGAGGATTTTGCGATCAGCCGCGGCTACGAAAGCTTTGAGCCCGAGATGCCGTCCGAATTCACCGTGGGAGGGCTCTCGTCCATCGAGCAGTTCTCGGACCGGGCACGGGAATCCATGATCGGTATGGGATTCCAGGAGGTGATCTCGAACATACTGACCCATCATGACGAGTCGGTCGCCCGGATGAACCTGCCCGCGTCGGGCGGCAACGGCGATCTGGTGACGGTCGAAAACGTGATGTCGCAGACCTATTCGGCGCTGCGGAGCGGGATCATCCCATCGCTGCTTCGGGTGGAGGCCGCCAGCTCCAAGAGTTTTTATCCCCACCGGATATTCGAGGCGGGCGATACAGCGATCACGGATGCGAAAGCGCCGGAGGGGACGCGAACCGTTTTGAAACTGGCCGCACTGATCGCCCATCCGTCGGCCAACTTTTCGGAGCTCCATTCCTGTCTTGATTTATTGATGTACTACATGAACAGGCCCTATCAATTGGAGCCCGCTGTCCATCTTTCCTTCATCCAGGGCCGGGTCGGGAGGATCGTGAGCGGGGGCCGCGACGTCGGCCTGATCGGAGAACTCCATCCGCAGGTCCTTGAAAACTGGCAGATCGCGATGCCGTGTGCCGTATTTGAAATAGCGTTGGACCTTCTCGCGGAATCGTCGTAGACAAGCATTCATCAAAACCAAAAGGAGATGACAAATGGTTAAAAAAATCGTTGCGGTCGGGTTTATGTTGAGCGTTCTGACAGCCGGCGGGTTGCGGATCTCATCGGCGGACTCGCCCAAGGTGTTCGACCTCGTCGCCATGGTGGAAGGGAACGCCAAGATATGGAGCCCCGCCAGTCTGACCATTCCGAAAGGGCAGACCGTCACACTGAAGCTGAAAAACATGACGGATGCCGAGCATGGTTTCTCGATTGACGAGTTGAATGTCAAGGAAGTGATTCCGGCCGGGGGGGCCAAGGAAATAATGGTCAAGGCGGATGCGGCCGGAAGCCTGCGCTATTACTGTCATCTCCACAAGGCGCATGTGGGCGGGCAGCTTCTGGTTCAATAAAAAGGATAAGCACTGTATGGGGACAGATTTGAAATCTGTCCCCACCCGCTAGGCCGCGGCCAGTTTGGACTTGGCCGTTTCAGCGATCTTCGCAAAACCCTGCGGATCCGTGATGGCCAGATCGGCCAGGACTTTTCGATCCAGTCCGATGCCGGCCTTCTTTAATCCCGCCATGAACTTCGAATACGAAAGACCATGAGTGGATACGGCGGCGTTAATCCGCACGATCCAGAGACGGCGAAAATCCCGCTTCCGCTGCCGCCGGTCGCGGTAGGCATACTGCCGGCCTTTGTCCACCAGCTCGGTCGCGGTGCGAAAGAGCCGGTGTTTGCCGCCGAAGAAACCCTTGGCCAGTTTCAGCCGGTCTTTTCGGCGGGCTCGAGTTTTAGGACCTCCTTTTGCGCGTGGCATACGTCACTCCTTTTCCTGTTGTATCGGGGGGCCGCTGCGGCAATGAAGAAACAATGTCCTCACATGCCCCCCGGACCCCCGCGCTCGCACCGGCAAAGCCGGACGCTCGCTTATTACTATCTCAGGCGTAGGGCAACAAGCGCTTGATGCTTTGTTGATCGGCCTTCGAAACCAGTCCGGACGCCTTGAGATGCCGCTTCCGGGACCGGGTTTTGTGGGTTAATAGATGGCTTCTTCCGCTCTGCTTATGTTTGACCTTTCCGGTTCCGGTTTTCTTAAACCGTTTGGCCACTCCTTTGTGCGTCTTCATCTTCGGCATTGAATCGTTTCCTTCTTGTCTATGTCATACGGTTTTAGGTTTAGGTGACAGTATCAAAATCATGTTCCGTCCTTCCAGACGGGGATGCTGCTCGATGACGCCGACATCGTTCGCAGCCTCGATCACCTTGGCCAGCGTCGCCTTTCCGGCGTCCAGATAGGCCATCTCGCGGCCCCGGAACATCATCGTCACCTTGACTTTATCGCTGGCCTGCAAAAATTCACGGATATGACGGATCTTAAAATCCAGATCGTGCTTATCCGTATGGGGCCGCAATTTGATCTCTTTCACATGCGTCGTCTTCTGGTGCTGCTTCATCGCATGCTGCTTCTTGTTCTGCTCGTACTTGAACTTTCCATAATCCATGATGCGGCAGACGGGCGGCTGAGAGGTCGGGGCCACCTCCACCAGATCGAGCCCCAGCTCGGCCGCCTTGGCGATGGCATCCCGTGTAGGCAAAACACCCAGTTGTTCGGCGTCGGCGCCGATGACTCTGACTTCTCGAACCCGAATTTCGTTGTTGACACGCTGTTTGACTGCGATAGGTAATTCCTCCTCTCGGTTGCGTCGTTCGACCGTCCTTAAGACCGTCGAACAAAAGGGTTGTTAAACCGATTTTTGCAAGACTTCGTTGTTGAGCCGTTCGATGAAGGAGGGGATCTCCAGTTCACCGACATTTTCTCCGCTTCTTTTTCGGACCGAAAGTTTGTGTCCCTGGACTTCGCGCGCCCCGAGGACGACCATGTACGGGGTCTTGGCCATTTCGGCCTCCCGAATCTTAAGACCGATCTTTTCGCTGCGGAGGTCCGTTTCCACCCGGAGCCCGGAGCGGGCCAGCGCGCCGGCGACCTCCTGTGCATAGGCGTGCTGCTGATCCGTGATCGGCATAACCTTGACTTGAACCGGCGCCAGCCAAAGCGGAAAAGCGCCGGCGTAATGCTCGATCAGCACGCCGAAGAACCGCTCGATCGAGCCCATCAGCGCGCGATGGATCATGATGGGTTGATGTTCCTTGCCGTCCTCGCCGATATAGGACAGGTTGAATCGCTCGGGGAGGTTGAAGTCCACCTGAACGGTGGTGCATTGCCAGGAACGGCCCAGCACGTCCTTGATTTTCAAATCAATCTTGGGGCCGTAGAAAACGCCTTCTCCGGGATCAATCCGGTAAGCCATGTCTTTGGACTTGAGGGCCGATTCCAGCGCGGCGGTGGCGCGTTCCCAATTTTCTGTAGAGCCGACCGATTTTTCAGGCCGGGTCGAGACATAGATCTCATAGTCATCGAACCCGAAGGTCTTCAGTGTATGGACGGTCAGGTCCAGGACCTTTAGGATTTCCTGCTCGATCTGATCCGGACGGCAGAACAGATGGGCATCGTCCTGAGTAAAACCGCGGACCCGGAGGAGCCCGTGGAGAACGCCGGACCGCTCATAGCGATAAACGGTTCCCAATTCCGCGAACCGGAGCGGCAGGTCCCGGTAGCTTCTGAGATGGGATTTGTAGACCATGATATGAAAAGGGCAGTTCATCGGTTTGAGTTCGTAGTCAACCCCTTCGATGGACATCGGGGCATACATGTTTTCTCGATAGAAATCCAGATGGCCGCTCCGCTTCCAGAGGTCCAGCCGGGCGATGTGAGGGGAGTAGACAAAGTCGTAGCCGTGAAGAAGGTGCTGCTCCCGCCAGAAGTCCTCGATCAGTTTCCGGATCAGCGCGCCTTTGGGATGCCAGATCACCAATCCCGGTCCGACCTCATCCATGACATTGTACAGGTCGAGGTCTTTTCCGAGGCGGCGATGGTCGCGCCGCTTGATCTCCTCAAGCCGCTTGAGATGGGTCTCCAGGGCCTCCTGCGTGGGAAAGGAGGTTCCGTAAATCCGCTGCAGCATCGGGTTGCGTTCATCCCCGCGCCAGTACGCCCCCGCGGCCGTGAGCAGCTTGAAGGCCGTGACATGCTGGGTCGAAAAAACGTGAGGCCCGCGGCACAAATCGGTGAACGGGCCTTGTTCATACACCGTGATGATTTCGTCTTCCGGCAGCTCCCGGATCAGTTCCACCTTGTACGTTTCCCCGTTTTTCTCGAAGAACCGCATCGCGTCCTGTTTTGAAAGCACCTTCCGTTTAAAGACGTGATGGGCGGCCGCGATCTTCTTCATCCGTTGCTCGATTTTTTCAAGATCCTCGGGCGTAAACGGCCGCCCGAGATCGAAATCATAGTAAAAGCCGTCTTCGATCGGCGGCCCGATGGCCAGTTTGACGTTCGGAAAAAGTTCCTTCACGGCCTGGGCCATGATATGGGCGCTGCTGTGACGGTAGATCTCCCGCCCTTCCGGGGACGAAAAAAAGACCGGCTCGATGACGAATGGATCCGTTTCCAAAGAAGCGTCCGACAGCGGCTGACCGAGACCCATCACGGTTCCGTTGACCTTGAGGGCCACGGGTGATTCCTTCCAGTTTGGTTTCGCTTGGGCCAGCACCTCGGACAAAACGGTGTCCTTTGCAAACTGCTGCTCCGTCCCGTCCGGAAATCGGACCGTGATTGATTTTGGGGGGGTCATGATAATTTTACCGGCCATGATAAACGGCAAAGGCACCGCTCCGATCCGGTGATGTGCGTGGTCGAGTCGACATTAAACGATGACTCGTCCGATAACAACGTCACACATTCCGTTCGTTATGATGCCTTTCCATCCGCTGCTCTATTTATTAAAATTTTTATTTAGGACTCATGGTAGGCACGGGCGGTCTCGAACCGCCGACCTCTACCGTGTCAAGGTAGCGCTCTACCCCTGAGCTACGCGCCTATAAATCGGCAGCATCTTAATATAAACTGCTTGATTTGTCAACCAAATAGGCTTGGGTGGAGGAGGGCTATTTTACGGCGGTCTTGAGTTCCTTGCCGGCCGAGAATTTAGGTGCGCGGCAGGCCGGGATCTTGATCACGTCGCCGGTCTTGGGGTTGCGGCCGACGCGCGCCTTCCTTTTCATCACCGAAAATGTTCCAAAACCGATCAGGCTGACTTTCTGCCCCTTCTTGAGGGCGGAGGTGATCCCCTCCAGCGCGGCGTTCAGGGCATCTCCGGCCGCCACTTTGCTGATGCCGGCCGTTCCGGAGATTTTCTCGATGAGTTCCAGTTTGGTCATGGGAAAGGTTTTCCCTATCAAGAGCGGTGGGTAAAATATCAATTCGATCCGCCGTTGTCAAGCAGAATGTGTCGGATTCATTCAGCAGAGTTTTTGTGAACCCGAATCTTCAGCGCTTTGATCTTTTTCCGGAGCGTGTTCCGGTTCATTCCGAGGAGGTGGGCGGCCTGGATCTGATTCCCGTTCGTCTCTTTCAGAGTAATCGTGATCAACGGGCGTTCGATTTCTCGAAGCAGAATCGAATAGAGGTTGCGGCCCCCGGAGATTTTCATTTGTTTGACAAAGTCCTTCAGCCGGTGCTCCATGAACTCTTCCAGGGCCAGATCCATGGTCCTTTTCTGAGGAGCCGGTTTGGCATGGGACGATGCAACGACAGATGAAACAGACATCGGGAACCCTGGACGTGGAAAAGCGGTTACGCGTATCGGTTATGGTTGCGGCCGGTGGATGGACGACCGATGCAGGGCTCTGTTTATCACAATGCCGAAAGCCTGTCAATAAAATTATGCGGCGCGCTTTCCGTCCGTCCGGGCCCGATTGAGCGTTAAATTTCGCTCCGGAGAAACATCCGCTTCGATTGTGTCGCCCTCTTTGAAATCCCCCTGGAGCAACCGAAGGGCGAGGGGATTCAAGATATCTCGTTGAATAATTCGCTTCAAGGGCCGGGCTCCATAGACGGGATCGTATCCCTCCTGGGCCAGGTATTTTTTCGCGGGGTCCGTCAGGACGAGGGAGAGCTTCTTCTCGGCCAATCGGGCTTTGAGATTTCTCATCTGGACCTCGATGATCGAGATGAGTTCCGGCAGTCCCAGGGGATGAAAAATCACGATGTCGTCGATTCGGTTCAGAAACTCCGGACGGAACTGGGCGCGCAGCGCCGCCAGGACGCTTTTGCGCATTTCTTCCTCATCCCGGCCTCCCAGTTCTTGAATCTGCTGGCTGCCGATGTTGGAGGTCATGATCACGACGGTGTTTTTGAAATCCACCGTGCGGCCCTGGCCGTCCGTCAGGCGGCCGTCATCCAGGAGTTGCAGGAGGATGTTGAACACATCGGGATGGGCCTTTTCAATCTCATCGAAGAGAAGAATCGAGTAGGGCTTGCGCCGCACCGCTTCGGTGAGCTGCCCGCCTTCTTCATATCCCACATAACCCGGCGGGGCCCCGATCAGCCTCGACACGGCATGTTTTTCCATGTACTCGGACATGTCGATGCGGACCAGCGCCTGCTCATCGTCAAAAAGAAATTCGGCCAGGGCCCGGCCCAGCTCGGTTTTACCGACGCCGGTGGGCCCCATGAAAATAAACGATCCCATCGGGCGGTTCGGCTCCTGAATGCCGGCCCGGCTCCGTCGCACGGCGTTGGAGACGACCGTGATGGCCTCCTCCTGGCCGATGACCCGTTCCTTGAGCCGCTGCTCCATCTTGACCAGTTTCTGGATTTCGCCTTCCAGCATTCGGCTGACCGGAATGCCCGTCCATTTCGAGACGATCTCGGCCACGTCTTCTTCATCCACCTCTTCCTTCAGCATCTTCTGTCCGGACTGCAGCTCCTGGAGACGGCGGTTCTCGGCCTCGAGCTGCTTCCCGAGGTCGATCAGCCGGCCGTATCGGAGTTCGGCCGCGCGGCCGAGATTTCCCTCCCGTTCGGCCTTGTCCGCCTCGATCCGGGCCCGCTCGGTTTCTTCTTTGGCGCTTCGGATCTTGCGGATGGACTCTTTTTCGGCTTCCCATTGCAGCCGAAGCCGGTTCCGGTCTTCCTGAAGATGAGCGACCTCCCGGTCGATCTTGGCCAGACGGTCCTTGGAGGCGGGATCCTTCTCTCTTTTCATCGCCTCCTTTTCGATTTCAAGCTGCCGGATGCGGCGTTCCATTTCGTCCAACTCGGTGGGCATGCTGTCGATCTCCATCCGAAGCCGGGAGGCCGCTTCGTCAATCAGGTCGATGGCCTTGTCGGGCAGGAACCGGTCCGAGATATAGCGGTGAGAGAGCATGGCGGCGGCCACCAGCGCGGAGTCCTTGATCCGGACGCCGTGATGAACTTCGTATCGTTCCTTGAGGCCCCGCAGAATGGAGATGGTGTCTTCGACAGAAGGTTCGGTCACCAGGACCGGCTGGAACCGGCGCTCGAGGGCGGCGTCTTTCTCGATATGTTTTCGGTATTCATCCAGCGTGGTCGCGCCGACGCACCGCAGCTCCCCCCGCGCCAGCGCCGGCTTGAGCATGTTGGAGGCGTCCATCGCGCCCTCCGCCGCCCCGGCGCCGATCAACGTGTGCAATTCGTCAATGAAAAGGACGATGCTGCCCTGTGCGTCCGTAATCTCCTTGAGAACGGCCTTGAGCCGGTCTTCAAACTCGCCTCGGAATTTGGCGCCCGCGATCAGGGCCCCCAGGTCCAGGGCGACGACCTGTTTGTTCTTCAGCCCTTCCGGGACGTCGCCGTTGACGATCCGCTGCGCCAATCCCTCCGCGATCGCCGTCTTGCCGACGCCGGGCTCGCCGATCAGGACCGGATTGTTCTTCGTCCGCCGGGAAAGGACCTGAATCACCCGCCGGATCTCGTCGTCCCGCCCGATGACCGGGTCCAGCTTGCCGCGCCGGGCGAGGTCGGTCAGGTTCCGGCTGTACCGCGTCAAGGCCTGGTATTTCTCCTCCGGGTTCTGATCCGTGACCCGCTGTGAGCCCCGGATCGTGACCAAGGCGGCCAGCACACGGTCCTTCGTCATGCCGTGCCGCCGCAGCAGGTGCGCCGCGGGGCTATTTCCGGCCAGGATGCCGAGGACGAGGTGTTCAACGCCGATGTAGTCATCCCGGAGTTGCGCGGCCTCGGTCTGGGCCTGATTGAAGGCCTGATTCAACTGCGGCGTGGCATACAATTGGCCGAGGCCTTCTCCGGTGATTTGAGGCCGGTCTTTCAGGTTTTGAAGGAGGTCCTTGCGCAGGACGTCCGGGTCCACGCCCAGTTTTTTCAGCAACGAAACGGCGGTTCCTTCCGGCTGGCTTAGGAGGGCCGCGAGAAGATGTTCGGCATCCACCTGCTGGTGCTGGTGCTGTTCGGCCGTTTTCTGCGCCTCGAGGACGGCCTCTTGAGCTTTAATGGTGAGGCGGTCAAACTGGATCATACGACGCTCTCCTTCAAACGCCTTGCCGCTTATTTTTTGATCTCGATCGGGATCGGCTTGGTTTCAACCGACCGGGCTTTCGGGAGCTTGACCTCCAGAATACCGTCTTTGAGTTTGGCGCTGATTCCGGATTGATCCACGGTGCCGGGCAGCGTGAAGGATCGGGAGAACGTTCCGTAGGAGCGTTCCACCCGGTGGTAATTTTCCTTCCTCGCATCGTTTTCAAGCCGACGTTCGCCCTTGAGGACCAGGGTGTCGTCCTTGATCTGCAGATCCACATCTTCCAGCCGAATGCCGGGGAGTTCCGCCTTTAAAATAATCGCGTCCTCTTTCTCCAGAATGTCAACCACGGGGGTCCATGTGCCCTGGGAGATTTCTCCGAGTTTACTGGTCGAGCGGACCAGGCTGTCTTCGAACAATTTATTCATCCGTTCTTGAAGAGACAGCAGGTCTCGAAACGGGTCCCATCGGATGGGCGGCATGGCATGCTCCTTTTAAATGTGGAAGAGTGATTCATTATAAAATCATCGTATTTTACAGTCAAGTTTAAGTCTTCGGGTGATTCTGAAACCTGCTCTCGCGTGTTGACACGGCTAGGGATGGATGGTATTCTTATAAAGTTAAAGGAGAATCACGGTTATGCTGTTTGTAAGCCGATCCGCAAGATTAATGAATCGCGTCTTCGGGATGAAGGGAGCCCGAGGGATCTCCTGGGCCGTCGTTCTTGTGATTTGCGGCCTGGCGGGATGGGTCGATCCGGCCCGGGGCGAGCTGTATCAGTTTACGGATACCAACGGTGTGGCTCATTTCACGAATGTGCCGACCGATCCGCGCTACCGTCGCCTGCAAAAACCGGCAGCCATGATTCCGATTCGTCCCGAGCAGCTTCATCAGACCATCCTGAGCGCCTCCCGCCGTTACCGCGTGGATCCGGCGTTGGTCAAGGCCGTGATCAAGGTGGAATCCGATTTTAATCCGCAGGCGGTTTCGAGCGCCGGCGCGATGGGCCTGATGCAGCTCATGCCGGCCACGGCGTCCATGCTGGATGTGCAAAACCCGTTTAACCCGACTGAGAATATCTCCGGCGGGGTGAAACATCTGAGTGATCTCCTGGGCCGTTTCAACGGCGATCTGACACTGGTCCTGGCGGCCTATCATGCCGGCGCGAAGCGGGTGGAAACGTACGGCCAGGTTCCGCCCATTGAAAAAACCCATCGGTATATTCGAAAGGTCATGGCGGCCTATAAAACCTATCGTGGAAAAGAGCCTGCCCGCAAGGCGGTCTATAAAGTCTTCTCTCCCGGCGGCCATGTGATCTATACCAATGTCCCGGAACAGTATCAGGATACCCGGCGTTATCGGGTGGCCTACGTCCAGTAGCCCTTCGGGCGATCGGGCCAATGGAATGCGATATGACGGGATTCGGGGGATTTCCCCGGCTCGGGGTCATCCGAGCGGTAATGCACGCCGATGCTGTTCTTCCTCAACAAGGCCGCCCGCGCGATCAACAAGGCCACCGTCACCAAATTCTTAAATTCGCCCTCCGACCGGGATGCAATGGGAGCGGTCAGGAGGGGTTCCCAGTCTTCCAGAAGCTTCAACGCCTGGGTGAGCGAAGCCTGATCGCGGACAATGCCGACCTGATTCCACATCGTTTCTTTCAGCCGATGCCCCGCGGGCGTCAACGCCGCCGGGAAAGCGGACCGGGGGGCGGTCCATTCCGGCAGTCGTTTTGCCAGGGCGGACTGAATCGCCGAGATCTCGACCGCGTGTTTCGACGAAGCGGCCGCGACCGCCTCGCCCGTCCGGGCCCCGAAGACCAGCCCTTCCAACAAGGAATTGCTCGCCAGCCGGTTCGCGCCGTGGATCCCGCTGCAGGCGACTTCGCCCGCGGCATACAGCCCGTGGAGGGAGGTGGCTCCCGTCAGCGATGTCGTGGCCCCTCCGATCATGAAATGGGCGCTGGGCGCAACCGGAATGGGCGTTCGGGTGATGTCCAGGCCGTACCGCAGACAGGTCTGGGTGATGGTGGGAAACCGTTCTCGGATAAAGGCCGCATTCAGATGGGTGACGTCCAGATAAACATGGGAGGCGTTGCCGGACTGCATTTCCTGCCAGATCGCCCGGCTGACGATGTCCCGTGTGGCCAGCTCGGCGGCCGGATCGTATCGCTTCATGAAGGCTTCGCCACGGGGATTGCGCAGGATCGCCCCCTCGCCCCGCATCGCTTCGGTCAGAAGAAAAGCGGGGGCGCTTGGAAGCGCAAGCGCCGTCGGATGGAACTGGACGAACTCCATGTCCTCGAGAGCGCAGCCGGCCCGGTACGCCATCGCCATCCCGTCCCCCGTGGCGACGGGCGGATTCGTGGTGCGCAAATAGACCTGGCCCGCGCCGCCGGTGGCCAGCACGACCGACTTGGCGCCGACCGCCCGGACCCCATTGGATTCGGACAGCAGAACCGCCCCGATGCACCGGCCCTCCTCCACAAGCAGGTCGGCCGTGAAATGTTGGACCAGCCAGCGGATGGACTGAAACTGTTGCGCCTTTTCCGTCAGTGCGCGCATGATCTCGGTCCCGGTGGCATCGCCCTGCGCCCGAAGGATCCGGGCGGAACGGTGGGCGGCTTCTTTCGCCAGGATATACCGGTCCTGTTCCCGGTCGAATCGAGCGCCCCACCGAATCAATTCCTGGACCCGGTCCGGTCCTTCTTTGACCAGGACCTCCACCGCCTCCGGTCGGCAGAGACCCTTGCCGGCAAGGAGGGTGTCCGTGATATGCGCCTCAATGCTGTCCTGTGGATCGAGAACCACCGCGATTCCGCCCTGTGCGAATTCCGAGGCGCTCTCCGGAGGATTTCCTTTGTTCACGATCAGGACCCGGCCGTGCGGCGCGAGCTCAATGGCCGCCCGAAGGCCTGCGATCCCGCTTCCGATCACAAGGTAATCGGTCGTCTCAAAAGCGGGATCGCTTACGGAGGGAGCGGTCATGGCACAGAGACCCGGTAGGATGCGGGGGCCGTGAAGGGATTGTCTCCCCCAATGGCCTGAAGACGCAGGTCGGACTTTCCGGCGAGTTGGAGGAGGGTGTTGCCGCGTTGGATCGCCGATCCGGCCGCATCGGATTTCCAGCGCAGCTCCCAGTGGAGCGAAACCCGAACGGTTTCGTCCTGAAGGACGATCCGATCGATCATGAAATCCAGGCGCGGCGCGCTCGCCGAGTCCATAAAGGCGGCGATCGATCGAAGATCGTCCGCGCGCTCATCGGGATACAGCGCCGAGAAGGCTTGAAGGTTTCGGCCCTCGTAGACCACGCGCAGGTTTTCGACGAACGCGTCGATTTGCTGCAGGCGCTTCGAATCTTCCGTGGGTTTGACCGGCGCATGTTCACATCCGGAAATCGCGAGAAGAGTTCCGATCAGAACGACGAGCCCGAAACCGTTTTTGACAAACATGACGGCATTATACGGTGCGCTCCGGGAAAGGTCAAGGCCGCGCGGGATAGTTCTTGACAACCCTTCCTCGGTGTGTTAGGAAACAATCATTTCGGGGGACCGTGATGAAGATTTTGATGTGCACCGACGGTCAGCCGTTTGCGGAAGAGGCGATCCGCTTCGGCGGGAAATTCGCGCACGAACTTGATGCGGACGTCACGGTCCTCTTCGTCCGCCCGAAGGCCGCCGGGGGGGACTCGATCTTTCGGACGACGGCGCGCAAGAAAATAGGCGAATGGGACCTGGACATTCCGGGGGTCGGGTACCTGAAGCGCGCCAAGGAGATCCTGGCCGAGGCGGGATTGGCGTCCCGGTTGCCCGAAGGGGAGACCCGGGTGCGTCATACCTTCCGGGAATCGGCCGAGGGAGGCGTCGAGCTGCATCTGATCGGCCGCCGCGCGGAGCGCGTGCGCCTGAAGCTCCGCGAAGGCGAGTCGGCCGAGGAGATCCTGACGGAGGCCGGTCAGGGTCAATACGATTTGATCCTGACGGGATCCCGGGGGCATCAAGGTTTTGCCAGCTATTTTATAGGGAGCACGGCGCTTCGCATCGCCGAGTTTGCTCCCTGCTCGGTGCTGATCGCCAAAAACATCCGGAAGGGCCACAACTTTCTCATCTGCACGGACGGTTCGGGACTGGCCGAGAAGGCCGAGCTGTTCGGCGCCCAGATCGCGCAGGCCCTGAACGCGCGGGTGACGATCCTGTCCGTCGCATCGGAGGAAGCCGGGGTCAAGGCCGCCCAGGAACAGGTGCGGCGGGCCGAGATGATCCTGGCCCAGATGGGGATTCAGGCCAAGGTCAAGGTGCGCGTCGGCCGCCCGTCCGAGGTGATCATTGATGAGGCCAAAGACCATGACATCGTGGTGATGGGGGCCAGCGGCAGTTCGGCCGTCAGGCGCTTCTTCCTGGGAAGCGTTCCGCTCAAGGTGATCGAGTACGGCGCCTGCCCGGTCCTTCTGGTTCGTGAGAAGCCCCCGGTGAAGCGGCGCGCCGCACGCCGCGGCGGAGGATGAGGAACCAGGGAATCGTTCGCTCGACTTCTCATTTGCCTTTCGGGTTGAAAATGGTTAGAATAGTCGTCCCAAAGGAGACTATCCATGTCCAGAGTGGTCAAGAAGCGGCGCAAGAAGATGCGGAAGCACAAATACCGAAAGCTCCGGAAGAAGATGCGTCACCAGCGCAAGAAGCGGTAACGATCGAACGATCCGTTGTTGAATTGAGAAGCCATCCGGTCTCGTTCCGTCCAAGGAACGGGGGGTGGAATCTTATTCACCGCCTCAGGAGGGAAAACCAAACATGGCTGCCGGAAAAAAGGTGCGCGTGAAGGTCAGAACCGTCTATGCAAGCTACGAGGGAATTCTCATTATTCCTGCGATGCGCAATCGCGTCTCGGATGTTCTAAATGAAGAAGATCGGACCTTCATCAATCTCACGGATGTTCATATCAACGGTTCAAGCGAGACGGTCCCGTTCATCTCGATCAACAAGGACATGATCGAGTCCATTATTGAAGAAGTGAGGTAAATGAACCCGCTGCCGGTCCTCAATCACAATATGGGGACAGATTTAAAATCTGTCCCCCGTCTTCCCCGCTTACCGCCCTGGTTCCGTGTGCAGGCGCATCCGGGGCCGCAGTACCGGCAGATGAAAAAGCTGGTGGGTGATCTCGCGCTCCATACCGTTTGCGAGGAGGCCCGCTGTCCGAATTTGTGGGACTGCTGGAACCGCGGGACGGCGACCTTCATGATTCTGGGGGACGTCTGCACGCGGAGCTGCGGTTTTTGCGCGGTCGCCACCGGTCGGCCGGGCGCGTTGGATGCCGATGAGCCCCGACGGGTGGCGCAGGCGGTCCGGGCGTTGAGCCTGCGGCATGCCGTGATCACGTCCGTCAATCGCGACGAGTTGGAGGACGGCGGGGCCGCGATCTTCGCCGAAACGGTTCAAGAAATACGGAGACTGCACGACTGCACGATCGAAGTCTTGATCCCGGATTTCAAGGGCTCGCACGCGGCGCAGGACACCGTCTTTTCGGCCCGGCCGGATATTCTAAACCACAACACCGAAACCGTTCCGCGCCTCTACCGGCCCGTCCGGCCGCAGGGAAAATATTTCTGGAGCCTTGAGTTGATTTCACGCGCGAAGCGGGCAGGCCTCGTCACCAAAAGCGGTCTCATGGTGGGACTGGGCGAGACGACCGAGGAGGTTTGGTCCGTCATGGCCGATCTGGCGGAGGCCGGTTGCGACATCCTGACGCTGGGCCAGTATTTAAAGCCCACGCCCAAACATCTTCCCGTGATCCGGTATTACCCTCCCAACGAGTTTCTTGCCCTCAAGGACGAGGGCCTTCGCCTCGGGTTCCGCCATGTCGAATCCGGTCCGCTCGTTCGAAGTTCCTACCATGCCGAGGAGCAGACCCGGTTCGTGGAAGGGACCGATTTCAAATCTGTCCCCCGCCCGTAAAGTCCTTCTCCGGATCTTCCGCATCAAAGATCAAATTCTTTCCGCGGGTCTTGGCCCGGTGCATGGCCTTGTCCACAAGACCGAGAAGGTCCAGCGCGTTCTGTTCGGGACGGAGCTGGGCCACGGCCAAGCTGGCCTGAAGCGATTTGAGGGGGATCGCCGGGGGGCGCAGAGCCGATAACGCCTGATGCAGCCGCTGGGCGATGATATAGGCCTGGGCCTTGTCCGCTTCGGGGAGGATGATGATGAATTCGTCCCCGCCGTAGCGGAAGGCCGGATCCATTCCCTGGCGGATCACGCCCTGGATGGACTTGCCGACCGTCTGAAGAACGGAATTTCCGGTTGCATGTCCGAACCGGTCGTTGATCGCCTTGAAATTATCCAGATCAAGAAAGACGCAGGACAGCGGCCGGTCCATCCGGCGGGCGCGGGCGACCTCTTTGACGAGGGCCTCTTCGAGGGCGCGCGGATGACCCACCGCCGTGAGTGCATCGGTTTGGGCCGATCGTTCGATCTCGTCCTGCCGTCGAAGCATCTGCCGATGGTAATAGAGCAAGACAAAAATGCCCGCTCCGATCAGGATTGAAAGGCCGGTTTCCGTGATCAACTCTTGCGGCGTCGCGGGCCAATGACCGTCCTCCAGGTATTCCGTGATCCAGGGAGCGATCATCAGGAGATAGAGGAGGAGCGGCATCCTGCCGGATCGGGCGGTCGGTTTGTCCATGGGGAGATTATACGGAAACGGCCTCGACGAATCAAACACCCGATGCGTCAGAATAGATCATAGATCAATTTGAGCGAGGCGGTCAGAAGGACAATGCCCAGGATTTGTTGCAGCACGGCCGGCGGGATTTTCCGCGCGCCCCACCAGGAACCGATCTGTCCGCCGATCAAGACCGTGAGGCCCAGCGGGAGGGCAAGTTCGAGATGGACGGTGCCATGCAGGGTATGAGCCGCAAGTCCGCTCAGCGAGTTTAGGATGATGAAGGCGGCCGAAAGAGCG
>Ga0209640_10001983_pt1 | contig 17724 bp, 14 predicted proteins | sample RifCSP10_1_FD_184018 | JGI IMG/M metagenome (GOLD analysis project Ga0209640, IMG submission 184018) | Soil microbial communities from Rifle, Colorado - Rifle CSP2_sed 10_1 (SPAdes) (version 2) | ecosystem: Environmental > Terrestrial > Deep subsurface > Rock core/Sediment | place: Rifle... | reverse complement strand
CCGGTGAGTTCGGCGTATTCGCCCATGCGCCAGAGGAGCCAGGGAAGCCAGGCGCAATTGCCTTCCAGGAACGCCACTTTCAGTTTGGGAAAGCGTTCCATGACGCCGCCGTAGATCAGGTCCGCGCAGGCGAACATGTTGGCCATGGGAAAGGAGAGAGTATTGAACATGGTAAAGCTTGGAATGAACTCCGATATCGCCGGCTGCGGCAGGTAAACGCGGCCGGCTTCGTGAAAGCCGACGGAAATGCCCAACTTCTGACATTCTTCCCACAAGGGATTGTAATAGGGTTCGCTCCACATGCGCCCGTTGACGTGGTTGGGCCGCAGGAGCACGCTGCGAAAGCCCAGTTCCTTGACCACACGCCGAGTCTCGTCGACCGCCGAAGAAATATCGTGCGGCGCGACGATACCGGCGCCGTACATGCGCTCCGGCGCGACTTTGCAGAAATCGAACAGCCAGTCGTTGTAAGCTTTGGCAATGGCCGCGGCGAGCTCCGGATCGAGCCCGTCGACGGCCAGTACGAACAGGCCGCGGCTCGGGTAGAGGACCGCCACATCCAGGCCTTCTTTGTCCATGGCGCGGAGCTGCGCGACGTTATCGAAGTGGCGCGCTTCTTCTTCGGAGTATCGGTCGTTCAAGATGCGCTCGCGAATTGGCCCTAGCGCAGGATTGGGTTTCGGCGTTGGACGCGGCAGGATCTTGCCGTCGACCTGGACGCCGAGATCGCGCTTATGGCGATTGAGGCCGACAGGCGCGCGGTCGAGAAATTTCTTGTCAATGTATTTCTGCCAGAGATCGCAGGGCTCCATCACGTGCATGTCGGAGTCCATTGCCTTGAAGCCGTTTTTCATTTTGGCCTCCTGAGAGTTATGGCTCTGCTCTCGCATAACAAAGCGGATGCCCAGGTGTCAATTTGGGGTAGTGTTCAGTTGGGTCAAACATCTCGAGTATCGGTATCGAAAGGTCGAGATGAAATCCGCCCGATTGTCATTTCGACTCCTTTGCGAGACTCAGGATAAACTCCGCGAGCCATCCCTCCGGAGCTTGCAACCCTGGCGGATTCTAAATGAATCCTAGCTAATGTGGACGAGCGCTGCGGTTGACGAGAAAATCAAAAGAAGATTTCGCACTGCCCTCGCAATGACAACCGTTTCGGGTGATCGCGCATGGCGGGAGTCGCGGGCGCTAAACGCGCCAAACCTCAGCGGCCACTTTTTGAATGAGATCCAGCTTGCGCCACTGGTCATCTTCGGTGATCAGGTTGCCCACGATGTTCGATGAAAAACCACACTGGGGGCTTAGCGCCAGTTGTTCGAGCGGGATGAAGCGGCTGGCGTTTTCGATCTTGCGCTTAAGGTCATCCGCCGCTTCTAGTTGGGGAACCTTGGTGCTGACGAGCCCAAGTACGACAGTCTTGTCCTTCGGCACGAAGCGGAGCGGCTCGAATCCGCCGGCGCGCTCGGTGTCGTATTCCAACAGGAATCGCTGGTGATCGAGGCCGTTGAACAGCCGCTCGGCGATCGCATCGTAAGCGCCCTCGCGATGCCACATGCTGCGGACATTGCCGCGACATAGATGAATGCCAAAGATGACGTTCTGAATCCCTGCCATCACTGCATTATCGGCGTTCATCGAGCGCTCCATTTGCGCGATCGGGTCCACGCCCGAAGCTTTCATCTTTTCGAGCGAGCGGGTGTCAACATAAGCAGTATAGCTGGGCGCGTCCATTTGAACATACGGGCAGCCGGCGTCAGCCAATTGCTGAACTATCTTGCGTTCGATTTCGATAACATCCGTCAGGTATTCATCGGCCTCGCGGTAAACTCCTTTGGCGTTTTGCCGATGAAAGTTTTCGCAGATGCGGTCTGTGGCTATCAATGTGATCTTGACGGGTTGGGTTGTGAGCTGCGCCGCATAGCGCCACTCGGAAAGCGGGCGATTGTCGGCAAGCCGCAGGCGTTCAGTGATAGGCCGCCAATATTGCAGCGCGGGATCGGCCTTGGCCGAGTCGGGCTGCCAGCGTTGCAACGCTACGCCTCCCAGCGTGCGGCTCTCCTGAAACTGCAATGTTTGCTTCTTTGGAATAAAGCCGGAAACCGATTCGACGAAACTGTCTTGAAAATTCAAGCGGCGATACTCGCCATCGGTAATGATCGACAAACCGTGTAATTCTTGTTTCGCGATCAGCTCGTTGACGGATTCATTTTGAACTTTCCGAAGTTCATCGTCATCCGCTTTGCCGTTCCCGTGTCGCGTGTAAACGTCTTTTAATTTTTGCGGCCTCAGCAGGCTGCCAACCTGATCCACTCGCAGATTTGCATTCATAGTTCGCGAATCAAGCCGTGTTGAATCACTTCCACAGCTGCGCGAAAAACCCGGATCTCTTGATCTCGTCGATGTAACTGTTGTCGTAATAGGCGCTCAGAGGCGTCGTATTCGCCAGCTTCGCATCAATGAGGCCGGATTCGACCAGTTGCTGCACGATCGGTTGGATCGAGCTCGGCGTGACGGTCGGGTCCTTGACGTAGATATCGAGCGCGAAGCGGTAACTTTGATCAAGGATCTCAGCTTCGGATTGCCGGGTATACTTGGCGAGCACCGCCTTGGCGCGTTTCTCGTTAACGAACATTTCTCGCGTACCTTCCATGGTCGCTTTGATCATGCCGATCACAATGTCGCGGTTCTTCGCGCCGAACGATTTTCTGGCAACCAGGCCGTTGATCAAAAACTCAAAATTTAATTTGCGAAAATCTTTCGGGCTGACCAACTCCCGGTAGCCGTCCTTCATCAGGCGAAAGGTGTTCGGCGCCGAGGTGATCACGCCGTCGATCAGACCCTGCGATAGGCTGGTGAGGCCTTGAGCCGTGGTGCCGGTCTGGACGACGTTGACACCCTGAACCTTGTAAAGTTTGGTGATGGCTTGCAATGTGAAATGGGGGATCGCTCCCAGCCGGCTGACCCCGATCTTTTTACCGGTCAGATCCTTCGTAGTTTTGATCTCTGGCCGCACGATCAACGATTGAATGGCGTAAGGAATCATGGTGGCCACTTGCACAATGTCGCCACCCTGCAAAATGTTTGTGATCAATGGCGTGCCGCCGCCAGCACCGACGCCGGCTTGGCCACCCAGCATGGCTTGGATAATCACCGGTGATGCACCGACGTAGACTGCGTCGACGTCCAAGCCATGCTTTTGAAAATAACCGGCGTCCTTGGCGATCCACCAAGGCCAACTCGCCACGCCGATGGGAGTGTAGGGAAATGAAACCTTGGTTGCGGCGGTGACCGTTGATTCACCGAGGCTGACGAGGCAAAGAAGCGCGGCGAGTAAAATCACATTGAGCTTGTAATTCATAAATCATTCCTCACGGCAAACGCGATTTAAATCGGCGCCGCGAACTTTGTCAATCATCTCGGCCGCATTCGCCGGTATGTTATCACCGCGCCAAGCGACGTGGCCGTCGGGGCGGACTAGAACGAAAATGCGCTGATAAACTTCGCGTATCATCGGCTCATCGATGGTGATGTTTTGCAACGGCAATCCAACCCGATCTGCCGCTTGCGTGATCGCGCGGGTGTCCATGGTTTTGCCCGAAAGGTTCAGCAGTGTAAATCCTGGGCCATAGAGATCGAGCGTCGAGCGGCCGTCCTTGAGCCAGGCATGGGGCGCGCGGGCGCCGGGCCAAGTCGACGGCACGTAGAGGCCGTGATCGAGAGCGGGCGCCGGCGTGCCGTCGGAAACGCAGATTGGCGAATTCTCGTAGCGGTAGCCGAGCTCGATGCCGGCCGAGTCGTGCTGAAATTCCTTGGCGCGGGTGCGCATGATCGCCGCGCGCGCTTTCTCGCGCAGTTGTTTGCCTTCGTCGCTGTTTTCCTCGATTTGCGGCGAGAACGGCGTCTGGTTGTCGAAGTTGGCGCGCATTTGGGCGGCTTCGTTGACGTTGATCATGGCGATCGGTTTGCGCTCGGCGGTGTAGCTATCCAGCAGATGATCACCGCCCCAGCCTTGCAGCACCGCCGTCAACTTCCAACCGATATCAACGGCGTCGCCGACGCCGGTGTTCATGCCGAAGCCGCCGGCCGGCCAGTTGAGATGCGCTGCGTCGCCGGCGAGAAAAACCCGCCCTTGCTGATAACGCTCCGCCACCACGCAGTGGCCGGTCCACGGGCGCACTGCGACCAGCTCGAAGGGAATATTCCCTCCCAGGGCGTAACGTACCTTCTGCGGCGCGTCGAAGGTATCGAGCTGTTCCTGTTTAACGTTGCGCACGTTCAGACGCCATAGCTCTTTGCCGTCGACGGCGGCGATGGCGCCGTTAATTTGTGAATTGATGATCTGGTACTGCACGGCCGGGCCGTGATCGATTTGCTCGAGCAGCGGCGAGCGGAACAGCACGGCGACGTTCATGCCCTGGGAAAATACTCCTTCATATTTTATTTCCAGCGAGCGCCGAATGTTACTCCTGCCGCCGTCGCAGCCGACGAGATAATCGGCCTCGATCGATTCAGCGCGTCCGGCATTGCCGGCGATTGTGGCGGTCACTTTTTGCCCGTCTTGCTCAAACCCTTCGAAGGCGGTGTTGTAGCGAAGCTCGACCGTCGGAAGCGTGGCGGTATGTGTGCGAAGCACAGGATCGAAGTACGGTTTCGAGATCCACAGTCTTCCTTCCGGACTGTAGGGCGAGCGTGAATTCGGCGCGCCGTTGGCCGGATGGTCGAAGCGGGCAATCAAATGGCCGTTCATGCGCGTGACGAATAAATAGTTGCGCGGGTAGTCGATGGGATAGCCGGATTCCAAGCGCATGCGATCTGCGATGCCCCAGCGGCGCAGATGCTCGCACGTTCGCGTGTTGGCAAGATTGGTCGTGGGGAATTCGACGCTGCCGTCGGTCTGCTCGACAACCAGGCAACGAATACCGCGGTAAGCCAGCTCGATCGCCAACGATAAACCGACCGGCCCCGCGCCGGCGATGAGAACGGGATATTTCTTGGAGGTCATCGCTTCGCTCATTCCTCACTCGACTGCTGCGAAATGAAAGCCTAAGTCGCGGTTCATGCCATCCTGAGCGATCCGCGAAGGATCTGCTTTTCCCGGGATTGTCGCAATGACCTGTGTATTCAAGAGCGTAAAAGCAGATCCTTCGTCACTCCGTTCCTCAGGATGACATGCCGGAAGCGGAGAAGTGCCTTTTGGATACCGGCCTGCGTCCCTCGGGATGACACGAGTCGCCCGAGCTCACCGTCGCGACTTTAGCGCAGCGCTTTCTGCACGAAACTGAAGTCGAAGACCTGGCTCGTCGGGATTTCTTTGCCGGTGCTGCCGAGACTTTTCTGGGTAAACTCGATGGCGCCTTTCATCCACGCTTCATCCGCCGAACCGTCGGTGGGCAAGCGGCTCAAATAGAGATCGAAGAACTCCTCGGTCAGGGTCTGGTCTTTGATACTGAAGTAACCGGCGAGAATCTTCATCGCCTCGGGCCGGTTCTGCCGGGCGTACTGCAAGCCGCGCACGCTACCTTTGACAAACGCGAGCACGTCGCCGGGGCTGGTCTTGATCTTCTCATCGGTGACGCCGATGCCGCCGCTGGGGTAGGATGGCATGTAATCGCCGGAATAGGCGATGCGGTTGAACCCTTCGCGCTGCAGGATCAGCGGCCGCGGCGGCGTGAGCAAAGCCGCGGCAATGCGTCCGGCGCGCAAAGCGAGCACGGTATCTTCCTGGCCGCCGATGACCAGACTGACCACGTCTTTGTTCGGAACCAAGCCATTTTTTTGCACGATCAATTGGGTCAGGAGATCGATGGCGCCACCGCGCGAGGAAATGCCAACCTGTTTACCTTTGAGATCGGCGACCGAGCGGATCTGCGGCTGGGCGATCAAGTCGAACTGCGGCTTAGCCGACGCGATAAAGACCAGCTTTACCGGGATACCACGCACCGCGGCGGCGATGGTGGAACCGGAGGCGGACGTGTAATCCACCGAGCCGCCGAGCAGCGCCTGCATACCGACGGCGCCGCGAATGAAGATCATTTCGACATCGAGACCCTCATCGCGGTAAAAGCCCTTGAGGTTGGCGATCCGGAACGGTACTTCGGCGATGGAAGCGGCGCTGACGGAAAAGCGCACTTTTTTAAGCTGCGCCATGACCGGCGATACGGCCGTCACTGAAAAAATCACAACCAACAAGAAAATTGATTTGAGTCGCATGGTCGAACCTCCCCGGCAAGTAAACACGCGCTCAGGAGTGCTGTCAATAATATGGCGATCCGGTGTAAGAAAGCTTTTCGAAATGACGGCTCTTTGTCATGTCGAACAAGAGAAGGATCTCGACTTTCCTGAACGGCTTGACGGGGGCATAGCGTTGACATATGGAGGTCGTACGACGCTAGGGTGACAAAATTGCCGCGGGTTTCGCTGCTCGCCCTAAAAGGAACGTTCATTTAAATCGAAAGGAGCGGCGATGATTATCGACACTCACTTTCACGCGTTTCCCGGTAAATTTCTCGATCGGGTTCCCGAGGCGCAGAACGACGTGCGCGGTGTCGGCTTTCACGCCTTCGACCACCGCGAGTATCTCGATACCATGGACAAGCACGGCATCGACATCGGCGTGCTGTCCAACACCGGAGGGCGCATCGAGAAAGGCGGCGATCGGGCGCGCGCGCTGGAGCTCTGCCGGATTCTCAACGATGCGTTTGCCGATGCGCATGCCAAGCACCCGAAGCGCTTTATGGCCTTTGCCCGCCTGCCGATGGCCGATATGGACGATTGTGTGCGCGAGCTGGAGCGCTGTTACAAGGACTTAAAGATGCACGGCGTCATGATGCCGACCAACGTCGCCGGAAAGTATATCGACGAAGCGGAATTCAATCCCTTTTGGGATGCGCTCGCAGCTCACGACAAACCGCTCTTTCTCCATCCGTGCAACGCGCCATGCCAGTCGAACTGGGATAAGTATTCGCTGCACCAGAAAATCCTCTGGCCGACCGACAGCACGCTGGCGGTCTCGCGCATCGTCTATGCCGGCATCTTCGACCGCTATCCGAAGCTCCGGATGATCGCGTCGCACCTGGGCGGCATGATTCTGCTCTATCTCGACCGGCTCAACTGGCGCGAAGGCAATCCGATCTGCAAAGAGGAGCCCGAAACCTACTTCAAGAAGCTTTACTATGACACCGCCGGGCCGATTCGCGCCGCGTTTATTAAACTCGTCTACGACACCGTCGGCGCCGATCAGATCTTATTCGGCGCGGATTACCCGCACGGGCGCGGCGGGCGCGATGATCAGTTTTATCCAATGACCCTAAAAGAAATGGAAGAGCTGGACATACCGCATGGGGACAAAGAGAAGATTTACTCGCTGAACGCTAAAAAGCTGTTCGGAATTTAGAAGCGTTCAAGCCGTTCGGAGAACAGAACCGGCTCGCTGCGCTAGCGCGTAACCGTCATCAATTCTCATTCGTTTATCAATTCCGACGTCCGTAGGTCCCGTCCGAGCCCGGTTTGTCTCGCCCGCGTTTTTTAGCGGGAACCCAGGCGAGTCCCGGTAGCGAATAAAGCTGTAACCCCACAGTTCCAACTGTAAACGAATCAGGAGAAGAGATGACTATGTTGCATAAAAACATCGTGCCGAAAAATTCCGGCGCGGCGTTCGAATTGAAAAAAGGCCAGCGAATGCGAATCGCCGGGAAGAGCATCGTCGATTTCGTGGCGTTCAATCTCAATGATTTGACCGAGCGGTTCGATCAGGCCCGGACGAAAACCAATCAGGTCAAGATTTTCATCAGCACCGGCGACGTTCTCTATTCGAAGAGAAACAATCCGATGCTGACGATTGTCGAAGATACTTTCAAGGAAGGGCGGCACGATCTGCAGAAGGGGATGTGCAGTCGCAAGCGCTTCGAAATGGTCGCGCAGGGGCAATCGAAGCGCGTGTTCGCCGAAGGCGTCGACATCAACCCGAAGAAGGCGGAAGAGATTCCGGATCATGGCTGCTGGGAGAATCTCACCAATGCCGTGAAGTCATGGAATATCGCCGCCGACGACGTGCCGAGTCCGTTCAACATTTTCCAGTGCATGCGCATCGACCCCGACACCGGCATCATGTACGACACGATGATACGGCCGAAGGATGAGGCGCATGTCGACTTGAGAGCGGAAATGGATCTGCTCGTCGCTGCCAGCGCCTGCCCGGAGTCGGGCCGGGGCCAGGCGATTCGAGTGGAGATTTATGACGAATGAGAATGAAGATCCGGAATTGAACCGCAAAGCACGCAAACGACGCAAAAATGTTCACAAGGGGCGGGTTTCAAACCCGCCCCTACGGCGATTGCAGCGGCCGCAGGCCGTTCGACATCATGCCGACACTTCGAATGTAATCATTCGCCGGTCGGCCTTGTGATAGGCCTCGACGCAGGCGGCCTCGGATTTTTCCGCCGGCGGTGCAACGATCCGGGTGCGCGCTGAAAATCGCAGCGGGCTTACATCGAAGGGATACGGATCCATGACCACCGATCCGGCGCGGTTCGGGCGGAGAGTTAACCTTACAGTTTCCTGGCTGTCGTATGAAATCCGCACCGGGGCGATGGCATACTCCTTAAACTGATTCTCAGAAGTATAACCGTCACAGCAGAAGTAGAGCGACAGCAAGTCGAAAATCTGCAGCGCCATGTAGTTATACGCCAGCTCGCTCTCAAAGCCGGGGTGCTTGGCGGCGAGTGCTTTCTTGGTTTCTTCCTGTTTGGCTTCGAGCACCTTCTTGGCATTCTGCACGGCTTGACTGCGCTCGCGCAGCCTGCCCGCCGGTTCGGTGAAAATATTGTAGCGATTGTGCCAGAGACCGGTGCGGTGCATGGACACGAGCAAACCGGCGTAGGGATCTCGCGAACTGAGCCAGTCGACGTTTTTCGCGTAGGCGTCGAGCTCAACCTGCTCGAAGGACGGGATGTCTTCGCGATGAGCGTAGGGACGGCCCTTTTCCACGTTCATGGGCGGCGTGCCCTCCCACTCGCGATAACCGCTGTCATGATACGTCGTGGCGAAAACCATGATCTGGTACGGCCGCAGTCTGGAAAAGCGCGCGTTGCCCCAATGGGCGGCGAATTGCGCGGACAGTTCGGCATGATCTTCCTGGAGACTTACGTAGCAGCGTCCGTCTTTGAGTTCTCGTATGACCATCTTAGCTTCCTTTGGCTTTTAATCATTTTCAAATCTACCGGCATCTTTCTACGGCGCAATGAAACGCGCCCCGACCTTTGAGACCTTCGTGTTCTATGTGGCTAAATTCTGGTTTCTCTTGCTTACGGCCCTGCCCGTCGGTCGTCAAATCGTTCTGGCGGCCGGTACTGCGGTCACGCCGAGATCGGCCGCCAGCTCGATCAGCTCCGACCATATAGGCTCATCGATTTCCACGCCGTCCTTCATCTGCTGAGCTTCTCTGCGCCGGCCGGATTCTCCTGGTAAAAGGATTTCGCCAAATCCCGGCGCACATTGTGACGACTTGATAAAATCGATCAACTCGTCGACTTTATCGTAGAACTCGTCCAACTCTTGGAACTCCTCGACGGCCAAGGCCTGGAGAAAAACGCCGTTGACGCCGTGGCCGCCTTTTTTCCACCAGGATTTGCCCAGGCCGTTACCGGAGAGCAGCCCGCCGAGTATTTCCGTCACCAGCGCAACGCCTGAACCCTTATAGCCGCCGAAGGGCAAAAACACGCCGCGCGGCGGGCCGCAAAAAGTCTTGAAATCACGGGTCGGTTTGCCGTGCCCGTCGAGAATCACGCCGTCAGGGATCGGCTGTTTTTTTGCCACCCTTTTTTGAATCTCCCCCATGCTCATCGATGCGGTGGCGAAGTCAAGAATGATGTGCTTGCCGCCGCGCGCCGGAATGCCGAAGGCCATCGGGTTCGTGCCGATGATCGCTTTCATGCCGCCGTAAAGCGTCGTGGTCGCGGAACCGACGCTCACCGCGCCCATGCCGATCATGCCCTGCTCGGTTGCCATTTCCATATAATCGGCGAGCCGTCCGGTGTGCCCGGCGCGGCGCAGGCAGACGATGCCGGCGCCATGCTGCTTGGCTTTGTCGATCGCGAGTTTCATCGCCATGCAAGCCGCGGCCTGACCGATGTAGTGCTTGGCGTCGATCACGGCCGTGATCTTGCCTTCATGTTCGACTTGCGGCGTTGCGCTGAGATCGTAGGTTTGGTTGTCGATAAACGCCAAATACTGCGGCACGCGCGTGACGCCGTGGCCGGCGTAGCCGCGCAGCTCCGCTTTAACCAGCAGCGCGGCGACTAGGCCGGCATCGCCTGGCGGCATGCCGCCGGCGCCGAGTAATTCAGTGCAGAATTTTATCAGTTGGTGGTGTTCGATTTTCGCCACGGATGCCGGCCCTTCACAAGAACTGAAATTTACCCGCGCCAAGTCGCTAACCGAAAGATTCGCGCAGGGCCGAGTGCGCCGGAGGCGCACCCAAACATCGGAATCTCCCGCAAAGGCGCAAAGGAAACGACCTTGGCGTCTTGGGTCATGTCTGGTGCGCCGGAAAATAGCGTTCCAGCCAGTCGGCGACGATCCGCGTCAGGCGCGGGTTTTCTTCGCTGAAGGTAAAATGGTCGATGTCCGATAGCAAGTGAAGCTCCGCCGGCTGTTTGGCGCGCTTGAACATCTCGATGGATTCGTAGGTCGGCGTGACCGAGTCATTGGCACTATGGAGCAACAGCAGCGGACGGGGCGCGATGTTGCCGACCTGATCGTCGGCGCGAAAATCGTTCATGCTCTGCGCCGTCTCGGCGGGAAATTCCATGATCGAGCCGTGGCTGATGCGATTGCGCAATTTTTCCGGGATCGGCACGATCTCGTAGCGCGGCACCATCAGCGATTTGCCGGTGCGCTCGCGATGACGCTTTCCTTCTTCGAGCATCGCGGTGAACTTCGCCCATGCCTCCGGCGTCGGGTGCTGGCCGCGAAACTTGCGCTCGCCGTCGCCCCAGCCGCCGCACGAAATCACCGCGGCGACGCGGCGGTCGGCGCCGCCGGTGAAAACCGCCACGGCCGCGCCGAAGCTGCTGCCGACCAGGGCGATCCGCTGCGGATCGACTTCGGCGCGCGTGGCCAGGTAAGACACCGCGTTGCGAGTGTCGGCGACCTGATCGAGACAGATGATTCTGCCGCGCTCGCCTTCGCTGTCGCCGCAGCCGCGAAAGTCGATGCGCAGCGTGATGTAGCCCCATTCGCTGAATTGCTTTGCGACCACGATCTGGCCCTGGCCGTCTTTATTGCCGCCGAAACCATGAAGCACGATAAACGCCGGCCGGCGCTCCCCAGGCTTGAAGTCAGGCCGAGTTTCGAGGATCCCCGCCAGCTTCAGGCCATCCGATTGGAACGTAATTTTTTCTTCCATCGTTAAAATCTCCTTAACCGCGGATGTTGACGCGCCGCCAGGGTGGCGGCCTGCGCGCGATTATCCCCACGGGCCCGAAAACGCTTCGCCGAGATAGGCGTTGGCGTCGTGATCCAAGCTCTCGGGCCAGTCGTCGAGCTTGCTCGATTGCCTGAGTTCCTTCGGTCTCGGCTTTCCTTCCCAGCCGATTTGCTCCATGGCGTAGTAAAGCTGCAACGTATGGCCGTCGGGATCGCGCACCGTGGCGGAGTATTCGATGCCCGGGTGAAGCTCGTGGGGCAGCGATTCGGTCACTTCGACACCGTTCTCGCGGAAGAATTTTAGCGCATCTCTAAGCTGGCGATAGTTGGCGAGCTGCAGTCCCAAGGCGGCACATTTTGAGTGCGGGCTTAATCCGAGGATGTCACGCAATTGGAGCGGGAACAGCGCCAGCGAATGGTGCTCGGTATTGGCGCGGAAAAATAAACCGCGCTCGCCATGGTAAAAAACTTCCTCGGTGAGAATGAAGCCCAACGTATCGCGATAAAACTCCGCCGCCTTGTCGAGATTTTCCGTGAAAAGATAAACCGGGCCGAGTCGGACGATCTTAAACGGGCGGGGCAGCAGCACGCCGCCGACATCGTAGATTGCCGGCAGTTTGTCGAGGTGGCGATAGCCGGAAAAAATGTCGACGCCCTGGGCGCGCGCCTGCTCGACTTCGTCAAATTCCGAAATCTGCGGCAACTCGGGGGGCCGATCGAAACCGCGATCATACATCGCCTTTGGCTTACTGTGGCCGTTCCAGCCGATTTGCTCGATGCCGTAGTAAAGCTCGTTGCTCTCACCGTCGGGATCGTACATGTACGTGTGCCAATTCGATCCCGGCATGTCGCGGCCTGAGCGCTGTTGCTTGATGCCGCGCTCGTTGAACCATTGAATCGCATTGGCGACTTCGCTCAGGCTGCCGACCTGCCAGGTGATCTGGTTGACGGTTATTCCCGGCTGCTCGCGACGGCCGAGCGCATCGCGCACGCGCTTGGGAAACAAAACCACGGCGTGGTGATCGGTGCCGTATCGGGTGAAGTAACCGTTGGGATCGCCGAGGGCTGCTATCTGCGCCGGGTCATTGACGCGGCGCGAGTAATCGATCACGTCGGAGATGCGGAAGCCAAGCAGGTCAACGTAAAAATGAATTCCCGCTTCCATGTTGCTCAGATTGAAACCGAAGTGACCAAGCCGGCGAATTTTGAAGGGTTGGTTTAAAAGAACGCCGCCAACGTCGAATTTTTCACGCGCTCCCGGCATCGAGCACCTCCGACCAGGTTCGGCCCCTCTATACAATCTTTTTGCCGCGCTCACAACGTGATTGTGAAATTCAACTTGCAAGTGCCCAGTTGCTGGTCTATCAATAAGCTGGCAAACGGGCGGCGGAAGCGGTTTCGAATTTATTCGGCGATAACCAAGGAGGTCCTATGGCACTGCAAGAACTCCATTCCAACGGTAAGATTCATTGGCCGGGCGATGCCCGGGTTGCGGTGTTTTTGAGCTTCGACTTTCAAGGCGGCGAAGATGTTCGGCCCGATAAAAACGGCAAGATCAATCACGAAGAATACACTCAAGCCGAATACGGGCCCAAAACCGGGATCTATAGAATCTTGCGGATACTTGCCGCCAATGAAGTGAAGGCGACGTTTTTGACCTGCGGCGGTATCGCCGAGCGCTATCCCGAGGCGGTGGCGGCGATCGCCGCCCAGGGCAATGAAGTCGCCGGACACGGCTATCATCATGAGGTGGCCCGCGAACTCGGCAAAGACGAAGAACGCAACGTCATCAAACGGACGACCGAGATGATTCTGAGTCGCGTGCAGAAGCGCCCGTTCGGCTGGCGCTCCTGTACCCAGAGTCCGAACAGCTTAGAGTTGCTGCTCGATCAGGCCTATCTGTGGAACAGCAACTCTTTTTCCTACGATCTGCCGTTTGTTTGGCAGAACGGCAAGAAAAAACTCGTCGAGTTGCCGCGCCAACCGTTTGGCGACGGCCGCACCTACGGTCATCGCGATTCGGGAAATCCCAACGATACGTTGACGATCTGGAAAGCGATGTTCGATCAGTTCTACGAGGAATCCAGTCTCGCGCCGACGTTTTGCCCGTTCCAATTTCATCCATACATTTCCAGCCGGCCGGGCCGGGCGAAAACGTTATCGGATCTCATCGGCTACATGAAATCGCACAAGGGTGTGTGGTTCGCGACCGGCAGCGAGATCGCACACTGGTGGCTGGAAAAAGAATTTTCCGTCGAGCCGGCGCGCGAGCGCGTGTCGAAAGTCGCGTGAGAAACAAACGGAGTATCGGAGTAATGGAGTTTTGGAGTATGGGGCCTCCCAACGGCCTAACACTCCACTACTCCATCACTCCATTCTTCACGACCTGAACCAGTAGCGAATCCGTTTTCTCATTCCCCGTCCCAGCCGCCTTTTCAGCTCGAACCAGATCCGTAAGAACCAATTGCGCGAAAACCACGCGAACGACGATGACGTGCTGATCCACTGGTGATCGAATTCGAAGTTGGCTTTGAATTTGCGGATCTGCAGCGTCTTGCCGAATTTTCTCCGGAAGATTGCCTTGACGCTCACGGCGTTGCGGGTTTCGACAAACACGGTGATGGTTTCGACCGGCAGCAGCGCTCGGATGCGGGCGATCTTTTGCGCGAGGCCGTCTTCGTTTCTAGCGCTGACTTCGACGATGTTGCTCAACAGCTCCGGGTCTTGCAGTGATTGGGCGACGATGTCGCGGCGCAACTTGATTTCGTGTCCCTGATCGATGTCATAGCCGGTCAAGACAAAGTAAGTCTTGTGCTTCGACGTTTGCATCGACTTCTGCCACCAGTCCAAAGCCCGGTCCAAGCTCGTGCGCGATGCCTGGGAGAGCCGTTGCGGATCCAGGACGCCGTAGGGCATTGCGACGATGACGATGGAAATGGCGAAGTACTCCTTTGCGCGAACGCGAGCGATCAGGGCTGGTCGATCATCGCATCGGCCGGCTTGCTGCCGACCGCCAAGTCCGGACATGGGGTCAGCGCCACGAGTAAATCCATTTGTGCGCGAGATTGGCTGATGGTTTTCATGACAATCGGTCCTCCGGCTCAGCGCTGGCCGAACCGGGGTTGTCCAAGCTCTTCAAGCCGTTCAAAATGTTTAAGCGAGTGCATCGTCCGGCTAGCGGCTTGTGTAAAGCGAATCGACAAAACCGCTTTTTGCGAGCTCGCGAATGAATCTCGATTCGGCAAACCGTTGAGGCGCCACGCCCGCGGGCAAGGGCCGGCTGGCGGAAATCTCTTCGAGGATGGTTTGAATCGCAGCAGGCGTCGCTTCAGGCAGGCGCTTGAAATACTTGGTCGCGTAGATTTCGTAAATTTTTTCCGTGGCCGGTGAGCTCTTTTGCTTCGTGTATTTTTCCAAGACCTCGAGCGCAGCCGCTTTGTCGGTTTTGAAGCGGTGAATCCCTTCAACGTAAGCTTTCATAAAGCGCATGACGAGATCGGGTTGGCTTTTTAGAAATGATTGGCGCGCGGCGAATGGACCGAAGGGATAGACCAGTCCCGAGGCGGCAACATCGGCGAGCCGAACGTATCCCGCGGCTTCGGCATTGAGCGTTTCGGGCCCGGTGGAAAGGACGCCACTCTGCACCGATCCGCCTTTCAAGGCGGCAAACACCTGCGGTCCCGAGCCGGTTTGAAAGATCGCGACTTCCTTATCGGGCTGCAGATTCCATTTTTTCAGCAAATAGCGCGCGACGAAATCGGTGGTGGCGCCGATGCGGCTAACGCCGAGTTTGGTGCCCTTGAGCTGGCTCGGCTCTTTGATGCTCGGAATCGACCAAAGCTCAAAGGGCAGCGAGTCAATGCTGGCACCGAGCAAGACCACATCCGAGCCTTGCAAGTTCGCCGCTACGGTTGCGCCGCCAGCGGTGAAAGCGATCGACACATCGCCGGCAATCAACGCTTGCAGCGACGGCGGGCCGCCGGCGATGTAGATGAACTCGGGGTCGATTTGATATTTCTTGAACAAGCCGGCCTCTTTGGTCAGCCAGAGCGGACCGTAAACTACGGCGATCGAAGTGTACGCGATGCGAAGCGTTTCGGCTCTGACCGGCGTTGCGCAGAAAAAGATCAGAGAAACGAGCGCGGCGACAGCGAGAGGGCGGCCGCTACAAAGCGTGATCGAAGATTTTTTCATAGGCGTTTTCCCGTGAGCAATCTGTAAGTTAGATTGTTTACCCTGTCAAGCAATTTGGCACCTGACAGCGTGCTGAAAAAGACTCGCGGGCTTCGTTGGTTAATTCGGCTCGCGACAACGTAAACGGTTGGAGTATTGGAGTGCTGGAGTAATGGATTGAAAGCCAAAACTCCTGTACTCCGCCACCCCATTCCCTCAATCGTGTTAAGCAGCAGGGCGACCGGCCGTCCGCCCTACACGTTGCTGAAATAATCCTTAAACCCCGTCACCATCAGGTTCGCCAATCGTTCATTATGACTCTCGACGTGGCCGTAATGCGTGAGCTTCGGGACGATGATCAAGCGCAGGTCTCGGGCGAACGGCTTAAAGCGTTTGAAGGCATAGACTTCGCGGCGAAATTCAAGACCCCGTTCTGCACCTTCGATCCAGTGGCCCTTATCGTACTCGCCGACGATGTGCAGCAATTTTTTTCCGCGCAGGCGGTTGAGATCGGATTTGTAGGTGATGAACAACTCGTCGCCGGGAAGGCCCGAAATTTTCTTGATGTCGGGCAGCAGCACGTCGTGCGCGCTATGCTCGATGTCTTGCAGGAACGGCTTGAACTGCGGGCGCCGATGGTTTTCCAACTCGAACCAGCGTTCCGCGTCGCCCCAGGGTTGGTTCGGTCCGACGTAGCCGCTCTTGACGTAGCCAGCGGGCGAGCGGCGGCTTAAGTCAGTGAGATTTCGAAACGGCGCGGCGCGCTCCTCGGGCGACTTCTTGGCGCAGGCCAGATCCCATTCCTTGCGCACCCAGGCCGGCATGCCGGTGCCGAAACCGAGCCCGCCGATGAGCCGATTCTTCAGTCCATACTGCTCCATCAGGTAAAAATATTCGCCGCCGGTCGAGTGGCCCCACATGAAGATCGATTCCTTTAGATTTTTTTCGACCAGTGTTTTTATCGCTTCTGTGCACATGCGAAATGTGTAAACCGCCAGACGGTTTTTGAGCTCCGCGTCGCCGGGAGTTTTTCCGAGGATGAATTCGGGCCGCCGCTCGGCGATCGGCGGCCACGGTTTGCCGCTGTAATGGCCGGGCAGCGAGATCGTTAGAACGGGAATGCCGAGCGATGCCATGTGCTGCGCGACGCCCACGCGCGCCTTGCCCGGATCCACTTTTGTGAGATCGGGGTATTCTTCCGGTCCGTCGGGCGTGAAGATGAATTCGTATTCGTTAGCCGCACCGCCGTGAATCATAACCACCGCCGTATCCGGGATCGTTCTGCGCGCCGGGGTGAATAGCCGGCCGTGAATATCCCACTCAAACAATTGGCCGGGTTTCTCCGGATTCGGGTAGCGGTTGATCCGTTCCGAAACCTCCTCGACCGTGAATGTCGTGCGTGGGAACGGATCGGGAAAATTTTTGTAGTCGCCAAAGGACATGTAGTAGATGAAATCGTCCTTAAGCCCGGCACCTTGTTTCAGCGCATTGATCAAACTGTTCATCGCCTCTTGGCTCATCGGTTTCTCCTGATTGTTTCGGCTCGACGGTACAGCATATGCGGTCAGTATGAAGGGATGTCAACATCGCGGCACTTAATGCCGCACGGCACAGAGTGCAGCCGAGGAGAAAGCAGAAATTTAGCCACATAGGACACAAAGGTCACAAATACGGAGACGGCTATAGCCGTCCCCATGTCGTCCGGAAAATTTAACCGCAGAGAACGCAAAGGACGCAAAGCAAGCGAACGAAAGCAGAAATTTTGCGCACGAAGGACAACAAGCAGGCGGCAATGACGACATTCCAGTTTCTTAACTTCACGCTCTTCGCGACCTTCGTGGTGAGATTTGCTTTTGCATATTGCGAAGAATCGCCTCCTCCCTTGATGCTCTGCGCGGTTCTGCGATAAAGAAACAGCAGCGCTTCAGAGGAGGTTTGAGATGGCGGAAAACGCTACGCGGCCGGCTTACGTCAAGATCGAAAGCAAGGTCGAAGTCATGGACACACCCTACGACAAGTGGATCTCGTCCCAGGGCATCGACGTGATTCGCGGGTTCTTTGTCGACGATCTCTACACCCTTGGGCTGAGATGGTGGGACCGCATGGGGGGAAACGGCGTCTACATCA
>Ga0209640_10001982_pt1 | contig 17729 bp, 13 predicted proteins | sample RifCSP10_1_FD_184018 | JGI IMG/M metagenome (GOLD analysis project Ga0209640, IMG submission 184018) | Soil microbial communities from Rifle, Colorado - Rifle CSP2_sed 10_1 (SPAdes) (version 2) | ecosystem: Environmental > Terrestrial > Deep subsurface > Rock core/Sediment | place: Rifle... | reverse complement strand
CCCAGCCGCTCGCCCTGCGCCTCGACCTGGAGTGGCCCGCTCTTCGAACGGAAAGACACCTCGCGCCGCCCGGGCTCGAGCTCGTTCATCACCACCCACCCGGAGGCGAGCGTCGCATGCCCGCACAGGTCCACTTCCTCGACCGGCGTCATCCAGCGGATCTCGTAGTCGCCGTCGGCTCCCACGAAGAATGCCGTCTCCGAGAGGTTGTTCTCGGCCGCGATCGCCTGCAGCGTTGCGTCGGCGAGCCAGCGCTCGAGCGGCACCACGGCCGCGGGGTTGCCGGCGAAGGTGCTCTTCGCGAACGCGTCGATCTGGAAGAGGCGCAGCTTCATCGTGACTTTCCCTGGTCCGCGCGTCAGTATGCATCGGCGCCGACGTGGTGCCAACCGTGGTTTACGATGGGACGACTCTGGATCCGGGGGGTTGTGGATGACCAAGGGACGACTCGAAGCCTTCAGCGACGGCGTCATCGCCATCATCATCACGATCATGGTGCTGGAGCTGAAGGTCCCCCACGGGAACGACCTCTCGGACCTGCGGCCGCTCACTCCCGTGCTCCTGAGCTACGTGCTGAGCTTCATCTACCTCGGCATCTACTGGAACAACCACCACCACCTTCTTCACGCGTGCACCCAGGTGGACGGCCGAATCCTCTGGGCCAACCTGCACCTTCTCTTCTGGCTGTCCCTGTTTCCCTTCGTGACGCACTGGATAGGCGAAACGGGATTCGCCTCGTCCCCGGTGGCGGTCTACGGCGGGGTGCTGCTGATGGCCGCACTCGCCTACACCGTGCTCGTCCGCGCCCTCCTCGCCCGCCACGGCGCCGACTCGCTCCTCGCCCGGGCCATCGGCAGCGACCTCAAGGGCAACGTCTCGATCGCCTGCTACGTCGTGGGCATCGCTTCGTCGCTGGCGGTCAGCCGCTGGCTCGGTCTCGCCCTCTACACGGCCGTCGCGCTCATCTGGCTGGTCCCCGACCTGCGTATCGAGCGCGCGCTCGCAGAGCGCAGGGAATAGCCAAGTGTGCTCGTTCGTGGCCGGCCCTCGTCCTTTCGCGCAGCGTATCACCGCCCTGATGGTCGACAAACGCAGCAAGGTCCATTTTCACGGTTGGCCATCGTACCCCACCGCTCCCCGGGACACTAACGGCCGGCCCTGTGGCTGGCGCTCCTCTCCTTTCTCGCGCCGCCGTACTGGCCCTGGCTCAGTCATGAGGGCGACGGTTGAGCCGTCCGGCTCATGGACTTTCCACCTCAGAGGGCGCATTAGCGTGGTTACGAGCGACTACTCTACGGACTTCGCTCACGAACACCGTCGCTAGGCGGCAGGCCAGTTGGGTTCTGTGCGGTGGCGCTCGCGTTCTTGCCGGAAAGGACCTTCTCCGTTCAGGCGCCGCCCTGGATCACGTCGAAAGAGGGAAAGGAGGGCGAACGTGAAGCGTCTCCTATCGCCGTTCGTTCCACTGGGACTCCTAGTCCTTGCAGTGGCGTCACCGGTGCGATCCCAAGTCACCCAGACCCCCTCGGTACCAACAATGGACGTGCAGCAGGGGCAAGTACTACCCCCTTCCCTGTACATCTACGATCCGGCCTTTGCGATTGCGTTTCTGCGACACGCGGGCAACAAGAACCAAGCCCACGTCGAGGTGGGTATCTCTGAGGACGGGCAGCACTGGACCGATCTCGAACACCCCACGCTCGGCTCGGTCACACTCGGCGACACAAACGGAGTAGGCCTGTGCGGATCGCCATCAGGACTCAAGATGACAGTGGTCGGAAACATCAAGGACGCCGGGTTCTTTCTCACTCAGGCTTCGCGCACGGGTCCAAACGTGGCGTGGTCATCGTCCACAGCCATTCCTGCCTCTCCTCTACCTGACTCGGCGCCGACCTGCGCATATGTGCAAGAGCGCTATCGCGTTGTAGCCTATCGATCCGGCCACCGGGTCGCGATTCGCGTCATAGATGACGCCGGTGCCGACGTGACGTCGGCTCTTCCCTTGACGTTCAACGATCATGTGGAGGGGCGCCCAAGCGTCGCGTCGCTAGGCAACAAGCTGCTATTTGCATGGCGCCGCGCCGTTGGTGACTGCGCACAACTGGTCGTGTCCGAGGGCGAGTTCACTTCAGTCGGGGGCACGCTCCCGTCGCTCCCATTCACCGACGCAGTCCTTTTCCCGCTCGAAGCGACGGAACACGGGCCATGCGCGGTGAGCGACCCAGCGCTAGCGGCAGGCGTAAACCACTTCTACTTAACCGTGGTTCAGGCGCCACGCAGCACGGGGGCCGGGCACGGGTGGGAGACTCTCCTGTATCGCTCACGAGGCGCGGATCTGGATTCCGGCTGGACACCGTCGGTATCGGTACCCGTGCCCACTCGAAATGACTCCTACGTGAACCTTGCGGCCTACACGCAAGCGCCTCGAGGCGCGATTGCGGCGGGCCCTTTCGACTACCTTTCCTCTCCGCCGAAACTGCATCTGTTTGTCGCGGCTGTGAAGAACTCGGACCAAGGCCCAAACCCCGTGAATGCCGAGATCTACACTCAGGATGGGATGCCCAGCCCCTGGACCGACCCTGGCAATGCGCCGTGGCTGGGCGTCGGCGACGCTTCGTACCGTCAGTTTGGCACGGGCCACTTCACGGGTTCCTCCCCTCACCCGAGGACGGGCATCAACCTCAAGGGGCTGGGGTACGAGCCAAAGTAACGCACCTTCGCGGGTGAAGAGGTGAGCCCACACCAGTTCCGCGGCTCCACAGCAATGCGGACACGGGCCAGTATCCGATAGGCAGGTCCTCCCCTCGCTTTGATCTAACTCATTGGTCCATGGAGGCAAACGCGCCCCTACGTTCATGAGCATCGAGCGACGACCCCGTCGGCTCGACATCTGCCGGGGTCCAGCCTCCCAAGCCAGCAAGAGCGCTCAGCAGATTGAGCTTCCATCGTGGGAATGCCCCGGGTTGCGCCCCCTGTGAGCCTCCCATCACGACAGAAACCGGAGCCTCAATGCTGGCAGTGCCTGCAGATGGCAGACGGCGCCACTGTCGCCCGGCCGTTTGGCCTCCTCCCGCGCATCGCTGCATCCGGTCAGCGCGCGGGAACCGTCAGTTCTTGGGCGCCGCTGGCCAGCAGGTAGGTCTTGCCGTGCCACACGAGTTCGCCTGTGAGGCCGGCCGGGAGTGTCACCGAGGCCCCGACCTTCTCCCCGAGCCGCCGGTACGACACCGCGATCTCGCCCTTGGGGTGCGGCATGGCCGCGTTGAGGCGGTCGAGGGCGCCGAGGTGGGGCTCGATGCGTACGGTCTTGAAGCCGGGGGAGCCGGGCTTGATCCCGGCCACGATGGTCAGGAGGTCGTAGTTGGGGTGGGCACTCCAGGCGTGGCAGTCGGAGCGGGCCGCGAGGTCGGGCGTCTCGGCCCAGGTGGAGAGGCCGAGGTCGAGCATCTCGCGCCACGGCTCGAGCTGGGGCAGGTATTCGTCGCCGCGGCCGAGGGCCTCGAGGGCGCGGGCGAGATAGAAGCGGAAGTAGTAGCTGGCTTTCGCGAGGCCGAGACCCCCGGCGGGCGCTCCCCCCGCCTTCGGGGAGCCGTCCTTGGACGACAGGATCGGCTCGGCCAACACCTTGTCGAGCACCGCTGCCCGGCGGCCCGCGGGAACGGCGTCGGCCAGGACCGCGAGGATGTTGGCCTGCTGGCTGAACTGCTTCTGGGCGAGAGTGTCGGCCACGAGGCCCTTGCTCTCATCCCAGCACAGCCTCACGACCGCGTCCACCGCCTTCTGGGCGGCTTGCCGGTAGACCGCGGCACGCGCCCGATCGCCCAGCGCGGCCTCGAGGTCGGCGGCCTCGCGCAGCGCATTCGCCATCTGGAGCGTGATCGAGGTCGAGCCGCCGTTGTCGTCCTGCGGCGGAACCCCCGCGGCGAAGGGCCCCGTCCAATCGATGAAGCTCCACCACGGCACGTAGCCGACGAGGTGGTCCTCGCGCTGGTGCGCGAGGTAGAAGTCGAGGACCGTGCGTGTCCCGGGGAGCTGTCGCTTCACGAACGCGGGGTCGTCGCGGTAGCGCCAGAAGTCGTGGACCATCCCGACCCAGAGCAGCGAGAAGGGGGGAATGTACTGGGGCGGGCTCGACGGGTAGCGGCTCGACGTGATCCCGTCCGAGCGGCGCGAGTGGTCGTAGGCTTCGATGGCCTGCCGGGCCAGCCGGTCGTCGCCGGACACGGCGTAGGAGATGAGGGCCTGGACCCGCGTGTCTCCGACGTACTGGAGCTGCTCGTAGTAGGGGCAGTCCATGTAGGTCTCGTGGGCGCAGAGGCGGGCGGTGCGCCACCCCGTTTCCCAGATCCGCGCGAGCGTCGTGTCTCCTGCGTCGAAGCGGCCCTTCTCCGCGAACGGATAGCCGGTGGCGAAGGCCTCGAGACCGTCGATGACGAGCGGCTCTTCCGCCGTCTCCACCTCGATCTCCAGGAACCGCCAGGTCCGCCACCAGAGCGGCTCGAAGACGCGGCCGGCTCCCCCGTCGGGCAGCACGAGGTCGGTGAGGCCCACGAGGCGCTTGCCTGCGATCTCGTTCCGGTTGTTCTTCGTGAAGCGGTCCTTGACGAGGGCTTCCTGGTAGCTGAGACGCACTTTGGCCCCCCGACCCCTCGAGAAGGACAGGCGCGGGTAGGCGGCCACCAGCTCCTTGCGGTCAAACAGGATCGAGGCCTTCGTCCTCGCGGGGATGAGGCCTTCCGGAGACAACGCGCCCATGTCTGGTGTGCTCTCGATCCGGGCGACGCTGCCGGCGGACACCTGCCGGTATTCCATGGGCGGCAGCTCATTGGGTACCAGCCACCGCCCCTCGGGGGTGAGCGCCCAACCCGGCGCTTCGCGTATCGAGCGCGGGTTGCCGCCGCCCTGCCCCACCGCCGGCTGCCATCGTCCCGACACGCCGTCGCCCCCCGGAAGGCGCGCCCAGTCCCAATCGTAGGAAGCCGCGTCGAGGCGCTCGCCGGGCCCGACCACGAAGTACGTTCCGACCTGGCGGAGCGCGGTCACGCCCTCCGGCCACGGCTGATGGCCTGGCTCCGGAGCGCACTGCCACGTGGCGTCGGTCCGCGCGCCGGCCTCGGCTTCGCTGTCGGCCTCGACGATGAAGCCGGTCCGATCCGTCACCTGGGCGACGGGAGCGTCCTTGCCGAAGTTCCACACGATGGCGGAGAGCAGGTTCCGCCCGGGCTTCAGGAACGGCGCCAGATCGAAGGTCTCGAAGCGCCAGTAGTAGAGGTCGCCCCGCGACGGCCCTTTGCCGACGCGCTGGCCGTTGACGAACAGGATGAAGCGTTGGTCGGCGCTGACGTGGACCGGAAAGCGCGCGGGGACCGCCGGGGTCTCCAGCACCTTGCGGAACCGGAAGACCCCGGCATCCCGGTCGGGCGCGCCCGGGCAGGCGATCCACTGCGCTTTCCACGGGCGGTACCGCACGGCGTCGGACACCGGCAGACGGTCGGCCGCGGCGAACGGGCCGCCGACCAGGACCATCCCCAGGAGCAGGGTGCCAACTCTCATGATTCTTCTCCGCGCGCCCTTCCGAAGGAGCCCGTTCGCCTACTTCCGCGTCAGGAAGCCCATGCCCCGCATCCACGCCGCGCACAGGCCGGGCCAGGCGGAGAGCGCGGGGTCCTTGGGAGCGAGACCCACGCCGTGCGGTCCTTTCGCGAAAACGTGCATCTCGGCCGGGACGCCGGCCTTCCGGAGGGCCTCGTAGAGCACGATCGAGTTCTCGACGGGCACGCTGGGGTCGTCGCTGGTGTGGAAGAGGAACGTGGGCGGCGTGTCCTTCGTGACCTGCCGCTCGTTCGAGAGGCCCTCCACGAGCGAGCGGTCGGCGTCCTTGCCGATGAGGTTCTCGAGCGATCCCTTGTGGGTGAAAGGCGACACGAGCGAGATGACCGGATAGGCGAGCACCATGAAGTCGGGCCGGCTGCTTTCGCGCTCCACGGGGTCGGCGTCTCCGGCACGGCCGGCGTCGAAGTGTGTTCCCGCGGTCGACGCGAGGTGGCCCCCGGCCGAGAAGCCGAGGATCCCCAGACGGCCGGGGTCGACACCGAAGTCGCGCGCCTTCGCGCGGACCAGGCGCAAGGCGCGCTGCGCGTCTTGCAGGGGCGCCGGGTGGCGGTAGCGCGGACCGAGGCGGTACTGGAGGACGAAGGCGCTCACCCCGAGGCCGTTCAGCCACTCGGCGACCTGCTTGCCCTCGTGGTCGGACGCCACGAGCCAGTAGCCGCCGCCGGGGCAGACCACGACACCGGCGCCGGTGGCCTTGTCCGCGGGCGCCCGGTAGACGGTGATCTTCGGCTTGTCGACGGGCTCGCTGCCCGCGGCTCCCGGCGCGCCTCCGGGCCAGAGAAGCAGGAACTCGCGATCGCCGTGAGCCGTGTCGACGGGCCCCATCTTGTAGTCGGAGGGCCCGGCGGCCGCGGGAAGCTGGGCCAGCGCGGGAGGGGCGCCGGTCATGGTCGCGAGAAGGACGAGGGCCGCGGAGGCACGGCTCACAGGGTTCCCTTCTTCATCTCCGCCATGAGGTAATCACAGGACCGGACCACGAGGGCCATGATCGTCAGGGTCGGGTTCTGGCACCCGCCCGAGGTGAAGCCGGCGGCGTCGATCACGAAGAGGTTGTCGACGTCGTGCGACTGCTGGAACTGGTTCAGCACCGAGGTCCGCTTGTCCTTGCCCATCCGCGCCACGCCCATCTCGTGGATGCCGTAGCCGGGGATGCGGTTGGGCACGGAGAAGGGCTGGACGTTCTTGGCCCCGGACGCCTCGAGCATCTCCGCGGCCGACTCCGCCATGTCGGGGACCATCGCCCGCTCGTTGTCGCTCCAGCTCATGGTGATCTTCAAGGTGGGGATGCCGTAGACGTCCACCGCGTTCTTGTCGATCTCGACCATGTTCTCCCACCGCGGCAGGACCTCGCCGAACCCCGCGAAGCCGACCGACGTCACCGGCTCCTGCAAGGCCTTCTTGAAGGCGTCGCCGAAGCCGGGCGCGTTCCAGCTGAAGCTGGTGCCGCCGCGGCCCTGGAAGCCGTATCCGCGGAGGAACTTCGAGTACTTGGGGCCGTTCTTCGGGTTGCGGAAGCGGATCACGTAGATGCCGTCCGGGCGCTGGGGCCCGCCGAGGCTCGGCTTGGAGTGGAGATCGGGGAACTGCCCGCTGGCCCCGCCCGCCACCCACAGGTGGTCCATGAGGTAGTGGCCGAGGGCGCCGCTCGAGTTGGCGAGTCCGTTCGGGTGCTCGCGGGTGGCCGAGTTGAAGAGCAGCCGCGCGGACTCCAGCGCCTGCGCCCCCACCAGGACCGCGCGGCCGTAGACTTCCTTCGGCTCGCGGGTCACCCGGTCGATGTAGAGGACGCCCTTGGCCCGGTTCTTCTCCGGGTCCATGAGGACCTTGTAGGCCATCGCGTTCGGGATCAGCGTGCAATTGCCGCTCGCAATGGCGTCGGCCACGGTGGTGAACGCGGAGTTGAAGTACGACTTCGTGACGCAGCCCTGCTCGCAGGGCCCGCAGTAGTGGCAGGCCTGGCGGCCGTTGATGGGCTTCGTGAGGTTCGCCGAGCGGCCGAGGGTCACGGTCCAGCCGAGCTTGTCCTTGACCCGCGTCTTGACCTGGCGCTCCGCGCAGTGAAGGCCCATGGGCGGATGGAACTTGCCGTCGGGCAGCTCGTAGACGCCCTCCGCCATCCCGGTGATGCCCACGTACTCCTCGACCTTGTCGTAGTACGGCGCGAGGTCGGCGTAGGAGAGCGGCCAGTCCTCGCCGAAGCCGTCCTGGGACGCGGCCTTGAAGTCGAGGTCCGAGAGCCGATAGCTCTGGCGGCCCCAGACGTTCGTGCGCCCGCCCACCACCCGCGTCCGCCCCTGCCAGCTGAACGGCTTGCCCTCCGGCGTCGAGTACGGCTCTTCGAGGTCGTTCGCGAACCAGTCGTAGTTGAACTCCATGCAGGCGTAGCAGTCCTTCTGCCTGGGCCGGGTCCGGCGGATGAGCTCCGCCGCCTTGTTCCGGTACGGCAGCGCGAACGCGGGCTTGTGCTCGCTGTAGTCCGCGGGGGTCAGCACCCGGCCCGCGTCGAGGAGGCCCACCTTGATGCCCGCCTCGGCGAGCTGCTTGGCCGCCCAGCCTCCGGAGGCCCCGGAACCGATCACGAGCACGTCGAATGTCCGGCCCGGCTGATCTGCCACGCGAGACCTCCTCCTTAGACCGCCCGGGGCAGGCTATCAGCGGGGCTCGGGAGGGTCAACGCAGGGCGTCGCGTTCCTGAAGCGGTTGGCGGTTGAGTCGGCGCAGGTCCTAAGGTAGCTTCACCGTCGTACTCCGAAGCGGCCTCACCCCGACGCCCGCGACAACCACGAGGTACGGATGAGCACCGAAGGACCCCTGCCCGACAAGTGGAACGACGCCCAGACCGCCGGGCTCTCGGAGCCGGAGCTTCTGCTCTATCGCTCGAACCTGCTCGGCTCGGACCTCCGGATCACGAACTACGGCGGGGGCAACACCTCCGCCAAGGTGGAGGCGAAGGATCCCCTGACGGGCCAGGACGTACGGGTCCTCTACGTCAAGGGCTCCGGTGGCGACCTCGGCTCCATGAAGATGGAGGGCTTCTCGACGCTCTACATCGACAAGCTCGAGTCGCTCACGAAGGTCTATCGCGGCCTCGCCCACGAGGACGAGATGGCCGGGTTCTTCCCGCACTGCTTCTTCAACCTGAACACCCGCGCCACCTCGATCGACACGCCGCCCCACTGCTTCATCCCCCACCGCCACATCGACCACATGCACGCGGACGCGATCATCGCCATCGCCGCGGCCCGAAACGGCGAGCGCCTCACCCGCGAGTGCTTCGGCGACAAGATCGGCTGGATCCCCTGGCAGCGGCCCGGCTTCGACCTTGGCCTCAAGGTGGGAGAGATGGCGGCCGAGAACCCCGGCATGGAAGGCCTGATCCTCGGCAGCCACGGGCTCGTGACCTGGGCCAAGACCTCGAAGGAGAGCTACAAGGCCACGCTGCGGGTGATCCAGCAGGCGGCCGATTGGCTGGATGCGAAGAGCCGTCCCGAGCCGCTCGGCATGCTCATGGCCCCAGCCCTGCCCGCGGCGGAGCGGCATGCCCTCGTGACCGCGATCGCGCCGGCCTTGCGCGGCCTGCTCTCTAAGGAGACGCCCAAGGTCCTTCACTACAACGAGGGTGACAAGGTCCTCGATTTCGTGGGACGGGCCCGCGCGGAGGAGCTGTCGGCCCAGGGCACCACGTGCCCCGACCACTTCCTCCGCACCAGGATCCGGCCTCTCTTCGTTCCCTTTGCCCCCGGCCGGGAGACGGCCGCCGACCTCCTCGCGCGGATTCCCGCCCTCGTCGAGCGCTACCGGGAGGAGTACGTCGCCTACTACGAGCGCTGCAAGCGTCCGGGCTCGCCCGCCATGCGCGACCCCTACCCGGTGCTCATCCTGGTCCCGGGGGTTGGGCTGCTTTCCTTCCACAAGGACAAGTTCACGGCGAGGGTGGCGTCCGAGTACTGGGTCAACACCATCAACGTCATCCGCTGGGCCGAGGGCGTCGACGCCTACGCGCCCATCTCCGAGCAGGAGGCCTTCAACATCGAGTACTGGCAGCTCGAGGACGCCAAGCTCAAGCTTCTGCCCAAACCGAAGAGCCTGGCCGGCCGGATCGCCCTCGTGACGGGAGGCGCGGGCGGAATCGGCGGCGCGACCGCGCGGCGGCTGCTGGCCGAGGACGCTCACGTCGTCATCACCGACATCGACCAGAAAGCACTCGATTCGGCCGTATCCGACCTCGCCCAGGCCCACGGCAAGGACCGCGTGCGAGGCTTCCGCTGCGACGTCACCTCCGAAGCCTCGGTACGGGAGTCGTACGCGTTCACCTCCCGGGAGTTCGGCGGACTCGACGTCGTGGTGAGCAACGCGGGCATCGCGTCCGCCTCGCCCGTGGACGAGACGACGCTCGAGGTCTGGAACCGCAACATCGGCATCCTGGTCACCGGGTATTTCCTCGTGGCCCGCGACGGCTTCTCCATCCTCAAGAAGCAGGGCCTGGGCGGGTCCATCGTCTTCGTGGGGAGCAAGAACGCGCTCGTGGCCTCGCCCGGAGCCGCGGCCTACTGCACGGCCAAGGCCGCGGAGATCCACCTCGCCCGGTGCCTCGCCCTCGAAGGAGCGGACCTCGGGATCCGGGTCAACGTCGTGAACCCGGACGCGGTCATCCGCGGCTCCCGGATCTGGGGCGGAACCTGGAAGCAGGAGCGCGCGGCCAGCAACAAGATCGGGGAAGACGACATCGAGGAGTTCTACCGGAAGCGCAGCCTCTTGAAGCGCAGCGTCTTCCCCGAGGACATCGCGGAAGGCATCTACTTCTTCGCCTCCGACCTCTCGAACAAGTCCACCGGCAACATCCTGAACGTGGACGCCGGCAACCTGGCCGGCTTCACCCGCTGAGGAACGAACCCATGGCCTTCAAGCTGACGGAAGAGCACGTGGCCCGTGAGAACGGGCCGCGCCTGGACTGGCTCAAGGAGGACTACGACCACCTGGGACGCCAGCTCGCCCGCCGGGGCGTCGACATCGAGCGGTTGACGGAGCGGGCCATGGCCTTTCGCGTCGCGGTGCCGTCGTGGGGCGTGGGCACGGGGGGCACGCGCTTCGCGCGGTTCGCCGGCCCCGGCGAGCCCCGGAACGTCTACGAGAAGCTCGACGACTGCGAGGCCATCCACGCCCTCGTCCGGACGACGCCGGGCATCTCGCTGCACATCCCGTGGGACAAGCCGGAAAGCCCGGCCGAGCTCAAGGCCGCCGCCGACGCGCGCGGCCTCTTCTTCGACTCGATGAACTCCAACACCTTCCAGGACCAACCCGGCCAGAAAGCGTCGTACAAGTTCGGGAGCCTCAGCCATACGGATCGGGCCGTGCGCGAGCAGGCCGTGGCCCACAACCTCGAATGCATCGATCTGGGCCGGAAGCTCGGGGCCCGTTCGCACACGGTCTGGGTGGGCGACGGCGGCAACTTCCCCGGCCAGCAGCACGTGCGGCGGACCCTCGACCGCTACCTCGACAGCCTGCGCGCGATCTATCGGGGGGTGCCGGAGGGATGGCGTCTCTTCATCGAGCACAAGCTCTACGAGCCCGCGTTCTACTCGACCGTCCTCAACGACTGGGGCGTGAGCTATCACTGCGTGCGCGAGCTCGGACCCAAGGCCTTCTCGCTCGTGGACCTCGGCCACCACGCGCCCAACGTGAACATCGAAATGATCGTGGCCCGCCTCATCCAGTTCGGGAAGCTGGCGGGGTTCCACTTCAACGACAGCAAGTACGGCGACGACGACCTCGACTCCGGGTCCATCAAGCCCTTCCAGCTCTTCCTCGTCTTCAACGAGCTCGTGGACGCGGAGCTCGAGCGCCTGGCTGGCTTCGAGCCCGCCTACATGCTCGACCAGTCGCACAACGTGACCGACCCCATCGAGTCGCTGATGACGAGCGCCGTGGAGGTGGTGCGGGCCTACGTCCAGGCCCACCTGGTCGACCGCGCCACCCTGTCCGAGGCCCAGGAGAGAAACGACGCGATCGTCGCCCTCCAGACCCTGAAGCAGGCCTTCACCACCGACGTGGCCCCCATCCTCGCCATGGCACGCCAGCGCGCGGGCGGCGCCATCGACCCGGTGGCGACCTACCGCAGCACCGGCTACCGCGCGAAGAAAGCCGAAGAACGCCCGGCCGACGTCCGCCGCGGCGCCGGAATCGTCTGAAAGAGGCGTGCGGTGCGCCCGGGGCCCTTTCCCTGATCTAGGCGAGGGTTGCGAGCTTCAGCCCTTCCACGCGCTCGAAGTGCTTGCGGTTGCGCGTCAGGAGCATGCCCCCCCGTGCAAGGACGATTCCCGCGATCAGGCTGTCGGCCATTCCGATGCCTTGGCCCCGGAGATCCAGCGCCTTTCTCACGGAGGCGGCGCGGTCGGCGGCGGTGCGATCCAGCGGGAGAGTGATGAGAGGGTCGAGCAGACGGCGCAGGAGGCCCTCGGCTGTCTGGTCGCGGGCCCCGGCCAGCAGCTCGAAACGCGTCACAACCGTGGTCCCGAAGGTCCGCGTCTCCAGCTCGATGGCCACGCGGCTGGCGGCGGGCTCACGCCCCGCCAGGAAGTCGATGAGCACGTCGGAATCCGCGACGATCAACGCCAGCGCTCCCGGACCGCCCTGACCCGGTCCTCGAGGTCCTTCGCGTCGTCCGTCGAAAGGATCCCCTTGAGTCGTGCCGCGCTGGCGTGCTCATCGGTTGCGCCGAGGTTGGCCAGATAGGCTGCGACGGCCTCGGCGACGAGCCTCGAGAATCCCTTCTCCCCGCGCTCAGCAGCGAGGCGGAGCAGAGCCGCTCGGTGGGTGTCGTCCAGGTCAATGGTCGTGCGCATGGCCAATCATGACATGCACATGCATGCATGTCAACGACTCAATAGCCAAGACTCCGTCGCGGGTTCCAGCACTCGAGTCGAAGCACTCAACCACTGCTGCCGGCGTAACATACGACCATGCTCGGCTGGGTCTCGCCTCGGCTTCACGCCGAATGAGCGGGTCGAGGCTGCATCTCGCCATCGACCTCGGCGCCGGGAGCGGGCGGGCCATGCTCGGCCGGCTCGCCGACGACGGCCTGCTCCTCGAGGAAGTCCACCGCTTCCACTACCCGCCGGGTGAGCGGAACGGCCACCTGCGCTGGGAAGTAGAGGTCGTCTGGGCGGGAATCCGAGAGGGTCTGAGGGCGGCCCGAGCGGCCGCCGCCCGGCACGGAGGTCAGCTCTCGAGCCTCGGCGTCGACAGTTGGGGGGTCGACTACGGCCTTGTCGACAGGGAAGGGCGACTGCTCGAAGAGCCGACCTGCTACCGTGACCCGCAGCGTACCGCTCTGATGCCGGAGGCCCTGAAGCGCGTGCCTCGGGACGAGATGTTCGCGCGCACCGGCATCCAGTTCCTTCCCTTCAATACCGTCTACCAGCTTTACGCGCACGTGAAGGAGGGAATCCCGAGCGGAGCGGCACGGCTCCTGATGATGCCCGACCTCTTCCACGCCCGGCTCACCGACACCGCTCTTGGCGAATACACGAACGCCTCGACCACCCAGCTCCTGAACCCGCGCACGGGCGAGTGGGACGACCCCCTCTTCCACGCTCTCGGCCTTCCGCGCGAGCTGATGCCGGATCTCACCCGGCCGGGTGATGCGCTCGGAACCCTCCGGCCCGCCCTCCAGGCCGAGCTCGGCCTGCCGCCCCTGGCCGTGATCGCGCCCTCGACCCACGACACCGGCAGCGCCGTCGCGGGAACTCCACTTCGACCCGGATGGGCCTACATCTCCTCGGGCACGTGGTCGCTCGTCGGCGTCGAGCGACGCGAGCCCCTCATCAACGAGGACGTGGCCCGGGCCAGCTTCACCAACGAGGGCGGCGCCTTCGGGACGATCCGGTTCCTGAAGAACGTGATGGGCCTCTGGATCCTGGAGTCGTGCCGGCGGGAGTGGTCCGCGACCGGCCTCGACGTGGACTACGACCGGCTGCTTCGGGAGGTCGCGGCCCTCGAAGGCCGGCAGGGCCTCGTCTTTCCCGACGACCCGGCCTTCTTCAACCCCCCGAGCATGCTCGGCACGCTCCGCGCCGCCCTCGCCCGTCAGGGGCAGTCGGCTCCCGAGGAGCCCGCGCGCCTCGCTCGCGTGGTCCTCGACTCCCTGGCCCTCCGTTACGCCTCGGTCATCGCGACCATCGAGCGGCTCACGGGCGTCACGATCCCCGGAATCCACGTCGTGGGCGGCGGCTGCCTCAACGACTACCTGAATCAGGCGACGGCCGATGCCACGGGAAAACCCGTTCTGGCCGGACCGGTGGAGGCCACGGCGGTGGGCAACGTGCTCGTCCAGGCCATGGCATCCGGGGAAGCACCTTCTCTTGCCGAGGCGCGAGAGCGGCTCGCGCGCCGGATCGAGCTTCGAGCGTTCGAGCCTCGCCCCTCAGACGATGGCCGCAGCCGCGAGCGCGAGCGCTACCTCGCCCTCGAGCGCGAGGCTTCCACCACCCAGAGACCGTAGCCACGCGCAGCCAACCTCTGCCCGACCGGGAACCGCGTGTGAGCTGCCTCGCATGGGCCCACGGCGAAGGAGAACGATCGTCCTATTTGATGACGGACGTGCTCATGACGGAGCCTCGCCGGCGGCCTTCAAGACCTCTTCGTAGACCTCTTTGCGGAGTCGGAATCCTTTGGCGCGAAGCGCGTCGAGGGAGGGGCGCACAGCAGTGATGAAGCCACGCTCCTTGGCGATGAAGAGGACACCCGCCGTTCCCACGACGGCGAGGCCCAGGGCCGTGGCGAGGCGTCTGGCCGGGAGGTCGTCGAGGATGATGCGGTCGGCCTTTGCTTCCAGGGCCAAGCTGATCGCTTCGGTCTCACCGGGATCGAGCGATGCCTCCACCACCCGTGCATGCGAAGGGCTGTCGAGCGCCCGTGTCCCGATCCAGGCGGGAAGCTGCGGCAAGCTCGGTGCGACTTCTCTTTCGACCGCGGGCGGGACCAGGACTTCCGTGAAGAGCTTCTGAAGCAGCGAGAGGTTGTCGAGCTGGCCGAGCGCGATGAGCACGCTCGCGTCGGCTACGACGACCGGAGCCACGCGTCGATGGAGGCCTTTTCGGCCGCCCAGTCTTCCTTGGTCATCTGGAAGTACGGAATGTCCAGCTCGGCGGCGCGACGCGCAAAGGCGACTCGGTCCAGAGAGAGAAGCTTGCAGGCCTTGCCGATCGAGAGCTTCCCGCGGCGAAAGAGATCCATCACGAGGGTTTCTCGAGCAGCTTGGCCGAGAGGCTTCTCCTGTTCCAGGAGGGCAGCGAGTTCGTCTTCCAGCTCCACGGTTCGCATGGCTAGGAGGTATTTTAGGCTAGAACTGGGTTCCTGGCTCAGCGGTCTGGACGCTCGGCTGGCCGACGTCCGGCCCGTCCCACGCCCCGATCGAGCGCTCATACTCCATGTAGCGCGCGGTCGCGTCCGCCACCTCCCGCCCGAAGTACCGCTCCACGACACGCAGCGCGAGGTGTATGCCCGAGGTGAGGCCAGCCGCGGTGGAGATGCGGCCGCTCTCCACGAACCGTCGTCCGCGCTCGACCTTGACGTCCGGGAACTCCTGGGCCAGGCGATCGAGGAAGTCGTGGTGGGTGGTCGCGGGCCGGCCCTTCAGGAGGCCCGCGCGGCCGAGGACGAACGCGCCCGTGCACACCGACATCGTCAGGTCGGCGGAGGGGCTGACCTTCCGCAGCCAGGCCAACACCTTCTCGGAGGCGCGCATGGCGGGGACTACGATCACGTGCGGTGCGGGCGCGTCGTCGACGGTGTGGTCGGGGACGATGCGCAGGCCGCCCGTCACCCGCACGGCCTCCGGAGAGTCGGCGACGGTGAAGAGCTGGAAGGGCATCTGCTCCTCGTGGCTCGTTCCCCGCGACGGGACATGCGTGTCCTGGAAGACCTCCCACGGCCCCGCGAAGTCGATGACCGTCGCCCCGTTGGAGACGAGAACGGCTACGCGGATGGGCCCCTTGGCGGGAGCTTGGAGCGCGCCCCCCGGGCTGACTTCGGCCGGGTCGAGCACCAGGGGCGTGACGAGAGCGAGACCTGAGGCCGACCCGCACACACCGAGGAAGCCGCGTCTCAGCATGGTCCTCCTACCCGACGGTTCTTGGGGGCAGAGAGGAACGGCGCGGTGCTGAAAGGAGCCGGCATCGGGTGCTCTTTCAGCGCCGTCATAAGCTCCGCAGCGCCACCTGGGGCTCGATGCCGGTGGCCCGGCGCGCGGGCCAGAGGCACGCGAGCGTGGCCACCACCACCAGCACCGCCGCCGAGGCGACGAAGCAGGCGACGTCGGTGGGAGCCACGCCGAAGAGGAGCCCCGAGGCCAGCCGGGTGAGGGCCAGCGCTCCCGCAATCCCGAGGACGAGGCCGATCGCCACCGACGAGAGCCCCTGGCGAAGGAGCATCCCCACCACCCGCCCCGAGTCGGCTCCGAGGGCCATGCGGATACCGATCTCGTGGGTTCTCTGGCTCACGGTGAAGGCGATCAGCCCCGAGAGGCCGGCCGCGGTGATGGCGAGGGCGAGGGTTGCGAACGAGCCCAGGAGCACGGCGATGAGGCGCGGGGAGGCGATCGACTCGTGCCGGACCTGCTCCAAGGTCCGGACGTTGGCGACCGCCGTCTGGGAATCCAGGCCATAGACCGCTTGCCGCAGGCCGTGGGCGAGGACGAGAGGGTCTCCCGCGGTGCGCACGAAGTAGCTGTAGGAGAACCCCGGGAACTGGAGGAAGGGAACGTACATCGTGTCCCGGGGCACCTCGTCCAGGGCGGTGTTGCGCACGTCGCCCACGACGCCCACGATCGTCCGCCAGGTCTCGCCTCGGTCGTCGGAGATCCGCTGACCGATGGGGTCGCCGTCGCCCCAGTAGCGCCGGGCCAGGCTCCGGCTCAGGATCGCTACCGGCGGCATCTTCACTCGGTCGTGCTCGTCGAAGGCGCGGCCCCGGAGCACGGGGACTCCGATGGTGTCGAAGTAGTCGGAGCTCGCGCCCCTGTACTCCGCCTGGGGCAGGAGCTGACCGTCGCCCACGGGCCGGCCCTCGATCTCGAAGCTGTTGTCGTTCCGGAACCGGCTGTTCAGGGGGAAGGTCCAGGCCGCGCCGACACCCACGACGCCCGGCATCGCCTTCGTCTTCTCGACCAGGGACTCGTGGAAAGCGAGGACCCGCTCGCGGTCGGTCCGGTGCCCCCCGTCGGTGTACTTCGACCAGTTGAGGTCGATGCTCATGGTCAGCACGTTCTCGGCCCGGAAGCCGGCGTCCACCCGGTTGAGCGCGGCCAGGCTCCGGAGGGTGAGGGCGGCGCCGATGAGGAGGATGAAGGAGAAGGCGAGCTGGGCCACCACCAGCGCGCCACGCAGGCGACGGCGGCCGGGGCCCGACGTGGACCGGCCGCTCTCGCCGAGGGCTCGAGCGAGACGCGGCCAGGCCGGCAGCCCGGGCAGGGATCCCGCCACGATGCCCGTGGCCAGCGATACGACCAAGGTGAAGGCCAGGATCCAGCCATCCAGGCTCACCTCGGTGGCACGCGGAGTGAACCGCGCCGCGAAGGTGGAGAGCGAGCGAGCGCCGGCCGTGGCGAGCGCCAACCCGAGCGAGCCGCCCGCCAAGGCCAGGATCGTGCTCTCGGTAAGGAGCTGCCGGACGAGTCGGCTTCGTCCGGCGCCGAGCGCGGCCCGCACCGCGAGCTCGCGTTCGCGTCCCGAGAGCCGGGCGATGATCAGGTTGGCCACGTTCGCGCAGGCGATCAGCAGCACGAGGGCCGCGGTCGCGAGCAGGGCGAGGAACGGAGGCCGGGCCCCCCGGACCAGCTCCTCGCGGACCGGCCGCAGATCGGCGCGATAGCCGACCTTGGGATAGGCCTCGGGATACTGGGCGCGCAGGCGCTCGCCGATCACGCCCATCTCGGCCTTCGCCCGGGCCAGGGGAACGTCCGCCTTCACGCGGGCGAAGGCCCGCAGCATGCGGGCCTCGCGGCTCTCGGCCACCGCGGCTCGTGAGCGGAAGGGGCAAGCCGAAGCCGGCATGAAGACGTCGTTCGCATCGGGATAAGGGGGCAGCGGGGGCAGCACGCCGACCACGGTATGGACGCG
>Ga0209640_10001981_pt1 | contig 17732 bp, 20 predicted proteins | sample RifCSP10_1_FD_184018 | JGI IMG/M metagenome (GOLD analysis project Ga0209640, IMG submission 184018) | Soil microbial communities from Rifle, Colorado - Rifle CSP2_sed 10_1 (SPAdes) (version 2) | ecosystem: Environmental > Terrestrial > Deep subsurface > Rock core/Sediment | place: Rifle... | reverse complement strand
CCTGTCCGCGGCAGGCCTCTGGCTCTTCGGGCACCAGGTGCTGGCCGAAGCCATCCTGTGCGTCACGCTGTTGTCTATGTCCGCGGCCCTCGTGTTCATCCTCGGCCTGGAGCTGTCGGGCGCCGTGTCGCTCGGTGCGCTTGCCGCGATATTCGTGGTCGCCATCCTTCCACGGCTGTACGGGTACCCGAAGATCGTCGTTCCCGCATTGGCGCTGCTGGCCTGTTGGCGTTATCTCGATCGTCCGTCGCCACGGCGCCTCGCCGGCGTGGGTCTCGTCACGGCTGTCTCGTTCTACCTCCGGTACGACTACGGCGTGTGGGTCGGTTGCGCGGCGACCGTGGCCCTGCTGGGCGGCCATTGGCGAGAGTGGCGCGTTCTGACGAGAGCGGTGCTCGTGTACGCCGGCGTCGTCGCGCTCCTGTGCGGCCCCTACCTCGTACTGCAACTCACTCTGGGCGGCCGGCTGACGAGCGGACCAGGGACGGGACGGCTGTCACGTTTGCTCGCGGGCGAGGATCTCGTCTCGCTGGGCCTGCCCACCGTGCCGCCGGACCGGCCGCTGCTCTCGCTGCGCCCGGCGGGCCCTTTGTCGACCGTCGAGTGGGAATCAGACGTCAGCGATGACGCTCGAGTCAGACTCGAGCAGCGGTACTCACTGCACGCGGTGCAGGCCGTCCGCGATCATGCGTGGCAATACGTCCTGGTCGACCGGTCGCCGGCGACGCTCAGGCGTCTCATCGCCGATCCAGCCGTCAACGACCTCACCAACATCGACGACCAGGGCCGTATCGTGCGCGATCCACTGTGGTCCGTGCTGCGCCGCTGGCTGCACGTGCCCGTCATGGAGTCTCCTTTCCTGAACAAGGGGAACGCGGCCATCTGGCTTTACGACGTGCTGTTCCTGACACCGCTGGCGGCGGCGGGACTCCTTGCCGTGCGAGTGGCGAAGCGGCGAAGCCAGGAGGGAGAGGCGTCCAAAGTCCTCGTGGCGGTCACGCTCGGGGTCCTCTTCAACTTCTTTCTCATCAGGGGCAACCTCGACTCCCACCTTCCCGACGTCATCGTGCCCGCCGCCCTGCTCTGGGCGTGGATGCTGCGAGGCCGCGCACGCGAGTTGAGCTACGACGTGCGGGCCGCGATCGGGCGGAACCAAGGGTCGGGCCGAGCGTTGGGCGGCTCGCTGGCGAGATTTTCGGTGGCGTCGGGTCTTGTGTTGTCCGCGTGGATGGCCGTTGACGCCCACGCCGGCGCGGTCAACCACCTCGCGGCCACGGACCTCTTCTCCGGACCGGTCCGCGCGGCGAGGCGGCTCGAGGAGGCGATTCGCGACCTGCGTCAGGAGCCGCTCGAGAGATTCGCGCCTCCAGGCAGCCGCGGGCTGCCCGCACTCACCAGGTACCTGAACCGGTGCACGCGAGAGACCGACCGCCTGCTGGTTGTCGGATATCAGCCGGAGGTGTACTTTCACGCGAACAGACGGTTCGGCGGGGGCATCGCCGTCTTCACTGCCAACATGGGCGCCGCGCCGGTCGAACAGGCCCTCATCGTCGAGCGGCTCCAGCGTCAGCACGTCCCTATCGTCATCGTGCCGGTCGATCGATTGGGGGAGCTGCGCGCCTATCCCATCGTGAGTCGATATCTGGACACCCGGTATGAGATCGCCCGGGAATTCGGGTTCGGCGACGCTCGACCCTTTCGCGTGCTGATCGACCGTGAAGCCGTGCCCTCGCACATCGACGAGGAGTGGGGCCTTCCCTGCTTCAGCAGGTGACGGCTCAGGACCGAAAGGCCTCCCGTCCTACGCCCTGAACGGGAATGCCCTGCGCCTCCAACACCTCGTGTTGAAGCGCGTACATACAGCCGGCCGCCTCGTCAATGCGACGAACGAACGCGAGCGATCCCTGCAGGATCGGCTTGAGCTTCTCCCGATCCTGAATCCGCGCCTTCGGGTACTCGTGCTCCACGACCAGATGCGTATTCGCGACGTCGAGTGGCAGCAGCTCTCGCGCGGCGAGCTGATGATCGAGCCAGTCGACGGTCCGGTTCTGCAGGTACGCCAGGGGATCGTGCCGCGCCGTGCCGGGCAGCTCGTGCTCGCACAGCACGACCTGCTTCTTCCAGGCGTTCACCTGGTCTGCCGGATTCCCCGACGGCGTGTCGCCGATCCAGTCGCCGCGCTGCATCGTCTGCCCGCCGTAGCCCCACGCCGAGACGCCTTTCGAATCGATGACCTGCCCCTTCACGTGGAAGCCGCCGATCAGGAAGCCATACCCCGTGTCCTTCAGGTACTGGAAGATCGAGCGGGTGTCCTGCCCCATCAGGATGGCGTGCGACGGATCGTAATGGATGCGGAACTGGTCGCCGACGCCGTGCTTCTCGCAGATCCGGTGCAGCGCGATCCAGGCGCCAGGCGTATAGGCGATGTTGTTGTGCCAGTTGTCGCCGGTCGTCCACCCTGGCATCGGGCACTGTTCCACGCGATAGGTCAGGCCTCGTTCTTTGGCGGCCTCGAGCAGCGGGACAAACTCGTCCTCGAATTCAGCGAGGTTCTCGTCCATGCTGAACTCTTCGTTGCGACCGACGAAGCCGCACACCGCGTTCACGCCAAGGAGCACGGCCGCATCGAACACCTTCAGCAGAAAGTCGTGCTTCCTCTTGCGGATGTCGGGGTCGTAGTGCAGGAGGTTGTCGAAGTACGCAAGGTCGGAGAGGCCGATGCCGGTCGCCTTCCCCGCCGCCTCAACTCGTCGCGCCCGTGCTTTGTCGAACGGCTGACGCAGATCGAGCGTGTTGGCCACCGGGTCCAGCATGGCTTCAGGCGAGACGTCCGATTCCGACGGGTGCAGCGCCGCGGACAATTGGATGTAGCTCGCGCCCAGCTCGCGTCCGAACTCGAACCAGTCCTCAATGGCGCGGTCCGGATCCGCATCGCGCACCTCGCGCGGCGTCAGCTCCTGCAGCGCTGCCGTGAGAATGCCCACCTTCATGAACTTCGGTTCAAACGGTTTCATCCTGATCCCCAGTCCCGGGTCCCGAGTCCCCAGTCCCCGATCCCTGTTGCCGTCAGTCCCCGACAGCGGTCCACACGCCGCCCTTCCGTGCGCTGTCGAGAATCGCCTCGACGATGCGGTTGGCGCGGTAGCCGTCCTCGAAGCTGGCGACGGCCGCCGGCAAGGGTCTGTACGGCTTGCCTGCGGCAATGCATCCGTAGATATCGCGCATCAGGTTGCAGAACGCATCGGCCCATGCCTCCTGGTGTCCGCCCGGCAGGTGCGCGTACCCCCGCACGTCTCCGTCGATGAGCGAGGGGTCCTTCTGGAGCACCTCGTTCGCGCGGTCGCGATGGCCCACCCATAGCTCGTTCTGATGCTCCTGTCGCCACCTGATCGAGGCGTCCGAGCCGCAGACCTCGAGGACGAGGTCGTTCTTGTGGCCGCCACACACCTGCCCTGCCGAGAAGCTCCCCTTGGCGCCGTTGTCGAACCGCACGAGCACCGAAGCAAGATCCTCGACGATGATGTCCACGAGATCCACGGCCTCGGCGCCGCCGGCGGCAAACGCCTCCCGTGACCCGCGCGGCTTCTTCCGCTGCGGAACAACGGTAGTGATGTCGCCGAGCACGTGGGTGATCGTGCGGCCGGTGACGTGCTGAGCCAGATCGCACCAGTGCGAGCCGATGTCGCCGAGCGCGGACGAGGCGCCGCCCTTCTCAGGGTCGAGGCGCCACGAGTAGTCCGTGTCCTTCAGCAGCCAGTCCTGCAGGTAGTAGCCGTGCACGAAGTGCGGAGTGCCGATGTCGCCGCGCGCAACGGCCAGCCTCGCCTGCTGGACCAGCGGATTGCCGCGATAGTTGAACGTGACGGCCGTGACCACTCCGGCACGCCGGGCCTGGTCGACGAGCCGCTTCGACTGTTCCGCCGTCATCGCCAGCGGCTTGTCCGACACGACGTGCTTGCCCCTGGCGAGCGCGGCCGAGGTGACCTCGTAGTGAAGGTAGTTCGGGGTCGCGTTGTGGACGACGTGTACGTCCGGGTCGTCGATGAGCGCCTGGTAGCTGCCGTATCCCCTTCGAGCGCCAAGCGCCTCGGCCTTTCTGCGTCCCGACTCCTCGGTGCTGCCAGCCACGGCAACGATGTCGACGAAGCCCAGACGCCGGACGGCATCGACGTGATGCGGTCCGACGAAGCCTGCGCCGACGAGTCCCATGCCGATCCGGGTCATGAAGCCGCATTGTTGCTCGACACGGTGAATTGGCGCAAAATGCGCTCCGCCATGAATCGCCGCGACTTCGTCCTGGCGCTGTCCGCTCCTCTTGCGCTCGCCCAGATCGGCGCCGGCGCCCAGAGTGCCGCGCCGGCCCGGTTGAAGGGCCGCATCAGACAGGGCGTCACGCGCGGGGTGTTCGGCCGCGGCATGGGGCTCGAGGACGCATGCCGTGACGCGGCCAGGCTCGCCGTCACCGGATTCGACCTGATTGGTCCGCAGGACTGGCCGACGCTGAAGAAATACGGCCTCGTGCCCTCGATGTATCCGCCCGGCCCGGGCGGGACGATTCCCGATGCCCTCAACCGCAGGGAGAATCACGCGAAGCTCGAAGCCTCGCTGCGGGCGGCCATCGACGAATGCGCGGCCAACAAGGTGCCGAACATCATCACCTTCTCGGGCAACCGCCGCGGCATGTCCGACGCTGAGGGCGCGGACAACTGCGTCGAGTTCTTAAACAAGGTCAAGGCGCATGCTGAGGACAAGGGCGTCACCATCTCACTGGAGATCCTCAACAGCAAGGTCAATCATCGCGATTACATGTTCGACCACATGGCCTGGGGCGTCGACGTGGTCAGGCGCGTGAACTCGCCACGCGTCAGGATCCTCTACGACATCTACCACGCCCAGATCATGGACGGCGACATCGTCCGCACCATACGCGACAACATCGCGTTGATCAGCCACTTCCACACTGGTGGAAACCCCGGCCGCAACGACATCGACGACACGCAGGAGCTGAACTACCGCTACGTCATGCGGGAGATTGCCGCGCTCGGCTTCACCGGCTTCGTGACGCACGAGTACACGCCGAAGCCAGGGAGCGATCCGATTGCGGTGCTCCGCAAGGCGATCGAGATCTGCGATGTCTAATCGCGAAAGTCAGTCGAGTCGACGCCCTTCGGGTCCTGTCGCCGGGTTTCCCCGCCCGTCCTCGGCGCCGTTGGCGCCTGCGCGGCGGGCGGGGAGGCCCCTCCCGGCGCCACCCGCCCGACGACACTTCGTCGACCCGACTGACTTGTCATGCCGTCACCGCGGACGCTTCCTCATCGGCGGGATCGTCGCCGGGCTCGGCCTGACCGTCGTGTCTCTCGCCGCGCAGGGCGGGCCCTATGGACGCCAGCGGATCGACGCCGCCGCAGCCGACCGCGGGCGCGCCGTGTACGCGCGGCACTGCATCAACTGTCACGGCAGCGCGGCCAAGGGCACCGAGCGGGGACCGGACCTGATTCGCTCCGCCACGGTGCTTCGCGATCGGCTCGGAAACGCGATCGGCCCGGCCACCAGGGCCGCCTCGCATCGATCCGAGCTGACCGATGCACAGATCGTCGACCTGTCGCACTTCCTGCACCAGCGCGTCGAGTCGACGGCGAGCAACCGGAACCCGACGGCCCCTTTGAACGTGCTCACTGGAGACCCCGAAGCAGGACGCACTTACTTCAACGGCGCGGGGACGTGCAGCACGTGCCACTCGGCGTCTGGAGACCTCGCGGGCATCGCGAGACGCATCGCCGACCCGGTCAACCTGCAGCAGCGGTTCCTGTTTCCCACGCTGCGCCGCGACAGTGCGGCGCGCGTCGAGGTCACCGTGACGCCCTCGCGTGGACCGGCGGTCACGGGGGCCCTCGTACGCATGGATGATTTCTCCGTCTCGCTGCGGGACGCCTCCGGTGAGTACCACTCCTTCAGTCGCGGGCCCGGCACCACCGTCTCCGTTCGAGACCCGCTGGCGGCGCATCACGCACTGCTCGATCGCTACACGGACTCCGACATGCACGACCTCACCGCCTACCTGTCGACGCTCAAATGAAGACGCTCATCACGCTCGTCGTCGCGCTCGCCGGCGCCGCCACGCTCGCGGCCCAGGGCACCGTGGCCCCGGCCGACCTGCTGCGACCGATCGGCGCGTCATGGCCGATGTACAACGGCGACTACTCGGGCCGCCGCTTCAGCGCGCTCTCGCGGATCGATGCGACGAACGTCTCCGCCATGACGCTCGCGTGGGTCTATCGTCCCAACGCCGGGGCGGCGCCCGCGGGCGGCGGCGGCGCGACGGCCGTCACCATCAAGGGCACTCCGGTCGTCGTCAACGGCGTGCTGTACGTCACGATCCCCGATCATGTCTGGGCCGTCGACGCGCGCACGGGCCGTGAGATCTGGCATACGACGTGGCCGTCCAGGGGCGGATGGCACATCGCCAATCGCGGCGTCGCCGTGTTCGGACGCACGGTGTACGTCGAGACGCCCGACTGCAACCTCGTGGCGCTCGACGTCCGGGACGGACGCGAGAAGTGGCGCACGGAGATCTGCGATCTCGAGCGCTTCTACTACGCCTCGACCGCCCCGCTCATCGTCGGCAACCACGTCATCGTCGGCGTCAGCGGAGACGACCTCGACATCCCCGGGTACCTGCAGGCACACGATCCGGAGTCCGGCGCACTCCAGTGGCGCTGGTACACGTATCCGGAGCCGGGAACACCCGAGGCCAGGTCCTGGCCAACCGTCGAAGCCATGATGCACGGCGGCGGCATGACATGGGGGTCGAGCACGTACGACCCGGAGCTCAACCTGCTGTACTTCGGCACGGGCAATCCGCAGCCGGTCATCAACGGACGCCGGCGCCAGGGCGACAACCTCTTCACCGAATCGATCGTCGCCCTCAACCCGGATACGGGAAGGCTCGTGTGGTACTTCCAGTCCTCGCCCCACGACACGCACGACTGGGATGCCACGCAGACGCCCGTGCTCGTCGACGGCGACATCAACGGCCAGCCGCGGAAGCTCCTGGCGCAGGCGAGCCGCAACGGCTGGTTCTTCCTGCTCGACCGGACGAACGGTCGAAACATCCTGAGCACCGAGTACGTGAAGACGAACTGGACGAAGGGGCTGGACGCGAAGGGGCAGCCGATCCCCGACCCGGCGAAGGAGCCCCAACCAGACGGGGCGCTCGTCTCTCCCAATCAGGGGGGCGGGCAGAACTGGCCTCCACCGAGCTTCAGCCCGATGACCGGGCTCTTCTACGCGAACGCGACGCGGGCATTCAGCGTGTACTACTTGTACGAAAACGAAAACGACGAGAAGCCGCAGGGCTGGGGCGGCAACGATCGTGGCGGGTGGTCGGAGGCGCTGCTGCAGGCGATCGACTACAGGACGGGGAAGATTGCCTGGAGCCACAGATGGGCCGGCAGCAGCAGCGTCCGCTCCGGCCTGCTGAGCACGACCGGCAATCTGCTTTTCGCGGGCGACTCCTCGGCGAATTTCGTGGCCTTCGATGCAGCCAGAGGCGTGCCGCTCTGGCATGCGGGGCTGCACACCTCGATCACGAACGGACCGATCACCTACGAGCTCGACGCCGCCCAGTTCGTCGTCGTCGGCGCCGGCGATAGTCTGTACGCGTTCGCGCTGCGGGGACGTCCGTAGCGGACACCAGGTCCGGCTGGAGCCGGACACTACTTACGCGAACGTGCCCTTTGCTGATCGTAGTGTCCGGGACGATAGACGATAGGAACGATGAAGGCCCTCCCGGGTTAACTGATCGGATCTTCGGTTAACCCCTCGCGCCCCACCGGCTTCATGCGGACTATCCCCAGTCGTTCACCCAATCAGATTGGCAGGAAGGCAATCCGATTAACCCACTCTTCTGACTTTGTGGCCGTCCAAATCAGAATCAAGTCGTCCACGACATCTCGAAGCCGCAAATGCTGCGGAACGACGAGCAGGCCCGGACTGTGCTGGGCTTGGACGAACTTGCCAAAGTGTCGAGGCATGGTCGTCTGATCGTGTGTGACGAGGATGCGGCCATCGCGCGTCGCGCGGGCAAGGACTTCCGGGTCGGCCAAGCCCGCCAGACCTGCCGCCGTGGCGGTTTTGAACTCGATGGTGGGTACGCGCCTCAGCACGGCCGACACGATGATCTGGTTCAGATCCGCGTCGGCCTGGAAGCGGATCGCCATTCAGCGCGTGAGCGGGGTCTGCTTTTTGGCGTCGGCGAGCTTCTGATAGAACATCGGGTCCGCGTCGCGGGCGGCCTGCCGGGCAGCGGCGAAATCCTGCCGGCGACCCTCAAGGTACCGATCGACGTCGTCCCGATGAGCCAGGTAGTAGGTAATCGCGCCGTACACCTGCTCGAGGTTCAGGACCGGAAACGCCTGCGCGATCGCCTCGGCCGACTGCCCGTCGACGAACGCATACACGATGGAGTCGAGCGACACACGGGTCCCAGCGACCATGTACGCGCCGTCACGCTCCTCGACGTAGGCATCGGTCATCGCATTCTCCTGTCCCATCTTGAGGCCTTGAGCGACTTCGATCAAGCGTTGAATCGAATTCTCCGGCAGCGTGAGCACCACTCTTCAGCGGCTGGGGGTATCGCAGGACCGGGGTCTGGGTCGCATAACGGGGATTGCGTCAAGCGTGGCCCAGGACGGAGCGGTGCCGCGACAGGGCCTTCATAGTTCTTGTCGTCTCTACCAGTCGAACTGCACCGTCAGCTTCGCGAGACGCGCCGTCAGCACGGAGGTCGGTGACAGATAGGGTGCGCCGCCGAAAATCGGGGGCACGGCCTGGTTGTATGTCAGCACCGGGTTCGCGTTGAAGATGTAGAACAGATCCAGCGAGATGTTCGTCCGTGTCCGGCCGTACCGCAGGATCTTCGCCGCACGGATGTCCACCTGGTTGATCCGGTCGCCGTAACGCTCGCCTGGCTTGACCAGGTTCAGCGACGCGAACCCGGCCGAGACCTGCACGTCGACCCGTGGAATCGTGTAGCTGGCGAGCGCCTTCACCTGCGTGAGGAACGGCGTGGCTTGATTGCAGAACGAGGCGGGCTGCCGGAAGAAGCCGAAGATCGCGAGCGTCTCCGCGAGCTGGCTCGCCAGCGCGCACGTATTCTGGGCGCTGCGTCCGGTGCTGAACCCACGCTGAGCGGTCAGGCCGTTGCGCGGCCTCACGCTGACCGTCATATCGACGCCGTTGTAGGTCTCGCTCACGCCACCGAAGTTGTCGGCGAAGGTCACGTAGTTGTCGACCAGCCCGAACTTGGCCGGTTTCACGTCGGCAAACCCCTGGACCCGGTAGCCGCCGCCGCCCGGCAGCTTCGCGTTGACCGGCGCCGTCATGCCGAACGTGTCGAAGTCGCCGGGCCCGACGGCGCGATTGTCGGTGGTGGTCTGGTTGCCCCAGCTCCGCCGGATGTAGTAGACGTCGGCCGACACGCGCGGGGCCAGTTGCTGCTGAACGCCCGCGCTGAGATCTCCACCGAGCTTCAGCCCGATGACCGGGCTCTTCTACGCGAACGCGACGCGGGCATTCAGCGTGTACTACTTGTACGAAAACGAGAACGACGAGAAGCCACAGGGCTGGGGCGGCAACGATCGGGGCGGGTGGTCGGAGGTGATGCTGCAGGCGATCGACTACAAGACGGGGAAGATCGTCTGGAGCCACAAGTGGACCGGCGGCAGCAGCGTCCGCTCCGGCCTGCTGAGCACGGCCCCTACGAGCTCGACGCCGCCCAGTTCGTCGTCGTTGGCGCCGGCGATAGTCTGTACGCGTTCGCGCTGCGGGGACGTCCGTAGCGGACACCAGGTCCGGCTTCAGCCGGACCTCAATCCTGGCCACAACGCCTGCTGAGGGCCGAAGGCCGGCGCGTCGAGCCGCCATGGTGAGACTGCGTCCCGCCGCCCCATCACCGCGGCCTTCCACAGGGCGAGGTCGACCCGCAGGCGCGTGTCCGCTGCCTTTTGTCTCGGCGGCGATCGACGATAAGCGATTGCATGATTCCTTGGAACCAGCCGAGAACAAAATTCGTGTGTTATGCGACCCCCTCCCCCTGGTTGGAGCGCTTGAGCGCCCAACCGCAGCCCATCGCATTCTCGGAACCGCATGCGCCGCGGTTGGCGAACACATCAAGGCGGAGCTGTATCTTCGGCGCGCAGTGGGCCTCGCGCCGGACGACGAGCGCAGCCGTCTCGCCCTTGCGCGGGTGCTGCGTGATGCCGGACGACTTGACGAGGCGGCGCAGTTTCTGCGCGAGACGCTCGAGGCCTTCCAGCGCCTCCGCGCTCGCGCGCTGGAGGATCAGCGCCGCGCATATGAAGAGCAGGTTAAGAACAGGTTAAGGAAGTGTTAAAAGCGTCGCCACCAGCGCGTCCGTAGCATTTTCCAGGGAACCTCCCCCGAACGACGGTCGTTCCTCACGGTAGTATGGAAATTGCTGCCCTGAAGGAGTCCCGTTTCATGCATTGCTTGAAGAACACCCGCGGTGTGCCGGTGGTGTGCGCACTCTTCGTTGTCGCGACAACTGTCATAACCCTCACACCCGTATCTGTACGCGGCGCGGATCGCGCCACTGCTCCCTTTGTCCTGCCACGCGGCCCGGCGAAGGCGGGGTTTGACGTCTCGCGATTCAATTTCGAGATCCACGGGGCCTTCGAACCCTTGCTCGTCACGTCGACGATCTCCGCTCGCGAGGCGGTTGCCGCTCGTCTGGTCGCCTCCGATACGGATGTGCTGATCACGAACACTGCTGCCGGCCCGCTGGCGCTGCTAACCGAGCAGATGGCCTATCACCACATCGCGCAGGGCCACACGAATGGCCAGGACTGGCTCGTGTCGTTCTGCGTCGTCTGCAACACGGCAACACGTCTTGTCCCGAAGGTCAACGGCGCGGTCACGCATTTCGTCACGGCGGGTGTCTACGACGGGCTGATGGTCATGCAGGACGCCTCCACCGGGACGATCTGGAACCACATCACCGGCGAAGCGCTGTATGGACCAGCTGTGGGGGCGAGCGTGGGCCCGCCTGACAACGTCCTGCACGCCACCGTCAAGCAGCTCATGGCCTCCGCACCCGACGCGCGCATCGCGGTCTCGGATCGCGTCTACTTCGCCGGCGGAAAGAGGCACGGCACCGTCGAGGGCATCGCGCTGCTCGCTCGGCGACACGGCCGGCCCGACGCCCGCGCCGGGCTCTCCGACGTCTTCGCCGCGACGCTTGGCAAAGAGGACGTGCGCCGTCCGCGCATGGACCTCGGATTCGGCATCTGGTGGGACGGGGGCAGCCGCTACTACCCGCGCGATTCAATCCGCCAGCAGGGCGAGGCGTTCATCGACCGTCTGGACGGCCGAACGCTGCTCGTGTACATCGATCCGGACACATCCACACCGGCGGCGATGTTCGTCACCTCGACGAGTGCTCGTCTGGACGGCTCGACCGTGCGGCTCGACGACGGTACCGTGCGTGACGGCGTGTTTCTCGACAAGCGCGGACGACGCGTCGCGGTCGAGCGGCCGCGCCAGGTGTTCACGCGCTGGTACGGCTTCGCGCTGACGTTTCCCGGGACTGCCATCTACACGAGGCCCTGACGAAGCCCTCACCGCGCACGGGAGCGGTCGTCGTCACCGTCGCACATCTTCCAGGCGCCGCTGATACTCTTCGCGATCGACGATCCGCAGGAAGTTCGGCGGCGTCGGGGGAAGGTTCGAGGTCACCCGCTCCACGAACGCCGATTCCGAGGTCAGCCAGCCTGCGAGCCACCGATCCACGTCGCTCATGCGCGCGGCGATTGGCCGCCCGTCGAACGCGATCGGCTCGCTCGTGTGCGCGGGCAGCACCACGAGCCCGGGCGGAAGCGTGCGGAGGCGCTGGAGCGAGGCACACAACGAGCGGGCGCGGGCGCACGCCGCGTCGAGGTCGGCGTGCAGGTCGGGACGTCCCACACTGTTTGTGAAAAGTGTGTCACCGGTAAACAGGACACCTCCCCCTATTTTAAGAGTGGCCAGGTCGGTAATGTGATGCGTATGATATTGTCATACAATCGAGGGAGGTACAGGATGGGCACTAGTCGCGGCCGTGTCGCGGTGACGATCTCGATTCCGCCTGCGATGGCTGAGGAGTACGATCGGCTCGCTCGAGCCACGGCGAAGAATCGAAGTGAGCTTTTTCGGGAGATGTTCGACAGCTATCGCCGAGCGCGCGGCGAGGAATTGTTCAACGAGCTCCAGCGCTATGGAGCTCGGAAGGCGCGCGAGAAGGGTGTGCGGACCGAGCGCGATGTGGAGCGCCTCGTGTTCGAGGACCGATGAATGCGTGTCGTCTTCGACACGAATGTCTACATCTCTGCCTTCGTGATTCCCGGGAGTCTCAGCGACGAAGCGTACTCCCGCGCGCGAGCGGGCGACGTCGAGCTGTTCACCTCCGTCGCGATCCTGACCGAACTGGCATCCAAGCTGCGGGAGAAGTTCGACTGGAATGAAGACCGCATCCGGGCGGCGCTCAAGTCGATCAGCCGGACAGCACAAGTGGTGAAGACGTCACCACATCTCGCGATCATTCGTGATCCCGCAGACAATCGCATCCTCGAATGCGCCGAGAAGATCGACGCACATCTCATCGTCACCGGCGACCCGCATTTGCTGAGGCTTCGTCGCTTCGGTCAAGCAGGAGTCGTGAAGGTGTCCACCTTCCTTCGCATCCTCGGTCACGGAGCATCAAGATAGGATTGACGGTGCGCATGTACACGAGGCTCTCGAAGCGGACATTTCAGCGCGTCCACGAGCTCGCCGACATTCCAGAGCACGAAGCTTTCGTGCACAATTTCCGCACTCGTTTGCGACCGACCTGCTGACAAGAGGTTCCGATCGAGGACGTCGCCGCGCTCCTTGGCAACTCAGTCCGCATCGTCGAGAAACACTACGCTCATCTCGTGAAGTCGCGCAGGGATGCGATTGAGCAGCGGGCGACGTGCTCGACTTCGTGGAGGTAATCCAGCAGCGTCGCCTCTTGGGCCCCTTGCGCAAAGTGCACGGTCTTCACCCACTCGAGGTGGCGCTGCGTCCAGGTGTGCATCGCGGGGGATGGCCGCCGGCCGTGGCGCAACAAGAACTTGCCCAAGCGATGGCGTGCGCGCAGCTGGTCCTTCTTCGCGGCTTCCCGGGCCCGCACCAGATCCCGCAGGGCCTCATGCGCCGCGTCCGGCACCCAGACGGCCGTCAAGTCGCCGGCGCGATAACTTCGCGCCAGCTTCAGCGCGTCCCGCCGATCCGTCTTCACACGATCACCGGACTTCACCGGCACCAAGGTGGGCGCCACGACCTCGCACGGCACCCCGAGGGCGGTCAGCTGCCAATACACCACATACCCAGTCGGGCCCGCCTAGTAGCAGACGCGCAGTTGCTCGGCCGGCGCCAGCTTCTTGACCAGCTTGCGGATCGACTCCGGCTGATTCGGGATCACGCCCAACGATCGCACCTCACCGTCCGGTTCGCTACCGCCACGGCAATCGTGTCCGCATGGACATCCAGACCGATAAATCGTACGTTTCTCATGACCGGCTCCTTCGCATGTGGCTCTGCGTTGTGCAGGACTCCAACTCGCAGCGTAATCCACGAGCTGCGAATCGGAGCCGGTCGTTCCATTGTGACTAATGGATACGCGTACGCCCGACGATTTCGGCGATCGCAGACCGGAACACTTCAAGGGATTGCGCACCGACAATCCGAGTTGACAGATCTATTGTGCCGTCAGCGTGCACACTACCGACGAGAAATGTCGGTGTCGCCGAGACACCCAATCGTGAGGCCTCTTCTCGCTGCGCTTCGACGATGGCGCTGGCAAGTTGTCGATCGGTGCAGGACTGGAAAGTGGCCAAATCAATACCGACACTCTTCGCGTACGCAGTAACGTCGGCGTTCTTGAGAGCGTGCTGATTCAAGAATAGTGCGTCGCGCATCTGCCAGAACTTCCCTTGAGAACGAGCACACTCGACTGCAAGCGCAGCTGCCATCGCTTCTGGGTGAGACATCTCCAGCGGGAAGTTCATTATGACGTACCTTACTTTGCCCGTGTCAATGAACTCTCGCCTTAACTCCGGGTATAGGTCCCTGGCAAATCGCGCGCAGAATGGACACTGGTAATCGGAGAATTCAACGATCACCGCCTTTGCCTGGGACGAACCGGTCATTGCGGCCTTCTGAAATACAGATGGTGAAATCCGTCCCGCGATGAACTCGGACGGCTTCGGTGGCACAAAGGTGGATGTACCCGCGACGGAGAGCGACGGAGGTGGGGTGTCACGGAACAATCCGATCTTCCAAATGACCCCGAACGAGGCAACCAGTAGGGCGACAAGCGCTACCCTGTCCAAGATCAACCAAACGCGTGTCGACAGAGACATCGAAAAGCCTCGCGCCCGTGAATTAGTCCTAAAGACTACCGGCTAATTAACGGTCTTCACCGATTTGAGTACAGCGATTGAGCGGTCAGAAAGCGCATCAAGTCTCGAGCGGACCGAATCGGGTGGGCGGTGGCCCACTTCAGTTTAGGCACCAGCATCGCTTCATCTCTCATTCCGCGGGCGCGGCGCAGCACGGCTTTGATGGTCGTATTGATGGACTCGACGACACCGAAGCGCACCGGATGATCGCAGTAGGCGGCGATGCCCTGGATGTGCTTGAAGAGGAAGTCGCCGAGCCGCTCCATTTCCGGCAGCCGTTGCCAGCGCAGCGCTTTGATCCATCCGAGGAGAAAGTCGAGCACACCCGGCCGCGTCTTGTAGGTCCACAGCCGATCGAGCTGCTCGCGCAGCACGTACGCTTTGAACAGATGACGGTTGGCGGCAAACAACGCTTGAAGCTCGGCACGTTTCGATCCTCGGACGGTCTTCCAGCGTCGGAGCAGCAGCTCGCCGTGCACCACATCGGAGAGCACCGTCCAGAACTGCTGGCCCTTGCCGCGCTGAATCTCATCGAGGCCAAGATGGCGCGGGCGTTTCTTCGGCCGTGTGCAGTCCCAGTCGGCGAGAAACGCTTTCTCCGCCCGGCGCGCTTTACCCCAACTCACACCGTGACGCACCGCCGCATGGCTCGTCGGCATCGATTGACAGTCCACGCCAATCTGCTGCCGCAAGCGACGCGTGACGCGCGCCTTGGTGTCCGCGAACTCGATGCGCTCGGTGCGGATCCCGCACCGCCGACAAATCACGCGGCGCTGCCGATAGACCAACGTCACCGGGTGCGCCGCCCACGGCAAGTCATCCCACGTCCGATCCCGCGCCGACCGTACGCGGCTTGTGCGTCGGCCGCACCCACTACAGGGATAGCGGCGCGCGCCGCGCCGCTCAATCCGAACCAGGACGCGACTCGTCGCGTCGCCATCCTCTCCCTCGATTCGCTCCACCCGGAAGCCGGGCAGTCCCAGAATCCACGTACAATCGCGCCGCGATCCCACGCGTCCTCCCTCGTTGCAAGCACAACAAGAGAGAACGACACCGGGTGGGCCGGTGCCAAGTGGGGTCGCGCTTCATCGTCCAGGCCGCCCAGCAGACCGCCCACCCCAACTGCGGTCCGCGCAGGCGGCCGGGTATTACTTCAGATCGCTGTCTCCCCGCAGAATCTCGTAGCGATACTTCGTGACCCAAATCAGGTGGTACTTCAGATCCGTCACCGCGCGCGCGCTTCGGCGCTACTCGACCACTCCAGGCTCTGGTCCCCGGACGAGAAGGCTGACACCTTACCGCCTGCAAGGCGGTGGGATTAGTATTAGACCCGGCATTTCGAGCTGAACCAACTACATTAGGGCCCCTTCTTCAACTGCCACTCGATGCGTGCGCGCGTGATACCAGCTCTTCTCATACACCTGCCGGCATTGCCACTGTCATCGACTAGCGCTACGAGCAAGTGTTCAATTTGTATCTGCTGTTCGCCCGCAAGCATCTTCGCCCGTTCAAGCAGTGGGTGGACTCTTTGGTCAAACGGGATCTCGACGTCGGTCCCGATTCTTGGGGACGCTTCGAAATTATCGGTCAGACATGCTTCGAAGCGCGGCTGCGTCCAGCCGGGCGAGACTAGAGAGGCAACCGATTTCCAGTCCTTTTGAACGATCGCCAGCAATAAGTGCTCCGGCGCAACAACCAATCCACCGTGCGTCGACACAAGACTTCTGGCCCAGTAAAGCGCGAGGCCCACTTCACGAGACATCCGATCAAACACGTCAGCGTTCATGTTGCGCTGCATTCTGAGCAGCGGCGCCACCTCACCAACACTCTCAACGACAACTGAATGACACGTGTTGGCACCATGTGCGACCACTACGTCGCAACTCGGTACCTGAAAACCAAGATGACTGACAGTCGCACCAAGTATCTCGACGGCGACATTAAGACACACAACCGCGACAGCGCTCACGTTGGGCAGTTGCGAATTCCCAGAGATCTCACTGTGTCGTCAGTTGCAGACACCCGGGCCGTCCATACCAATAATCGGTCCTGGAAAACAAGCATAGGGCGAGGGGGGGACGCGAATCGCCAGGAAACCTCCAGCAGCATACGGGTCACAAATGCCGTCACTGTCCAAATCGAAGTAGACCGTTGACGCGTTCGTACACGTCGGCGTGCCGCTGGAACATGCAAGAGAGTTATAGGTACATAGACGTCCAATTTGGGTAAGACCTGTAAAGTAAGTAACGGTCAACTTCATCACCGGCTGGTTCACGATGTAAACCGCCGGATAGATGGGCCCCGCGCACGAACAGTAAAGGGACAACCCCGATTGCATCAGGAACTCCCCATCGCCAGCTGGAAGAGAGACTGCGCCAGATGGCCCCCAATCGCTGAAGTAGGCCGATCCAGTGGGCCCACTGAATGCCAAGACTGTTCCGTAATCGCCGTGATCACATCCCCAGCTGTCGTCGTAGTAGTCGATGCCTGCCCAGGCAGTATTAGTATCCCCCCAATAGTAATCGTACGCGCTGATACTCATCCCATACGACTGGCCACGCGCGTCGATACTTGAGGCAACTAGGCACATTGTCGCTAGAAGACACACCTTGGTGGTTCCCAACAGTCTGCGAGCCATCTTGAGCACCTCAGAATCATCCAATCGTATCAAACCCGATGGGATTGTTAAGCTCGGATCATTCGGATGGAAGATCCCCGTAAATCCTTATGCTCGGTTTCACGTGCTTCTGGATGAAGGCATCGAGCCGGGAGACGCCGTCGGTTGACAGTTCCGTCTGCACTCTCATACGTACGCGAGAAAGGATTTCGTCCCGCCGCACTTTGGCCGCGTGAGCGCGCTCGGGCGACGACGACGCGCCTTTCGCAAGGGCTTGCGCTTGCTTGAGCTCGTCCTTGATCCCTCTCAATAGTCCAACAACAAGCCGTTGATCATCTTCCGACAGGTTGATGCCAGCCAACCGAATGTTTCGACGACTGATCTCGGTCTGCGCAGGCGTGGCGCTTTCAGCGTTGGACTGTATGAAGTGATAATACGCGATGCGATCAGGAATTCTCTCTGGGTTCTTGCGGCCGTCGACTGCGAGCGGCAAGAAAGATTTACCATCGCCGGAGCCAACGTGTTGCGCCTGCAAGACGGGGGATGCCCCTTCGGCTGTTGAAATTCAGCGGCGGCTCGGTTGACGACTACGCGATCTGTCGCTCCTCCTGAGCGACGAAGCCGAGCTGCTGATCGCG
>Ga0209640_10001976_pt1 | contig 17755 bp, 17 predicted proteins | sample RifCSP10_1_FD_184018 | JGI IMG/M metagenome (GOLD analysis project Ga0209640, IMG submission 184018) | Soil microbial communities from Rifle, Colorado - Rifle CSP2_sed 10_1 (SPAdes) (version 2) | ecosystem: Environmental > Terrestrial > Deep subsurface > Rock core/Sediment | place: Rifle... | reverse complement strand
CCCAGTGTCCCGTGTTGACCATGCCAGCCTCCGCTTGATTCGCTTCACCTCGATGATCATTCCTCAGACGCCACGCCTCGTCGTCAAGGCTTGTTTGTGACGTCGTAGACCTGTCCCTCAACCATCTGTTTAAAGAACGCTTCTCCTCGCATATCTGAGTAGCGTCTTTCTAATCACATAAAGAGACCGCGCCAGGCACGAATTAAAGACACAGCGTATTGGCTTTGGGAGAACCCAGAGGACTGTTCGCTCGCTTTAACGGCTCTTCTTCCTCCACTCCCACGGCGGCACGGGATGCGGACGGAGGCCGCTTTGGCCCAGTTTCGTAGCGTCTGCTCAATCAGTCCCAGTTCCTTGGCCACCGCTCCTGCCGATTGACCTCGTGAACTCGCGTGACCGCTAATTTCTTGAACTCGGTCGTGTAGGGCTGCTTCGGTATCTTCATCGACTTCCCTTTTCTTGTGACTTCGATTGTACGTCACCCGTGGAAGACGAAATTTCGGGGGAAGCTCAATGAGCAGGCGGATCAGTTCGATCGTCAAACTGGAGTCGGGAATGGGGTGAAGGGAGTAGAAAATGTAATCTGCACGAGGCGACTGAGTCAGCTGGTCGCCATGATCGCTGGAGGAGGGGAAGGAGGCCACGTCGTAGGAAAATACCGAAGCCATGGTTCGGTTCTCCCTGTCAGTATCATGCAGCGTGCCCACCGGATCATACGATGAGTCATCATACTCTTCGGTCTACAAGCTGTCCAATTGTAGTCTTCGCGGACCAAGTGGGTCTCTTCCCGCACTCCGCGTTAACGGAGGCATGAAGGCGGCGACGATTTTGAAGGGCCAAGAGACGGGGACATTCCACGTTGCCAAAACAGCCTGGCCCATCGTTGCGTGAGTTGAGGGTGAGGAAGGAAGTTTTCCCAGTAAGTAGCGTAAGCCGATGAACGTCGATGGAGCCGCGTGAACCATTCGAGGTATGTATTCGTGATCCAGGGGTGGGCCGCTAACAGTCGATATGTTTTCCTGACAGAAAGGCTACGAGTACCCACGCCCAGATCCCAAATGCTATGGAACTGAGAATGATGCGGTCAATGACGGTCATGGCAGTTCCCTCCTTTTGGAGATGGCGAACGAATCAGTGTATTCAGTCTATAGGGGTTGCCCTTGTGGTAGGTGGGTGTCTCTAGTGCGTCGTCCCCTTCGGTACGCCACGAGAAATGGTTCCATATTCGACCAGGATACGGGTGTTGCACTAGGATTTTGAACCCGGACTGATACCTTTTTCGTCCCCGCAATGGGTCACGAAGCATTTCGCGATCGCAGCAGGGCTACGGCTCCACTTTCTTTTCCCAAGCCTTGAGGAATGGTGCAATGGTGTCGATGGGGATCGGGAAGATGGTGGTTGAGTTCTTCTCAGCAGCAATTTCGACCAGGGTTTGCAGGTAACGGAGTTGCAAGGCAGCCGGGTTTCGGCTAATCACATCGGCGGCATCGGCCAGGCGTCGAGAGGCCTCAAATTCGCCTTCGGCGTGGATCACTTTCGCGCGACGTTCGCGCTCCGCTTCCGCCTGACGCGCGATGGCTCGTTGCATTTCATGCGGCAGGTCCACGTTCTTCACTTCCACGGCGTTGACTTTGACGCCCCACGGCTCCGTCTGTTGGTCGATGATCCGCTGGAGATCGCCGTTGATCTGTTCCCGTTTCGACAGCAGGTCGTCGAGTTGGCTCTGCCCCAGCACGCTACGGAGTGTCGTTTGCGCCATCATGGATGTGGCATAGAGATAATCTTCGACTTGAATAATGGCTCGCTCCTGATCCACGACCCGGAAGTAAATGACCGCGTTCACCTTGACGCTGACGTTGTCTTTGGTGATGACGTCCTGGGGCGGCACGTCCATGGTCACAGTCCGCAAGCTGACGCGAACCATTTTATCGATGAACGGAATGATGAGCACGACACCGGGCCCATTCCCCCCGATGAGTCCTCGAGCCAGTCGACCCCATCGAAAGATCACGGCACGTTCGTATTCTCGGAGTACCTTAAAGCCCATGAGTACAAACACGACTCCGAGAATCAGGATTGCAAATTGGCTCGCGATTAGATTCATATCAGGCCTCTGTCTGTTTGGAGAGAGGTTTCACATACAGCCGTAAGCCGTCCACGCGTATGACTTCCGCTCTGTCACCAGGCTGGAGAGGCCGCTCACAAATGGCCTCCCAGAGTTCGCCATGGACTGCCAGTTGCCCCTGGGGAGTCAGCGCCGTTTTCACAACTCCCACGAGACCGACCATTTCTTCGCGGCCGGTCGCTGGCCGTCGTCGCATCGCGCTCACGCCCATTCCGACAATAAAGAGCGAGAACGCAGCGGCCAGTGCGACAACCGGCAGGATGACTGACCAGGAAATCTGAAGGAACTCCACATCAGTCTTGATCAGCATCACCGATCCAAGGAGCATCGAGATGACCCCGCCGATGGCCAGCAAGCCGTAACTGGTTACGCTGGCTTCCAAGATTAAGAAGACAATCCCGAGGAGGAACAACAGCACGCCTGCGTAGTTCACCGGCAGTGACTGTAAGGAGTAAAATGCGAGGATTAGGCTGATGGCGCCGACAATGCCCGGCAGAATAGCCCCAGGGTTATACAGCTCGGCCATAATTCCAACGGTGCCGATTGTCATAAGCAGGTAGGCGATATTCGGATCGCTGAGCGTCTTCAGGAGTTCGAGGCGAAGCCCCATCGGGAACTCGCGCACGGCCACGTCCGCTGTGTGCAACACTGTCGGGCCGGATTGGAGTGAGATGGTGCGACCATCCAGTTGCTTCAGCAACGCCGGCATATCCTCCACAACCAGATCGACGATCTTTAGCGTCAAGGCTTCTCGTTCCGTCACAGACACGCTCTTCCGGACGGCATCTTCCGCCCAGGCGACGTTCCGTCCCCGTTGCTCGGCGATCGATTTGATGTAGGCCACGGAATCGTTCTCGACCTTCTCCTTCATGGCCGTATCCATCTCACCCCCGCCCATCGCAACGGGGTGGGCGGCACCGATATTTGTCCCGGGAGACATCGCCGCGACATGCGCCGCCATGGTGATAAACACGCCGGCGGAAGCGGCACGTCCACTAGATGGCGACACGTAGACCACCACGGGAATGGTGGCACTGGTGATGTCTTTGATGATGAGCCGCATCGATGTGTCAAGACCGCCGGGCGTATTGAGACGGATAATCAAGGCCTGCGCCCCGCTCTCCTGCGCAGAGGCAAGTGCATCATGCAGGTATTCGGCGGAGACCGGATTGATGACCCCGTCATACGTGGCGAGTAGGACAAATGGATCGGCTCTTACAGGAAGCGGCGCTGCAAACAAGGCGGTGAGGAGCGCCGTAGTCGAGATAATCAGAAGCAGCAGGCGGGGATGACTTCTCGGAACATGCATCGAGCTGTCCCTCCCACAAGACTGCGATAGAGGGAGACAGAATAAGTATGTCGAGCATACGAGCCACTCGACACCCTGTCAAGGAAGAGGAGGGGGGGGCGGTGGGGATGCCCAATGGTCAATGGCGAAGACGTGGTGACGCGCGAGGGGAGGGCGATTCAGAGGCAGTCTATCTGGTGTGCGAGTCTGTCGTGTCTCTCTCGATCGTCGAACCACATACAGGAGAGAGACCAAGGAAACCAGATAAGCCAGATCCCCGCTGATCTGCCCCCTTTAAACCAGGTCAGGTCCGGAGTTAGGATTTCCGGCTGATGGTCGGCCCTCGATTTCTGTACCAGGGCTAGGGAGAGGTTCCCGCAGTGATGAGGGGCTCGCAGAGCTCATTCTCCGCGTGGACCCTCGCGAATTCTTCGGGCGTGCGATCCTGGAGCGCCCGGTGAGGCCGACTCTCGTTATACTCACGCCGCCAGGCCTCGATCCGGTCGTGAGCCTCCCGCAGTGACTCGGACCAGTGCGCATTCAGGCACTCCCGTCGCAACGTTGCATTGAACGATTCCACGTGCGCATTGCCCGTCGGCGTGCCTGGTCTAGAGAAGTCGATGGAGACCTTGTTGTGAGAGGCCCAGAGGTCCATTAGCTGACTCCTGAACTCACTCCCGTTGTCACAGAAGAGCCTCCTCGGCGTGCCTCGATGGACGGTGAGCCGATTCAACACCGCGCCGACGTGCTCGCCGCGAAGACTCTGGCCCACCTCAATGGCCACACCCTCTCGCGTATACACATCGAGGACGGTGAGGACACGAAATCGGCGGCCATCTACCAGTTGATCAGCCACACAGTCTAGTGTCCACGCGTCATTCGGTCTCGTCGCCGTCGGTCGGTGCACTCGGGGCACCACCGATTTTCGCCGCCGGGGGCTCCGGCGACGCAGCATCAGGCCTTCTTCTCGGTAGAGACGATACGCGAGATGCTTGCCCACAGCCCACCCTTCCCGATTGAGGAGCACCCGAATGTTCCGATACCCGTACCGGACCCGCGTCTGGGCCATCTCCCTGAGCCGCTGCCGGAGTGCGGTGCGGGGATCGCGATGACTCCGATCGTAGTAGGTGGCCCTCGCACAGCGGACGGTTCGGCAGGCGCGCGGCTCACTCACCGCATACGCGGTGCATCGAGACGCCACCACACTCCGCTTCCGCGAGGGCCTTAGCATGTTTTTGAGCGTACGTCCTGCAGCATGACGTTGTCCAATGACAAGTCCGCCACCAAGCGCTTCAGCTTGGTGTGCTCGTCCTGCAGCTGTTTACACTCCCGAACCTGTTCCGATTCCAGTCCCGCATACCGCTGCTTCCACCGGGAGAACGTCTGCTCAGCCATCCCGAGGTGGCGGATGAGGTCGGCAACGGGGGTTCCCATCTCCGCCTGCTTGAGTATCGCCACAATTTGCTCGACACTGAATCGTGTTCGTTTCACGGCGTCCTCCTTCCCCTTCCCAGGGGCGATGATGCCGGAAACTCTCCCTCAAATCGGTATCAAAATCGGGGGGCCGACCATCGCAAGCTGAACAGTTTCGATGTCGAGCCTTTCAGGTTGGCCATGGGAAGGTATTAAGGCTGATCGAGATGTGTGGGGTTTTGTACGATCTGCTAGGCACGCTAGTCAGTTTCTCCTTTGCATCCGCCACTCCCACGGCGGCACGGGCTGGGAATCAACCCACAGCTCTTTCCGACACGCACCGCGAAACGGGGGTTCAGGCATGTCTTCGCTGCGTGATGTTGGATGGCAAGACCTGACACTCAATCTTGAGGGGCCGACTTATTCCTTCGAGTCAGATCCCACGGAGCGTGACGGTAACGTGCTCTCTTCTTCGCCGGATTGGCGTGGCTGCGTATAGATGATTCTCGCGCCCGGCTTAAATGTGAGGTAGTACCACATCCATTCCGACATCACCCGCACACGACTGCGGAACTCGATCAGTAAGAAGATATGCACCACGCACCACAGCAACCAGGCGGACAGTCCGGATAGGCGCAATCGGCTGAACTGGGCCACAGCTTGTGCGCGTCCGATGGTCGCCAGCATGCCTTGATCCGCATAGACAAACGGCCGGCGCTGGTCCGGCGCGGTCTCCTCACGAATGAGCCTCGCGACATAGCGACCTTGCTGTGCGGCGACGGGAGCCAATCCCGGCAGGGGGTTCCCGCCCGGACCGGCACAATGCGCGGCATCGCCGATGACAAAGATCCAGGAGTCGCCTGGAATCGTCAGATCCCGTTGAACCTTGATTCGACCTGACCCGTCCTGGGGTACTGCGAGCGAGGTCAGAAGCGGCGACGCCTTGTTGCCTGCCGCCCAGATGATATTCGTGGACCGAACGCATTCGCTTCCGATCATTACGCCATCGGCGCGGATCTCACTCACCGGGCTGTTGAGTTTGATCGTGACGCCCATGCGTTCAAGCGCGGTCACTGCTTTCGCTGACAGGTCGGGGGTGAATCCGGGCAGAATACGAGAGCCGCCTTCCACGAGCAGAATGGCGAGATCATCGAGGCGCAAGTTCGGAAAATCCGGCCCCATGGCCTTCCGCCCGATCTCCGCCAGCGCGCCGGCCAACTCCACACCGGTGGGACCTCCTCCCACAATCACGAATGTGAGTCGATCTCGTGTGCCCGAGGCAATGTGTCGTCGTTCGGCCTCCTCAAATGCCAACAGCATCTTCTCGCGAAGGTAGACTGCGTCGGCTAGGGTCTTGAGCCCGGGCGCGGACTGCTCCCACGCGTCGTGCCCGAAGTACGAGTGCCGCGATCCGGGTGCGACGATGAGGACGTTGAATGCAATCGGCGCGCCGACCCGCAACCGCACAAGACGCGCCGCACGATCGATGGACAGGACTTCATCCATGACCACGCGAACATGCGGGTGCCGCCGAAAGATCGTGCGTAACGGCCAGGCGATATCACCGGGAGACAACGCGGCGGTGGCCACCTGGTAGAGCAACGGTTGGAACAGGTGATGATTGGTGCGGTCGATGAGCCACACGTCGGCATCACGCAACGATTGCGCGGCCGTCAGGCCTCCGAAGCCGCCCCCGATGATGACGACCTGTTTGCGAGGCATAGGAAGGGAACCAAAGACAGGCTACGTTTTGGAAAGGAAGGTGTCAACTTTCAATGCGGGACACCACGCGCCACTCACCTGCTCCGCCTCCTCCACTCCCACGGCAGAACCGGCTGTGGATCAGCCCACAACCCCTTCCGCTCCTCTCGTGCTGCCTTCTCCAACTCTTCGAGCACTGCGTCCCCCGGCGCATATTTTCTGTACCACCAACACCAGCCGTGGGGGACAAGACTTAGGACGAAACCAATAGATGTGCCTCTGGCCGATAACTTCGGCTTCGTACCCAGATTAGTCTGAAGAAGGCAAAAAATTGTTCGGGGCAGATCCAGCCTGAAGATCTGGGCAGGATCGCCTGGCAGGGACTGCCTAGATTCAAACAGGGAATAGGCTGAATTATCAGCCGATTATGCAGGTGGAATCTCTCGGTCATTCCCGCAGTTTCTGGCGGGAGGGAGAGGCATTGGGCTTGCTCCACAGAGCCTATGGTGTTCCGGCTGGCACCTCTCCAAGAGAGACCCCCCAGGGCGCTGGGAAACGGCTCCGTCCGTCGAGAACGCCAAACGAGGAAAGCCCAGCCGGGCGAATGGATCGGACAACGTAGCAGATATGCATGAATAGACCTGGCTAGCCAATGGCGGTTCTAGTATTGATGAAGGGAGACCAGCCATGACACAGGGGACCCTGGTGTGGGTGTTGCTTATGGGGGTGTTTGGGCTCATCTGGGTAATCGTTCTCGACATCCTTGGTGACGACCATTCCCTCCCCCACCACAACCGGCAAGGAAGCTCCTCGCTGGAACACCATGACGGAGAGGAACCGCACGAACGCTCATCACAGCAGTCGAAGATCGCAGCCTGACAAAGGGACGTCGAATCCTGATTCTTTCCGCACAGGCATGCAACAGAAGCCACAAGCTGAGCATAGTCACCCAGAGGAGGGGCGCATCATGAATCATGTAGTCCTCCATGACGTCCGGGCTGGTTTTTTCCTGATGGTGAGCTTGGCCATGTTGGCCTTCATTTGTGCCGTGGCCGCGTTGAGTGCCGTGATGCGCCCAGTTCGGTGGGCTGAGAGCAAGCCAGCCCAATTCTAAGCTGTTTCGTCGCTGGTCCATTCTTCCGCGCCAAGCTGCTCAAGGACAACAAGCGACTGAACACCGCCTACCTGCTCAAAGAGTCCTTTGGCCAGCTCTGGGACTACCAGACCGAGAGCGGGGCCCGCACCTTCTTCACGCGGTGGACACAGAGCCTCAAGTGGCAGCGGTTCACCTCCTATGAGAAGTTCGCGGAGATGATCGATCGCCACTGGGACGGCATCGCCTCGTACTGTCACCCGGAGAACAAGGTCAGCCTTGGCCTGGTGGAGGGGCTCAACAACAAGATCCGCGTCCTCCAGCGTCGGGCCTACGGCTACCGTGATGAGGACTACCTGAAACTTAAAATCGTCGGGGCGTTCCTGCCTCCGTTAACGCGGAGTGCAGAAAGAGACTCACTGTGACTCGTGGAGACCCAAAAAACAAGGACGGCCCCCCACGGAAGCTTGCGTGTGGTTGTCGAAATAGCTATCCTTCTAAGCTGATCGACAAGGTGAGCACGTGGCAACGGCTAACAAACTGCTTGGTATTGTCCTCTGTCTCATTCTCAGTGCCTGCAGCACACCACCCAAGGCACCCACCACGGATGAGCGGACAGTGCGCCAGGATAGTGGAGAAGTTGAAAAACACGTAGGTACAACTGAGGCGCAAGCAGCCACCACTCCACTAGAATCTAGATGCACCAAGCAGCTTCACCAAGGGTACGCACTGAGAGAACGCATTGACAATGAGTATAGGCAGAGCAGAAGGGATAGAACCTTTCTTGATCGGAGCGATGAATTCACGGCGAGATGGGGGGAAGAAGCGGGACAGTGGTCCGATGAGACAAAAGCCCTTCTGCTTCAAATTGGTGGGCCGACAGCAAAGAGCCGCTTCCAAAATGCAAAAACACCTATCGGCATGGTGAGTGGAGATCTGAGGTGGAACAATATCAGAAATTTTCTTCGGACGAGATTGGCAGCCCTAGCGTCGATTTGCAAAGCACCATAGCATCACCACAGCAGATTCTCCCGCTAGTGTTTGCGCGGCCATGACGCTTCCTACCGACAAATCCCCGCCCGCCGATACCCCGCTGCTTCTAACTACTTTTTCCGCCACGCCCACGGCGGCACCGGCTGGGGGTCAGCCCACAAGCCGTTCCGCGCCTCTCGGGCTGCCTTCTCCAACTCTTCGAGGACAGCATCCCCTGGCGCATACTTCCAATACCACCAGCATCATCCGGGTCACTCTAGTGGCCATTCAAGTCATCTGCAGCGGCTTGTGGAAATTCGACAAGAACTTGGGTTCCCCGGCCTGGATGTGAGACCACCTGGAAGGTACCACCGAGTTTCTGTGCGCGCAAAGCCATATTCTGTAACCCGTGTCCTCGTTTCTTGGCATCCTCGCCAATAAACCCAACCCCATCGTCTTGGATCTTTACTCGGACGCGCTTGCCTACCTTCTGAAGCAAGATCAGCCCAATCTGGCCTTGTGAGTGCCGTAAGCTGTTGCTCACCGCTTCTTGAACAATGTACAGAATCTGGCGGGCTTGCGCGGACGTTAACACCTTCGCCGCAGCCGTTTCCAGATCGAGCGAGAAGCGTACACCTTGCACACCCTCGAGATGATTGGCGAATCCCATCAGTTTCGTACAAAGTTGGTCGCCAGTCATCTCTTCACCGGTGGCCCGCGCAATGTGCTGCCGAACATCCTTGATCACTCGATTTAGATTCTGGATGGTCAGCTCCAGCCGCTTGGAAACGTCGGTGGATTTTTTTCTGATCTGGGACTTACAATCTTCCAGAATTAGACCAGTCGCATAGATCGATTGGATGATATTGTCATGAAGATCTTCGGCAAGCGACTGTCGTTCATCCATCGCTTCGCGAAGTTGCTCTTCGCTTCGACGTAGCGACTCCTCGGTCCGCTTAACTTCAGTGATGTCCGTGTTTGTGCCGAACCATTTAAGGATGCGACCGGAGGCGTCATTGACCGGCATGGCACGGGCGAGGTGCCAGCGGTAGGTGCTATCGCTGGCCCGCCGAAGCCGAAATTCAATCTCGTAGGGTTTTCCGGTCCGCAACGCTCTCGACCAGGATTCCTGACACGCTGGCAGGTCGTCCGGGTGGAGGACAGACTCCCATTCCCAACCGAGAAGGTCGTCCTCTTGACAACCGAAATAGTCCAGCACGCGCCGGTTCACGTATTCCAGCGTGCCGTCCGGGCGGGCCGTCCAGACTTGTTGAGGAATCGCCTCAATCATGGTCTGATGCCACGCTTCGCTCTCCCGTAAGGTCGTCTCCATGTGCTTTCGCGCGGTGATGTCCGTATGTGACCCGAGAAGGCGAATCTGTCGACCATCCGGCTCCGTCACAAACGTGGCACGGGTCTCAATCCATCGGTAGGTCCCATCCTTATGCCGGAGGCGGAATTCGTACTGGTAGTCGCCCACGGGCTGGGCGGTGTAGGCCCGAAGATAGGTCATAGCCTGGGCATGGTCGTCAGGATGCAGTCGTGTTTCCCACGTCTGAAAATCATCTGTCAGCTCTGCTTCTTTGTAACCGAGTTGGCCCTTCCACTCTTTGGAGTACGAGACCTCGTTCGATTCCGTATTCCAGACCCAGAGCCCTGTGTTGGAGGCTTGGAGAGCCTGATGGAGCATTTCCTGCGAAGTTCGAAGCGCCTCTTCTGCCCATTTGCGCTTGGAAATATCCTGAATCTGAGCAATAAAAAAGAGTGGGTGCGTAGCCGGGTCACGAACCAATGAGACATCCAGCAGGATCCAGACGATATGCCCTTGTTTATGGAAGTAGCGTTTCTCCATCTGATAGGTGGGAATCTCACTGGCTAGCACTTGGCGGACAAACGCCAGATCGGTGTCGAGGTCGTCCGGGTGTGTAATCGCCTGGAAGGTGGTCGCGAGCAACTCTGGTTGGGTATACCCGACCAGCTTGCATAAGGCTGGATTGACCTGGAGCCAGTGCCCATCGAGGCCGACCAGTGCCATCCCAATGGCTGCATCCTGAAACGCGCAGCTCAAGTGTGCCTGACTATTGCTGAGCGCATCTTCGGTCAGCGTAGATTCGGGGTTATCCGGAACGGACGAGTGTGTTGGCTTACCCCTCGCAGCCGCTATGTCTTTCGTTCGCGTGTTCATAAAGAAGAACAGAGACGCAACCGTGATGGCAATGACTGTGGCGGCGGAGGGATACTCCCATTTAACCCGCCATAAATGAGGTGACTCAGGAAGAAGCTCAAGAGAACGGACAGGCTTCCGTCCATCCAGACGAAATGCCAGAGACTCATCTTTTCGATCTTTTCTGACGCTTTCTTGAGATCGCGCTTCGTCTCTTCAAACGCCTTCTTCGAACTCATCTTGCTCTCGTCCGCAGCATTGGACACAGGAATCGAGACTATCAGAAACAGGCAGACAACCATAGTTATAGAGTGCAAGGCGGCTACGTAGGAGGAGTGATGCTTCTGCACGAAATGATTCTGCCACATTCCTGAGCGAACCAGCAAAGCATTTCAATTTCAAATTGACCTTCCCCCTGAAAACTACACCATTACCAAGACGGTGCCAGCGCCAGCGACAAACACAAACTTGATCTAGGAGCCTTCAAGTGCCCTGACATTCCATAGCCACGCTCATGTCCCTTTCTGTCCTCTACGTGAAGCAACGCGTCAGATGGACTAGGGTGATGGGATCCGTGTTTACGCATCTGTCGATGCTGCGCTGATTGTCTGCTCCGCCCCTTGGAATTTCCTGGAACGTTTCTTACCGATTCTGCCATAGACTGCGGGGACGACCAGCAGGGTTAACACCGTCGAGGTAAACAGTCCCCCGATGACGACCGTGGCGAGGGGACGCTGGACCTCGGCTCCCATGCTGGTGGCCACCGCCATGGGCAAAAAGCCGAGGCTGGCGACGAGTGCCGTCATCAGTACGGGCCTGAGTCGGTCCATGGCCCCTTGCATGACTGCCTGCTCAGTTGGGAGCCCTTCTGCTTCGAGGAGTCGGATATGGCTGACCAGCACCACCCCATTGAGCACCGCAATGCCAAACAGGGCAATGAATCCGATGACCGCTGAAATACTGAGTGGCATCCCGCGTAGCCAGAGAGCTACGATGCCTCCCGAGAGGGCCAAGGGGACATTGAGAAAAATCAGGAGCGCGGGGCGCATGGCCCCGAAGATGACCGATAGCACACCAAGAATCAGGAGGAGGGTGATGGGCACGACCACGGCTAACCGGCTAGCGGCTTCTTGGAGATGCTGAAACTGTCCGCCCCAGGTCAATTCGTACCCGATCGGAAGCGAGACCTCGCGTGCCACCGTACGCTGAGCTTCTGCCACAAAGCTGCCGAGATCCCTTCCTCGGATGTTGTTCTCTACCACGATACGTCGCTGCACATGCTCCCTGCTGATCTGCGCCGGTCCCGTGTCCACTCGAATGGCCGCCACGCGGGAGAGAGGGACGAGTTCACCTTGACTGGTGGGGATGAGCAGATTGCCCAGTGCGGCAGGATCAGCGGAGGCGCTGTCGGCGAAGCGGACGACGAGGTCAAAACGTCGCGGGCCTTGGACCACGGTGCCGACAACGCGGCCCACACGTGTCGTTTGGACGAGGGTGAGCACGTCGTCTGCTGTGAGTCCATAGCGTGCGATCTGTTCCCGGTCCACAATCACTCGCAGCAGTGGCAGACCCGCGACCTGCTCAACTTTGACGTCTGCTGCGCCGCGCACGGTTTCCAACACACGTGCCACGGCTTCGGCCTGCTGTTTGAGCACCTCCAGGTCAGGCCCAAAGATCTTAACGGCGAGATCAGAGCGCGTCCCCGCGATCAACTCGTTGAAGCGCATCTCGATCGGTTGCGTAAAGCCGAGGCCGACGCCAGGAACCGCATCAAGAATAGCGAGATTCATCTTGGCGATCAGGTCCTCGCGCGTGCTGGCCGTCGTCCATTCGTGCTGCGGTTTGAGAACGACGAACACATCGGACATCTCCACTCCCATCACGTCGGTCGCCACCTCAGGACTCCCGGTTCTAGTCACGACCTGCACAACTTCTGGATATTCGCGAAGCACCCGTTCCACGTCTAAGGCATTCCGGACCGACTCGCTCAGCGACACGCTGGGCAATCGCCACACTTGAATCGCCATGTCTCCTTCGTCGAGTCGAGGCACAAACTCGATGCCGAGCCAGGCGCCCATCCAGAGGCTCACGACAAACAGCCCAACCGCCGGCATGACCACCCAGGCGGGGCGCGCCATGGCCCATCGGAGGCAGGGTTTGTAGGCACGGCGCAGCATCCCGATCACACGCGTCTCCTCATGTCCTGGGTGCGCGCGCACAAACCAAAAAGCCAGCAGCGGGGTGACCGTCACCGCGAGAAGGAGCGAGCCGGTCAGAGCGAGGATGACAGTCAGGGCCATCGGACGGAACATCTTCCCCTCAATCCCGGTCAGCGCCAGGATCGGCACGTAGACGAGAATGATGATACCGACGGCGAGGGTCATGGGGCGAAGCACCTCGCGACCAGCCGCCTGGATCTCACTCAGTCGTGCCTCCGGGCTCATGATACCTTTCTTCGCCAATCGTCGGAGGATGTTGTCGACCATCACAACCGAGCCATCCACGAGCAACCCAAAATCGATGGCACCGAGACTCATGAGGTTACCGGAGAGTCCGGCCTGCATCATGCCGCTGAAGGCGATTAGCATCGACAACGGAATAGCGGACGCCACAATCAGGCCTGCACGGAGATCGCCGAGGAAGAGGAAGAGCACGGCCATGACAAGGAGTCCGCCTTCAAGCAGATTGTTGCGCACGGTGCGCATCACCTGCGAGACCAACAGCGTTCGGTCGTAGTAGGGTTCGATGGTCACGCCAGGGGGGAGCGTTGCTTCAATCTGTCTCACTCGGGCTTTGACACGCTCGACGACCTGCTGCGCATTCTCGCCCGCCAGCATCTGGACCATGCCGATGACGGTTTCACCCTCGCTCATTGCGGTTGCCGCGCCGATGCGGAGTGCCGACGCCTCCTTCACCTCCGCGAGGTCTGAGATGAAGATCGGCACTCCCCCGGGGCCGTGCGCCACCACGATCCTCGTGAGGTCGGCCACCTGCGTCGCCAAGGCTTCACCCCGAATGAGCAATTGCTCGCGTTGACGCTCGATGTAGCCGCCGCCGGCGATGGCATTGTTGCGTTCGAGGGCCTCAAACACGTGCCGAAGCGACAGCTTGTAGGACACCAGCTTCGCGGGATCCACCACCACTTGGAACTGCTGCGGTTCTCCTCCCCAAATATTGACTTCCACCACACCCGGCACTCCCCGTAGCCGCATCCCGATCTCCCACTCGAGGAGTGTCCGGAGTGCCATGGCGCTGTAGCCGTGTCCTTTCAAGGTGAATTGATAGACTTCGCCCAATCCGGTCGTCAGCGGTCCCATGATCGGACGGCCATACTCGACGGGGATACGTTCCATCGCACGGGCAAGCCGTTCAGTGACCAACTGTCTCGCGCGGTAGATGTCCATCTGATCGTCGAAAATTGCGGTCACTGCCGAGAGTCCGTAGCGCGACACCGATCGAAGCTCGCGTAGGGACGGTAATCCGCTCAGCGAGGCCTCGATTGGAAAGGTGATGAATTGTTCTACTTCAACCGGGCCGAGCGCTGGGGAACGAGTCAGGATTTGGACCTGGACCGGCGTCAGATCCGGCATGGCGTCAATCGAGAGGTGGGTGAAGGACCACAGGCCGATGGCGAGGACGAGCAGCACCGCCACCAGCGTGAAGAAGCGATAGCGCAGCGAGAGCGTGAAGAGTTTTTCCATTTACCCTCCCTCTCCAGACCCGATATGTTCTTTGAGCAGGACATTCTTCAGGTCAAAGACGCCGTCGACCACCACCTGCTCGCCCGCTGTCAGTCCGTTCCGCACTTCAACCCACCCCCCGCCTTCGCGGCCGACTTCGAGCGGAACGAAGGCATACCCCGTTTCTCGCTGAACGAAGATCCCACGCACGTTGCCCACCATCGTCAGGGCCGACACGGGGACGGCCAAGGTCGGTGGACTCGCGATGGCCAGCTGAACATCCACATACTCTCGTGGCTTTAGGCGGTGCTGCTGATTCGCGACCTCGAACCGCACTCGAATCGTACGCGTGGTCTCGTCCGCTACCGGCGCAAGATACGTGAGTGGAGCCGCGACCGGCTCACCGCCTTTCGGCAGGATCGTCCCGACATCGCCCTCTTTGAATTTTCGGGCCTGTTCGATCGACAGATTTGCAAAGACCCAGACCCGGCTCGTGTCGACCACCTCGAACAGTTCATTGCCAGGAGCGACTCCCTGCCCCCGCACAACATTTTGCGCTACCACCGTTCCGTCGATCGGCGAGGTGAGCGTATAGCGATGCCCCTCCTGGTGGCTCCCATGCTCTAACTGATGCAATTCACCGGCCGTCATGCCCATGCTCAGAAGCTTTTCGCGGACATGCTGATGACGGGCTTGCGCTTCAATGTAGTGACCTCGTTCTTCGACCAGTCGGCGCTCCGTCACGATCTGATCGGCTGCGAGTTTCTCAGTCCGTCGGTACCCGCTTTCGGCCACATCGACCTGGGCCTTGGTCACGAGATATTCCTGCACCAATTCATCCAAGCGCAGGCTGTCAATGGCCACTAACGGCTGACCGCGTCGGACGCGATCACCCAACTGGACATAGATGCGTTCGACTTGCCCTTCAATCCGGGACATAATCTTGGCGACCTGCTTTAGATCGAGCGCGACTTCGCCTGGGGCCGTCACCACGTCTGGAACCACGTGAATGGCAACCGGGTCGGTCCGCACTCGATCCCGCACGGCCGCCGGGGCCTGAATGATGCTGATGCGAGGAGCGCCTGCCTGTGGGTTCGCTTGCGGCGGCGGAGTCGGCTGTTCACTCCCGCGGTCTCCGCAGGCCGTGACGAACAGGCACAGCGCGAGCACACACGATCCGGTCTGTGCGTTCCATCTGGTTCTCATAGTCAGGCTCCTTCTGAATCGTCAGTTCCCACCGACCGCACGTTCAAGCTGAGCGAGCGCGATCGAAAGGTCTGCGCGCGCCTGGACGTACTCGAGTTGCGTCTGCCTGTACACGCGTTGGGAGTCGAGCAGGTCCAGAAGGCTGGCAGCCCCCTCCTTGAAACTGATGCGTGCAACTCGCAGCGTCTGCTCCGCTTGCTTCAGCAACCCGGTCTCAAATACTTGAAGTTGTTCGTTCGCAGTGCGGACCTCCTGGACATATTGCGTGATGGCTTGGGTCATTTCATTCTGCACACGCAGGCGGTCGGCCTCTGCACGATAGGTGGCCCCGAGCGCGCTCTCGATTTCTCCTTGACGCTGGTACCAGAGTGGAAGCCGAACGCTGAGTCCGGCGACGACCGACTCATCGCCGGCCTCCCGATGGTAGCCGCCTTGCACCGTGACGTTCGGAATCCGCGACTCGCGTTCGAGCGACGCGCTGAACTGCGCCTGCTCGACGAGGTTGGTCAGCCGTCGGAGAGTCGGATGTTGCTCCATTGCGCGGGCCGCCAGGGCCTCGGAATCGAGCCCCTGCTGGAGCGGTTCGAAATCACCCTGGAGCGAGAATTGTCTCCCCAACGTACCGGCAGTCACCATATCAAGCTTGGCCCTCACCACCACTAAAGCATTCTGGGCGCGTGCGACTTCCTTCGTGGCTTTCTGCACCTCGACCGTGGCCTTCATCGTGGCAAACGATGTGGCGTCGCCCGCAGCCACACGCGCCTTCACAGTTCGCAGAACCTCTTCGACCATCGTCAGGTGTTGGCCGGCCAACTCGGCATCTCGCTGCGCGAACAACACATGGTAAAAGGCGACCTTCGTCTCAGCAATCACGTTGAGCCGTGTCTCCTCCATCGCGGCGCTGGCCCCTGCCGCGCCGGCATCCGCTGCCTGCTGTCTGGCGCGCCGTTTTCCTAGCCACTCCAGCGGCTGTTCGACCATCACCGTTCGCTCAGTCACCTTCACCCCGGTGCTCGGATCGCGAATGCTCCCTCGCCCGGCTACTCCAGAAATCGAGGGGTTGAGATAGGCGCCGGCGGCGACTTGTTGGCCACGACTTTGCTGCATCACGCCCTGGGCCCCTGCGATGGTTGGATTGTGCGCGAGAGCCAATTCCAGCACGGTGTGTAAGGTATGTGTGGCGCTAGGTTCGCCGGCAGCGGCCGCCACATGCGTGCTCAGACCCAGGATCGCCATCCCCGACGCCAGAATCGCTAGCCACGCGTTCAGTTGACGTGTCATTGGTTGTCTCCTCCTCCTTAACAGGCATACGCGTGGACCCTCCGTGATACGCCGGAGGGCTCAGAGCGGACGTGAGTACGGTCTCAGAAAAGACCGGCGATCAGAAATAAGGAAGGGCACCGCCCCTCACCGACATCTGACGGCGATACGCCTGCGTGACGCGAACATCAAGAAACGAGCAAGTGGATCAGACGGATGGGGAAGGAGGAGCACGCAGTGGAAGTGCGGTGGAGAGAAACAGAATGGTGTGCGAGGTGCTCGGTTGCAGTGAAGCCACGGCAACGGCGCGCTGAGCCGCGGTACGCTCGATGACTGGTAATGCAGCAACCGTCATCCCCAGCTTAGGCAGTGGACGATCGATCGGACTGGTCAGCAGTGAGAATTCAATCTCAGAGTGATTGAGCGGATGACCGAAATGCGCACGAGCTTGCAGGTGCTGATGTGCGGCTTCAGGACAGGTCGGATCGTGGTCAGTCTTCGTGTACTCGCACTCGAGGTCCGGGGAAAAAACAGTGTGGACCGTGCCGCCATGGACATGACTGGCTTCCCCATGACGATGATCAGCCTCGGGATGCACGTGGAACAATGGGACCACGAGGATCCACGTGATCAACCAGAACATGGCAAGTATACGGACTCGCGTCACGCGTGATACCTCCCCGCGCTCAATCGTTGTAACCTTCGGTGACATTCAGGTTACACCACTTGGGTCGCAGGAACAAGTTTTGAGGACGTTTTGAGGACGTTGCTTGTTGTCAATCCAGAGAATCCGGAGAACGCACTAGTGCTTGGTTGCCATACGTTGAGGTGTGAAAGGGAAGCCGCTGGCCTT
>Ga0209640_10001975_pt1 | contig 17761 bp, 14 predicted proteins | sample RifCSP10_1_FD_184018 | JGI IMG/M metagenome (GOLD analysis project Ga0209640, IMG submission 184018) | Soil microbial communities from Rifle, Colorado - Rifle CSP2_sed 10_1 (SPAdes) (version 2) | ecosystem: Environmental > Terrestrial > Deep subsurface > Rock core/Sediment | place: Rifle... | reverse complement strand
GATCCCGGATCCCGGATCCCGGATCCCGGATTGGCCGGATATTGTTCCCGAGATGCGGATGGCCATCAAGCGGCATGACGTCCGGGCACGGCCGTCGACGCGCGTCGAGAGCTGCCGTCGACCCGTTTGACGTTGGCGGTTTGGAATGGTAGCGTCAGCCGCGTCACAGCGGCAAAGAGGAAGGAATGAGCATGAACCGGTGTTTCCCGGGCTGGATGACTGCGGCTCTGGCGCTCGTGGCAGCGATGTCGGCGCCGGCCGGGGCTCAGGACGCTGGAACGCTGCTTCGCACAGCCGACGGCAAACCAGATTTGTCAGGGATCTGGCAGGCCGTCACATCCGCGAATTGGAATATCCAGGCGCATTCGGCGGAGAACGGCGTGCCCGCAGGACTCGGCGTGGTCGACGGCGACGAGATTCCGTACCAGCCCTGGGCGGCTGCGAAGAAGCGCGAGAACTTTGCGAACCGGGCGACAGCCGACCCGGAGTCGAGGTGTTATCTGCCCGGCGTGCCGCGCATCACGTACATGCCTTTCCCGTTTCAGATCTTTCAGACCCCGGGGCACATCGCGATCACATACGAGTACGTGCATGCCGTGCGGCGGATCTTCATGAACTCACCCCACCCCGAAGGGCCGATTGAGTGGTGGATGGGTGACTCGCGGGGACGTTGGGAGGGGGACACGCTCGTCGTTGATGTGATCCACTTTACCGACCAGACCTGGTTCGACCGCGCGGGCAATTTTCACAGCGAGGCGCTGCACGTCGTCGAGCGCTACACGCCGATCACCCCGTACCATGTCAACTACGAGGCGACGATCGAGGACCCGAAGGTTTTCACACGGCCCTGGAAAGTAAGTCTGCCGCTGTATCGTCGACTGGAGAAGAATCTCCGCGTGCTCGACTACGAATGCTACGCCTTCGGCCTCGAACGCACGTGGTACAGACCACCGGAGTAATGCCATGAGATCTCGCTGCCCAGTGCTGCTGTTTGCCCTTGCCCTGGCGTCTCTGATCGCCGGCGCCGCCGTCGATGCACGCCAGCAGGAGCCAGCGAAACCCTACACGCCGCCGCGCACTCCCGACGGGCAGCCCGACATCCAGGGAATCTATAACCCGGTCGGTACGTTCTACAACATCGAGGACCTGGAATATCAGTCGCTGTACCAGAACTTCAAGCCCAACCCGTCCTTGAGGGGCAAGAGCCTCATCATCGATCCGCCCGACGGCAAGATTCCGTACCAGACGTGGGCGGCGGAAAAGAGAAAGCCGATCTACCAGCTCCATGGCGATCCGACGCCGCAATATGTCGATCCAAACGCACGGTGCTGGCCGCAGGGAGTGCCGCGCCACGTGAACAACCGCGAGTTCGAGATCTTCCAGCCGCCAGGCTACGTGGTGATCTTTAACATGGCGCACCACACGTACCGGGCCATTACGCTCGACGGCAGTCCCCACATTCCCGAGAGCGTCAAGCTGTGGATGGGCGACTCCCGCGGCCGATGGGAAGGAAACACGCTGGTCGTCGACGTCACCAACAACAACGACCAGACGTGGTTCGACGTCATGGCCAGCTTCCACAGCGATGCGATGCGCGTGACGGAGCGCATGACGCCGGTGAGCGCGGACCGGATCGAGTACCAGGCGGTCATCACTGATCCGAAGGTGTACACGCGACCCTGGACGTTCGCGATCTACTTCAATCGGAACAAGGACTACGGTTCCGAACTCTGGGAGGAAGCCTGCGTCGAGAGCAACGATCGGAATCTGGAGCTGCTGAAGCGGCCGGGGAGAAACTGAGGATCAGCCATGCGCACGCGACTCCGTCACTGCCTGATGGCATCGGCAACCCTGGGGACGGTGTTATGGCTGGCGCCCGCGCTTGCCGCCGGCCAGACCTGGACCCCGTCACGAACGCCAGACGGTCAGCCCGACATCCAGGGCATCTGGGAAGGGGGCCCTGCGTCGAACAATGCCGGGCACAGCCTCGAAGACGGATGCTGCGACGCTGAACACAACAAAATGCAACGGAGAGCCGCGGACAACATCGGATTGCGGCAGCAGATCATCGTCGACCCGCCGAACGGAAAGATTCCGTTTCAGCCGTGGGCGGCCGCGAAGCGGACCGAGCACCTGATCAACCTCGATGCGCCGACCGAGCTGCAGCACATCGAGCCCGAGGACCGGTGCTCGTTGCAGGGGGTACCGCGAAGCAATCTCCGCGGACCTATCCAGATTCTCCAGATCCCGGGACACGTCGTGATGCTCTTCGAATGGGTACACGCCTACCGGGTCATTCCAGTCGACGGGCGTCCTCACTCGCCGAAAGGCGCAGCCATGTGGCAGGGTGACTCACGCGGGCGGTGGGAGGGCAACACGCTCGTCGTCGAGGCGTCAAATTTCCGCGTCGATCCGGTCGGGTACAACAAACAGCCCTGGATTGACTCTCACGGAACGTTCTATAGCGATGCACTGCGCGTCGTGGAGCGGTGGACATTTGTCGACGCGAAGACGATCGCTTACGAAGCGACGATCGAAGATCCCAAGGTCTTTACGCACCCCTGGAAGATTGCGTATCTGATCGTGCGCCGCGCTGAAAGACACTTCGAGTTGATCGAGGAAGCCTGCTGGGAGGGCGTGAGCGTCAGCAACCGGCTCGAATCCGGCCGCATCACGGCGAAGGCTGGAAGACAGCGCCCCCACAGTCACAGCGAACCGTGAGGTCGCTATGCTGAAAATAACAGTTGCGTCGATCGTCGGCGCGGTCTCTCTCCTGGCGCTCGCACCGGAGGCGATAGCCCAGAACGTTCAGCGCACGCCCGACGGCAAGCCAGACCTGTCGGGCATCTGGCAGGCGGTGAACACCGCTGCGTGGAACATCCTGCCTCATGCCGCCGATGAGGGCGTGCCTGCCGGACTCGGCGTCGTCGAGGGCAACGAAATTCCGTACAGACCGGAGGCGGCCGCCAAGCAGCGCGAGAACTATGCGAATCGGGCGAAGCTCGATCCCGAGACCAAATGCTGGCTGCCTGGCGTTCCTCGCGCAACGTACATGGGACTGCCCTTTCAGATTGTCCAGACACCGACGCAGGTGTCCATCCTTTACGAGTACGCGCACGCCCTGCGCAATGTGTTCTTGAACTCGACACATCCAAGAGGCCCGATCGAATTCTGGATGGGCGATTCGCGCGGCACCTGGGAGGGCGACACCCTGGTCGTCGACGTCGTGCACTTCAACGACCAGACATGGTTCGACCGCGCCGGCAATCACCACAGCGAGCAACTGCACGTCGTCGAACGCTATACGCCCGTGGACCGCAACCACATCACCTATGAGGTGACGATCGAAGATCCGAAGGTGTTCACGCGGCCCTGGAAGATGAGCATGCCTCTCTACCGCAGGCTCGACAGGAACATGCAGATCCTCGAGTACGAGTGCTCTGCGTTCGACGAAGCATTCCGTACGGGGCCGGAGCGCTGAAGGGTGAGTCAGATTCCCTAGAGACAGTTTCATAACCAGGGGTTGAACAGCAGCGCCCGATCGAGAACTGGCAGACCTTCAATGCCCGGCTAGGACCGCAGGTAGCGTCGGCTCGCTAGGCTACGCCCGCGCTATGTTCTTGAAGGCGACGTAGTAGACCGGTATTCCCGCGAGGATGATCGCGAACGTGACGCCTGTCAGCAACGGGTCCGTCACGAGCGCGTTGCCGACAAGGTAGACGACGGCCGCGACAAACACGGCAGGAACAACCGGATAACCCGGCACTGTGTAAGGGCGCGAAAGCTCCGGTCTCGCTCGACGGAGCTGGTAGAGACCTGCCACGGCCAGACCGTAGAACGGCCATATCGACAGCACGAAAACGTCGGCCAGTTGTTCGAACGTGCGTGCGAACACAAAAACGACACCGAGAGCCGCGGCGAGCGTGATGGCCACGTACGGCGTCCCGTAGCGAGGATGAACGCTCGCCACGCTGTGGAAGAATAGCCGGTCGTCCGCCATGGCGAAAAACGTGCGCGGCGCTGTCAGCATGGTCGACATCAGGGCGCCAAAGGTCGCGACGGTGACCACAACCGAAACCATGGCGACGCCAAGCGATCCAAACATCGCATCCATCGTGTCGGCCGCAATCAACGGCGACTGAGCCATCCGTTCGATCGGGCTGACATACAAGTACGCGACGTTCGTCCCGACATAGATGGCCACGATGGCGACGGTCGCTGCGATGATGGCCCGCGGCAGGACGCGCTCGGCATTGTTGACTTCGCCTGCCACATACGAGGCGTCCGCGAACCCGTCGTACGCCCACAGCACGGAAATCAGCGCGAGGCCGAACAGGCTCGCCTCGACGGGACCACCTGCGGCTGTGAAGTGCGCGGTCGAGCCCCCTGCGCCACCTCCAAGCGTAACCGCCACGAGCACCATGAGTGTAAGCGCTCCAAACTTCATGGTCGTCGATATGCCGACAAGTGCGGCGCCGAGGCGGACGCCGTGGATGTTCGCGGCGGCGGTTCCAACGATCGCCGCCGCTGCGACGCAGTCCGTTGCGGTCCCATGTGCCGCCGGGTCGTAGCCAAGGGATCGAAGAAGGTATTCGCTGAACACCGTGCTGATAGCCCCCGTTGCGGATGCGCGGATGAGCACGAGCTGTGACCAGCCGAACAGGAACGCCAGAAGCCGCCCCCAGCTCTCGCGCAGATAGACGTACACGCCCCCCGTGTAGGGCAGTGCGCCCGCAAGCTCCGCAAACGAAAGGGCGCCGCACAAGGAAATCACCCCCCCGAGCACCCACACCGCAAGCATGAGCGTCGGGTCGGGCACTCGCGTCGCGATGGCGGCCGGCGTGCGAAAAATCCCGGACCCGATCGTGACGCCGATGCCGATGCCGACAACGCTCCAGAAGCCAAGGCGCCGGGCAAGCTGGGCGGTGCCCGCGTGCGCGTTTGTTTGCATGCTGGCTTAGCGTACATGAAGGGCACTCCCCTGTAGAGGTAAGGAGGTCATCGTGGCGGCAGGAACAGCGAAATGGGCGACGTGGCTGCCGGTCGTGGCCGCCAGCGCAGTGGCGGCGTATGCGTACGCGAAGCGACCAGGATACCGGACCAGCCGGCGTGGAACGGGGGCGGTAGCCGATCGCGAATCCGACACGCGAGCTCAACTCGGCGGGCGGGGCGGTATTCACGTCGAGGAGGCCGTAACCGTGAACAGGCCGGTGGCGGACGTCTTCCGCTTCTGGCGGAACTTCGAGAACCTCCCGACGTTCATGAGGCACCTGCGATTGGTGTCGCAGCGGGAAGCCGGCATTTCCCACTGGGTTGCGCGAGGTCCAGCCGGCCTGAACGTCGAATGGGATGCGCGCATCATCAACGAAATCGACGACAAGCTCATTGCATGGCAGTCGCTCGAAGGCTCGACTATCTCGACGGCCGGGTCGGTGAATTTCCGCGAAACATCGGGGGGCACCGAAGTGCGAGTGAACCTGCAGTACAACCCGCCAGCCGGAAAGCTCGGAGCCGCGTTCGCCTGGCTCCTTCGAGAGGAACCGAGCATCCAGATTCGCGAGGACCTGCGGCGATTCAAGCAACTGTTCGAGACTGGCAAGATTCCAACGGCGCACAGACGACCGCATTAGCAGTGGACCTTCGCCTTTGTTACGTTTATCATCGTGGCCCATGCTGCCGGTTCGGCGAACCGATCCCGCACGTGAAATCGGGCTGCAAACGGTCCTGGATCGGCTGATTGGACGAGATCGACGAACCCAGGATGCTCCGGACGGCTGGGTCACCGCAGTCCGCATCCTCCCGGCGCTCTCGGCGCAATACGCGCCATTTCCCAAGGACGTGAGCCAGGCGCTGCTCCAGGTCCTGCAGGCGCGCGGCGTCGCGAAGCTGTACACCCATCAGGCGGTGGCCATCGAGCATGCGCTGGCCCACCGCAACGTCGTCATCACGACGCCTACCGCGTCGGGCAAGACGCTCTGTTATAACGCGCCCGTTCTCAGCACTATCCTTCGAGACCCGTCGGCGCGCGCGCTGTACTTGTTTCCGACAAAGGCGCTTGCCCAGGATCAGCTTGCAGAGCTCCACGGACTCGCGGAGCTGCTTGCAACCGAACAGGATGCGGAAATCGGCGTGTTCACGTATGACGGCGACACGCCACAGGACGCCCGGAAGGCGATTCGCGGCCGCGCGCACATCGTGTTGAGCAATCCCGACATGCTCCACTCAGGCGTTCTCCCGCACCATCCACGCTGGGCGAAGCTGTTCGAAAACCTCCGGTACGTCGTCATCGATGAGCTGCACACGTATCGAGGAGTGTTCGGAAGCCACCTGACGAACGTCCTGCGGCGGCTGCGCCGAATCTGTCTGCATTACGGCTCCAATCCCACCTTCATTTGCTGCTCGGCCACCATCGCGAACCCACGCGAGCTGGCAGAGGGTCTGGTGGAACAGCCGTTCGAGCTCGTCTCGGAGCATGGGGCGCCGCGTGGCGAGAAAGTGTTTCTCTTCGTGAACCCGCCGGTGGTCAACCAGCAGCTTGGGATTCGACGGTCGTATTTGGCGGAAACACGGCGGATTGCGGGGGAGTTTCTGCGACGCGGGTTGCAGCTCATTGTCTTCGCGCAAAGCCGCCTCGCGACCGAAATTCTCACGACATATCTGAAGGATGACTTCGACGGGCCCACAGGCGCCCGCGACCGGATTCGAGGATACAGAGGCGGTTACCTGCCGCAGCGGCGCCGTCAAATCGAAAAGGAGCTGAGGGAAGGGGCGGTGCAAGCGATTGTGTCGACCAACGCGCTGGAACTGGGCATCGACATCGGCGCGCTGGATGTCTGTGTAATGGCCGGATATCCGGGCACGATCGCAGCCACATGGCAGCGAGCCGGGCGCGCAGGACGGAGGAGTGACCGGTCGGCCGCGGTGCTCGTCGCGAGCAGCGCGCCGATCGACCAGTTCGTGGTGCGCCATCCGTCGTATTTCTTCGACGGATCGCCCGAGCATGCGTTGATCAATCCAGACAATCTGCACATTCTCGTTGCCCATGTGAAATGCGCGGCCTTCGAGCTGCCGTTCACCACGTCGGAGCAGTACGGACGTCACAATGTCCAGGATGTCCTGGGTGTCCTGGCGGAAAGCGGCCTGGTGCATCGAGTCGATGACGCGCCGGCAGTCGGAGACGGTGAGTTAGGACCGTCGGTAGCCGGAGACCTTCAGGTCTCCGGATCAGGCCAATGGCAGTGGACGAGCGAGTCCTACCCTGCGGACGCCGTCAGCCTGCGCTCGATTTCGTCGGACAACTTCGTCGTCGTCGATACCACGCGTGGCGCCGACGTCATAGGCGAAACGAGCTTCACCAGCGGTCCCGCCACGCTTCACGAAAAGGCGATCTATCTCCTCGAAGGGGCGCTGTACCAAGTCGAGCGGCTCGATTTCGACGGACGAAAGGCCTACGTGCGGGCGATCGACTGCGACTACTACACCGACGCCATCACGTACACGAAGGTGACGGTGTTGGAGACGTTCACGATGGCTGGATCCGGGAACCGGGAACCGGGATCCGGGATCCGGAATCCGGGGTCCAAAACCGTTGCGCCGTCGGATCCCGGATCCCCGATCCCGGATCCCGGAATGCATGCCCATGGCGAGGTGCACGTCTCGTCGCGCGTGGTTGGCTTCAAGAAGATCAAGTTCTACACGAACGAGAACGTCGGCTCCGGTGAGCTCGATCTGCCAGAGCAGCAGATGCACACGTCTGCGTACTGGCTCACGGTGCCGCGGAGCGTCATGGCGGCGCTGCCGTATGCCGCCGATGACCGGCGCGATGGCGTGGTCGGCCTTTCGTTTGCCATGCGGCAGGTGGCGCAACTGCTCTTGATGTGCGACCGCCATGACATAGGGATTTCAATCGGCAGCGGTGATCAGGCCGACGCCACAGACCTCACGCGCACGGGTCACCCTGCCACGATCGCGGATGAGCCGTGTGTGTTCATTTACGACAACTACCCTGGTGGCATCGGCTTCAGCGAACCGCTCTTCGCCATGCGCGCCGATCTCCTGGCGCGCACTCGCGATCTCATCTCGGGCTGCGAATGCGAGCACGGCTGCCCAACGTGCGTCGGCCCCATTGGTAATACGGGTCCACTGGCGAAAACCGTTGCGGTCAGGATTCTCGAGCTCCTCGCCGACTGGGTTGCGCCCGCGCGTGATGTCGCATGAGTTTTGTGGAACGACTGCGTGGCGTCGTGCGGCCGTCCGGCGGGTCGGCTGCGCTTGTCCACCCCTGCTCGCCGGACCCGCTCGACGTACGTAGGCTGGGTTCCCCAGACGGGCGCAGTTCCACGGACGTACGTAGGCCGGGTTCCACGGACGGACTTAGTCCGACGTCCGTGGACCCGGCGATCTGGGATGCTGTCGCCGAAACACTCGACGGCGAATGGCGGGAGTCGTCCGGCCAGCGATACCTCGTCATCGAACGTACCTATCCACCCGGTCATCGTCACGGTCATACGGCCGTCGCCGACGCCGCACCCGAGCGTGACGGCTGCTGGCCGTCGCTCTCGCTGCTCGATCCGGCAATCAGCCGGACGCGTCTTCTTTTTGTCGATCTGGAAACGACCGGCATCGCCGGCGGCGCCGGCACATACGCGTTCCTCGTGGGTTGCGGGTGGTTCGACAGCGGGACATTCAGGGTGCGACAGTTCCTGCTAGCCCGGTACGGCTCCGAGCGCGGCTTGCTGGAGGACGTGGCGGCCACCGCCGCGGATGCCGGTGCGCTTGTGACCTATAACGGAAAGACGTTCGACCTCCCGCTCATCGAGACACGGTTTCTCTTTCACCGAATGACCGTTCCGTTTGGCGCGATGCCGCACGTGGATCTGCTGCACGCGGCGCGGCGTCTATGGCGTGCCACCGAACCCGGGCCGGCCACTTCGCAGACTCCGCCCTCCGTACGCCAGCCCGGTTCCCCGATGTGCAGGTATCGTGTCTCCAGCCCTGGGCCGGCCACTCTGCCTCGTGCAACGTGCTCTCTCGGTGCCGTGGAGCAGTCCGTCCTGGGCCACGTTCGGGAAGACGACGTGCCTGGCTACGGCATTCCGTCGCGATACTTTGAGTACGTCCGCAGCAGTGACGCACGGCCGCTCGTTGCTGTGCTGGAGCACAATCGCCTGGATCTTCTTTCTCTCGCTCTGCTGACCGCGAGAGCAGCGCAGCTTTTCCACGACGGTGCGGACGCGGCGCGGACGGCCCGCGAGGCGTTCGGTCTCGGCTGTTTGTATCAGCGCGGCGGGCTGCTGACGGAGGCACGCGCCTGTTTTGCGAGGGCCTCGTCGATGGACACGATGGATCCGTGCACGTCGGCGGAGGCGCTGCGAGCTTACGCGCTGTTGTCGCGCCGTGCACGCCGATACGACGAGGCCGCCACCGCGTGGAGACGGATACTCCGGCTGCCCGTGTGCCAGCCCCGCCTCATGCAGGAGGCGAGCGAGGCGCTTGCCGTGCATCACGAGCATCGAGAGGAAAACCTTCAGCTGGCGCGCGACCTAGCGCGACAGTCGCTGCAGTTCACGACGAGCTCATCGCGCGCCGAGGCTGTCCAGTACCGCCTCACACGCCTCGACCGCAAGCTCGCCGGCCCGTGGCACACCCCAAGACAGCGCGCGGTGTCGCTGTTCTAGTCGGAATACCTGATCAGCTTTTCGGCGGCGGTCCCGACAGCACAACCGTTCGGTGCGCTCGAGCTCTCCTCGGCATGGTTTGTGGACCCTTTTCACACCATGTCAACCGGACGAGGAGGTCATGCGACATCTCAGACACGCAACCACCGCCATACTGCTGGGCATGCTTGTCACCGACGCGACCGCCGGCCAGCGGCCGCCGCCGCCCAAGTCATCAACCGCACCGGTCAACGCCGACGCGGCGACGCTCATGGATTTCCAGCGGCGCCTCGATCGGTACATCCAGCTTCAGAGGAACGTGGCCAAGCAGTCGCTGCGGCTGAGAGAAACGTCGAACGCGGCAGAGATCGCTGCGGCTGAGGACGTTCTCGCGGCCAAGCTCCGCGCGCTGCGCAAGGACGCGAAGCCGGGGGACATTTTTACGCCTCAGGTTCGCGCGCTGTTTCGACGGCTGATGTATCCGGAGCTGAAGGGAGAGGATGGGCCGGAGACGAAGGCGTCGATCGCCGGGCACGACGCGCCGCCCCCGGTGGCACTGAGGGTGAACGCAGGGTATCCGGATGCTGCGCCTCTGCCCACGGTTCCGCCGAACCTGCTGGCGAGGCTGCCGCAGCTCCCTATGGATGTCGAGTACCGGATCGTCGGCAAAGACCTCATTCTGCGCGACGTCGACGCGAACATCATCGTCGATTTCATTCCACGCGCGATTCGTTAGTGGAGGTTCGATATGCGACGCGTATGCATCACGCTCCTGATCTTTGCACTGACGATGTCAGCCGACGCGCAGCAACCCGCGCTGCGCGGGAAGGAAGCGTCGATCAAATTCGCCGTCATCGGTGATACCGGCACGGGCGACCGAAATCAGCTCAGTGTGGCGAAGCAGCTGGCCGGCTGGCGTGCGAGGTTTCCGTTCGGGTTCGTCATCATGATGGGCGACAACATGTACGGCAGCGAGAATCCGAGGGATTTCGTCAGGAAGTTCGAGGAACCCTACCGGCCCTTGCTGGCCGCGGGCGTCAAGTTCTACGCCTCGCTCGGCAACCACGACAATCCGAACCAGCGCTTCTACAAGCCGTTCAACATGAACGGCGACCGGTACTACACGTTCAGGCCTTCGCTGACAGGAGGAGTCCGTTTCTTCGCGCTCGACAGCACCTACATGGACCGCGCGCAGGTTGCCTGGCTCGACCGTGAGCTCGCAGCCAGCGGCTCTGACTGGAAGATCTGTTTCTTCCACCATCCGCCGTATTCATCGGGCGAAACGCACGGCTCGAGCGAGGTGCTTCGGGAACAGGTCGAGCCGCTCTTCCTGAAACATGGGGTGAGCGTCGTCTTCACGGGGCACGAGCACTTCTACGAGCGCATCAAGCCCCAGAAGGGCATCACGTACTTCATCCAGGGGAGCTCCGCGAAACTGCGCAAGGGAGACCTCGCGCGTACGGAGCTGACCGCCAAAGGGTACGACTCCGGCTACACGTTCATGATCGTCGAGATTGCGGGAGATGAGTTGCGGTTCCAGACGATCTCACAGACGGGTCAGACGATCGACGCGGGTACGACTCGTCGGGTCGAGGTGAAGACTCCGCAGGGCACGCGGCCGGTAACGACGCCGGTGACTTCTAACCAGCCCAGGGCTCGCCCTTGATATCCCGATGAGAATGCCCTTGGCTGGTTGGCAGTATCTGTTTGGCGCCGCTCCGCGCGCCTAGGACCGCTATGCGGGGGGCGCGCGCCTAGGACCGCTATGCGGGGGGAACGAGTCCAGAATTGACGCAACGAGCTGCATAGCGGTCCAGCGTCCCTTGTAACCGCAGCAGTGGGTCGAATGTAGTCGAAGGCAAGGCCGACCTGTAGGTCGGCCCGCATTTAGGCGGTCGCAGTCTTGCGCGTACGCTTGGTGGCGCCAGTCGCCTTGGTTGCTTTTGCGGCCTTGGCTGCCGTGCGACGCTGCTCGGACGTCTGCGTGCCGAACTTCTTCGTGAAGCGCTCCACGCGTCCCTCGGTATCGATGAGCTTCTGGCGGCCCGTAAAAAACGGATGGCAGACCGAGCAGATCTCGAGGTGCAACTCAGGTTTGGTCGACCGCGTCTTGAATGTGTTACCGCAGGCACAGCGCGCTTCGACGTCGAAATACTTCGGGTGAATCCCTTCCTTCACGGTCTGCTCCTGGGAATTTGGGCGAAATATGAATTATACAGCGCGATGTCGCCGCGTCCGCTTCGCGGCACCCGGCCTACGTTCGTAGGGCGGGTCCGGCGCAGCCGACCCGCCGCCTTTACGATTTTCCGGCCGCCATCGCCGACAGGAACTCGCCATTCGTTTTCGTCTTGCTCATCTTCGAGAGGAGCAATTCCATGGCTTCTGTAGGGGAGAGCGGCGTCAGGACCCTGCGGAGCACGAACACGCGGTTCAGCTCTTCCTTCGGCAGGAGCAGCTCCTCTTTTCGCGTTCCGCTCTTGGTGATGTCGATCGATGGGAAGACGCGCCGGTCGGTCAACTTGCGGTCGAGGTGGATCTCCATGTTGCCGGTGCCCTTGAACTCTTCGAAGATCACTTCGTCCATTCGCGAGCCTGTGTCGACCAAGGCCGTCGCCACAATCGTCAGCGATCCGCCCTCCTCGATGTTGCGCGCGGCGCCGAAGAAGCGCTTGGGCCGCTGCAGCGCGTTGCTGTCGACGCCACCCGACAGCACCTTGCCCGACGCCGGCACGATCGTGTTGTAGGCGCGCGCCAGCCGCGTGATCGAGTCGAGCAGAATGACGACGTCCTTCTTGTGCTCGACGAGTCGCTTGGCCTTCTCGATGACCATCTCCGCGACCTGCACATGGCGTTGCGCCGGCTCGTCGAACGTCGACGAGATCACCTCGCCGCGAACCGATCGCTGCATGTCAGTGACCTCTTCCGGCCGCTCGTCGATGAGCAGCACGATCAGGTACACCTCAGGGTGATTGGAGGTGATGCTGTTCGCGATGCTTTGCAGCAGCATGGTCTTGCCCGTGCGCGGTGGCGCCACGATGAGGCCACGCTGTCCCTTGCCAATGGGCGTCAGCAGATCCATGACCCGACCCGACAGGTTCTCGGGCTGCGTCTCGAGCGTCAGCTTCTGCTGGGGATACAGCGGTGTCAGGTTCTCGAAAAAGACCTTCTCTTTCGTCTTCTCCGGCGGCTCGAAATTGATTGCCTCGACCTTGATCAGCGCAAAGTAGCGCTCGCCGTCCTTCGGCGGTCTGATGACGCCCGAAACCGTATCGCCGGTATGCAGGTCGAACTTGCGGATTTGCGAGGGCGATACGTAGATGTCATCCGGGCCGGGCAGGTAGTTGTAGTCGGGCGCGCGCAGGAAACCGAACCCGTCGGGCAGCGTCTCCAGCACCCCCTCGGAGAAGATGTTGCCGCTCTTCTCGGCGCGCACGCGCAGGATCTCGAAAATCAGCTCCTGCTTGCGCATTCCGGTTGCGCCGGCAATGTCCAGCTCCTTCGCGATCTTCGTCAGCGCCGAGATGTTCATCTCCTTCAGCGCCGACAGAGAGATCGACTGCGCGGGAGCGGCTTGGGCTGGCGCCGCCTGCGCCTGGGCGTTCGCGGCAGGCTTGCCCGCCGGCCCGTCCGCCGTAGCGCCGCGCGCGGAGGCGGGAGCCTCGGCGGAGGCGGGCGTAGCGGTGGCCGTGCCTACGGCGCCATTCTTCGACTTGGTAGTCTCGCGATCAGCTTCCACAGTTCATCCAGTCCTTCCCCCGTTGCCGCTGACACCAGCGTGACGGGGACGTCAAACAACGATTCGAGTTCCCGAGTATGGCGCGCACGTTCGGCGCGCGTCAGCTTGTCCACTTTGGTTCCGACGACCGAGCGGGTGCATGGCTGCGACTTCAGCCAGGTCCAGGCTTCGAGATCGGTCTCGAGCCCCGGGTGACGCGCATCCACGAGGAGCAACACCATCACCGGCCCTGCAGCGTCCGCGCCATGTCTCGCAAAGTACGCGTCAGCCAGCCGATTGATCTGCTGGGCCGCCGCGTCGCCGCCCCCTTTCGACCTCGGCTCAGAGCGTGCATACCCATAGCCGGGCAGATCGACCAGGTAAAGCGCCCGCTCGGATTCGCGCTGCACGCGGTAGAAGTTGGCCAGGCGCGTCTTGCCCGGGGCCGCGCTTGTGCGCGCCAGCTTGCGTCTCACCAGGGCGTTGATCAGGCTCGATTTGCCCACATTGGACCGGCCCACCAGGGCAACCTCCGGCAGCCGGTCACGGGGAAAGTCACGCGCGCCCGCGGCGCTCGTCACGAATTCGGCCGAAATGATCACATTGTCGAAGTTACGAATTTACGAATCTACGAATTTACCAATAGCAATTCGTCAATACGTCAATACGTAAATTCGTCAATGGGTCCGTGTGTCTCCCGCGTCAGCCACTTCGGGCACCACCGGTGCCACGGGCATACGCGCCGGCAGTGGCCCGGCCAGCGCAATCTTCAGCACCTCGTCCATTGTCGAGACCAGGTGCAGGTTCAAGGAGTCGAGAACGTTCTTCGGGATGTCGGCCAGGTCCTTCTCGTTGTCGCGCGGCAGCACGATGGTCGTGACGCCGGCCCGATGGGCGGCCAGCACCTTCTCCTTGACCCCGCCGATCGGGAGGACCTTGCCCCGCAGCGTGATCTCGCCGGTCATGGCGACGTCGCGGCGGGCCGGAATCTTCGTCACGGCGGACGCCAGCGCCGTCGCCAGCGTTATGCCGGCAGACGGGCCGTCCTTCGGGATCGCGCCCTCGGGCACGTGCACGTGAATGTCGATCTTCGAGTGGAAGTCCTCCGGCAGGTTGAACTCCGAGGCCTTCGAACGGATGTAGCTGAGCGCCGCCTGCGCCGACTCCTGCATGACGTCGCCAAGCTTCCCGGTGAGAGTCAGCTTGCCCTTGCCGGGCATCAGCGTCGCTTCGCTGACGAGCAGCTCGCCGCCAACCTCGGTCCACGCCAGACCAGTTGCGATGCCGACCTCATTTTGCTCCTCCGCGACGCTCGGACGGAAACGTGGGACCCCGAGGTACTCGGTCACCTTTTCGGCGGTGATGTCCTCCTTGAACGTCCTGCCCTCGACGACGACCTTACGCGCGATCTTGCGGCAGATCGAAGAGATCTCGCGCTCCAGGTTGCGGACGCCGGCTTCCCGCGTATAGCGCTGGATGATCGTCTGAATCGCCTCGTCCTGAATGACGATGTTGTTGTTCGTCAGGCCGGCGCCCTCAATCGCTTTCGGCGCCAGGAAGCGCTTCGCAATCTCGATCTTTTCCGACTCTGTGTAGCCGGCCAGCTGCAGCACTTCCATGCGATCGCGGAGTGCCTGGGGAACCGTGTGCAGCACGTTCGCCGTGCAGATGAACATGACGTGCGACAGGTCGAACTCGACATCGAGATAGTGGTCGAGGAACGAGTGGTTCTGCTCGGGATCGAGCACCTCGAGGAGCGCGGCGGATGGATCGCCACGAAAATCCATCGACATCTTGTCGACTTCGTCGAGCAGGAAGACCGGGTTCTGGGTGCCGGCCTTTTTCATCATTTGGATGATCTGGCCGGGAAACGCGCCGATGTATGTTCGTCGATGCCCTCGAACCTCCGCCTCGTCGCGGACGCCGCCGAGCGAGAGGCGCACGAACTTCCGATTCATCGCGCGGGCGATCGACTTGGCGAGCGACGTCTTGCCGACCCCGGGGGGGCCGGAGAAGGTCAGGATGGTGGCCTTCGGCTTCTTGACGAGCGATCGAACCGCCAGGAACTCGAGGATGCGGTCCTTGATTTTCTCGAGACCGTAGTGGTCCTCGTTGAGCACCGCCTCGGCGTGCTTCAGGTCGCGGTTCTCGCGCGTCTTCTTGTACCAGGGCACCGCGATGAGCCAGTCCAGGTAGTTGCGCGAGACCGTGGCTTCCGCCGACATTGGGGGCATCGCTTCGAGGCGCTTCAGCTCCTGGGTGGCTTTTTCCTCCACCTCCTTCGGCATCCGCGATTCCTTGATCTTCTTCTGCAGTTCCTCGATCTCGTTGCCCTTGTCGTCCTTGCGGCCCAGCTCCTTCTGGATCGCCTTCATCTTCTCGTTGAGGTAGTACTCCTTCTGCGCCTTCTCCATTTGCTTCTTGACGCGAGACTGGATGCGGCGATCGACCTGGAGCTTGTCGACCTCGATCTCGAGGATGCCGGCAATGCGGTTCAGTCGTTCGAGCGGGGAAATGATCTCGAGCAGGTTTTGTTTCTCGTCGACGCCTACGACGAGGTGCGCGGCGATGGTGTCGGCGAGCTTGCCGGGATCGTCCACTCGAACGGCGGCAATCATGGCGTCGTAGTGCAGGTTGTTCGACAGCTTCACGTACTGCTCGAACAGCGACACGACCCGCCCCATGGTCGTCTCGACGTCACCGGCCGCGGCTTCCTTCGTCTTCGGCAGGACCTTGACGACCACGCGATAGAAGCCCTTGTCCTCTTTCCACTCCACTGCGCGGGCGCGGTCCACGCCCTCGACGAGCACCTTGATGTTGCCGTCCGGCAGCTTGAGGCTCTGCACGACGTTGGCCACACAGCCCATCGTGTAGATGTCGTCGGCCTTCGGATCGTCGATGGACGCATCGTGCTGCGCGGCCAGGAAGATCCGCTTGTCCTTCATGAGTGCGTGCTCGAGCGCGCGGATCGACGACGGCCGCCCGATTACGAACGGCATCATCATGTGGGGGAAAACGACCACATCCCGCAGGGGGACGATAGGCAGAGTTTCGTAGACTTCCATGAGTTCCCTTGAAGGCCCCAGGCCTCAGGCCCCAGGGCTCAGGGCTGTCTCAGGCCTCAGGCCTTGACCAGCCCTGAGTCCTGGGGCCTGGGCCCTATCCAGCTTTCTCGATCAGTGTAATGGATTTGTCCTTGGCTTCCACGATCTCGCGGGTGACGACCACCTCGCGGAGCTTCTTCTGGCCCGGCACCGAGTACATCAAGTCCAGCATCAGGTCTTCGATGATCATGCGGAGGCCTCGCGCGCCGATCTTGCGCCCGAGCGCCGACTCCGCAATTGCCTCGAGCGCATCGTCGGTGAACCGCAGCTTGACGTTCTCGTACTCGAACAGCTTCTGGTACTGCCGAGTAATCGCGTTCCGCGGCTGCGTGAGGATCTGGATGAGCGCGGGCTTGTCGAGTTCGTGCAGCGTGCCTACCACCGGGAGCCGCCCGACGAACTCGGGAATGAGGCCGTACTTGATGAGGTCTTCGGGCTCCACCGACTCCAGCGTCGTGCCAACTTCGCGCTTCTGCACCGACTTGACGTCGGCCTTGAAGCCGAGCGTCTTCTTGCCGACGCGGCGGTCGATGACCTTTTCCAGGCCGACGAACGCACCGCCGCTGATGAACAGGATGTTGGTTGTGTCGATCTGGAAGAACTCCTGGTGCGGATGCTTGCGGCCGCCCTGCGGAGGAACGTTCGCCACCGTCCCTTCCAGAATCTTGAGAAGGGCCTGCTGGACCCCCTCGCCGGACACGTCCCGTGTAATCGACGGGTTCTCGTCCTTGCGGCAGATCTTGTCGACTTCGTCGATGTAGATGATGCCCTGCTGGCACTTCTCGATGTCGCCGCCCGCCGCCTGCAGGAGCTTGAGGATGATATTTTCCACATCCTCGCCGACGTAACCGGCTTCGGTCAGCGTGGTGGCATCGACGATGGTGAAGGGCACCGACAGCAGCTTGGCCAGCGTCTGCGCGAGCAGCGTCTTGCCTGTGCCGGTCGGACCGATGAGCAGGATGTTCGACTTCGTGAGCTCGACGTCGTTCCGGCTGCGCGGCTGCTTCTGGATCTCGATGCGCTTGTAGTGGTTGTAAACAGCGACGGCGAGCTTCTTCTTGGTCCGTTCCTGGCCGATGACGTATTCGTCGAGGAACTTCTTGATCTCGGGCGGCGACGGAAGCGACGAACGAACACCGCGGTTCTCGAACCGGTTGTCGTCCGCGATGATGTCGTTGCAGACCTCCACGCACTCGTCGCAGATGAAGACCGTCGGACCCGCAATCAGCTTGCGGACGTCGTTCTGATCCTTGTTGCAGAACGAGCAGCGGAGAATCTCGGTCTCG
>Ga0209640_10001974_pt1 | contig 17763 bp, 17 predicted proteins | sample RifCSP10_1_FD_184018 | JGI IMG/M metagenome (GOLD analysis project Ga0209640, IMG submission 184018) | Soil microbial communities from Rifle, Colorado - Rifle CSP2_sed 10_1 (SPAdes) (version 2) | ecosystem: Environmental > Terrestrial > Deep subsurface > Rock core/Sediment | place: Rifle... | reverse complement strand
AGCCCACCGTCGTTGCTTGATTTCCCTCGCGGCCTCCAGATCCTCTTGGAAGAGCGACGCAAGCGCCGCATTCATTCGCGGCGAGTGTGCGACAAGGTTGAGCTCGTAGTTGATGAAGAAGCTCCGATAGTCGAAGTTTGCGGTTCCGATCGTGCTCCAGTCCTCGTCCATCAACAGCGCTTTCGCGTGTAAAGTGCGGGGCTGATACTCGAACACTCGAACGCCGGCCCGGAGCAATTGCGAGTAGGCCGCGCGTCCCGCCCACTGCACGAGCCACACATCGCTTTTCCCGGGCACGAGGACCCGCACGTCGACGCCGCGTAGCGCCGCCTCGCAGAGGCGGCGCTGCGTCACGGAGTCCGGCACGAAGTACGGCGTCGTCAACCAGATACGCTGTCGCGCCTCCGCGAAGCGGTGTCGCAACAGACAGCGCCAGCGGTAGCGACAGTGACGCGCGTGATTGGTCAAGAGATAAAGGGGCCGGTCTTCGTTGCCGCACCATTCGAGCTCGCCCTGCGCGAACGCCGCGTACGCTGCCGCGGCGTCCTGTACGATCGGCCCGGTCAAGCGCACGTGCGTGTCGCGCCACCTTCCATCCCCATGGATCCGTCGAGAGTTTATCTGGGAGATGTTAAAGCCGCCGAGATACGCGGCGCGTTGATCGACGATCAAGAGCTTCCGGTGATTACGGCGGTGAAACATCCACGGCCGGCGCCACTCCCACGGATGGCACCAGCGGAACCGTGCTCCGGATGTGCCGAGACGCTTCGCGGAACCGCCGGAGAAACCGAAACGTGAGCCGACGGCATCGACGCGGACGCGCACTTCGACGCCACGCGCGGCGCTTTCGGCGAGGCGCTCGACGAACTCGCGACCGATCGCGTCGTCCGCGAAGATGTATGACTCCATCCAGACGCGTTCGCGCGCCGCAGCGATATCGGCCAACATCGAGTCGAACAGGACATCGCCCTCGCTGAAGAGCGTGACGCCGCTGCCATCCGGCTCAGTCCAGGTCTCGGCAATGGCATTCGCGAGCGCCGCTATCATCGTTCGGTACGCCGAGTCTCTACTTCAGCCCCGAGATGGGCGCGCCCTTCAAGAGCAGCGCGTTCGCGGCAACGAGCAGCGAGCTGCCGGACATGGCGATTGCCGCCACTTCCGGACTGATCGTCAACGGGTAGAAGACACCGGCCGCGAACGGAAAGGCGATCACGTTATAGCCCACCGCCCACCATAGGTTCTGGTGCATCTTGCGCAGCGTGATGCGCGACAGGCCGATCGCGGCGACCACGTCGAAAGGATCGCTCTTCATGAGCACGACGTCGGCACTTTCCATCGCGACATCCGTGCCGGCGCCAATGGCGAAGCCGACGTCGGCCTGCGTGAGCGCGGGAGCATCGTTGATCCCGTCGCCCACCATGCCCACCTTCTTGCCCTCCGCCTGCAGCGCCTTCACCTGATCGACCTTCTGCCCGGGAAGCACTTCGGCGAGCACCCTGGACACGCCAAGCTCGTTGCCGACGCGCTCTGCAGTCGCGCGGTTATCGCCGGTGAGCATCGCCACCTCCACGCCGCGGGCCTTCAGTGCAGCGATCGCCGCCGCCGAGGTCGGCCGGGGCGCGTCGGCGATCGCGATGAGCCCCCAAAGCTTGCCGCCGCGCGCGACGTGCACGACGGTACGCCCGCCACCGGCGAGCCTCTCGGCGGCGGCCTCAAAGCCCGAGAGATCGACGCGCTCGGCATCCATCAGGCGCCGGTTGCCAACGAGCGCGGCCTCACCGGCGGAGGTCGCGCGCGCACCCATGCCGTCGACGTTGGTAAAGCGCTCGGCGGGCATCGCCTCGATCCCATTCGCCTTGGCCAGGATGGCGTGGGCGAGCGGGTGCTCGGAATGCCGCTCCATGCCGGCCGCGAGTGCGAGCACTTCGGTCTCGGTGCGCCCCCGCGCAGCGACGACTTCCACGACTTCCGGCTTGCCGAGCGTGAGCGTGCCGGTCTTGTCAAAGATCACGACGTCGAGGCGCGTCGCCTCTTCGAGCGCCGAGGCGTTTTTGATGAGAATGCCGTTCTGCGCGCCGCGGCCGGTGCCGATCATCACCGCCATCGGTGTAGCAAGTCCGAGCGCATCGGGACAGGCGATGACGAACACTGTGATCGTAAGCGTGATGGCGAAGAGCAGCGTCTCACCGATCATCAGGAACCACACCGAAAACGTGACGAGGCCGATCACGATCGCGATCAGCACGAGCCACTGCGAGGCCTTGTCGGCGAGGAGCTGGGCCGGCGCCTTCGAGCTCTGCGCCTCCTGCACGAGCTTCACGATCTGCGCAAGCGCGGTATCGGCCCCTACTTTCGTCGCCCGGAAACGGAAGGCGCCGCTCTTGTTGATGGTGGCGCCGGCCACGCTCGATCCCGGCACCTTTTTCACCGGCATCGATTCGCCCGTGAGCATCGACTCATCGACCTGCGTCTCGCCCTCCATGACGACGCCGTCCACCGGGATTTTGTCGCCGGGGCGCACGACGACGATGTCCTCGGCGAGCACCTCGGCCGTCCGCACTTGCATCTCCTTGCCGTCGCGCAGGACGTTCGCCATCGGCGGCGCTAGATCGAGCAGCGCGCGGATCGCAGCGTTCGCGCCGGCGCGCGCCCGCATCTCGAGCCAGTGGCCGAGCAGAATAAAAACGAGCAGCACGGCGACCGCCTCGTAGAACTGCACCCCCGGAAAAACAAACGTCGCTCCGACACTGAACGCATAGCCCGTGCCTACGGAAAGCACCACGAGCACGGCCATGTTCAGGACACCGTTGCGCAATGCGCGGTATGCAGCGATGAAGAACGGCCAGCTCGGCCACAACACCGCGGCGCTCGCTAGGACGAACAACCACAGGTTGAGCTCCAATCCGAACGGCGGCCCCGGCGGCTCGAACATGCCGCCCATGGGCGAGTAGATGAAGATCGGCACAGTGAAGATCAACGCAACCCAGAAGCGGTTGCGCATGTCGCGCACCATGGCCTGCATGTCCATGCCTGCGCCATGGCCCATTTCGTGCGCTATGGCCGCGCCCTTCGGTGCGGGCGCCGCGTGCTCGACGGCGGCCGCTTTTACCTCGTGCGCCGCATGGCTCGCGTGGTGGTCTCGCCCAAAGGCCGGAGCTGCTGCGGGCGTATCACCCGGAGGATCATCGGGTGCACACACGTGCTTCGGCACCACCTCCCCGGAGCAATGGTAGCCGCACTCGTGCACCTTGGCCTTGATCGCTTTGACGTCGGTGACCGTGTCGTCATAGGTGACGGTCGCGCTGCCGGCAACGTAGTTGACCTCGGCTTTCTTCACGCCGGGGAGACGGGTCAGTTGTTTCTGTACGCCATGCGCGCACAGCGTCGAGAGCATTCCGCCGACTTCAATGACGGTCGTCTTCACGTTCAAACCCTAACCGGCGTAGCTTCTGTCGGTTCTGAAACGGCTCAGAGCTCCGATCACTGCGCTCCCAGACGCCTGAGCTGTGACAATCGAGGCACAAACGCCGGCACGCGATCGGCGTAGCGCCGATAGGCGTCGCCGAATTCCGCAGCCACCTCCCGCTCCTCGCTGCGCGCGAGGCGCACATACATCCACACGAGGATGGGGAACATTGCCAGCGTGAGAATCGTCGGCCATTGGACCAGGAAGCCGAGCATGACGAGGATGAAGCCGACATATTGCGGATGCCGGATAGAGGCGTACGGACCACCGGTTGCGAGCTCATGCCGCGCCTGGGCGCTGTACAACACGCGCCAAGCCGCCGCGATCAGCCAAAAGCCGCCGCCGATGAGAACGAAGCTCAGCACATGGAACGGGCCGAAATGCGGGTTGGCCTCCCACCCAAAGAGCATCTCGAGGAGGTGGCCCGCATCGTGCGAGAACCAGTCGACTGCGGGAAACCGGCTCTGCAACCAGCCCGACAGAAAGTAGATCGTCAACGGGAACCCGTACATTTCCGCAAAGAGCGCAACCAGAAACGCACTGAAGGCGCTGAACGAACGCCAGTCGCGCTTCGTCTTCGGCTTGAAGAAACTATACGCAAACAAGATGAAGACCGCCGAGTTGACAACAACAAGGAGCCACAGGCCGTAGGCTGGAGCTTCACTGTCCATCGTCGCCTCCCTTGCCATGACCGGCGTGACCATCATCCCCGTGCGAACCGTGCCCACGGTGCATGAAGAGATGCATAACGATGCAGGCCCCGAGCAGCAACAGCAGCGGTGGTGCTCCGAGGATGTGGGCGCGGTGCTCGAACACGAGCAGCACTCCCGCGATCACGAGGAAGAAGCCGAGGGCCAAGCCGAGGGGCGAGCGCCAGAAACCGCTCTTGTCACCGTGTTCGGTGTTCATAAGTAAACTCCAGCACTACGGGTTCGGCGACTTGGGGAGTCGTAACCGAGAACGTGATTCGATACGGCCCCTCGCCGCGCATCGTGAAATAGTTGCCGTACGTGACGGTTCCGGCAATGACCATCGGCATGAGCGGGCGCGTCACTGCGGCGAGACCGAGCGGCGTGACACGCGCTTCGACCGTCGCGTTCTCGATGCGTTCGCCGCTCTCGGCGTTGAACACGGCCGCCATGACGTGGTACGCGTGCGGGCCTCCCGGAACGCCGCCATGCATGGCTGCCTCTGGATGGTCCTTGGCGTGCCCCTGAATCATCGCAGCCGGCAGCACGCCGAGATAAATGGTCAGCCCTCCGGCTGTTTTGAAGCTGACGTTGTCGGCGGCAATCGCGCTTCCGGAAGCGGACAGCACACACGTCAGCATGGTCGCAAATATCAACTGTGTTCTCATCACGCTTTCTCCATCCGATCCGTCGCACCACGAGCTTCATGTGCACATCTGTCGGCAACGGACGTGTCAGCTGGAATGCTAACGTCATCCCGAGACAACGGCATGCGGATTTCTACGTATCTGCGCGATCCACAACTTATACGTTACATACAGGTCAGACTCGAAACACGAGTCGCGAGAATCACTCTTCGACGGCGCGGTGTGATCGCCGGTCGCGTCTCGGCCGTTTGCCAAGTAATAGTACGTATATGGGGCTCGCTGCCGCCGTCGTAGCCTCAGAACTATGAGCATCAGCGTCACGCCGCTCACTCTCCTCCCACCCTGGTCACTTCCGTTTGAAATCGTCGAACGCAAGGGCGTTGGGCATCCGGACACGATCTGCGATGCCCTGGCCGAAGCGTTCAGCCGGGGCCTCTCCGGCTTCTACCAGGAGCGTTTCGGCCGGATCCTTCATCACAACGTCGACAAGGCCCTCCTATGCGGCGGTGTGGCACGGCCCGCGTTTCGGGGCGGCGAGATCGTCGAGCCCATCGAGGTCCATCTCGCCGGGCGAGCGACGTGCGAGCACCGGGGCGTGAAAATTCCCGTGGAGGACATCGCCATCGAGAGCTGTCGCCGCTGGCTCCGCGAAAACCTCTCGCATCTCGATGCCGACGCCGACGTGCGCGTCGTGCCTCACATCCGGCCAACTTCACCGGATTTGTCGGAGCTGTTTGATCGCGCGCACACGCCCGGAACCTCGCTCGCCAATGACACCTCCTTCGGCGTCGGCTTCGCACCGCTTGACGTGCTCGAGCGAACGGTGCTTGCGGTCGCACGCGACTTGAACGCGCCCAAAACGAGATCGATGCATCCATTCATCGGCGAAGACGTCAAGGTGATGGGCGCACGTCACGGCTCTGACATCGAGCTGACCGTCGCATGCGCCCTGGTCGGCCGTCATGTCGCGAGCCTCGACGACTATCTCGCCAAGAAGCTCGAGATCCGCGCGCGCGCCCTGGAAGTCTCGCACACGGTGACCGATGCGTCCGTGCGCGTGGCTGTCAACGCCGCGGATCATGATACCCCCGACAGTGTATATCTCACCGTCACGGGGCTGTCGGCAGAAGGGGGCGATGATGGCCAGGTCGGCCGCGGCAACCGTGTCAATGGCCTGATCACGCCGTACCGGCCCATGAGCCTCGAAGCGGCCGCCGGCAAGAACCCGGTCACACACGTGGGCAAGCTCTACAATGTAATGGCCCACCGGATCGCCGCCGCGGTTGTCGCGGAGATCCCCGAAGTCGATGAGACCTACTGCTATCTCCTGAGCCGCATCGGCCATCCGATCGCGGACCCGTCGGTTTTCGAAGTGAAGGCGAGACTCAGGGAGCCCGCACGCTTCACGACGGTGACTCCGCAGATCACGGATGTCGCGCGTGCCACCTTTGCGGGGATCGATTCGCTGTGGCGCGAGGCCGTCGCGGGCACGCTTCGATTGTGGTGACGGCTCAGCCGAAGACGACGTTGCGCATCATGCCGGGGCGACTTCGAGACGCACCACCTCGCCCGCGAAGATCCCAACCACATCGTAGTCCGTGCGTGCATCGTCGGCTGGGGAAACCGGTTACGTTCTCATGTCATTGAGGGGCGTGGATTGCCTCTTGCTCATGCAGCTTCGCGAGCTCGTCGTATTCGGCAGCGATCTGCTCGTAATTCTCCGCGAGCTGCAGACAGTGATTGCGCATCTGCGGCTGAGCAGTCCTGCTACGGCCATACGCTCGAGCCATGCTCTCGTGACGGCGCATCTCTTGCCGAGCCTCTTCTGCTTTCGCGACGTAGTGGTCCGCAACCGCATGATGCTGGGCAGACGTCGTGGCCATTTCGATGACGAGATGCTCGAGTCCGGTCTCGTCATCGCTTTGGGCCAGGACAGTGCCGGAGGCAACCAGCATCGCAGAGATCAGAGTAGCAACAAGTCCGTTCTTCATGTTCATCTCCATCTCGTTGCAGGGAATGGGTGTGATCGGCACCGAGTCTAGCGAGCGTGATTGCTTGTGGTCATACGCACTTATACGTAAGCAGAGCAAAACCTCAACGTTCCTGTAAGTTGCAAGTTGCAGCCTGTTGATGCGAGGAGGGACACATGGCACTCTTAAGAGCAGCTAGCGAAGGCCGCGCTGAACCGGCCGACACTCAACACTTTCAAGGCGGAGAAGACTTGTGGCACAGAAAACCAAAAGGCCTCGCGCGGCTCACACAAGCAAGAACGCAGAGACGGTCGACTTGGTAGAACGGCAACAAAGGATTGCGGAAGCGGCATACTACAAAGCCGAGAAACGTGGGTTTGTCCCGGGCAGCGAAAAGGAAGATTGGCTAGAAGCGGAGACTGAGATCGACGCAGGACCGCCTGGGAGCTGATTGGAAAGTATCTCCGTCCGTTTCAGAGTCGCGGATTCGTAATGACGAAAAACAAAATCCAACGCATTCTGATCGCGGTGAGACCTCGACAACGCGGATTGCCCCTGGCCGCTTCACATGCGCGCTTCCTAGCACAAAGCCTCGATGCGGAAATCGCGTTGATGAGCTGTGTCGTCGAATCCCGGTCGACGTCCGGTCTCGCCTTGGCCGACCCCGTTACGGTCACGGACCTGCAAATCGAATCGTTCGACAGAGGACAACATCAGCAGGCGCAACTCGAGGAACTGGCTCAACCGCTCCGCGATGCGGGCTTAACCGTAACGACGCGCGTCTCCGCTCAACGACCCGTTTATCAAAGCATCCTTTCCGAAGCGGCGAATTGGCAGGCCGATCTGCTGGTGGTCGGAGTACATGAACCGAAGCTGATTCCGCATACGCGTCTGACGGACATCGATCGGCAACTGATGCGACTGTGTCCTTGTCCACTTTTGGTGGTGAGAAACCCAAACGTCGAGCGCTATGGGGCGATACTTGCAGCCGTCGATCCGCTGCACCGGCACGCGGAGCCCGCTGGGTTTGACCAAGCCGTGCTGCGGGCAGCCGGGGAGCTCAGCCGCGCTTTCAATGCCCGGCTGTGCGTCACGAACGTCTACCTGGACCCGGATAACTTTGAGGTCGTGTCTTCCGTCGAGGTTCAGCCCGGTGTTTTTTACGGCACCGAGAACATCGAAGCGGCGCACCGTAGGGCCGTCGCCGATCTGATCGACGAATGCGGCGTTACAGGTGCCGAAACCATATTGCGAACCGGCGAACCAGCGAGCGTCATCGCCGCGCTCGCCAGCGAGCAAAAGATCGACCTCGTCGTGCTAGGCGCGGTCAAACGGGGCCGCTTGCATGCCGCGATCCTCGGCAGCACTGCCGAGGCCGTCGTGGCCGACGCGCCATGCAACGTGTTGCTTGTCAAGCCGTCCGCAAATACTGGTAGTCCGATGGGCATCTAAGAGCCGACGCGAGCTTCCCGATGGCAGCGACACCAGGTGCAATCGCAGTCCGGACGTAGCCGAGCAGGCGTGAGCAACGGCTGCATGGGCACGATCCGGCTCAACGCAGTTTTCCACCCGGCGGGCCGATAGATGCCGTGCAACAGCGAACGCGGATCGGCGCCCTGCACGATCCGTCTCATGATCAGGTGGCGTCCACGATTGCCCAGTCGTGCGTATAGCCAACGGTTCCAGATGCCCGCCGCGATCCATGCACCAATACGGGCTTGGCAACGCACGTTGTATTCGGATTGGCGACCGGTGGCGCACGCCACACCGGCCAGGTGCCCCGAGCAGAGCGCGTAGCGCAGACCAAAGCCGAACAGCGCGTCCTGAAATCCCGCCGACTCACCCGCATACAGCCGGCCGCCAAGAACCGCATCGCGCACGGGCGCATAGTTGCCGCTTCCTCCAAACGGACGCGCGGAGCGCCACCGCAAGCCGACTTTTTCTTTGAAGAACTCGACCGTGCGCTCTAGGTAGGGACGTTCATCGTGGAAGTTTTTGAAAAGGCACGCGGCCACCGTGCCTCGTCCTTGCTCGACCAGCAGATAGCTGTAGCCGGCCGGCGCGAGTCGATCGGAGATCGCGGCGTAACAGCCGCTCGCCATGTCGGTCTCGAACACGTAGCCGACTGCAATGACGTCGGCCCGATGCGGTCCTTCGGCGACGACGCCCGATGGGCCGAGATGGGGATGACGCTCACCGAATCGAATAGCGACTCCGGCGGCGAGCGCCTGGCGCTTGAGCGCGTAGTCCAGCGTTCCCCGCTCACTGCCGCGGCGTATGAGATAAAAGATGGGAAGGGTCGAATTGACACGATGCGCGGCGCCGCCCGGATCAAAGCAGATGATCTCGTAAACCGGTGTGTGCTCGAAGCTCGTATCGATGCCTTGCTGCTCGAGCTCGGCAAGCACGTCCTCGCGGCGTGTCCAGTTTTCGAGACCCTGGAAGTCACCATGGAAACGCGCCCCCACATCGGAGCGCTTCTCGTAGACGATGACTTCAGCGCCCAACGTGCGCGCAGCCAGCGCGGCGCTCAATCCTGCCGGGCCGGCTCCCACGACCTCAACCTGCGCTGACTGATCGGGCTCGTCCATCGTGTGGAGCGGAGAGGCAAATTGACGACGAGCCGGGTGAGAGTTGATCGCCGTCTTCCAGGAGTACCACGCGCTCGAGCCGAAGAAGGTGGCCGCCTATCCGGGCACCGACATTATCACCGAGCGCTCTGATCTGGCCGCTGATCCTTAGTACTTGTAGCGCAGGATGGGGTCCGTTGGCCACTCATTCGAGGCGTGACGCCTACTCTCCTGCTCTCGCCGCTTTATGCGGAAGAAAATTTGCCGACGCTTGGCGGCAAGCCAGTCCTCTCGAGTCACGTCAGTGTTCCCGCGCAGCGTTTCTTCGTTTTTGCGGTACTCGCAGAACTCCCGATAGCCGTCCAGGTCGTGCTCGAGCTCTCGAATCACGAGCTCCGCCATCAGCGCATCATCGAGAAAACCCAGACCGGGGATCTTGTCGGGAATCATTTCCTTGGGATCCGCGAAGTAGCTCACGGCTGCAAGGATGCGCGTTCGATTCTCCTGCTCCAGCGGCCATTCGGCGTCCTCGAGCATCGAGATCAAAGTGCCGAGGTCGTCCAAGCGCTTCCGAACGTACTCGGGTGCCTCTGCCTCGTGGCCCTGTCGCAGCAATCGGCGAGCCTCATCCACGAGCTCCTTTTCTTCTCGTTTCGCGTTTTGTCGCCAGGTTGCATCCATGACTTCGCGATAGTACTCGAGGTCAGTGTCGCTGAGCTCCAGCACAAGTTTGAGCGTCATTTTCGTCTCCTCAGTTCAGCGAACTATTTGCGGCAGCCAGTTTCCGGACTGCCCGTCGCACTTGATATACGCAATTACCACACCTATCCGGTCGTAAGGACGCAAGACGCTCGTGTCATCATTGCCAAGCGATCCACAGTTCAGCGGTACACCACCACCGGTATCTTGGAGAGCAGCAGCACTTTCTGCGTGACGCTGCCCATGATCAGCTTGGAAAGGCCACGACGGCCGTGCGAGGCCATGAAGATCGCATCGCACTTCCGCTTTCTTGCGGCATCGATGATCCCCTCATACGGAGTGTTGGCTTTCGTCACCACCGACGCGAAGGACACGCCGGCCGCCTTGGCCATCTTGCCGATCGCGTCGACACGCTTTTGTCCCACCCGACGCGCCCTATCCTCGAACCCTTTGATCATCTTCTCGTCCAACGTATAGCCTTCATCGTAAACGGAGTGCATCGGGTCGACCGTCGCGTAATAGGCGGTAACCTTGGCGCCGAGCGCACTTGCGAGGGCGACACCAGCCTTGGCAGCCTTGTTGGAGACCGGTGAGCCGTCGGTGGGAATCAGAATGTGCTTGAACATGGTTCTCCTACGGGAATTGACGGGGAGCGGGTCCGGCGACCACATTCCTGGGCGTGCCGGCGAGAAAGGCGTGGATGTTCTCGACAGTCGTCTGCACAATGCGGTCGACGGCCTCGCGGGTGTTGAACGCACTGTGGGGTGTCACGATCACGTTACGCATGCGCAACAGCACGTGGTTGGCGACCAGATTGCGAAGATCGTACTGATCGCAGAAGAACGAGCAGATGAGCTCCGCCTCCTCGCGGATCATTGGTTCGTCCTGGAGCACATCGAGCCCGGCCGCAGCGACCTTGCCGCTCGTGAGCGCCTGTATCAGCGCGCGGGTATCGATCAGGTCACCACGCGCGGTGTTGATGACGACCACGCCGTCCTTCATGCGCGTAAATGCGCTCGAGGAAAGAAGATGATGCGTTTCCGGCAGGGACGGCACGTGCAACGTGATGACGTCCGCCAGAACCAGAAGCTCCTCCAGGCTCACGTAGCGGAAGCCGGCCGACCGCGCAAAATCGGCGTCCTGCGCTACATCGACAGCCACGACTTCCATGCCGAAGCCCTTAGCGATGCGTACGACATGCCGGCCGATGCTTCCCGTTCCGATCACGCCAAGCGTTTTTCCGGCAAGATCGAAGCCCTGCAAGCCTTCGGGCGAGAAGTGGCCGCGCTGCGCCTGCTCCATCGCTTCCGGCAGGCGGTGGCTGATCGCAAGCAGCAGCGCGAAGACGTGCTCCGCCACGGTATTCTCGCCGTAGCTCGGTACGTTGCTGACGGTAACCCCGTGCTCCGCGCAATAGGCCGTGTCGATATGATCGAACCCGGTCGAGCGGGTTGCGACCAGCTTAAGTGACGGCAGCCGCTCGAACACGGCCCTATCAAGCGCGGAGTAAATGAACGTCGAGACAACCTCAGCGTCGGCGAACTGCGCCGCGTTGTCCGGACGCAGCGGCTTCTCGGTGACCACCAGCTCATGGAGTTCCTTTAGTGCCTCGAAGGCTGGCACCTCGCGCAGTTCCGCTTCGAACACCACGATCTTCACGTCTCGCTCTCCCGTGGGCTTCCTAAATTGTGGTCACGTGCCGCTGTTCCACGAGGCCGCGTACGCGAGTTGCTCCGGAGTGAGGATGTCTATCGTCACACGCATGGTCTCGAGCTTGAGCCGCGCGACTTGTTGATCGATCTCGATCGGAACATCATGGACGAGCGCTGCGAGCTTTGGCCGCTTTGCCGCGAAGAACTCCACGCATAACGCTTGGTTTGCAAAACTCATGTCCATGACGGCCGGCGGGTGTCCTTCGGCGGCGACAAGATTCACGAGCCGGCCTTCGGCAAGCAACCGCAATCTGCGACCATCGGGTAGCACGTACTCTTCGACATTCGGGCGGGGGCTCGACTTTGCACGCGCCAGGCCGTCGAGCGCGGCCACATTGATCTCGACGTTGAAGTGCCCCGCGTTCGCGAGCAGGCAACCGTCTTTGGCAATCTCGAGGTGGTTGGAAGTGACGACGTTCTTCTGGCCTGTGGCCGATACGACGATGTCCGAGATTTTCGCGGCATCGTGCATCGGCAGCACTTCGAAGCCGTCCATTACGGCTTCGAGGGCGCGCAGCGGATCCACCTCGGTGACGATCACGCGGGCGCCCATGCCGCGTGCGCGCATCGCGATGCCTCGGCCGCACCAGCCGTAGCCCGCAACCGTGAAGACTTTGCCCGCAAGGAGAACGTTCGTGGCGCGCAATAGACCATCGAGCGTGCTCTGTCCGGTGCCATAGCGATTGTCAAAGAAGTGCTTGGACATCGCGTCGTTCACGGCGATCACCGGGTAGCGCAGCGCGCCGTCGCGGGCCATCGCGCGCAATCGCACCACTCCGGTGGTCGTTTCCTCGGTGCCGCCGACGACGTCGGCGAGCAGCTCGGACCGTCGACCGTGCAGAACGGTGATGAGATCTGCACCGTCGTCGAGCGTGATCTGCGGCCGGTGAGCGAGCGCCGCATCGATGTTTTTGTAGTACTGGTCCGTGCTCTCGCCGCGAGCGGCAAAGACCGGGATCCCATGCTTCGCGACGAGGGCGGCCGCAACGTCGTCTTGTGTCGAGAGCTGATTGCTGGCACAGAGGCGAACCTGTGCGCCGCCGGCCACGAGCGTCAGCATGAGATTAGCCGTCTCGGCGGTGACGTGCAGACAAGCCGAAATCCGTACCCCGTGCAGCGGCTGTTCGCGTGCGAAGCGCGCGGCGATGCCCTTAATTACGGGCATCTCCGTTCCGGCCCACTCGATCTTCGCTGCTCCCGTGGACGCATCGGCAATGTTCTTCACTCGATAATCCATAGTTGCCTCGCCACAATTGAACTGCCGTTCACGACGTCACGCCACACCGAATCGATCTCGAGTAAACGCCGCGAGCGTGACAGGATGGCACATCGCTCACGTTGAGCCTCCTCCGGCAAGCGAGTCCCGATCGGCCGCGGCAATGCCTCGGACGATCCGCAGCGTGAACCAGAGCGCGAGCGCATAGCCTATGACCGCGAACAGCGGCCATCCGCCGAAGATGCGGGGCCCGATGCTGTGCTGCATGAGCAGCGAAGCGGCGACGTAGAGGCCGAGGGCCACGAGGGCGAGCGCGAGGCGGTCGGTGCCGCGCACAACCCGGCGGCCCGTTGCATCAAGCGCCTCGACGCGCAGCGAGACGGGGATCCGGCCGCCGTCGCGCTGCGCGCTGTGCAACCACTCGGCAACGAGCTCCGGGAGGCTCTGAGCTGCTGCGGCCGCTTCAGATTTCAGTCGCAGCAGGCCGGCCGCGTCTGGACGAGGGGTGAAGACGTCTTCGAGCAAACGCGGATCGGCGTGTGCGAGCGCACCGACCACCGTGATCTCCCGATCCAACTGGCGCAGCACCTGCTCGACGAGCAAAGCGGCACGCGCAAGGATTGCGAGGTTGGTCGGGAGAGCGACACCGGCGTCTCGCCCGAGGCGCATGATTCGCACCAAGACCTCGCCGAGAGACCAGTCGCCGAGCGGCCGGCCGGCGTACTCGGCGAGGATCGCACCGATGCTCTCTCGGGCGAACCTGCGGTCGACCCGGGGACTCAGCACGCCGAGGTCCGCGGCCGCATCGAGCAGCCAGTCCTCATCCTGATGCGCGAGCGCGAGGATGAACATCGCGAGTTTCCGCCGCATCGGCGGGGTGAGCTGACCGACGACGCCGAAATCGTGAAAGCACAGCCGCCCGTCGCCGAGCACAAACACGTTCCCCGGGTGCGGATCGCCGTGGAATACGCCCATGACGAAGAACTGGTGCAGATACAGATCCACGAGCGCCTGCGCGAGTCGCGGCCCATCGGACCTGAGCTCCGGAGCGTCGATACGCCGGCCGTGGCTGAACGCTTGCACGAGAACCGCATCCGTGCACAGCGCTTCCTCAACATCCGGCACATACGCAAGCGGCTGGTTGCGAAATCCCTGGACGAATCGGCGCACGTTGATCGCCTCTTGACGCAGATTGGTCTCGGTCCGCAGCCGCGTCCAGATTTCGCGCGCGAGTGACACCGCGTCGTATTTTCTGAGTGCGGGCACGACGAGCCCCAGGCTCCGAAGCACGGCCACGAGGAGCCGCATGTCCCGATCGATCTGCGAGCGAATACCCGGCCGGCGCACCTTGACAATGACTTCGCGACCGTCGCGGAGCCGCGCGCGATGCACCTGAGCAATCGAGGCGGCCGCGAACGGCGTTTCCTCGAACTCGCTGAACAGTTGTTCGATGGGGTGAGCGAGCTCCCGTTCGATCTCGCGCCGCGCGTCGGAGCCCGCAAAGCCCGAGACGTCGTCCTGCAGTCCCTGTAACGCAGCAATGAAATCGTCGGGCAAAAGATCTCGGCGCAAGCTGAGCGCCTGGCCGAGCTTTACGAACGGCGGTCCCAGTCTCTCGAGCGTTTGCCGCAGACGTCGCGGCAATGTGCCGCGCGCGCGGCGGCTGAATCGCGCCCAAGTCGCGTGCGCCAGCAGTCGATTTACCGCGAAGCCGATAACGATTAGTCGCAGCATGATGTAGAAGCCTCGCCGGGAGGAACTGGCGTTTCAAATACAGGAAGGCACGGGCGCGCAGCGGCGGCGCGTGGTCGATACCGGCGCTGAAAGCCCGTTTGACTTTCTGGGCCCAGGCGAAGCAAACGCACTCGAGTCCTTGCATTACTCGGTTGCGGCCAGGTCAGTTGTGATACTGGTCCGCGACAACGGCGAAAGCTGATGCGCATCGCTCACGATCACGATCACGACGTTGCAGAATCGCGGCGTGGGCAAGATCAGGAATTTACGATGACACATCACGCCCGAACGCGGCCGCGCATCTCGAGGTCGAGGAAGTAGACGATCGCGGTCCGAATCGCCACGATGCCAGCGAGGATCCCAAGCGATTCCCAGCTCGGCACAACGACAGTCTGAATGACGTCGCCGGCAATAAAGAACTCCAGCCCAAGCACGACCTTCTCTCCGATCGCATGGCGAATCTGCCCCAAGCTCCGCCCTACGGGACTGCGCACCGCAACCCGCCACGCTTGGTACAGCAGCCGTATGATGCCTTCGAGTAGACCCCATAGGACAATCGCAACGCCTGCGATCTCTATCGCCGGGACTATATAGCGGACCCATCCGATCAACAGCTCGTGCATGGTGAAAAGGAGCGGTACACGAAACCCGAGATCACGCTACCGCACTTTCGCAGATGACGGCGGTGGCTGGCCGCGCGAAGTTCGCGGGAATATCTTCCTGTGTGACGATAGCCGGCCTCATCTCGTCGCCGAGAGCGTAACGGTGCATCGACCGATCGATCACTGTGCCGTCCGGAATCCGGCAGCCACTATCGACGATCACTCCTCTCAGGTGGCAATGCCTGCCGATCGCGGCCCCCGGTAAAATGACCGACTCCGAGATCTCTGAGCACGGGGAGACTCTGACCTTTGGAAACAGAACGGAGCGGCGCACCGTTGCCCCTCGGATCGCGCAACCGCCTGCCAGCAGTGAGCGCTCGACCCTGGCCGTAGACTTGCCGTCAACGTAGCGAGGAACCGATCCGGCAGCCGGATCTCTTCTCAATGGCCAGCTCGAGTCATCGAGGCGCAGACTCGAGGAGGGATCGAGGAGATCGAGGTGGGCGCGCCAATAGGCCGAGGGTGTGCCGATGTCGCGCCAGTAGCCCGGCTTGCGATCGGATCCGCGGAACGGATAGGCGAACGCGTCGGCTTGACCGATCAGACGCGGCAGAATGTCGCAGCCGAAATCGTGCCGGGAGATGCTCGAACAAGCATCCTGTCTCAGAACGCTCGCCAGGAAATCCGTGTCAAAGACGTAGATCCCCATCGACGCCTGTACCCGGCCATTCGCGTCCGGCGATACTTCCTGCAACTTTTTTGGTTTTTCGACGAAGGAACGTATACGGTCGCGGTCGTCAACGGACATGATTCCGAAGTCGTGCGCTTCTTCGGCGGCGACTTCGACACATCCGACCGTCACATCGGCTTCATGCTCACGGTGGTGGGCGAGCAGCGGTCGGTAGTCCATCTTGTAGATGTGATCGCCCGCGAGCACCAACACGAGGCGGGTTCGCAATCCCTCGATGATTTCGAGATTACGATAGACTGCGTCGGCCGTTCCGAGGTAGCCCTGCGCCGGAGCCCGCTCTTCCGCCGCCCACGGGGTGATGAAGTGTTCCTGGTCGGTGATCACATCCCGCCAGACACGGTTGATGTGCCGCAACAGCGATTGGGGCTTGTGCTGTGTTGCCACTCCGACGTGCACAATGCCTGAGTTCACGCAGTTCGACAAAGAGAAATCGATGCTACGGTATGCGCCACCGAACGGTATGGCCGGTTTGCAGACATGGCGCGTCAGCGCGCCGAGGCGCGTTCCCTTGCCCCCTGCGAGTACTACGGCAACTGTGTCCGCGGCAAGGCTGCTTGCTTCGATCATTAATTGTTGGCTCCAATCACGTTGCACGCCGAGCGACCTCGAGAACGTACTACGCGTATATGCCGCGCGGCATTCGAACTTCTACGTATCGAGCGGAATCTACAGCCTATACGTTGCAGTCAGGTCAAGAGCGCCACGCAGGTATAGTCTCGTGTGGTGACCGCAGAGAGTCGTCTTCACGCAGGTCGCTTGGCGCGAGCTGCAAAGACGTTGTAGAGCGGTACCCAGATCAACGCGATGTACCAACCATAGGCATAGCTTTCGACGAGGCCCAGCAGGAAGCTGCTCCAGCTGATCCACTCGAACCCCGGTAACAGCCCGCGCCACACTTCGAACATCGCGTGCTGCGGAAACACCAGATCGAAAAGCACGCATAGCACGAACGAAACCGCCAGCAACAGGCTCGTGGCATTTCCGACGGCCGGCAGTGACAACGTCTGTTTCATGGTCGCCTCCTTTGAGGGCTCCAGCTACTTGAGATACCGTTCCGGATCGGCATCGAATTGATCGAGACACTTTCGCGAGCAGAAACGATACGCGGTCCCACGGTGGACCTTCGCGTAACCCTGGTCTGCCGGGACACTCATGCCGCATACGGGATCGCGCCCGGTCGCCTGCGCGCCGCCCTCGCCGTGGCCGTGTACGCGGTGGGCCCCGCAGCCGAACCGCATCATCAGGTAGAAGACGCCGGCGAAAACTAGCAGCGTGAGCACACCTTCCATACGCGCCTCCAAGGGGCAACTGCCCTCCGGGCTTCCAGGTGCCCAGGTCTATTCCAGTGGGATGTCGAGATCTTCGTCCTTCGTCACGGCTTCGATTAGATGACAGATAGAGTCGCCGTCAGGCACGGCATCGGGCAGTTTCCGCCAGACCTTGATTGCCTTCTGCATTCGGCCCTGCAAGGCAAGGAGTGCAGAAAGCCGCTGTTCGCTCTCCTTCTGTCTGTCCAAGATGATCCGTCGTGTTTTTGGACATGGCGACTGCCGCCGATCGGCATCACGCAGAATCTGGCTGATATCCCCCAGCCTGAACCCCAAAAGCTTGGCGCGCCGAATGAATCGCAGGCGCGTCACATCCGCATCGCGGTACAGGTGGTAGCGGTTTGCCGGATCCCTGCGAGGCCGAAGCAGACCCGCGCGT
>Ga0209640_10001973_pt1 | contig 17765 bp, 16 predicted proteins | sample RifCSP10_1_FD_184018 | JGI IMG/M metagenome (GOLD analysis project Ga0209640, IMG submission 184018) | Soil microbial communities from Rifle, Colorado - Rifle CSP2_sed 10_1 (SPAdes) (version 2) | ecosystem: Environmental > Terrestrial > Deep subsurface > Rock core/Sediment | place: Rifle... | reverse complement strand
CGTCGCAAACTCGAACCCGCCCCGCGCGCCGCCCCCCAGCGGATGACCGCCGACGAATGTGACCGGATGCGGGAGCGCTGCCGCCGCCTCGACGATGGTGCGCTTGGTGCCGCCGACGTCGGTGATGACCGTTGAGGGGGACACATGCTCGGCCACGCGCTTGAGCAACCCGATGTTCTGGCGGACGGGAGCGGCAAGGACGACGAGGTCGGCTTTGCCGGCCGCGGCCAGATCGTCCGCGGCGGCATCGATGGCCCGGCGGGAGAGCGCCTCGCGGAGGACCGGTTCCCGATCGATGGCGACGACGTGCGTCGACGGCCAGGCGCGGCGGGCGGCGAAGGCGATCGACCCGCCAATCAGCCCGAGGCCGACGATGGCGATCCGTGGGAAGACGACGGGCGTGTCAGGGGACATTCGTCAACTCCCAACTACCAACTCCCAACTCCCAAAATGAACCACGAGCTTTCATTGGGAGTTGGGAATTGGGAGTTGGGAGTTGTCACCTCGCCCACCCGCGGCGAGCTACGGCTTCCAGGCAGATGCTGCGGCCGATCGCCGGGGCGATGATGCGCAGCTCCGCCATCAGGCGGTCGAACTGCGACGGGAACATCGACTGCGCCCCGTCGCTCAGCGCGTGGTCCGGATCGTTGTGCACTTCGATGAGCAGGCCGTCGGCGCCCACGGCCACCGCCGCGCGCGCCAGCTGCGCCACCATGTCGCGCCGGCCGGCGCCGTGGCTCGGGTCCGCCACCACCGGAAGGTGGCTCATCTTCTTGACGACCGGGATGGCCGAAATGTCGAACGTGTTGCGCGTGGCTGTCTCGAACGTGCGGATGCCGCGTTCGCAGAGAATCACGTCGTTGTTGCCGCCGGCCAGGATGTACTCGGCCGACAGCAGCCACTCCTCGATGGTGGCCGAGATGCCGCGCTTCAGCAGCACAGGCTTCCGCGCGTGCCCGAGTTCGCGCAGCAGCGTGTAGTTCTGCATGTTGCGCGCGCCCACCTGGAAGATATCGCAGTATTTCGCGATCACCTCGATCTGGCTGACGTCCATGACCTCGGAGATCAGCTTCAGGTTGTGCGCGTCGGCCGCGCGCCGCAGCATCTGCAGTCCCGGCTCACCATGGCCCTGGAAGCTGTAGGGCGAGCTGCGCGGCTTGAAGGCGCCGCCGCGGAGCACTTTGGCGCCGGCGCGCTTGACGGCGGCAGCCGATGCCTGGCACTGTTCGTCCGTCTCCGCCGAGCACGGGCCGGCCATGACGATCACCTCGTCGCCGCCGATCCGCACGTCGTCGACCATGACGACGGTGTCTTCTGGGCGGTAGCTGCGGCTGGCGCGTTTGTACGGCTCCGAGATGCGCATCACCTCGTGGACGCCCTCGAGGATCTCGATCATCTCCTTCTCCACCTTGCCCGCGCCGACGACGCCGAGCACGGTGCGCGTGGCGCCGGATGACCGGTGCACGTCCATCCCCAGCTCGATGAGGCGGGCGATGACCGAATCCACCTGCGCTTCCGTCGCGCGCTCCTTCATTACAACGATCATGATCCTGTCTCCGCTCCGGTCCGGCTGAAGCCGGACACTACGTATAAGAGAAACTGAAGCCGGACACTACGATTACTCGCCGATCGCCGGTCCCATCCCGTCGCCGCGCACGCTGGCGGCGCGCTCGGCGCGCCGCGCCTCGTCGATGATCCGCTCGAAAATCCTGACGAGCGCTTCGGCCGTCAGCGGGCCCGCCAGCTCGGTCGCCGACTTCCGGACGCTGTTCAGCACCTGCGCCTCGCGCTCGGGCTGGTAGATCGGCAGCCCCGCCTCGTGCTTCAGGCGGCCGACCTCGACGGCGCACGCCACCCGCACGTTCAGCAGGCGAACCAGCTGCGCGTCAATCACATCGATCCGCCCGCGCAGCTCCTCGATGTTCGTCAGGACTTCAGCCACCGCACATACTCCTCTACCCGCGTCGTGAGATCTCCCGAGGCGCCGGCCTCGGCAATCACGCTGACGAGAGCGCTGCCGACCACGGCGGCGTCCGCCCACCGCCCGACTTCCCGCACGTGTTCGGGCTTCGAGATGCCAAACCCGAGAGCGATGGGCAGGGAGCTGACCGCCCGGATCCGCCGGACCATCTCCTCCGCGCCATCCGCAATGGCGTCGCGGGCCCCGGTCACACCGAGCCGCGAAATGGCGTACAAAAACCCGCTGCCGAGGGCCGCAGCCCGCCGCAGCCGGTCGTCGGTCGTCGTCGGGCTGAGCAGGAGAATTGTATCAATCCCCCGCGACGCCAGAAGCGCCCGGAAATCGCCGGCTTCCTCGATCGGCAGGTCGAGGACGAGGACGCCGTCGACGCCCGCGGCCCGCGCCTCGTCCGCGAACCGCTCCGCCCCCAGGCGGAGGATCGGGTTCGCGTAGCTGAATATGACTATCGGCGCCCGCAGGCCGGCCCGTAAGCGCGCAACCATGGCGAGGACGCCCGCGAGCGTCGTGCCCGATGCCAGGGCGCGCTCGGTCGCGCGCTGGATGACCGGGCCATCCGCCAGCGGATCCGAGAACGGGACGCCCACCTCCAGCACATCGGCGCCCGCCCGATCGAGCGCGCGCAGGATGCCCTCGGTCCTGGGCAGATCGGGATCGCCGGCGGTGACATACGTCACCAGCCCGGGGCCGTTTCCCCGCGCCTTCACCCGCGCGAACGTGTCGGCGAGGCGACTCATAACTCGAGCGCCTCGATGACGCTTTGCACGTCCTTGTCGCCGCGCCCCGACAGATTGACCAGGATGATGGTGCCGTCGGGCACATCACGTATGAGCGCCGTCGTGTAGGCGATCGCATGCGCCGACTCGAGCGCGGGCAGGATGCCTTCGAGCCGCGCAAGCGTCTGGAACCCGTCGAGCGCCTCGGCGTCAGACACGTGGGTGTATTCCGTGCGGCCGAGGTCGCGGAGCCATGCGTGCTCCGGACCGATCGCCGCGTAATCGAGCCCGGCCGAGATGGAGTGCGTCAGCTCGATGTTCCCCGCCTCGTCCTGCAGGATGAAGGTGCGCGTCCCCTGCAGCACGCCGGTGCTGCCGCCGGCGAACCGTGCGGCGTGGCGGCCGGGCGCGATCTGCTCGCCGCCCGCCTCGACGCCGATCAGGCGGACGTTCGTGTCTTCCACGAAGCCGTCGAAGATCCCCATCGCGTTGCTGCCGCCGCCCACGCACGCGACGACAATGTCCGGCAGGCGCCCGACCTGATCGAGCATCTGCTGGCGCGCCTCGCGGCCGATCACCGACTGGAACTCCCGGACCATGAGCGGATAGGGATGCGGACCCAGCGCCGATCCGAGCAGGTAGTACGTGTCGGTGACGTTGGCGACCCAGTCGCGCATCGCCTCGTTGATCGCGTCCTTCAGCGTACGGCTGCCGGCGTCCACCTGGCGCACTTCAGACCCAAGCAGGCGCATGCGGACCACGTTGAGCGCCTGGCGGCGCATGTCTTCGGCGCCCATGTAGACGCAGCACTCGAGCCCGAGCAGCGCGCAGGCGGTGGCCGTCGCCACGCCGTGCTGTCCGGCGCCCGTCTCCGCGACGATACGCCGCTTGCCCATGCGCCTGGCAAGCAGCGCCTGGCCCATCGAGTTGTTGATCTTGTGCGCGCCCGTATGCGCAAGGTCTTCGCGCTTCAGCAGGATGCGAACCCCGCGCCCTTCGGCCAGACGTCGCGTGTCGTACAACGGCGTCGGGCGGCCGACGTAGTGCTTCAGGAGGTCGTCCAGTTCCTCGCGAAAGCGCGCGTCGGCACGCGCGGCCAGATACCCCGCCGTCAGTTCCTCGATCGGCGCGACCAGCGTCTCAGGGACGAAGCGTCCGCCGTACTCGCCGAAGTACCCGCGCGGATCGGGGTCGCGCCGGCCGAACAGCGGCCGTTCCGTCGTGACCGGCTTAGCGTGTGTCAAATGCGCTCCGTGCGCTTGCCAGAAAGCGCGCTACCTTGTCCTGGTTCTTCACGCCGGGCGCGTCTTCCACGCCCGACGACACGTCAACGCCGAACGGGCGCACCGTGTCGATCGCGGCCGCGACGTTGTCGGGCGTCAGGCCGCCGGCGAGCACGACCCGGCGGCCGCGAGCGGCGGCAGCCGCCTGCTGCCAATCGACCGTCGTGCCCGTGCCGCCGCGTCGAACGGGATCCGCGGCGTCCATCAGGAACGTCGTCCCAGCCGGCCACGCCTGGGCGGCCTGTTCTGCCTGATGCACGCTCACCGCCCGCAGTACGGGCCATCCCAGCGCAGACGCGTAGTCTGGCGTTTCGTCGCCGTGGAGCTGGATGGCGCTGATGCCTGTTTTCGCCACGATCGCTCTGATGCCATCCACCGATTCGTTGACGAAGACGCCCACGGCATCCACGTCCGGCGGCAGCGACGCGATGATCTCCGCCGCGCGCTCCGGCGCGATGTATCTCGGACTCTGCGCCCAGAAGACGAACCCCAGCGCGCCGGCGCCATGCTCGATCGCATGGAGCGCGTCTGAGAGGCGCGTAATGCCGCAAATCTTGATAATGGGGTCGGAGGTCATTTCTTGAGGACACTTCCTTCAGAGGCTGACTGTCCTCTGAAAATGACCTCCGACCCCATTTTTGGTTCTATTAGCTCGCGGATCGCGCGGACTGGATCGGGATCGGTCATGAACCGTTCGCCGATGAGAAACGCGCGATAACCAGCTGCTGCCAGCTGTTCGAGATCCGCGCGCGTCGACAGGCCGCTCTCACTGACCCCAACGACGCCTTTCGGGATCTTCGCGGCGAGCCGGTACGAACCATCGATATCCACCTGCAGCGTGCGCAGGTTCCGGTTGTTGACGCCAATCAGGCGGGCACCGCTGTCCACGGCTCGCGTCAACTCCCCTTCGTCGTGCACTTCGACCAGCGCGGCCAGTCCGAGCTCCCACGCCCGGTTCTGCAGCCGCACGAGATCACCCTGTTCGAGCGCCGCCACGATGAGCAGGATGGCGTCGGCGCCAGCCGCGCGCGCCTCGAACAGCTGGTACTCGTCGACAATGAAGTCCTTGCGCAGGAGCGGCAGGCCGACGGCTGCCCGCACCGCCGCGAGGTGCTCGAGCGCCCCGTCGAAGAATGTGGGCTCGGTGAGGACCGAGATGGCGGCCGCGCCGCCCCGCTCGTACAGCGTCGCGATGGATGGCGGGTCGTAATTGGACGCCAGCACGCCCTTCGACGGCGACCGCCGCTTGCACTCGGCGATCACGTTGACCCGCCCGGCCATGCCAAGCGCTTCTTCGAACGCCTTCCCTCGAGGCGACGCCTTCGCCGCCCTCGCCTCCAGCGCCGCCGCGGACTCGCGCTCCCGGCGCACCTCCACGATCCGCTGCGTCGCGGCCACGATCGTGCCGAGCAGATCCGGCGTCATGGTCATACGCCGGCCTCGGCGTGTGAGCCGCGGACCATGCGATCGAGCGTCGCCTGCGCGGCTCCCCGGTCGATGGCCTTCGCCGCCTGGGCAATGCCCTCCCGCACGGTGGATGCCCGGCCGGCGACGAACAACCCCGCGCCCGCATTCAGCAGCACCACATCGCGGGCGGGCCCTGCCTTCCCGCTCAGCACCTCTCGCACGATCCCGGCATTCCGCGCGGCATCTCCTCCCTGCAGATCCGCCGTCGACGCCTTCGCCACGCCGAAATCCGCGGGATGGATATAGAAGGTGTGGACCGCGCCGTCCCGGCACTCCGAGACCTTCGTGTACCCAGTGGTCGAGATCTCGTCGATCCCATCCGCCCCATGGACCACCCACGCCCGATCGGAACCGAGCATCAGCAGCGCGCGGGCGAGCAGTTCCGTCAGCTCAGAGCGCGGGACGCCGACGATCTGGCGGCGAGCCCCCGCGGGATTGGTCAGCGGCCCGAGCAGGTTGAACGCCGTACGAATGCCGAGCTCCTGGCGCGTCTGCGCGGCATGCTTCATCGAGGGATGAAACGTCCGCGCAAAGAAGAATGCGATGTTGGCCTCCTGCAGGGTCCGCTCCACGACGGCCGGCGACGCCGCGATGTTCACGCCAAGCTCCTCGAAGACGTCCGCGCTGCCGCACCGGCTCGACACGGACCGGTTCCCGTGCTTCGCGACCTTCACGCCGGCGGCCGCGATGACGATCGCCGCGGCCGACGAGATATTGAACGTCCCGGATCGGTCCCCGCCCGTGCCGGCCGTATCGAACACCTCACCGGGCGATGCCGTCAGCTTCACCGCGTGCTCGCGCATCGTCCTGGCGAACCCGACGATCTCGGCCGGCCGCTCCCCTTTCATGACGAGCGCCGCCAGGAGCGCCGCCAGCGAGGCCGCGGGGGCGCGCCCTTCCATCACCTCGCGCATGGCGCCCGCCGCCTCGCCTTCGGTGAGGTCCTCGTGACGCACGACCTTTTCGAGGAGTTCAGTAAACATCAGAGGTCCAGGAAATTCTGGAGGATGCGCCGGCCTTCACCCGTCAGCACCGACTCGGGATGAAACTGGACGCCGTGCACCGGGTAGCGCCGGTGCCGCACCGCCATGATGACGTCTTCCTGGAGCACGCCTTCGCCGTCGTGATCGCGCGTGCGCGCCGCGACCTCGAGATCGGCCGGCACGTCGCCGCTCGCGATGACAAGCGAGTGGTAGCGGCCGGCCTGGAATTGGCCGCCGATCCCCTGGAAGACGCCTTTGCCGTCGTGGACGACCGTCGATGTCTTGCCGTGCATGGGAGAGGTCGCGCGGCAGACGGTGCCGCCGTACACCATGCCGATCGCCTGGTGCCCCAGGCACACGCCCAGAATCGGCGTCGTCGGTCCGAACCGGCGGATCACATCAGCGGTGATCCCGGCGTCTTCCGGCCTGCCGGGGCCAGGCGAAATCACGATGCGCTCGGGCTGCAGCTCGCCAATCTGCTCCACAGTGATCTGGTCGTTCCGGAACACGCGCAGGTCGGCGCCCAGCTCGCCCAGGTACTGCACGAGGTTGTAGGTGAACGAATCGTAGTTATCGATGACCAGTACCATCGCTTTACGGGTCTGCCCTTCCAACATCACGACCGGCCGCTCCGCTCCACCCCACCGCGCACAAACCGCGCGGCGGGGACCCCGGGTTGTCGCGGCCGGACAACCGCGCTTGAAGGCTCGTTGTAACTACCCGCTCCATCAGTTCAAACGGGCCACTAAAATCCGCGCTGCGCCAGCTCGAGCGCCTGCACGACCGCCCGCGCCTTGTCGCGTGTTTCCTCATACTCCGCCGCCGGGTTCGAGTCGGCGACAATGCCGGCCCCCGCCTGCACGTAGGCGCGGCCGTTTTCGATGACGACCGTGCGAATCGTGATGCAGAAGTCGAGATTGCCCGCGAAGTCGAGATAGCCCACCGCGCCGGCATAGACACCGCGCCGCCGGTTCTCGAGTTCCGCGATAATCTCCATCGCGCGTACCTTGGGCGCGCCCGACACGGTGCCGGCTGGAAAGCAGGCGACGAGCGCGTCGAGCCGGTCATGTGTGTCCGACAACCGGCCTTCGACAATCGACACCAGGTGCATGACGTGGGAGTAGCGCTCGAGCGTCATGTAGGTCGGTACCTTCACCGTTCCGTAGCTCGCCACGCGGCCGAGATCGTTGCGTCCGAGGTCCACGAGCATCACGTGCTCGGCGCGCTCCTTCTCGTTGCGTTTCAGTTCCTCGGCCAGCCGGAGATCCTCCTCCTCGGTGCGTCCTCGTGGCCGCGTGCCGGCGATCGGATGCGTCTGCATCAACTGCCCTTCCACGCGCACCAGCATCTCGGGCGACGAGCCGACGATGGCGCGGCCGCCCATGCGGAGGAAATACATGTACGGCGAGGGGTTGACGTGGCGCAGCGCGCGGTACGCCATGAACGGATCCGCGTCGAACGCCGTTTCGAACCGCTGCGAGAGCACGACCTGGTAGATGTCGCCGGCGGCGATGTACTCCTTCGCCGTGCGGACGTTCGCCTCGAACTGGTCGCGCGTCACGTTGGATGAAATCGACACTGGCTCGCTCTCGGCCCGAACGCTCTTCGACAGCGTCCGGTCGAGTTCGCGCTCGACGAAGTCGATCCTGGCGCGCGCGAACTGGTACAGCGACTCCAGGTCCTCGTCGCCCGTAATCCGCGCGTTCGCGATGATGAGAATCCTGTGGCGCACGTGGTCGAAGGCCAGCACCGTGTCGAACAGCATGAAGGCGGCCTCCTCCTCGACCTCGGTCGTGGTCTGTAGAGGGACCGGCTCGAACCAGGCGGCCGCGTCATAGCCGAGATAGCCGACGGCGCCGCCGGTGAACCGCGGCAGCCCGTGCACGAACGGCGAATGGAACCCCGCCATCAGCTCGCGCGCCGCCGCCACGAACGGCTTGTCCGACTCGGAGGTCTGCCCGGCCCGGTCGATGATCGTCTTGCCGCCGCGCGAGCGCAGGATCAGGAACGGATCCTTGCCGAGGAAGGAGTAGCGCCCCACCTGCTCGCCCCCCTCGACCGATTCGAGCAGGAACGCGTAATCCGAGTGTTCGGCGATCTTGAGGAACGCAGACACCGGCGTCAGCAGATCGGCCACGATCTCCTTGTAGACGGGCACAAAGGTGCCGCGCTGGGCCAGCTCCCGGAATTCGTCGAACGTTGTTACGTGCATAATTCGTCGAGCGTCATGATGTGCATCGTTCCCATCCGATGATGCCGAGCGCCTCGGCGAACGTCTGGATGTCGGCGGCGTCCGCGGCAGGCAGCGGGACACAGACGGCGTCGAGCCCGGCCGCGGCGAACGCGGCGTTACGCATGGCGGGGATCGGCGACGTCAGCACCCCTTCACCGGCCACGCCATAAAGGGCCGTCTGTTCCGTGATCGAGCGAAACCGGAACTCCTCGAGCATGCGCGCCGCCGGCACCTGCCCCGGGGCGATGCCGTTGCCGCCGTAGGTCCATCGCGATCCAAACCGCGCCGCGAGCAGCCGGCTCGGCACGCCGGCGTCGCCCATCCCGATGACCACCGCATCGCCGCCCTTGCCGATCTCCAGCAGCGGCAGCGTGTCCGACAGCCGGGCCGCCGTCACGGCGACCTTGATCACCGAGGCCCCCGTCGCGCGCATGGCTCGCACTCGCGTGCACAGGTCGGCCGGGACTCCAGTGAAGTCGTGGGACGAGACGACGACCCTCGTGGGATTCGCGCGGACAACGTCATCGAACTGCGCTTGCCATTCGACGTCCACGTACTCCGCGCCGAGCGTCAGCGCGCGGGCCAACACTTTTCGCCGTTCCTCCTCGCTTCCCGCAAACCGCCCGCCTTCCCACGTGGGACGACATGTCACGATGACCGGCCCGCGGCGCCCGTGGAGCGCGCGCTCCACATCAAGGTCCTTGACGCCGTCGAGGCGCAACTCCACTATGTCCGCCCCGAGGTCCGCCCCGAGGCCGGCGGCGGCATCGCGCGCCGACACGAGGGCCGCCATCGTGTCGCCGGTCACCGTTTCACACAGTAATGAACGCATATAAAACAAAAACGCCTCTTCAACCGGTGGCTGAAGAGGCGTTGGTCTTGCTCAGTTCCTGATGCGTGTCTTAGACGCGCGCCGCCCCTTCAGTCGCAGTCCGATACCACCACCAATAGCTGGCGGGGCTCGGCGACGCGAAGAAGCTCAAGCGGTTCGGCATCAGCTGAAAATGGAACCCCGACTCTATCGCAGAGCTTTTACTGCTGTCAAACAGGAGCGTTCCCGGTCTATACCTGTCAAAGATAAGAGGTTCCGGGCCTTGCAGTTTCAGCGGTTTACCCGTACATTCAGCGTTGAGCCCGCATTTTTATGCTTATGAGAACCGTCGCCTCTGCCGTGGCCGTCGTGGTATTCCTCGTGGCCGGACTGCCGGCCCAAAGCCGGACGTTTCCGGTCGATGAGCTGAAGGCCGGGATGGTCGGCATCGGCCGCACGGTCTTCGAAGGCGACCGGCTCGACGAGTTCAAGGTCCACATCCTTGGGGTCCTCCGGAACGTCATCGGCACGCGCCGGAACCTGATCCTGGCGCGGCTCGAGGGCGGGCCGCTCGCCAACACCGGCGTCATTGCCGGCATGAGCGGCAGCCCCGTCTACATCGACGGCCGGCTCGTCGGCGCCGTGTCCTACTCCCTCGGCCAATTCTCCAAGGAGCCGATTGCGGGCATCACCCCAATCGACGAAATGACCGAAGCCGCGACATTCGCAGGGCCGCGGCGCCAGGCGGCGCGCGTCGAGCTGCAGATGCCGCTCACGCCCGAGAGCCTCGCCGCCTCGCTCCGGCAGGCCTTCAGCTGGATGCGCCCCTTCGCCGACAGCCCGAACGACGTCCAGGTCTTCGGCGGCGGCTCGGTCAACGCGGGGATCGGCACGCTTCTGCGTCCGATTGCGACGCCGCTGACGCTCGGCGGCTTTGATTCCGCCGTCATTGATCCCGTGGCCGCGGCGTTCCGCGATCAGGGCTTCGTGCCTGTGATGGCCGGCTCGTCCGCGCTCGTCGCGCAGAGCAACGGGACTGCGGCAGCGCCGCCGCGGCTCAGGCCGGGCGATCCGATCGGCGTTGCGCTGATGAGCGGCGACCTCGAGCTCGGCGCGACCGGCACCGTCACCGACGTGGATGGCGATCGCGTGTATGCGTTCGGCCATCCGTTCTACGGCCTCGGCCCGACCGCGTTCCCGATGACGCGCGCCCACGTCCTCACGGTGCTGCCAAGCCTCGCGAACTCGATGAAGATCGCGAGCACCGGCGACGTCATCGGCACCGTGCAGCAGGATCGGGCCACCACGATCGCCGGCACGCTCGGCCCGGGCCCGGTGCTCATTCCCGTCCGGATCAGCCTGACGTCGGAGCGCGGGACGAAGAAGACGTTCAACATGAGCATGGTCAACGACCAGCTCTTTACCCCGCTGCTCGCCTACCTGTCGATCGTCAATACGCTCAGCTCCTACGAGCGGCAGAACGGCGCGGCGAGCTATGCCATTCGCGGCACCGCCTCGATAAAGAAACACGGCCAGGTCGCGTTCGAGGATCTGTTCAGCGGCGATCAGCCGTCGGTCGGCGCGGCCACTTACATCGTGGCCCCGATCAACTTCCTCCTCCGCAACGCCTTCGAGAACGTAGAGCTCGAGCGGCTCGATCTCGAGATCGACGCGAGCGAGCAGCCCCGCAGCGCGACGCTCGAGCGCGTGTGGATCGACGGCAGCAAGCCGAAGGCGGGCGCCTCGGTCGACCTGAAGATGCTCCTTCGCACCTACCGCGGCGAGGAGTTCACCAGGACGCTGCCGGTGACGATCCCGGCCAGCGCCACCGGCACGCTCTCCATCATGGTGACGGACGGCGTCCGCCTCTCGCAGTGGGAAGCGCGCGAGCTCCAGGTGCAGCCGCTCCAGACGCGCGGCCTCCCGCAGATGATCCAGGTCCTGAACAACGCCCGCAAGAACAGCCGCCTGTACATCCGCCTCCTCGGCCGCGATAGCGGCGCCGTCGTCAAGGGCGAATCGCTCTCGTCGCTGCCGCCGTCGGTGCTGGCGGTGCTGGAATCGGATCGCAATGGCGGCAGTTTTCGGCCGCTGCAGAACGCCGTGCTCGGCGAGTGGGACATCGCGACCGACCTCGCAGTCACCGGCTCGCGCACGCTCACACTCTCCATAGAGGACTAGCTCCGTGATACGACGTCTGCTCACCGCGGCCGCGGTACTGGCCGCGGCTGCCGTCGCCCATGCCGCGCTGCCGACGTTCTGGCAGGTCTCGACCGAAGCGGAATTTCTCCAGGGTGACGTCGAGAACCTCTCCATCGACTCGTACGGACGGCTCACCCTCGGTCCCGGCACCGACACCGTCTACGAGTCGAGCGCGCCCTTCCTCTGGACGATGATCGGCGCGCCGGATGGCGCGGTGTTCGTGGGCAGCGGCAACGAGGGGCAGATCCACCGCGTCGACGCCACCGGCAAGGCCGCCCTGTTCTTCGATGCCGAGGAACTCGAGGTCCACGCAATTGCGCCGGCGCCCGGCGGCGGCATCTACGCCGCGACGTCGCCCGACGGCAAGATCTACAGGATCGACGCCTCGGGCGCCGGTACCGTGTTCTTCGATCCGCCGGATAAATATGTCTGGAGCCTGGCGATCGATCGGGCGGGCAATGTCTACGCGGGCACCGGCGACAAGGGCATCATCTACAAGATCGGCGCGGACGGCCGTGGCGCGCCCTTCTACCAGACCAAGGCCACGCACGTGATGTCGCTGGCCTTCGATCGCGAGGGACGCCTCCTGGCGGGCACCGAGTCCCCCGGCCGCGTGTTCCAGATCGACGCGTCGGGCAAGCCGTTCGTCCTGCTCGACTCGCCCTACAACGAGATCCACACGCTGCGCGTCGACGCCACCGGCAACATCTACGCGGCGGCGGTGAGTGGGCGCGGCGCCCCGGCGCAGGATCGCCCTGCGCCCGCTCCGGAACCGGCGCCTGCCCAGCAGCCGATCGCATCCGTGTCGGCCGAGGTGACCTCGATCACCGTCGTGGCGGATGCCTCCGCCCTGGCGGCTGGGCCCACCCCGCAGGCACCGCCCCGCCCGAACCAGGGGCTCGGCGCCGGCGCGGTGTACCGCATCATGCCGGACGGCGCATGGGACCTGCTGTGGCAGCCGCGCGAAGACGTCCCGTATGACCTCGCGTTCGAGGCGGGCGGCAGCGTGCTCGTCGCCACCGGGAACGAGGGCAAGATTTACCGGCTCTCGGGCGACCCGATGCAGCCGACGCTGGTGGCCCGGGCGCTGGTGCAGCAGGTGACGACGCTCCTGCCAGACCGCTCCGGACGCATGCTCTTTGCGACCTCCAACCCGGGCAAGTTGCTGCGCCTGTCGGCCATGCGTGCCGACACGGGCACCTACACCTCGAATGTGCGCGACGCGCAGTCGGTGGCAACCTGGGGTGCGATCAAGTGGCAGGGGCAGGACCCGGCCGGGACGACGCTCGAGATCGCGACGCGGTCGGGGAATACGCGGACGCCCGACGAAACATGGAGCGACTGGAGCAAGCCGTATGCGGATCCGGCCGGCAGCCAGATCGTGAGCCCCCGCGCGCGCTACCTGCAGTGGCGCGCCGTGCTCATCGCGGCCCGCGAGCAGGCGCCGATGCTCACGTCCGTCACCGCCGCCTACCTGCCGCGCAACACGCGCCCGCGGGTGACGGCCATCACGATCCACCCGCCCGGCACCGTGTTCCAGCGCCCCTTCCCGACAGGGGATCCGGAGATCGCCGGCTTTGAAGGTGACACGCCGGATCGCCGCGCGGCATCGCTGAACCCGGCCGGCGGCGCGATTACGAACTCCCCCGCGCTCGGCCGCCGCGCCTACCAGAAGGGGCTGCTCACCTTCGTCTGGCGCGCCGAGGACGAGAACCGCGACGAGCTGCAGTACGACGTCCTCTACCGGCGCGAAGGCGACACGACCTGGAAGCCGCTGAAGCGCGCGCTCACGGATCCGATCCTCGTCTGGGACACGACCTCGGTGCCGAACGGCCGCTACACCGTGCAGGTGTTCGTGTCGGACTTGCCGTCGAACCCGCCGGATGCCGCGCTCACCGCCTCGATGGAGAGCACGACGTTCGAGGTCGACAACATGCCGCCGATCGTCACCGTGACGGCCGTCCGCCGCGAGGGCACGCGGACGACCATCGTGTTCGACGTGCGCGATACCGATTCAGCCGTGCAGAAGGCCGAGTACTCGCTGGATGGCGATCGCTGGCAGACAATTTACCCGAAGGACGGCATCGCCGACTCGCGCTTCGAGCAGTTCGAGCTGGTGCTGGAGGGAGCGACGGCGGCCCGCGGGGTCATCATCCGGGCCACCGACGCGCTGAACAATATTACGAGCGCGCGGGGCGAGGCGCCGGCCGCGCCAGCCCGCCGCTGAGCGGCTTCACCACCTCGTCCCCGTCCGGGCCCGTCAGCGGCGGCAGCAATCCCCGGTCGTTCGGGTCAACCGACGCCTTGACGGTCGTCCGCGCCAGCAGCCACACCACGTTCACCGCCACGGCGCCGCCGGGTGTCTGCGCCGGCGCAAAGCGCGATTGCCTGACGGTATCGAGCATCGCGTTCACCTCGTCGTGCGACGAGGCCGCCTGCCCGCGGCGGCTGCTTTCGCGCACCGCGTGCAGCAGCTCGTAATCCGAGATCCGGCCTTCGCGCGTGACGATGGCGGCGAGGGCGAAGACCGCTTCTTCGTCGGGCATCGACTCGAGCGCCGGCACGAAGGTGAGCGGCCGCGGCGCCAGCATGAGCATGTCGAGCTGCAGCGGGTTCCGATCCGACCCCGGGTTCGCCAGCATCGTGATCCGGTCGGCCATCGAGTCGGGATACTCGTAGCGCATCACGCGGGTGACGGCCGTCACGGCAGAGAGACACCCGACCAGCGCGACGGTGGCGCCGATCGCCGGCCAGAAGAAGTGCATATCGGCGAAGGCTTCACGGAAGCGGACCGGCAGCGACTGCTCGTGCTCCGCGCGAATCCGCGTGAGCACCTCCGACTGGATCGAGGTCATCGCGCCCGCGTCCTCGGGATGCACCGGGGGCGCCGCCGCGCCCACCCGCAGCGCGGCGCCAATCAGACGCAGGTCTTCAACGTGCGCGGTGCAGACGTCGCACCACCGCAGGTGCGCCTCCAGCTCCACCTGCTCCGCCATCGGCAGCTCCAGGTCGACGAACGGCTGGAGCATCTCGCGCGCCGCGTCGCAGCCCAGGTATCGAATCATGGCCGGAGCCCCAGGAGATCCGCACGCAGCGCCTGGCGCGCGCGCGTCAACCGCGATTTCACGGTGCCCACCGCCACGTCGAGCGAGTAGGCGATTTCCTCATAGCGCAGGCCGTCCACTTCGCGCAGGATCAGCGCCGTGCGCTGATCGAAGGGCAGCCGCGCGAGCGCCTGCCAGATCTTCGCGGCCGTCTCCTTGCTCGCCAGCAGCCGGTCGGGCAGGATGTCCTGCTTCGACTCGAGGTCGCCGAAAGTGAGGAGATGATCGTCGAGCGAGACCTGGTCGTTGCGATGGCGCCGGTTCCACCAGCGGATGCGGTTCTTCGCCTGGTTGACGGCGATGCGGTAGATCCAGGTGCGCAGCGCCGACTGGCCGCGGAAGCCCGAGAGCGTGCGGAACACCCGCAGGAAGACTTCCTGCGAGAGGTCGAGCGCCTCGTCGCGATCGCCGAGCAGGTTGAGGGCGAGTGCGTACACCATTCTCTGATGCGTGGAGACGAGCTCCGCGCACGCGATTTCATCGCCGGCGGTGCACCGGGCGACCAGTGCGGCTTCGCCGCTGTCTACGTCTGACCAGCTGAGGGCGCCGGCGTTCTTCACGAGATCTCCTGGGGACCGGGTCTCCATGAAGTCTACCCTGTATGGAGGTTGGACACGCCCCACCCGGAAAAGTTCCCGTTGGGATTTGGGATTTGGGATTTGGGGTTTAGGATGAAAGCTCACCCATGAAGCGTCTAGTGGTGGTTTCCGTGGGGCTGGCGGCCCTGGTGGCAGGCGTCCTCCTCGCCTGGTACGCCGTCAGGCAGGAGCGCGAGTTCCAGCGGCTGATTGCCGCGGGCGACGCCGCCCTTGCCGCTGACCAGACGTATGGCGCGATCGAGGCCTTCAGCGGCGCCCTGGCCCTCAAGAGCGACTCCATGGTCGCGCACCTGAAGCGGGGCGATACCTACCGCCGGCGCGGCGAGCTGACGGCGGCGCTCCGCGACCTGCGCGACGCCGCCAGCCTCGACCCCTCGGCGCCCCGCCCAGTCGAGCTCCTTGGGGACGTCAACACCGCAATGGGCCGCTACCAGCGCGCCGCCGAGCACTACCGGACCTTCATCGAGCTGGACGATCGGTCGCCGCGCGTCCTCTACAAACTTGCCCTCGCCTACTACCGCAACGGCCAGGTGCAGGACGCGATCGCCCCGCTGCGCAGCGCTCTCGCGATGAACGACCGCTTCACCGAGGCGCATTACCTGCTTGGCATGTGCCTGCGCGATCGCGGCGAGAACGAGGAGGCTCTCCGCGCGCTGACGCGCGCGTCGGAGATCAATCCCGCGTTTGCCGCCGCCAGGGAGGAACTCGTCGACCTCTTCGAGCGCGCGGGCCGGCAGCAGGCCGCGCTCGACCAGCTCGAGGCGCTGGCCGCCCTCGAACCCGCGCGGGCAGAGCGGCTCGTCAGCGTAGGGCTCGCCTACGCGCGATGGGGACGCACGGAGGCGGCGATTCTGACCCTGGGACGCGCCGCGGAGCGGTATCCCGACGAGCCTGCGGTCTATACAGCCATCGGCAGGGTCTGGCTCGATGCGGCGGAGCCGCGGAACGATCGCGTGGCGCTGAGCAAGGCGATCGAGGCGCTGCAGCCAATCGCCGCGGCTGCCACGGCATCCAGCGAGGCCCTGGCGCTGTACGGACGGGCGATGCTGCTGTCAGGCGACGCGCGCGCCGCTGAACGCCTCCTGCTGCAGGCCGCCGATCGCCCGCCGGTCGATCCCGAGACGTTCCGCCGCCTGGCGGATGCATCGCAGCGCCTCGGGCACCTGGCCGTCGCCCGCGACGCGCTGCTTCGCTACGTGGCGCTGGCCGATGAACGGGACGTCGATCCCGCTACCACGGCGCGGCTGGCCAATCTCCAGCAGCGGCTGGCCGGGTCCGGCTGATGCGGGCCGACCAAGGTCGGCCCCTACGATCGCATTCGAGATCGCTCCGTAGGGGCCGAGCTTGCTCGGCCCATCGAGCTTGCTCGGCCCGTCAATTGCGTCGGCCCTGGGTCGCTGGATCGAGCGCGTCTCTCAATCCATCCCCAAGAAAATTGAATCCGAGGACGAGGATCGCGATCGCGATGCCCGGAAACACGGTGAGGTGCGGGGCGTCGAGCAGGTGTCCCCGTCCGTAATTCAGCATCGTCCCCCAGCTGGGCGTCGGCGGCTGCACGCCAAGACCAAGGAAGCTGAGCGCCGCTTCGGCGAGGATCGCGCCTCCCATGCCCAGGGTGGCCTGTACGGTGACAGCAGGCAGCGTCGTGGGAATGATGTGGCGCGCCAGGATCCTCGGCGTCGTGGCGCCCAGCGCCCGCGCCGCCTGCACGAACTCCAGCTCGCGCGCCCGCAGCACCTGCCCGCGGACCAGGCGCGCATAGCCCACCCAGCCAATCAACGACAGCGCGAGGACGACGTTCGTCAGGCTTGGGCCGAGGACGGCGACCATCGCGATCGCCAGCAACAGCCCCGGAAACGCGAGCAGGATGTCGATCAGCCGGCTGATCGCTTCGTCTATGCGGCCGCCGAAGTAGCCGGCCACCGACCCCATCGCCACGCCAATCGTCGCCGACACGCTGACGACGACGAGGCCGACGAGCAGCGAAATGCGGGCGCCCGACAGGACGCGCGCGAAGATGTCGCGCCCCAACTCGTCGAGGCCGAACCAGTGGACGCCGCTCGGACCCTCGAGCCGCAGCGCCAGCTCCTGCGCGGCGGGATCGAACGGCACGAGCCACGGACCGGCCACGGCGGCCAGGACAGTGACGAGGACAATCGCGGCGCCTACTCTCGCCATCGTTCAGTCGTACCGAATGCGGGGGTCGAGGACGCCATAGACAAGATCCGTGAGCAGGTTCATGCCGACGTAGGTGACGGCGATGAACAGGATGCATCCCTGCACGATCGGGTAATCGCGGAACCCGATCGACTGAATGAGCAGCCGTCCGATCCCCGGCCACGCGAAGATGGTCTCGGTGATGACGGCGCCCGTGAGGACCGCGCCGAAC
>Ga0209640_10001972_pt1 | contig 17771 bp, 14 predicted proteins | sample RifCSP10_1_FD_184018 | JGI IMG/M metagenome (GOLD analysis project Ga0209640, IMG submission 184018) | Soil microbial communities from Rifle, Colorado - Rifle CSP2_sed 10_1 (SPAdes) (version 2) | ecosystem: Environmental > Terrestrial > Deep subsurface > Rock core/Sediment | place: Rifle... | reverse complement strand
ACGACCTGCACAAATTTCTCCAGTTGCGAAACTCGATCATACTCATGCGCGATCTCCCGCGCGCGCCGCCCCATGTGCGCAATGCGTTCCGGGTCTCGCGCCAGCGAACGCACCGCCTCGGCCACCGCTTCCGGCTCTCGCGGGTCCGCCGCCACGCCGCATCCCGTCCGCCGCACGATCCGCACCACGTCGCTTTCTTCCGGAGCAATCGCCAGTACCGGCCGCCCCGCCGCCAATATTCCGTACAGCTTGCTCGGCACCACCACGCCCTCGAGTCCCGGCTTCACCGTCACTACGTGCAGGTCTCCCGCCGCCAGCACATACGGCACTTGCTCCGCCGGACGAAACGGCAGGAATCGCACCGCCCGGCTTCCCGCCGCCGCCGCTTCCACCTGCGCCTTCACCGCGCCGTCTCCCACAAACACCAACCCTACGCCGTCTCCCTCCAATCGCCGCGCTGCACCAACCAGCGTGTCCCACGCCCCGTAAAACCCCAGGTTTCCCGCGTGTACGATCACAAACCGGAACCCGCACCGCACTTCCTGCGCCACCGGATGCTCCGCCGACGCCACCGTCTCCGGCACCGCCACGCCATCTCGCACAATCACCACGCGCTCTGGGTCCACTCCCTTGCCTACGATTCGGTCGCGCATGTCTTCGCCCAGCACGATCACGCGCGACGCCTGCCGCAGCGCTCGCCGGTGCATCCGTTCCCAGCGCTCCACCCACTTGGACGGCTCGATGATCCCGCCGCCCAGCGCCATGTCCGGGTACATGTCGCGGATGTTGTACACAAACGGACGCCCCGTCATCCGCGACGCCATCGCTCCGGCAATTCCTTCCACCGGCGGGTCCGTCATCGCCAGAATCACGTCGGCTTTGATCGCAATCGCCCGCGGCACTGCCAGCGCCAGGTAACTCAGGTAGTTGCTCACCCGCTGGCGCATCCTGAATCGCGGAAACGCGGTCGAACCCACCCGCTCCACGGTCAGGTTTCCCTGCGTCTCTCGCCGCCGGAAGTAGTAAGGGTGTCGCTCGGTTGGATCATAGGAAGGCCGCCCGCACAACACCGTAACGCGGTGCCGCTCCGCCAGCTTTTCCGCAACAAGCTGGGCCATCTTCGCCGTTGCGGACGTGTCCGGCGGAAAATACTCATTCATCAGCAGTATGTGCAATGAACCCCGTCTGAAACCACGAGGCGCCCGCCTCATGGATGTCATCCTTCGGCCCCGACCAGGTCGGGGCCGAAGGACCTCAACGTAAGATTTCTGCAATCACCCAGCCAACTTCCAGTTTCGTCCGCTCCAACTTCCAACTTCCGATCTCTAATCTCCAGAAGGTTTCTCCACAACCACATTCCCCATCGCCAGCACATCCATCTTCGTCCTCAAAAAACAATCAATCGCCTCTTCCGGCCGGCAGACAATCGGCTCGTTGTCATTGAACGACGTATTCAGCACCACCGGCACGCCCGTCCGGTTCGCAAACTCGCGAATCAGCCGCCAGTACTTCGGGTTGGCCCGCTGGCTCACGGTCTGCAAGCGCCCCGTGCCGTCCACGTGCGTCGGCGCCGGGATCACGTCGCGCTTCTCCGGACGCACCGGGTACGCCTGGGTCATAAATGGCGACGGCTGCGACATCTCAAAATACTCCCCCGTCGCCTCCTCCAGCACCGACGGCGCAAACGGCCGAAACGGCTCCCGGTGTTTGATCCGCTCATTCAGAATCTGCTTCATCTCCGCCCGACGCGCGTCCGCCACGATGCTCCGATTGCCCAGCGCCCGCGGACCCCACTCCGCCCGCCCCTGGAACCATCCCAATATTTTTCCGTCGGCCACATGTTGCGCTGCCACGCGCGCCGCTTCTTCTTCCGCCAGCTCTCTCACCCGGTAGCCCTGTTCCGCCAGCCGGCTGTTCCGCACCGCCGCCCGGATCTGCTCCTCCGAAAACCCGGGCCCCCAGTACGCATGTTCCATCACGAACTTCCTCGGCCGTCCGAGCACCTGGTGTTCAACGTAGAACGCTGCCCCCACCGCCAGCCCCGCGTCGCCCGCCGCCGGCTGCACGTACACCTGCTCAAACGGCGTCTCTCGAAATATTTTTCCATTCGCCACGCAGTTAAACGCCACGCCGCCCGCCAGGCACACCGCCTTCTGCTTCGTCCGCGCGTGCAGGCCGCGTAGCATCTCAAACAACACTTCCTCCAGCCGCGCCTGCATCGTTGCCGCGATGTCGCGGTGTTTCTGTTCCACCGGCTCGTCCACCCCGCGCATTGGCCCCAGCCGCTCTGTAAGGTAGTCGGCAAACAACCGCCCCAGTACCGGCGTCTTGTCTGACTCGTGCCAGGTCATATCCGGACCGTCGCGGTGGTGCGTGAAGTATTCCAGCCCCAGACGGAATCCCTTCCCATTCCCGCTCTTCACGATCCGCCGGAATTCTTCGATCTGCGTCGGCTCTCCATACGCCGCCAGCCCCATCACCTTGTACTCATCCCCAAATTTCCAGAATCCCAGATACTGCGTCAGCGCCGTGTAGTACATCCCCAGCGAGTGCGGGAACGCGATCGCGCCGTGCACCTGCATCCGCCGCCCCTGGCCCGTCGCCCACATCGTGCTCGCAAAGTCTCCCAGGCCGTCGGCCGAAAGCACTGCCGCCTGCTCAAACGGCGAAACATAAAACGTGCTCGCCAGATGCGCCTGGTGGTGCTCGATTCGGTGGAACTTCGCCCGGATTTTCGCCGCCTCCACGCCCAGCGCCTCGCGCAGCGCCTCCGGGATGCCGGTAAACTTCGCTATCACCTTCGCCCGCTCCCGCGCAAACTTCGGCATGCGCATTGCGTAGAGCAGCTTCGTCCCGATTCGCGCCCACGGGTTGCGCGGGATGGCCACATGGTCCACGTCTTCGATGCCCACGCCCGCCTCGGCCAGGCAGTAGCGGATTGCCGCGGCGGGAAATCCCGCCGCATACTTCACCCGGTTGAACCGCTCCTCTTCCACCGCTGCCACCAGCCGCCCGTCGCACACCATCGCCGCCGACGCATTCCCGTGATACGCGTTAATCCCCAGTATGATCACGCCGCTCTTCTCTCCCTCTCGCTCGCTCTTTGTTCTAGCCACTCGCCACTAGCCACTTGCCATTTGCTGGGCTCGTACTTCTGCGTTGGACTCGGCGGCCTTCAAGTTCTTCCTCACCCACTCATTCAGCACAAACAAACTCCACGGCCTCGACCAGCTCGTCCTTCCCGCTTGAAACTCTTTCCACACGTCCCGCACCGCCTTCCTATCGAGCGCCGTCTCCAGCGCCCCCGCCGGCTCCTCCAGCCCTTCCCGCACTCGACGTCCCAGCCCGCCCCGCAACCATTTCTCCCACGGAAATGTGAATGTCCTCTTCTTCTGCCCGGCCACCTCCTCCGGCAGCAGCTCGCCCAGCGCCTCCCGCAGCAGCCTTTTCTTCGCCCCGCGCTTCGCCTTTTCCGGCAGCCCGGCCACAAACTCTACTAGCGGAGTATCCAGCAGCGGCACGCGCACTTCGAGCGACTGGCTCATGCTCACCGCATCCGTGTCCCGCAGCAGCGTGTTCACCATGTACGACCGCATCTCCAGACACGACACACCTGCCATCTCACCCAGCTCTCTTGCCCCATGCGCCGTTTCTTCCATCCACTCCCCCCACGCCGTACGCGCCAGCTCGAGCGAGCTTCGCCCCGTCAGTCGTGCCGCCCGTTCCGGCGCAAACAGTGCCCGCGCAAAAAAGTAGGCGTGCGGCAGCGCCGCCGGCTCGCGCCACAACGCCTTCATCTTCCGTTTCGCATCGCCCATGCCGTCTCTGTTTCCCAGTCCTGCCACAGCCGCCGCCGCTTTTCGTGCCGCCGACGGCAGCCGTCGCGCTACTCTCGCCAGCCTCTCGGCGCGCGGCACCGTCTGGAAGGTGCTGTATCCGCCGAACAGCTCGTCTCCGCCCAACCCCGAGAGCGCCACCTTCAATCCCGTCTGCCGCGCCGCCCACGACACAAAAAACGTGTTCACCCCGTCCATGGTCGGCTGGTCGAGCGCCCCGACCGCCTCCATCAGCCGCGCTTCCAAATCCTCGCCGCTGAGCAGCATCTCTTCATGCCGCGTGCCCAGCCGCACCGCCGTCCGTCGCGCCATCGCCGCTTCGCTGTACTCCTGCTCCGGGAACACCACCGTAAACGTGTGGATCCCCGCCCGCTCCCGGCTGGCCAGCGCCGCAATCGCCGTCGAGTCCATCCCGCTGCTCAAGAAAATCCCCACCGGCACGTCCGCCACCAGGTGGCTCCGCACCGCATCTTCTAACCTCTCCCGTACTCGTTCTTTTGCTGTCATCCTGAGGGCCGACCCGGTCGGCCCGAAGGATCTCTCCGCCGCCTTCTTCGCCTCCCCAGCAAAATCCCAATATGCTTCCGGCCTCGCCTCCCCCGCCTCTGTCCCGAGCCTCACACTCATCCTGTGCCCCGGCTCGAGCGACCTCACTCCTTCCACCAGCGTCACCGGCTCCGCCACCGACCCGAACAGCAAATAACTCTCCAGCCCTTCCCGCGATATCTCCGTCGCCACCTCGCCGCTGGCCACCAGCGCCCGCACCTCCGACGCAAACACCAACGCCCCGTTCACCCGCGCGTAATAGAGCGGCTTGATCCCCAGCGGATCGCGCGCCATCAGCAGCCGCGGCCCCGCCGGCGTTTCGCGCCGCGTATCCACCACGGCAAACGCAAACATCCCTCGCAAGTGCGCCGCGCACTCCTCGCCCCACTCCTCGTACGCGTGCACAATCACTTCCGTATCTGACTTTGTTCGGAAAACGTGCCCTCGCCCCTCCAGTTCCGCACGCAACTCGCGAAAGTTGTAAATCTCTCCGTTCTGCACTACGGCGATCGTTCCCGCCTCATTGAAAATCGGCTGGCATCCTCCCGCCAGGTCAATAATCGAAAGCCGCTGCATCCCGATCACCGCACCCGGCGTCGCATGCATTCCCTCGTCATCTGGACCGCGGTGCGTCATCGCCGCCATCATCCGCCGGACGGCCGCCTCTGCTTCCCCCTCACGCCTCATTCCAACGACGCCGCAAATCCCGCACATCTCTTGTCTTCACCTCGACCGGTTGAACAATAAATCCCCGGCCCGCCACAATTGATCCCGCAGCCGCACTCGCTCGATCCCCAGCCTGCGCCGCCCGTACCACCCCAGCGCAAATCGCCCCGCCAGCCCCAGCAGCACTAGCGCCGCCACCGCAAACGTAAACGCCAGCGACTCCCGCTCCAGCAGCAGTGTCCAGTCAAATGCCTCTTCCCAGCCGGGAAAAATCTTGTCCAGCGTCTTCCGCAGGTATCTCCCGACGTAAGGAATCCGCGTCAGCCGCACGTGTACTGTCTTCTCGTAGGTGTAAATCGACGGATAGTTCGGCACCACGCTGGTCGCCTGCTGCCACACCTGCGGGTCTTGCAACTGGTACCGCGTCACCGTTCTTCCCTGTGCATCCCGGAACAGCCAGTGAAACGCCGGGTCTGCCACCACCCAGCGCCCGTCCAGGTACACTTCCGCCACCACGTGCTTGCTCCCGCCGTCCGGCGACAGCAGCAGCAACCGCCTCGACTCCATCCCGCTGCTCGCCGCCAGGTTTACAAACGCGTTCGTCGCCGTCCCGCACACCTTCAGCAGTTGCTCATAGTTCAATGTCGTGTGCGGGTCGCGCAGGGCCAGCTCTTCGGGGTTCTTCGTCGCACGCCGCGCCGGACCGTGCTTCATCCAACCCAGGATGGCCTCCACCTTTTGCACCGGGTCGGCCGAGAGCGGCACCACCGCATCCGCGAATCCTTGCAGGTAGCGCCGCGTCGAGTACTCCCACACCAGCCCGACCACCAGCAGCACCAGCGACGCCACCAGCAGCGTGTTCACGCTGGCCCACAATACCCGGTAGAAAGGGTGACCTTTCATCCTCGCCCGCTCCCATTCCCCACCTTGCGGAAGACAAACGAGTGCACATTCGACCCCGGATTTATATCGTAAAACGCCCTCGCTTCAGCGACGCCCATTTTTCTCCGCCACCACCTCGATGTAATGACGCTCCATCTGCTCCGCCAGTTTCTCCCACGAAAGCGCCTGTGCCACTTCGCCACATCCCGCGCTCAGCCGCGCATGCAGATTCTCGTCTTCCATCATCTCCCGTAGCGCCCGCGACAGCTCCACCCCGTTCCGACGAATCACCACTCCTGCCTTCTGGTCCACCAGCGGCCCGATCCCGCACCGGTCGGTCACAATCACCGGCACACCGCAGGCCACTGCTTCCGCCGCCGCGTTGGCGAAGTTCTCGTAGCTCGAGGGCAGCGCAAACACATCTGCGTCCATCAGCGCCGCAGTCTTTTCCCTCTCATAGAGTGGCCCGGTGAAGATCACGCGCTCGGCCACTCCTCGCCTTCGCGCCAGTTCCTTCAACTTCCCCACGTAACCCGGTTCGCCTTCCGGCCCGGCGATCACCAGCCGCCCTCTCCCGCCGTTCACGGTGGCAAACGCCTCGATCAGCAGGTCGGCTCCTTTGCGCGGGATGATTCGGCTCAGGAACAGCACGATCCGCTCGCCGTTGCCGATCTTCCACTTCGCCCGGAAACTCCCCCGCGGCGGCATCGCCGCAAACTCCACAAGGTCAATCCCGTTGAACCGCAGCCTCACCTTCTCCTTCGAGTGCCCATCTTCAAGCAGCTCCTGTTGCTCCATCTCCGACGTGGCGATAATTCGCGCCGCGCCTTCATAGAGCGTCTTTCCGAACAGCCAGTGCCACAGCCGCTTGATGCGGAAGCTCCGGTCGATCGGCCGCGTCATCCCCAGCGGCTCGAGCACGTACGGCACGCCCGCTAAACGCGCCGCCCGCCCGGCTGCCGGACCCAGCAGGTCGTACAGCCCGTAGATGTGTACGACATCGTACTGCCCCAGCTCCTGCCGAAGAAAACTTCTCGCGCCCGGGTTCACCGTCAGCCGCCGGTAGCTCGCCAGGCTCCGCAGATACACCGACTCCACACCACCGTCCGTGCCCTGCCAGCCCCATCGGCCCGGAACACATCCGGCTTCGCGCGCCCTTGCTTGTGTGAGCCCCAAGTCTGCGGTCAGTACGGTGACGCGGTGACCCCTGTGTTGCAACGCGCGGGCCAGTGCTCGCACCTTCACGGCCGGCCCGCCCGTTTCCAGAAAGGGATAATACGCCTGCGTTATTTTCAGGATGCGCATAAACTCCCGAGAATTTCCTTCAGGCGTGTCGAAAAATGCTCGAACCGATAAATCTGTTCTACCCGCTCGCGCCCCCGTTGTCCCATCGCCGCGCTCAAATCCACATCCATCAACAACCGCTCCAGCGCCCCGGCCAGTAGTTCCGCTTCGCCGTGCGGCACCAGCATTCCTGTCACGCCGTGTTCAACGACATCCGGCGTCCCTCCGTGCGCTCCCCCCACCACAGGCTTGCCCGCTGCCATCGCCTCCAGAAACACCAGCCCGAACCCTTCCCCTTTGCTCGGCAGCGCGAACACCTCACATCGCGCATAGCAGCTCCGCAGCTCCTCCTGCGTCAACCCGTCCAGAAACCGCACCCGCTCGCCCACTCCCGACTGTCGCGCCAGTTCTTCCAGCCGCTCGCGGTCGTCTCCGCCTCCCACCGCCACCAGCCACGCGTCCGGCACTTTCTGCAGAAGCCGCGGCAGCGCCGAAATCAGTGTGTCCAATCCTTTGTACTTCTCGGCCGCTCTCCACTGTCCCACCGTCAACACTACACGCCCCGGCGGAAAATTCCTCGGCAAATGATTCTCCACGCCCCTTCCGTCAGGCATTTCCAGGATTGGGTCCAGTCCCCACGCCATCTGCCGCACTCTTTCTTTCGGGATGCCCTGCCGCGCGACCACCTGTTCCGCCGTATCCCGGCTCGGCGCCAGCACCAAATCCGCTCTCCTCAGCGCCCATCGCCTCAAGCCGCCCAGTGGCGTCCACACCTCGACGCCGTGCGTCAGCACCAGCATCCGCCATCCCGGCCGTCGCGCTTTCACCAGCGCCGCCACCGGCGCGAAGTTCACGTGTGCCGCGATCACCAGACCGCTGCGCTCGCCTCGCCGCCCGGCTGCGCGCAGCGCGTTCCACGCAAACGCACCTTTCCCGCGTTCGTATCCGGTGAAGACGAACTCAGTGCCGGCGAGAGTAATGCGGTGCAGACCCGGCGGGTCGTTCAGGCTGAAGAATCGGCAGGCCTTGCCCCGCTCAGCGGCCCACGCCGCCGTCACGGCCCCCACGTGTCGACCCACCCGCTGTATTCCCCCCGGCGCTTCCAGCTCCGGAAATAAGCCGATGACCACGCTGCCTCAGTCTGCCAATCCCTTCCTCGGAAGGCAAGCCGCCTTTCGCAGGTTGCTAACTTCGCACCGCTCCCACGCCAGCCCCGGTTCTCTTCCGTCGCAGCGCCTCCTGCAACAGTTCGTGCGTCTGCTGCGCGTTTTGCTCCCAGCCGAATTGCCGCGCCTTCCGCGCCGCTCTCTCGCCCACCTGCGACCTCAGCTCCCCGGGCGCAAACAGCCGCCGGATCACCCCGGCCAGCTCTTCCTGACTTCTCGCATCCCGCAGGACGAATCCGTCTTCCCCATCCGTAATCCGCTCCGCGGTCCCTGTCGTCGCCGACGTCACCACCGGCAGCCCGCACGCCATCGCCTCAACCACCGGCAGGCCAAACGTGTCGTAGAGCGACGGCCCCGCATAGACGTCTGCCGCTGCGTAATACTGCATCACGTCCGCCGATGGATCGAGGAACTTCACCCGCTCCCCCAGCCGCAGATGCTCAATCATCGGCTGGTACGGCCGGCGGTCATCGCTGCCCACCACCAGCATCACCAGCGACAGGTCCGGGCACCGCGCCGCCGCCCCCAGCAGGCAGTCCAGCCCCTTGTTCTTCCAGCCGTTCCCCAACAACAGCAGCACAAAATCCCTCTCCTCCAACCGCAGTTGCCTGCGCGACTCCGCTCTCCGCCTCTTGCGCTCTTCCGGGTTGAACGTTCGCGTATCCACCCCGTTCGGGATCACGCGCACGTCGCCCCGCCCGAATCGCCTCTGCACCTCTCGCGCTGTCAGCCCGGACACTGCACCCAGCGTCACGCGCTCGTCGGGATAGATCTTCTTCTCCAAGCCCCGCACCAGCCGGTAATAGATCCGTCGGTGCAGCACGCGCGGCCACGACCCTGCCGGGTTCTTCTCCAGCTCCAGTTCTTTTTCAATTCGCGTTACCAGCTCGGCAAACACCACGTGGATCAGGATCGCATCCGCGTCCCGGCAATTGATCCCCGGTGAATAGACCAGGTCGTACTTCAGTCCGTACTCTTTCCCGTCTCTCACTCTCTGCCGCCGGTTCGCTCGCATCCACCACAAAAACTTCCCCACGTGTGGCCCCGGCGCCTCCGAGACGCGGTGCCACCAGATTCGCCCCGGACTTCGCTCCGGCTCTCCTGCAGCTCCTCCCCTTCCGCGATACTCCTCCACCCCGCCCACGTCCTCCACTCGCTGGCAGTACAGGTGCACCTCGTAGCCGTAGTCCCGCGCCAGCCGCTCCACTTGCTCGCTGGCAGCGCGCTCCGTGCCGTGTTGCTTGTCCAAAAAGGGGGAAACAACTGCGATGCGGGGAGGATCTTCGTTCAACACTCGATCTCTTCTGGCCTGCTTCTGGCCCTGCCTTAAAGCTGCGACGCCGCCACGGCCGCCTCGCTCTGCCCTTGCTCCAGCAGTTTCGGCAGGCGGAACAGCACCCCGAGCAGCAGCCACAGGTACGCATTCAAAACGAAATTCTGATACGGCTGAATGCCCATGTACGTAAACGGCACCAGCAACAGCAGCGCAAACCAGAAAATCGCAAACGCCACCGGGAAAAACACTGTGCCGCGCAGACCCCGCACCACCTGCCAGCAGGCCCGCAGCGCCGCAAACACCCACACCAGCCACAGCAGCAGCCCCAGGATGCCCATCTCGACGACCAGCGTTCCGAACCCGCTCTCCACTCCGATTTCCAGCGGCTTCTCTCCCAGCCACCGGCTCACGTACTGCACGCCCAGCGAGGAGGTTCCGATCCCGTATCCGTACATCCAGTCTTCATGCGCAAAGGCCTGCTCCAGATTCTTAATCGGGTAGCCCCACGCCCGCCAGCCCACTTCGGACGCCGGACTGTCCGGCGACAATGTCTCGGTGTAGAACGCAAACCGCGCCCCGATTGCTTGGGGGTAGAACACCAGCAGCACCACCACGCCCACTGCCGCCAGCAGGAACGCTCGTCGGATTGCCCTCACCGACCGGTAGGCCTGGCCCCACTTCCAGGGCGCGCCCCACAGGAACGCTGCCGCCATCACCAGCGCACTTGCCCCTGTATAGAGCAGTGTCCCTCGCGCCCCGCTCAGCACGATGGCCGCGGTCACCAGACCGATCGCCAGGAAGATCAATTTCCGCCCGCGCATCGTCCGTAGCAGCAGGTAGCCGGCCGCTCCGAACCCCAGCACCCACATCAGAAACAGGTACCACGCAAATCGTCCGTCACTCACGAACACCGACGTCGGCCGGAAGATCACCTGCCCGGTGATCGGGGAGACCCGCTGCAGCGTAGAAAGCAGTCGCAGGTCCGGCACCAGCTCTGCCGGGTTCAGAAAGCCCGGCCCCGCGATCGCCTGGATCGACCCCAGCAGCGCGATCACTCCCGCCAGCCCCATGTTGATGTACAGGAACGGTTGGATGTCCTTCTCATCCCGCAGCAGTGCGTATCCCACCCACATCAGCGGGATATAGAAGAAATACAGCTTTGCGCCCAGCAGCCCGTACATCAGGCTCGGCGAGTTCGTGTTGAACACTTGCGCGATGCCCAGCCACAGGAACAGCATCAGCGGCAACAAGAACTTCGGCCGGAAGCTCAGCTCCTTCCCCTTCCGCCACGCGAGGAAAAACGCCAGATACGTTACCCCCACCAGCACGTCCTTGCCGAAATAGACCACCATGTTGTTGCCGAGGTATTTCCGCACCAGGTCCTCGAACAGCAGCCACACGATGAACAGGTAGAACCCGGTCCGCCAGTCCCGCAGAATCGTCAGCACGATCATCACGCCGACGATCCCCAGCGCCGTCAGCACCAGCCGGTCTGATGCTCCCGTCAGGATCCAGCCCGCCAGCAGCCAGGTAATTCCCACCAGCCCGCCCAGCAGCAGGATCCCTCGCAGCCGCCGGTCTTGCCCAATGCTAGCTTGGCCTGTACTCATTCCCCCGTCCCCCGGCGTTCCAGCACAAGCACGTGATTGTCTCCGGTCAAGCACTCTCCTCCCAAGAAAAGAGAGAGCCCTCGCATCGCCCATCCATACCGCGCCCTTGTCAGTTGGAACCCACACGCCGGGAACAAGTAGTGCTCCATGAGGCGCATTCCCGACCGTGGCAGGTACTGCCGCTGGAGCAAATCCCAAAATATCGGTGAGATATGCGTCGGCTCGCTCTCCGCGTCCATCATACGGATGGTGCCGCGCAATAGAAACTTGACCCGTGCCGGCGTGCTGTCCACATTGGGCGTAGTCAGCACCGCCACCCCCTTCGGCTTCAGAAGCTGCCCTATACTACGTAGAAACCCAATCGGACTTTCGACGTGCTCGAGCACCTCGATCGCCGTCACAAGGTCAAACTTCTTCAGTCCCAGCGATTCAGCGAAGTTCGACTGATTTAGGTCCTGCTCGACGAATTGAACATCCGCACCATAGCCTTTGCGATTCAAGTCCACCGCCAGCACATCACAACCAAGCCCTCGCAGCCGCGCTGCCAACTCGCCAGTCCCAGCGCCTAGGTCTACCGCTCGCGCACCGCGAACCGCGAGGCGCGGCAAAACGGCCTCCACGACAAAATCATGCAGACCCGCATTGGTCGTGGTACCTAGCAATGAGAACTCCCACCTCCAAGCACGTCATCATATGCGGCAAAATGACCGTCAATCATACGCTGGACACTAAAAAAATCGATGGCTCGCCGCCGCCCGAGTGTTCCTAACCTAACGGCCAGCCCACGCTCATCAAGCAATTGCTCTAGGCGTTGCCTCAACGCCCCGGCATCGCCTGCCGGAAAAACCAATCCCGTTTCTCCCACAACTTCGGCTAGAGCTTCACCCCCCGTAACAACCATTGCTCTACCCTTCATCATCTGTTCGGCCGCCACCAACCCGAACACCTCTCCACCCAAAGAAGGCACCGCCACGCACAACGCCCCCGCGCAGACTCTATTCACTTGTTCCTCGGCAAGCCGACCCCGAAAGTTCACTGCCTCTGCCATACCCAACTCCTTCGCACGCGCCTCCAGACCCTTCCGCTCTGGCCCATCTCCAATTACTTCCACCCTCAAGTCACGCCCACTTTGCCTAACGCCCGCTGCTGCTTCCAAGAGCGTGCCTACCCCTTTGGTGGTCACCAGCCTGCCCAGAAAAACTACATGTGGCGGATCGGTTGAACATGGCAACACGCAGTCCGCCTCTCTTTCCGGTACACCGTGAAAAATCGTTCGAACTCTGTCTATCTTCAGAAGGTCTGCCAGCCATTGCGTCGGCGCAATGTGCAAGCTAGCCCTCTTGGCCAGCCAGCGGCGCAAAAAGGTAAAGAGCCATAACTTCGCACTAAAGACCGTGCCTGATCGTTTATTGCATCGAAGGCATTCCAGGTGATGCCCCGCCATGAAATGGCCGGGGCAAGGCGTCTGAGAAGGCTCATAAAATAGCTGCCCGTTTGGACAAATCGCCTGGAAGCCATGGTGCTCCACGACCACCTTCTTTCCAAGGATCCACCCCATGGCCATCGGCATGACAGCTGGGCCAGCAATGTGCATCAAATCCGCCATCACGACTAGCTTCCACAATCTGACTAGCCCCGGTTCTCGAACAACAACATACGGCAGACCTGAATCGTTGAAATCCCCACGCTGCCGCTGCGTGACAACCGTGACCTTCGCGCGGCCGGCTAGTCCGGCGGCCAGCTCCGCAACAACGTTTTCAACCCCGCCCACCGAAGGGAGGAACTCATGTGCGTAGACCAAAATATTCATTTTCCATTTTTCCTCAGCACGCCGACCCCTCGGATCACCCGCGCCGTTCGCGATTCCACTTCCCGCGCAAACTCCGGGAAGGCCGGATTCCACAGCGCGTCATCGGCCAGCGATACGCCCCCCGGCGGAGATGATCGTAGGCCGCCCGGAACTCAAACCCCATGTGCTCGTAGGTGTGCAGGCTGTCGTGGATGAATAGTTCAAGGGCCATAACCCATGACGGAAAGCCGAATATCAACCCGAGTCCTGGAAGCACAGCTGCAGGATTGTGTGAGGGGCAATCATCTCTTCTGTCATGCCGTCGCAGAAGTAGTCCTCTTCCGGGTCGCGGCTCGGGTTTTCAACATACAGTGATGTTATCCTTTGTGGCTCCACGCCAAACCATTCTGCCGAAGCGCTGCACCGACCTTTTGCACCTTCTCGTGAACTTCAGGCGTATTCACGCGCAGGCAGAGAAGCGTCGTTCCCTCTAGGTGCTTCACCGGCAACTCTCGACTCAGCTCATTCCAGAAATGTGTCGGCCCCTCCGCGCTCCCGTAATCGTGCCGGAAAATCACGCCGCCCATTCCCACCACCTCGAACGCCAGCGCTGTCTCCACCACAAGCCCGTCCAATTCGTCGCAAGCATCGCAGAACACCACACCCGCCGTGCCGCGATACGGCGTCGAGTCCCATGCGCGCAAATCCGTGAACACCTGTTTGATTTTCTCCCGGAGGGGATGCTCCCAATAAAAGTAACCTACGTAATTCGTAGGAGGCGTCGGCGGGAAGTTCACGGTGACAACTTCTCCGCCTGACGGAACATGTAGCGCGAAGTTCAAAGCTGTCCGTCCTTCCGCTGTTCCGAACTCCACGACTAGTTCCGGCCCCAGTTGACGCACGACGAACGCTAGGATTATCAATTCGTGCGGATGCGTGCTGAGGTCGCGCGGAAACGGATAGAGCACCTCCGGCGAACGCACGAAATCAATCTCCGGAAACAACTCTTCGACACGAATCGATGGCACCCGCAGATCATTTCGCCACGCCAACCTGCTCCACATCCACGGCAGTCCATACCCCGTGTACAGCCGATGCGTGTACGTCACATAGTCCGCCGCCGGGCCGACGCCACTTCGCAGCAGCACGCGCAACGCATTCAGATTTACCGCGCCGAGCCCTTTCAGCAACCGTCGCGCTCCCGCGAGGGGGTCCATATTCGAATTCATCGAGGCACCTCAAGCACAACCAAACGACAGCCGGTTGCGCGCGTTCTGCAGGAACCACTTCACGACGCGCTCCCTGCGCGTTGTTCCGACTTCCGCCGCACCGCTCGCTCGATTCCATCTACAAACGCTTCCAGGTTTTCCCGCGGCGACCACGTCTCCATCCGCCGCCGCGCCGCCGCGCTCATCTCCGCCAGCCTGGGGCGGTCCGCCAGCACATTTCTCAAAACTCCCGCCAACGCCTGCACATCTCCGCAGCGGTAAATGAACCCCGTCTTCCCCGGTTCAACCAGGTCAAACCGCCCGCGGATCTCATCGCTCAGCACCACCGGCCGCCCGCACAGCATCGCTTCGCACACCACCACCGGGCACGGGTCGTATTCGCTCGGCAGCACAAACAGGTCCGCCGCGCTGTACGTCGCCGGCAGCCGCGACTGGTTCACAAACCCCAGCCAGCGCACTCTTTCGGCCACTCCCAGCGCAGCGGCCTCTGCCTCCAACTCCGCCCGCATCGGCCCTTCCCCGGCCATCACCAGATACGCATCCGCCACCCCGGCTCGCGCAAACGCCCGCAGCACGTCTTGTGGCCTCTTCCACGGTTGCAGCTTCGCGCAGTAGAGCGCCACCGGGCTCGACTCCGGCACGCCCCACTCGCGACGCACCGCTCCCCGGTCCACTTCCGCCGCACGCTGCGTCCACCATTCGTTGTCCACCGCAAACGGCGTCAGCGCGATTCGCTCTTCCGGCAGTCCGATGCTGCGCATCAACTCTGCGCCCGCTGCCGACCCCACCAGCGCCACATCCGCCATTCGAAAAATCCGCGGCGCCACCAGCGGCTTCAGCCACGACTTCCACCACCGCGTATCTCTCGGACGCAGGGACGTCCCGTCCGTCCCATACACCAACGCCTTCCCCGCGCTCCGTGCCGCCGCCAGCGCAATCCAGAAGCTCGCATACGCATAGCCGGTATAAATCACCACCGCGTCAAACCCGCCCGTGCGGATTAGCTTCCACAATCCCGTGTTCACCAGCCCGAAAAATCTTCCCAGCCCCGGACGCCGCGCCTTGTTGGGCACCTGCACCCACCGGTATCCTTCCAGCAGCGGCACGTCCCAGCTCACTGGGACGCCAAACTCCGGGTCCACTCCCGCCTCAGCCCCTTGCAGACTGCAGTACGCCACCAGCGCGTCCACGCGCGGGTCCTGCGCCATCAGCCGGAACTGCGGCGTCGCGTACTGCACCGCATGAGACGCAATCAGCAGCACCTTCAGCCGCCGCTCGCCCTCGCGTGGCTCTCCGACTCCCTCGCCCCTGCGCGGCTCTCCCGCTCGCTCGCCGCCCGCTGGACGCACTTCCGTCCCTGTAGCAGGCACAGTTGTCCCGTCCGCAGGACGCACTTCCGCCTTCGCACCAAGCGCACTCTCTTCTCTGTTTTCCTGGAACGTCCGGGTCATTCGGACCGCACCTGTCTCGCCCCCACGCGTCGGGTGCCGCTCTACTTTATCACCGTCCCCTCATTTCCGTCCCCACCACCTTGTCTTGACGTCCTCCTGAGTCCCGGCCTTGCCGGGACGAAGGATCCCTCCGTCGCCGATTCACACATCCCTTAGTTCTTTGGCCGTTCCGCCACAAAAACAAAAAGGGGCCGCATCTCTGCGGCCCCTTCGTCTCGTTTCAGTCTTGTCTTACGATCCCACCGTCAAATTATTCGTCACTGAGAACACGCCGGTCACGCCGTTGGCTCGAATGCCGGCGATGTTCTTGTCCATCTCTGTGTTCACCGTGCCCACCAGTGTCACGTTCCCGTTCTTCACGATGATGTGGATCGAATCCACTGCGCCCACGCCGTACCGGAACAGCGGGCTGTTTTCCGCGTACAGCGTCCGGTACACCGCCCTCCGGATTCGGTCGTCGTTCGGCGAATTCGGCAGCACTTCGATGTTGTTCACCACGCTGCCCACGCCTTCCAGGTCCTTCACCACCGCCTCCGCATCCGACCGCAGGCTCGGCCGCGTCACCTGGCCTTCCAGCGTCACCTGGTTGCCCTTCAGCTCATACCCCAGCCAGTCGAACACCGAGTAGTACGGCAGCATGATCAGTTCCCGCCGGACCTGGTCTCCCAGGCTCCGCGGTTTCTTGTCCGCCATCGCACCCGGTACGACCACGGCTAGCGCCACCAGCAGTGCCAGCGCGGCGACCATGATTGTTTTGTTGAGATACATTTGTGCTCCTTTCTCCTTCAGGGGTGAGCGGGACTCTACCACCGTTCCGCCTGGCCCTTCCACAAATAACCTATTCCCTCGCCATCCCGTTCTCTCTTCGCCCGTTTTCGCGTACCCTTTCCCACCGTGCGCTCTCCCAGCACCCGTGACCGCCTCTTCCTTCTCCTCCTTCTTGGCCTTGCCGCGGCCCTGCGCTTCGTCGGCCTCGACCGCCAGCCTCTCTGGCTCGACGAAGCCACCTCCGCCTCTTTCGCCGCGCGCCCCTTCTGGGACTGCCTCTTCGCCGAGGTCCAGCATCCCCCGCTTTTCAACGCCCTGCTTCACTTCGTCGTCTCCGCCTTCGGCTCCTCCGACTTCGTCCTCCGCGTCCCCTCCGCCCTCTTCGGAGTCGCTTCCGTCGCAGCCCTCTGGTTTCTCGCTCGCCGCCTATTTCCTTTGATGCCGGCCGTCGCTCCAACTGCCGCCTCGCTCGCTGCCGTCTCTCCCTTCCTTATCTACTACTCGCAGGAGTGCCGCAGCTACTCCCTCCTCATGCTTCTCTCTCTACTCTCCATGCTCGCCTTCCTCCGCTTCTCTCGCGGCGACGCCTCCCGTGCGCCCGGCTCCTCAGTCTCGCTGGCCCTCTACGCTCTGCTCTCCGTCCTGCTTCTCTATACCCACTACTTCTCCGTCTTCGTCCTCCTCGCAGCAGAAATTTTCTACTGGCGCTTCGTTCGCCTGCGTTCTCGCGCCTGGCTTCTTTCCCGCCTCATCACCGCACTCGCATTCGCCCCCTGGGTCGTCTGGGTACTCAACCATCTCGTACTCGAACGCCGCGAATGGCTCGGCTCCGTCTGGCTCCGCATCCCTTACGCCCTCCTCCGCTATCTCGACGGCTACGGCATTGCCGCCCCCGATCTCATCCGCCTTTCCGCCCCGCTCAGCCAGCTCCTCCGCGAAGAAGCCGCCGCCGTTCTCCTCACCCTCGCCCCTTTGCTCTGGCTACTCTTTCTCGGTGCCCGCCGCGCCGCCCGCGACCCTGAGCAACGCACCCACTTCGCTGGGCTTCTCCTCCTCCCTTTCGTCCCTCTCGTGCTCCTCTCTCCCTGGCTCAAGGTCGTCCACGAACGCTACCTCTCTTTCCAGGCCCCCATCGTTCTCCTCCTAATCGCCCTCGGCCTCGTCACTCTCTCTGGCCGCCGCCGCCTCTTCGCCACTCTCGCCTGCGCCGCCTCCTTATCTTTCTCCCTCGCCGCCTACTACGCCGCTCCCGCCAGCGCCCTCGGCTA
>Ga0209640_10001971_pt1 | contig 17785 bp, 15 predicted proteins | sample RifCSP10_1_FD_184018 | JGI IMG/M metagenome (GOLD analysis project Ga0209640, IMG submission 184018) | Soil microbial communities from Rifle, Colorado - Rifle CSP2_sed 10_1 (SPAdes) (version 2) | ecosystem: Environmental > Terrestrial > Deep subsurface > Rock core/Sediment | place: Rifle... | reverse complement strand
CGCGAAAAATCGACGAGCGGAGGCGTACTTAGCCAGTACGTTGTAGCGAGGCGATTGAGCGCAACGAAGCATATGAGTCTTTTTCAGCAGCCTGCTAGATCGTAACTAAAATCTCTGACGGCTAGGGCAACGCTGAGTCAGTTGCTAGCGCACAACGATCTGTTCAACAAAAGCCAGCGTTCTTTTCATGGCAGCGCGCGTGAGCGGATCACGGATCGCTCGCAAGCGGTCAATGTCCTCCGCCGTGTCGACATCGAACCATTCGAGCAGCAAGCAGAAGTCGATGCCGAGTTGACGAAGCTTTTCCGTAGTGTCCGCCAAGACGCGCTGGTGGCTCCAACTCATGCCGCGAAAGAGTTCCGGTATCGGCTGATTCATCCCGATAAGATAATAGCCGCCGTCTTGGGTCGGGCCCAAAACGACCCGCTTCCTGTCCGCTGACAATCGATTGAATGCCTCTTGAAGCGCCGTGAGCGGCACCGGCGGCAGGTCGCTGCCGAGCACAATCGTATTACGGTGTCCGTGGCGGCGCAGCTCCGCCAAAACCTCTTGCATGCGATCTCCAAGATCGCCGCCAGACTGAGCGAAGCAGTGATAGCGCGCCGGGGCCAAATTCTCGATCATTTGGATTGCTTCACCCGGGGTAAAAGCGACGTACAAATCGGCAATCGAGAGCGCCGTTAAATGTTCCAACTGATCCATCAGAAGCGCGCGATACAACTCGGCCGCCTGTTTTTCATCCAGCGCGGGCATCAGGCGTGTTTTGACCAAGCCGGCTACAGGAGCCTTGGCCATCACGGCCAGCGCATTAGCGCTTGTCGGCATAAAATTGCTTCAGCCGCGCCGGCGGCACGCCGGCCAAGTAGAGAAATTTAAGTGTCCACATGCGCACGATCGTGCGCCATACACCGTCGCTCTCCCAACGCCGCGCCGACGTCACCACCCGGGTGCGTAAACAGGCAATCTCGCCGCGGCGCTTGAGCGCCCGGCAGAAAGCGATGTCTTCCATCAAAGCAATGTCCGGATAGCCGCCGATGCGCTCGAACACTTCACGGCGCACGAAAATTGCCTGATCGCCGGTACCGACCTTGGTGAGACGTGAGCGGCAATTGATCAGCGCGCCGACGACCTTCAGCATCCAGTGTTCGCCGTCAAGCTGTACGTCGAAACGGCCGCCAAGACAGCACGGGTCGCGTAGCGCTCGTTGAATGTCGTCCAACGCGGTAGGCGGCAATCGGGTATCGGCATGCAAAAACAAAAGGGCATCGCCGCACGCCTCTTTCGCCCCTGCGTTCATCTGGCGCGCCCGGCCACGGGCCGACATCAAGATCTTTACGCCATGGTGCCGGCAAATCTCGAGCGTCCGATCGATGCTGCCGCCGTCGACGATGATGATCTCATGCGGCGCAACTTGAACCAGTGCGCGCAGTGTCGCCGCAATTGTTTTTTCTTCGTTTAAGACCGGAATGACGACGGAGATGTTCATCTCAGCCAGCTCGGGCAACTACTCGGTAAACTCACCGCAGAGGCGCTGAGAGCGCAGAGTGAATTTCCACAATCTCACCTCTCGGTGTTCTCCGCGTCTCCGTGGTGAAAAGTCCCGTCTCCCTAAGGTTTGGTCTCCGCGCCGTTCAGCCGCCAGTCGTAATCATGGGCTAAACCGCCGCTGTATTTTTCCAGCGCGTCGGCCAACTTTGGATTGGCGTACTTCTGCCAATGCTCCATCAAATCTTCGGCGTCGCGGCCAAAATCCTCCTGAAACCAAACGTAGATGCTCGATACCTGGAGGCGGCCGTTTTGAATCGAGACGCCGCGCGGGTGATTGACGAATTCGCGCGCCGCCTTCTCCATCAAAGATTCGATATTTTCACCGGTGAAGGCGAGCGGCTGCAAGTTGGGACAGCCCAGGCTGGCGCAGTTGACCGCGTAGTGCACCCGGCTGTCCTTCCAGATCGGTCTCAGAATGCGATGCTCGATATCGTCGAGGGAAAGTCTCTCGCCTTCGGCGCCGAACAGCTTGGCGCCCCACGGACCGCGCGATAAGAATCCCGGCGAAATGTTGATGTCGCGGATCGATGCCACCGGGAAGCGCGCCAAGATCACGTCGACGGTCAGTGCGTTATAGACGTTGATCCAGTAGGCTTTTTGCTCCACCCGGTTATGACTGGAAATCGCGACGGTTTGCATCGCCTGCAGGTAATTTTTCAGATTGCGCAGATCTTCCGGCTGCACGGCTTGATAGCGCACGCGATGAATGCCGGACGGATGCGGCGCAACGACAAACTGTTTTAGAAAACTGTCCCAAGCGCCATGGTTGATTTTCTGCGTGCTGCCGGCGTCGTGCTTTTGCCAACGCGCCCACAACTCCGCTTTCGGCGCCGCCTGCGCCGAAGCCCATCCGAAAAAAATCACGGCCATTGCCAAAGTTTTAGCAATTCGCATCGAAAGCGCCTCGCTCCTCACTCTTCACTCCTCACTTTGTTGACTCCTCCCTTTCTTCAGCGCCGCCACGCCAGCCATTTGCTGAATATCTTTTTCACCGTCGGGGTCAGCTTCGTGCGCATGTAAGCGTCGCCGATCTTGCGCAGCGCTTCGGCTTGGGTCGGGTAAGTATGGATGGTCGAGGACAGCATGCCGACGCTTTGCTTCGCGGTTATCGCCAAGGTTAACTCGCCAAGCATTTCACCGGCGTGGCGCGCCACGATCGTACCGCCCAGGATCTTACCCGTTTTCTGGTCGTAATGAACCCGGGCGAAACCGTCCTCCTCACCGTCGAGCACGGCGCGATCCACCTCGCACAGCGGCTGGGTAATGGTCGCGACTTCAAAACCGTCGGCGCGGGCATCCTTCTCATAGTAACCGACATGGGCAATTTCTGGGTCCGTATAAGTACACCAGGGGATGACGAGATCGGTTACTTTGCGCCGCGCCACAAAGAGCGCATTGGCGATGACGATGCGCGCCATGGCGTCGGCGGCATGGGTAAACTTGTAACGCGAGCAGATATCGCCCGCGGCGTAAATTCTCCTATTGCTGGTGCGCAGGCGGTCATCGACTGTCACGCCTTTGGCCGTGTACTCAACCCCCGCTTCGTCCAATCCCAATCCCTCCAGGTTCGGCCGGCGCCCGCCGCCCACCAAAATCTCATCGACCACGATGTCGTAATGCTCGTCATGGGAATCTACCGAAAGCCGTTTGCCGCCTTCGATTTCGCTGATCTTAAGATCTTTGCCGCAGCACATGAGCTTAATGCCGTCGCCTTCCATCATCGACCGCCGCACGATTTCCGAGGCGTCGGGATCTTCGTTGGGCATGATGCCATGCAGCGCCTCGATCAAGAACACCTCGCTGCCGAAACGCGCGAACGCTTGCGCCAGCTCGCAACCGATGGGACCGGCGCCGATGACGGCAATACGCCGCGGCAACGAGGTCAAGGTAAACACAGTCTCGTTGGTGAAGTATCCGGCTTCCTTCAACCCCGGCACGGGCAGATCGCTCGCCCGGGCGCCCGTGGCAATGACGGCGCGGTCGAACTCGAGGCGCCGACCGGCGACCTCGACGTTGCTCGGACCGACAAAATGTCCATTGCCGATGAAGACGTCGACACCGAGTTTGGTGAACCGTTCGACGGAATCATTGAAGCTGATGCCGGCGCGCAGCTTGCGCATGCGCTCCATGGCAGCGCTGAACGCGATCTTCGGCTCGCAGTCGAGATGCACGCCGAACTCCGCGCCGCTGCGCGCTTCGTAGGCCGCGCGGGCGGCGCGAATGAGAGCTTTCGACGGCACGCAGCCGACGTTCAGACAGTCCCCGCCCATGAGATTGCGCTCGATGAGCGCCACTTTGGCGCCCAGGCCGGCCGCGCCGGCGGCGCTGACCAAACCGGCGGTGCCGCCGCCGATCACCACCAGATTGTACTTTGACGCCGGTGTGGGATTGACCCATCGGGGCGGATGACAATTCTCAATCAATTGGTTATCGTGGGCATCATCAAGCAGCATCATTTCTTTAAAGGACGCCGGCCTGTGATTGGGATCGAGCCGCGGCTTACCGACGATCACGCTGCCGTTTTGCGCTTGTTCGGCTTCGCGCAAAGCCTTCCGCGCGATGCGCGTGACGATCACGACCACGGCGACCGTCGCCGCCAGGCCGACGTATTTGAAAATCTGTTGATAGAAATCAGTCGTCTCACTCGCTCCGCCGGCGATCGCGTCACGCGCCGCCGCGCCGATGTAGACGAATAGAAAGGTCGCCGGCAGCATGCCGATCAGACTCGCGAGGACGTAAGCGCCGAGGCGCACCGCCGTGAGGCCAAGAAAATAATTGAGCAGCACAAACGGGAAGACCGGGCTCAAGCGCGTGAGCAGAACCATCTTGAAGCCCTGCTTGCCAATCGCCTGGTCGAGGGAACGAAACTTGGGGTTCGCCGCCGCCCAGGCGGCGACTTTGTCGCGCAGAAAACTTCGTGCCAGCAAGAACGAACACAGCGCGCCGAGATTGGCGCCGATGAATACGACGATGAAGCCGGTTTGAAGACCGAAGAGAGTGCCGGAACCGATGGTTAGGGCGCTGCCGGGGATAAAAAACACCGTACTCGCGATATAGGCAAGAATCACCAGCACCGGCCCGAGCCCGCCGAGTTGACGAACGTAATCTTCAAACGCCAAGAACCATTGACGCACCGGCAAAAGAAAAAGCCCGGTGATGGCGCCGGCCAGCAGCGCCGCCCCGAAGATCACCTTGATCGATTTCATGTGGCTTGCCATGGATGCCCGGGGAGTTTTAATACCACGTTGGATACGCTTTGCGGAGAGAAGGTTGCACAGGGCCGGTTCCGTTGAGAGAACCAAATCCGAAAAGGTTCTAGACCTGGCAAACCAAAAAATAAACGCCGGCCGACAACAAAGCGGCCACGGGCAGAGTCAAAAACCAGGCCATGAGAATCGTGCGAATCATTCTCCAATGCGCCTGGCCATTGGCGATGCCAATGCCGAAGAGCGCGCCACACGATACCTGGGTCGTCGATACCGGCATACCCCATTTGGACGCGAATATGACCAAGAAACTCGTGACCAGATTCGCCCACAGTCCCTGATCGGGTTCCATGCCGGTAATCTTTTTACTGACCGTCTGGGCCACTTCTGCGGAGCTCAATAAACCTCCGAGCGCCATCATCCCGGCGACCAGTAAGACGGAAATCCGCAAATCCAGCGCCCCCGCGATCAGGCCGAGCGCCACGATTTTTGGCGTGTCGTTAAGGCCGCGGGCGAAGCTGACCGCACCGGCGCTCAAAAAATGACCGGCGTCGAGCAACTTCTGCCCGTTGAAACCGAGCATGGTCTGCGCCCCCGGTTGGGCGCAGACGACTTCTCGATCCAGGATCACCCGGAAGCCGGGACTGGTCTCGACCAAGACCACACCTTCCGGGGTGACCATCGACACCGTCCCCGCCGCGACGCACAGACAATTTTCCCGGTTCAGACCGGCGCGCTGCAACGCGCGACTCACCAATGGGAATCCAAAGCTTGCAATCCCCACCGCGCACAACGGACTGATCAATAACGGCGCGAAGAAATTAACCGCGAGCGCTTCAAAACCGAGATCGAAACCAACCGCGCCTAGGCCGCTGCCGAAAAGCGCGCCGGTCAGGCTGTGGGTTGTCGAAATCGGCATGCCGATCTTGGTCGCGAGCATGACCGTCAACGCCGCGCCCAACACGACCGCAGCTACAAACGGTTCCGACTCGGAGAGCCCTGACGGCACCAACCCTTTGCCTTGAAAAATTGAAATCAGCTTGCCGGCGAGAAAGAACGCGGCCACGCATCCCGCCAGGGTCGTGATCGTCGCCCAGCCGAGCGCCTTGCGGTAATTCGTCGTGCCGCTGCCGAAAAGCGTCGCCACGCCTTTGAAATTATCGTTGGCGCCGTTAGCGTAAGCGACAAAAAGGGTGGCTCCAATTATGATGATCGGCCAGTCAGTCATCTTGCGTTCGGAGAGCTAAACCAGCGCGCCGCCGCAGCTGCTGCCGGCTCCGGCGGTGCAGGCGTAACAATGATTGCCGATGATAATCGGGCCGTTGGCTACCTGATCGAGCGCGAGCGAGGCGATGTCGAGTCTCTTGCCTGAGGCGTCCATTATCGGCAGATCGAGCATCTGGTTGAAGTCGCAGTCATACACCGAGCCGTCCCAACCGATGCTGATCAGATTGCGGCACATGGCTCGATCGACCGTGGCGCCGTTGAAGTGGGTTGCGAGTAATTCCAGATAGCGTTCGTACTCGCCGCGCAGCTTCAGATGGGTCGCGTAGCGCGTGATCGGCATGTTGGTGAGACAAAAGAGATGATTGAAGGCGATGCCGAACTGTTGGTCGAGGATTCGCTTGTAGTCCTGCTCGAGCTTTTCCTGCGGCGGCGGCAAGTGCGGGCCGACGGGATTGTAGACGAGATTCAAAACCAAGCCACTGTCCGGTTGACCGTAACCGATTTCGTTGAGTCGCTGCAGAGCGCGAATGCTCAAATCGAAAGTGCCTTTGCCGCGCTGTTTGTCGACGTTCTCCTGCGAATAGCAGGGCAGGGAACAAACCAGCTCGATTTCATGCTGCTTGAAAAACTCCGGCAGGTACTCCTTGGCGGGCTCGAAGATGACCGTCAAATTGCAGCGGTCCATCACATGGCGCCCGAGCCGGCGCGCCGCCGCGACCAAGTGATCGAAGTCGGGATGCAACTCCGGCGCGCCGCCGGTGATATCCAAAGTCGGAATATCCGTGCGCGCAAGAAAGCCCAACACCGCCTCGACCTTCTCCCGGCTCATCATCTCCTTGCGCGTCGGACCCGACTCGACGTGGCAGTGAATGCAGGCGAGATTGCAGTAGCGTCCCATGTTGACTTGAAGGACGTCGACGCCGCGCCGTTTGAAGCCGTTTGAACCAATCTTGTCAGCGAAAGCCTGCATGGAACCGCTTTTGGATTTGCCGGCTGCCGTTCCTATTGTTTTCTTTTTAATTGTTAATTCTTTACGGGCAGCAATTCGACCCTGGCCCGCAGACACTGCCGGAGAGTTTTGTAACTTTATATTCCAGCCCCTTGGTCTCGCGCGGATGGCGCCTGTGATCGCGCGAACAATCGAATACCCCGGCCCTCTCGGTCGCTACTTCTTCCCTCGGCGGAAGGAGAATGAATTGGCCGGCGTAGGGCGGCCGCGAATAAAGCTTGAATGTCTTGTCGCACACCGCCATGCGCGCGCCGCGCTCCAGCGTGTGGCCATCGTCGTCGAGCACTTGCTTCCAGGGGCCGCGGTAAATGACGGCGTGGTTGCGCTCGATGCACGGCCCCTCTTTACCTTTGTAGGCCGTTACGGTGGCGGCGCGAAACTCGATGCCTTCGACGGTCTGGTAAGCTTCGCCGGCTAACTCTTCAATTTGAATGCCGTGGAACCCTGCCTGTTCGAACGCGCGCAAGAACTCTTCTTCTTGGAACGCTCCCGACACACACGCGCTCCAGAGATCCGGATCATTAGCCAGGCGCTCGGGCACCGGCTCGTCGCTGACGATATCGGAAATAACGGCCCGCCCGCCGCGCTTGAGCACGCGGTACATCTCGGCAAAAAGATATTTTTTATCCTCCGGCCGCACCAGGTTGAGTACGCAGTTGGAAACGATAACGTCGACGGACTCGTCGGCGACCAGCGGCTGCTCGCGCCGGATCTTATTTTGAAAATCTTCCAGCCGGGACAAATCTGCGACCGAGCTTGCCGGATTTTGCCGTAGATAGTGCTCGATCAGTTCGAGATCGGTCTTGAGGTCTTGAATCCGGCCGCGGCGAAATTCGACATTGTGATAGCCGAGCTGATCGCCGATCCATCTTTGGTGCTTGCGCGCCAGCTCGAGCATCGGCGGATTGAAATCAACGCCGATGACTTTGCCGCGCGGCCCAACGACTTGCGAAATGATGTAGCAGGCCTTGCCGCTGCCGGAGCCGAGATCGAGAACGGTTTCGCCTTCGCGAATGTAGCGCGACGGATCGCCGCAGCCGTAGTCTTTCTCGATGATTTCGTCCGGAATGACTTTCAGCAGAGCCCGGTCGTAGCTGACCGGAAGACAGAGACAGGCCTCCACTTCTTGGGCGGCCTCGCCGTAGCGCCGCAATACCGCGGCCTCATGATCAATGCCATTTCCTCTAGCTTTGCCGCTGCCCACTGTTTCTCCGTCCATCACGCCTCCTGCGATCGACCTCGGTGCACCTCGGTGCACACAGACAACCATCTTCCCCGCAAACACGCAATATATCGGCGCAGCTCGCCGGCCGACCATTTAGATGTAGAGAAAACGACGGAAGATGCAAAAAAGTTCCGGAATTGCCGATAGGAAAAGGCGCTTAAGCACCGGCCGGCTCATCGGCCTGCATCAGGTAAGCTTCGATAAAGGGATCGATGTCGCCGTCGAGCACCGCGTCGGCGTTGCCAACTTCGACGTTCGTTCGATGGTCCTTGACCAAGCGGTAGGGGTGAAGCACGTAAGAACGAATCTGACTGCCCCAGGCGATGTCCTTCTTGGTCTTGTGGTAGGTCTCCATTTTTTCTTTTTGCTTTTCGATCTCGAGCTCATAGAGGCGAGATTTTAAAATTTTCATCGCCATGGCGCGGTTTTTGTGTTGGGAGCGCTCGTTTTGGCAGGCGACGACGATTCCGGTCGGAATATGGGTCAAGCGCACGGCGGAGTCGGTCTTGTTGACGTGCTGCCCGCCGGCGCCGCTGGAACGGTAAGTGTCCACGCGGAGGTCGGCTTCATTGATCTCGACTTTGATATCGTCGTCCACTTCGGGATAAACGAACACCGATGCAAACGACGTATGGCGCCGCGAATTAGCGTCAAAAGGCGATATGCGCACGAGCCGGTGAATGCCGGCTTCGGCCTTGAGATAACCGTAGGCATAGTCGCCTTCGACCATAAAAGTGACACTTTTCAAGCCTGCTTCTTCGCCGGGTTGGTATTCGAGAATTTCCTTCCTATAACCGCGCCTGTCGCACCAGCGCAGATACAAGCGCAAAAGAATCTCCGCCCAATCCTGCGCTTCCGTGCCGCCGGCGCCGGGATGAAGCGTGACGATCGCATTGCGGCGATCGTCCGGACCGCCGAGCAGTTGTGTCAACTCGGTCTGCGCCATCTCTTTGCCGACCGCAGCGACTTTCGCCGCGGCTTCGGCCAGAGCATCGTCGCTCTTCTCGTCCTTGGCGACGTCGAGAAAGAACCGCGCTTCTTCGAGGTCTGAGCGATGCTTGGCCCAGGCGTCGATGACAGCCTTGAGCGAGGACTGCTCCTTTAGGATACCTTGGGCTTTTTCGCCGTCGTTCCAGAAATCCGGCTGATTGGTGAGATGGTTTAATTGCTCGATGCGTTTTTGCTTGCTTTCGACGTCAAAGACGCCTCCGCAAGAGCTCGAGTCGCTCTTCAAGGTGGGTAAGTTGTTCCGTGGTTTCTTCCAGCATCTAAGCTCTTTCCGGCATCCTAACGCCTGCAATCCGATTTCGTGATTCTGCCGCCGATATTGTTGCCGTGATTATACCTCTATTAAATCCTGCTCACAAAGCTGGCGATAAATTTTATTCTCCAGCCGTTTCATCACGCGGGCATCCTCAGCCGATCGCTCGTGATCGTAGCCGAGCAGATGAACGATGCCGTGAATCAACAGCGTCGCCAGCTCCTGGTCCGGCGTCCGGCCGCGTTGCTTGGCCTGCTCGCGGGCCTTCTCCACGGAAATGATCACATCGCCGAGCAAGCGAGTCGCCGGCGGTGCGCCTGCTTCCATCGGGAAAGACAACACGTCGGTCGGATAATCCTTGCGGCGGTACTTGGCGTTGAGTTTGCGCATCTCGGAGTTGCCGATCAATACCAGGCTCAACTCGGCTTCGGCTTGGCCGAGCAAGCCAAGAATCGCGAGGGCGATTTTTTTGAGCCTACGGCCGGGAAGCTTTCGGCCGGCGCCTCGACGCGCGATCTCAACCGGCATGTCGGGATACTAGCGTTTCGCCGACAATCTTTCGAGCCGGCGGCAAAGCCAGTGAACTGTGCCGGCCGAAGCGATCGAAGCTCGCCTAAAAATTGACGATTTTTGACTGCTTGCCGAGCGAACTTAATTGACTTGCCGAAATCGATTTGCTACTAAAACAAGAGTCCGATTCCCAGGAGGAGAAGATGACGTACATCATTGCTGAGCCTTGCATCGACACCAAGGACACTGCGTGTGTCGATGTTTGCCCGGTCGATTGCATCCATCCGACCAAAAACGAGGCTGAAGAATTCGAGAAAGAAAATAAGCTCTATATCGACCCCGAGGAGTGCATCGACTGTGGCGCTTGTGAGCCGGTCTGCCCCGTCGAAGCGATCTTTGAGGAAGCCGCGGTTCCAGAGAAGTGGAAACACTTTATCAAAATAGACGCCGACTGGTACAAAGCGAAAAAAGGCTAACTGCCGCCGCCATCTGCGATTTGAAACCCTAAGGGCTGAGGAAAACCTCAGCCCTTTTTATTTGCCGCTTTTTTAATTTCTCCATCGGCCCGTCGTCAGTCACGTTGACTCTCTGATCTGTTGTACCGTGAAGTCTGACAAATGCCTTCATCGGTGATATGGGTCTGCGCGCAGGGCGGCGAGAGTAAAGCACGAAGAACGGCCACAAATTTTGCGCGCTCCGCCTCCGCTCAATGCCCCGCGCGACAGCGAAAGATTATGTGAGCGGCCCGCCACCTGTGCTCGACTTGTGCCTGGGTTACGGTAGGATCGTTAACTGTATGAAAGTGTTGCGATAATTGTCGGTAGTCAAGAATCCTGATCTTCGTCGGCATCGAAAGGAGAGTTCGAGACGATGGCACAACCAGCAACGAACAACGGCGCGCGCTGGGACCTGGAAGCGGATGTTTTAGTAGTGGGCTCGGGAGCCGCCGGGCTTCCGGCTGCGATCAAGGCAGTCGAGGGCGGCGCATCGGTGATTGTCATCGAGGCGAACTACGACGTTGGCGGACACGCCATTCTAAGCGGCGGCCATATGGCTCTCGGTGGTGGGACGAGCGCGCAGAAGAAATACGGTATTGCGGATTCGCCGGACACCGTGTTCTCCGATCTCACCGATTGGTCCATCGTCCAACCCAACGGATCGCCGGATTACCGCTACAATGACCGGGCGATGATGCGGGCGTTTGCCGATCATTGCGCGCCGACTTTTGAATTTCTGCTTGCCAACGGGGTCGAGTTCACCGACAAGGCGCCGGACAATCATGGTGCCTCGACGACCGGCAACTCCGCGCCGCGCGAGAACCACGCCTTCTGGACCAAAGGCGCCGGGCTGGAAAGTCCCAATGCCGCCGCCGGAACCGGTGTCATCCGGCCGCTCGAGGCGAGCGCGCGCGCCAAGGGCGTGCGCTTTTTGCTGAACTACAAGATGACCAGCTTGATTCGCGAGCCGGGCACAAACGGGCGCGTCATGGGGATCGCCGCAGAGTACACGCCGAGGATCATGCCGGGCGCAACCACACCGCTAAAGAGCTTTCGCTCGGATGGTAACATCGAAAGTGCCCAAACGACGATGAAGCTGCACGCTGCCAAGGCGGTCATCATCGCCACCGGCGGCAGCACGAGCGATATCAATTTTCGCCGCATGTTCGATCCCCGATTGACTCCGGTGATCCAGGTCGGCGGCGAGCCGTACAGTTATCAAGATGCCAGCGGCGAGCTTGCGGGGATGGCCGTCGGCGCGTCGCTCTGGGGCTTGGCCAACCAAACGCTGGAAAACGGCGCGACCATGCGCACGCAACGGGCCATTGCCACCAAATATAATTACGTCCCGTGGAAAATTGACAGCCCGATTTTCCCACTGGTGCGCGCCACCGGACTTAACGTGAAGGATTGGCAGGACCTGATCTTGGTCAATCAAGTCGGCAAGCGGTTTTACGACGAGACCAAAGGCGATGTGCCGCACGGCAATCTCGGCGGCCAACTGGCGCCCTGCACGCCCAACGACTATCGCAACTGCGAAAATGTCAAGTACAACCCAACCAAGTACAACTTTACGCACGCGGCGCTGGCGATGAATGAGTACTCGCAAGCGCCCGACTATTGCGCCGGGCCGGTCTGGGCGATCTTCGATGCGGACGCAGTGGAGCGGGAAGGATGGAACGTGGTGCCGCCGTACGTCGACCCGGATGGTTATTTCTTTACGGCCAATACGCTGGAGGAGCTGGCGGCGGCGATCAAAAATGAGTACCAGGCAAAGCCGATGAAGGGGGAAACCCTGCAAGCGACTGTGGAGCGCTACAACACTTGGGTCGAGCGCGGCGAGGACATGGATTTCGGCAAGCCGGCGCCGAAGTACAAGATTCAAACGCTGCCGTTCTATGCCGCCTGGGCGACGCCGGTGGTGCACGACACGCGGGCCGGCCTGAGAATCAACGCGAAATGCCAGGTGCTCGACATGAAAGGCCGCGTGATTCCCGGTCTTTATTGCGCCGGCGAGTCAGCCGGCGGCTTCAACCAACACGGCATGGGCCGTTGCGCGACCCAGGGCTATATCTCCGGCATCAACGCCGCGGCGGAACCGCGGCGCCGGGATTAATCATGGGTCAAGGTCATCGGCGAGAAGCGCCCGGCCTGCGAGCGCGGGATCGGTTACTCACTGCGCTCACAATCCGTAGAGCCGCTTTGGATTATCGACCAAAATCTTTTGCGCCAGCGACGCGCTGATCTTGCCGCCGCGCGCGAGAGTTTGGATCGCTTCGATATCGTTGGAGTAGTCGGCGTGGCCGTAATCGGTGCCGACGACGAGATTATCCTCCCCCGCGCAGTCGACCACATAACGAAAATCATCCGAAGTTTGGCAGGCCACGTAAATCCGGTTGTCACGCAACAAAGTTTCGGCGGCGAGATTGCGCTCCTTCGGTCGAACCTGGGAAAGAACATGTCCCGCATATTTTCGTTGAAACTCGCTTTCGGCTGCGGTGCGGATGATGAGATCGTTGACCGCATAGGGAATCCATTGAGAAGTTGTTTCGACAAACGACCAGCGCAAGTTGGGAAATCTTTCTGGCACACCCTGATAGATCAAGTTATTGAAGGCGCCGACCGACGGGAGCTTGAAACGTGAAAAAACATCCTGGCCGAAGTGATCGTAGTAGTCGAAATTTCCCGTGCCGGCATGGATGCAGATGGGCAGGTCGAGGCGTTGCGCTTCTTCATAGACGGCAAACAGTCCGCTGTCTGAAAGCAATCGCTCGCCCTCAAAGGCACGCATGAACACGCCGCAAGCGCCGTTGGCTTTGCCAAGATGGATCTCTTCAATGGCGCGGTCCACGGAACGAAGCGGCGGCACGACGACCCAACGAAGCCGGCCTTGACCGAGCTTCCATATTTCAGCCAGCCAGCGGTTGTAGCCGCGACAAAGGGCTAACTCCACGTCAGCTCGCGCGGTCAACGGCCGTAAGAAAAGCGAGGGATAAAGAACCTGGATGTCGATGCCCAACGAGTCCATGTGAGCGAGTCGAGAGTTTACGTCGGTGAGATCGCGCGCATCTTCCGGAACGTTGAGACCGAGATTGGAGTTCGGAAAGACACGCTCCTCGATGCGCCAAAACTCGACGCCGTTTCTTGCCGAAACTAACAGCTCGGGCGCAAAGCGGCGCTCCTCTTCGAGCATAAAGTTCCAGGTTCGCGCCGTTTCGATCACATGCGCGTCGGCGTCGATGACACCCATAATCAATGCGCCTCCGGGTTTTCGTCTCGTTCGTGGCAAGACAGTTACATCGCTCTGTGGCTGATCTCTTTCATCAGTTTTTCCCAACGCAGAAGTTCTTTCTCGTATTTTTCGATGACGATCCCGTGATCCGGGCGCCAGCGTTTAAAGGGTAGTTTCTTTGCCGCGCTGCCGTATTCGAATTTTTCCAGCACGCCCTGTCCTTCCGGACCGAGCAGATAATCCGCCAAGAGCAAAGCCGCGTGAGGATGAGGCGGTTGAACGGAAATGGCGGCGCCGCCGACGTTTGTCGGTACGATGTCCATCGGCACCCAATCCACCGGCGCGCCTTTGGCGATCGCATTCAAGGTGTGGTTGCGAAAAATCGCCGGTGAGGCGAGCACCTCGCCCGAGGCAATCAAGTCGAGAACCGCCGGCGGGATAATCGTGTGTAAAACGATCTCCTGGGCTTTGAGCTTTTTGACAAACTCCTGTCCCCTGGTTCTCAGCATCGCGCCGATGACTTTGTAAGTCGGATCGCTGACCGACACGCCCATGCGGCCTTTGAGCGCGGGATGCATCAGGCCCTCATAGTTTTTCGGCACCGCATTCTTGGGCAGAAGTTTGGTATTGTAAGCGAAGCCGATGTAGGACTCGCGCGCGATGCCCCAAAAATACAAACCTCGTTCGCCCTTTTCCTTGGCGTCCTCCGGATAGGAAGCAAAATGCGGCGAGTGGTAAGGCCGCAAGAGGAAAGCTTCGCGCATGAACATCAAGTTTCCTTCGGTGGTCTCCACCGTGTCGGCGATGTAGCGCTTGGCCCGGGCTTCCTCCATCATGCGCACCGTCATGTCCGAGCCCGACACACGATACGCTTCGACGCTGACGCCCGGGTACTTTGACTCAAAGGCCTTGGCCATCGCCTTGTAAGAAGCGCCCGCGAGCGAGGTATACCAGGTCACCTTGCCTTCGGTCTTGGCGCCGGCGTAAAGCACCTGCTCGCGATCCTTGCCGCTGTAAGTGACCAGCTCGGCAACCGTCATCGGCTTGCGCGCCTGGGCAAATGGATGTGCCGGCAACAAGAGAACTATAAGAATGATAAATCCGACAATTTTCATGGTTTCCTCACTTCGCAGGTTCGTTCGATTTGTTTCCAGAAAGCTGGTGCTTAAGAATTGTTGATTGGCCTAAATGTCCACTTCCGATACCACGCGATTCAAAGGGGTGTCAATGAAGGGACCCAGCAAGCTGAAGGAAAACGGGCAAGGAAACTGCTCGCAATAAAACTATTCGCTTGAGAGACTTTGGCGGCGGAAGAGCGGGCACGTAATCAGCGTGCCCGTTTTTTTTTGCGCGTGAGGAGAAGCTCTACTTGCTACCTGGCCTCTTCGATGTACTTGCGAAGAAAACTCACGACTTCGGGAGAAACCTGCGATGCTTGTTTGAACATCCGCTCGCCTGCTGGACCAACTTCAAAGCGCGGTTGAAAACGCATCGCGCTGACGGCATCGCCTAGAAAATCCTGATCCTTGGAAAGAGCATCGAACGCCTGCCTCAATGTCATGATGTGCTCTTGAGACGCCTTCGGCGGTAGCAAGAACATGCGCGTCATATTGGTGCTCGACATGTTGGCGGCCTTGAGCGCTTCGTATTTGATGCCGGACGGCAGTTTGCCGAACGCTTCTTTATAAAAATACGTGAACGGCAGCAGCTCGGGAACGTCCCGACTGACCAGAACCTCGCCGCTGGTCGTCACCAGGTCGGTGTAGTAAAGCGGGATCACCATGCCCGTTTTCACCATTTGCGGCTCGACCGCCGTGCGGTAGCCGGGCAAGGTTTCGTCGTGATACTGCGCTTCATTGCGCTGCACCGCGAGCCGGGCAGTGGAGCTGTTGTTATAACCGGTCACGTAGTCGTATTTCAGCCCGAGTAGATCGAACGACAGCCTGAAACGCACGTCTTTCGAGCTGCTCACGCCAAGCCCGGCGGCGCGGAACTTTTGCGCTTTCAAGAAGTCTGAGGGCTTCTTCATCCCCGGGGGGACGTCCGCGCGGATGTACGAAACCGTGACGCCGTGCACACCGGTGATAAAACCGAATTTGCCGAGATCGACGCGTAAGGCCGGATCTTTGATCTGCTGCTGAAACAGGCTGCCGGTAAAATATGCCGCCGTCAGCCCGTCGGGCTTGGCCACTTCGCCGATATAGTTCGCCGCGGTAAGACCGCCGCCGCCGCCCATGTTCTGCACGGTGACGGTCGGCCGGCCGGGAATGTGCTTGGGCAAATGCTTGGCGAAGATCCTGGCTTCGATGTCCGTCGGCCCGCCGGGGCCGAAGTTAATCACGACGTTGAGAGTCTTGCCTTGATAGAACGGAGCTTTTTCGGCCGCAAAACCATGCGCCCAAAGCGCGACGAGAAAAAATACACTGAGTGTCAGGAAGCAACGTCGCCCGATATTTCCGTTCATTACTTTCTCCTTTCGGGTTGACAAGCAACGGTTATAAACAACGAAACAGCTTACCTCGATGGGCGTGTGTGGATCTTGCCGCGTTCTCCTCTTGTGCGGCACCCTCGCCGATCTTCATACTCCAACTGCGCTCGTTTTGTCCACCTCCGGTCGTGGTTCTGACGCGGATTTTCCGAGCAAACGTGACGCATTACTACGCTTTTCCTGTTCGTTGCCCTCCTAATCACGAGCACGAAACACGAACACGCCTATCACGCCATTCCTCGGTTTATCGACGAGGATAGACAATTGAGGATGGAGCATGGCGATCCTCCATCCTCGATTCTCGATCGATCATGCGCGCGGGTAGAGCGCATCCATCATCAAACGCTTATGATGGCCCGGCGTGCCGAGATATTGATAGAGCGTGTGCGCGAGCACGCTATGCGCCATCATCGGATGACTGTAGTCCGTTCCCGGCCCGGCCCAAACCATGTGCGCATAATTGGTCCCGTGATAATAGCCGTCGCTGGCCGTTGCCTTGGCTTCGTGGACCGCCGCGCGCGCCGGCATGCCGCTATCGATGCGCCAGAGTGTTTCGTAGGTCGCCCAGCGCGCCTGATCGAGATGAATCGAAATATCGACGCAGTGGTCCTGCACGCGCTGGAAGCGGCCGATCGGCTGCCCGAAGACCACCCGCGTGCGGGTGTATTCGCAGGTGATGTCGAATACTTCTTGGGTAGCGCCGACTTGATAGGCGGAAAGGATCGGCAGCGCTTTGTCCAATGCCGCTTCGAGCGTCGCCCAGCTCGCGCCGCTCGATCCGAGAAGGTCGTTCGGTGACACGGCTACTCGATCGAAGCGCACTTGGGCCACAGAAACGAAAAATCCGACATGGGGCGTGACCGTGACGCCGGGACTCTTGCGATCCACGAGCACGAACACGATCTTGCCTTCTTCCGTGCGCGCCGCACAAAGAAAACTCGTTGCCGCTTCGGCATCGAAGACAAAGCGCTTGACGCCGTTCATCATGTAGCCGGCGGGAGTTTTTGCCAGTCGGGTCTCGACCGCTTCCGTGCCCCAATAGGCGGCCTTATCGGTGATCGCAGGAATCACGATCGATGAACCGTCGCAAATGGGAGGCAGCAGGGCTTTCCTTTGCTCGTCGGTGCACGCTTCGAAAATCATCTGCGCGCTGAGCACGCCCGAGGTGAACAGCGGCCCGGGCACCGGTCCGTGCCCGAGCGCTTCGAAGACCACGGCGCAGTCCATCGCCGAAACGGCCGCGCCGCCGTACTCTTCCGGCAACATCATGCCGAGCCAGCCGATTTCCGCGGCTTTCTTGACGAGCTGCGGCTGAAAAGTCTGCTTGTTCTTGTACCACTGGGTCATCTGGTGCGGCGGCACTTCCGCTTTGACGAAATCTTGCGCGACCTTTTTAAATTCTTCCTGGGTTTCGGTTAACGATAAGTCCATTTTCTTTCTCCTGCGGGTTACCGAAACAGGGCACGTTGATCTTTGTACAGAGAGTAGCCAGCTGTTCGTACGCACCCGGACGGAAGGTATCTGCACAGATTACCCCTACCTTCATTCCCTTTTTCTGGAAGTAGCGGGCGAGCTTTGCAGT
>Ga0209640_10001967_pt1 | contig 17792 bp, 14 predicted proteins | sample RifCSP10_1_FD_184018 | JGI IMG/M metagenome (GOLD analysis project Ga0209640, IMG submission 184018) | Soil microbial communities from Rifle, Colorado - Rifle CSP2_sed 10_1 (SPAdes) (version 2) | ecosystem: Environmental > Terrestrial > Deep subsurface > Rock core/Sediment | place: Rifle... | reverse complement strand
GGGAGGTGAGCCGGCCGGCGGTGGATATCCTCGCCGAGGTCCGCGATCTCGCCGGGCGCGGGGTGATGGAAGTCGTCCTTCTGGGGCAGAACGTCAACTCCTACGGGAAGAAGGAAGGGGAGATCCCGTTCCCGGAGCTGCTGCGGAGAATTTCCGCGATCGACCGGGTATCGCGGATCCGGTTCATCACCTCCCACCCGAGGGACCTGGATGAACGTACGATCCGGCTCTTCGAGGAGATCGAGGCCCTCTGTCCACACGTCCACCTTCCGCTGCAATCCGGCTCCGACCGCGTTCTCGCGGCCATGGGACGGGGATACACGCGCGCGGAGTACCTCGCGAAGATCGAAGCCCTGCGGCAGGTTCGCCCCGGCATGGCGTTCTCTTCCGACTTCATCGTCGGCTTCCCGGGAGAGACGGAGGCCGATTTCCGGGAGACCCTCGCCGTCATGGGGGAGATCCGGTTCGACTCCTCGTTCTCGTTCCGCTTCTCTTCCCGCCCCGGAACCCGGGCCGCGGAGATGAAGGAGAAGGTCGACCCGCGGGAGGCGGCAGCGCGGTTACGACGTCTCCAGGAGCTTCAGGCGGCGCATACCCGGGAACGCCTTTCGGCGCAGGTCGGTCGTGAAGTCACGGTTCTCGTCGAGGGAAAAAGCGCGAGGGACGCGGCGATGCGTTGCGGTCGAACCGCCTGCAACAAGACGGTGAACTTCACTCCGGTGAGCGCCGAAGGGCCGATCCGGTCCGTCCTCGTGACCGGCGCGGGGACGCATTCCCTCGTCGGGGAAGAGAGGCCATCCCATGCCTAAAGAGGTTGCGGTCGCGGGCGTCACGATCGACCCCGTGTCGAAATCCCCGGTCGTCGTCCTTCGGGAGCCGGAGTCCGGGAACGCCATCCCGATCTGGATCGGCCTGCTCGAGGCGAACGCGATCGCGCTGGCGCTCGAGGGGACGGAACTGCCGAGGCCGATGACGCATGACCTCATGAAGTCGATCCTCCAGGTCACCGGAGCACGGCTTCGAAGCGTGGAGATCGCGGACATCCGCGAAAACACCTACTTCGCCCTCCTTCACATCGAGAGGAACGGCGAGAGCGTGCTCGTGGACGCGCGTCCCAGCGACGCCATCGCACTGGCCCTGCGCTGCGACGCGCGGATCCTGGTGTCCGAAACGGTCTTCGCTCAATCCTCCATCCCGGCCACCGCGGCGCCCGAAGGGGGAGAGAAGGATAAATGGACCGAACTGCTCGAGAAGATGGACCCGGAGCAGTTCAGCAAGTACAAGATGTAGACTCCCCTGCGACGATGAAGACTTCCCGGATACTGATCTTCGAGGAACGGCCCTCCCCCGGCAGGGAGCTGCGGCTCAACCTCCTCGATCATGCCGTCGAGTTCGACTTCCGCGATCCCGCGAAGGAGAACCTGGAGACGCTCGACCTGTCCCGCTACGCCGCCATCGTCGCCCCGGCCGAACCCGCACAGGTCGGTTTGATCGGCATCCTGTCCGACGCGAAGCGGTACGCAGGCACCCTGTTCCTTTACCGCGACGAACCGCCGGTGCACGAAGTGGCGCGATGGGTCATCTGGGGATCCCCCTCCCACGGCGGGCCGGATGGCCCCGTCGCCGACCGCCTCCTCGCGGAAAGCCTCGAGTACTACTCGATGGCGTCCATGTACCAGCAGTGCCTCTCGATGATGTCCACGCAGGACGAGGAGGTGCTGCTGGCCCAGGTCGCGGAAACGTTCGCCAACGCCCTCGGGTCGGAGAGTTGCGTGATCTGGCTGGCTTCCCCGTCCGACCCGGACGAGATGCTGATCGCTTCCGTGCGCGGCGTGATCGGTATCGACCGGGAGGGGTCCCGCTTCTTCCTTTCACGCTCGGACACGGCGGAGGAGGTCTGGAAGGGAGCCCCGTTCGCCGTGGCGACGGGAGGAGCCGCGAGCGGGGAAAGGGGCGCCCGCAACGGGTCGAACATCTTCGTTCCGCTCCTTCACCAGGGAACCCCGATCGGCCTCGTGAAGCTTGGAGAGCGGAACGACAGGAAGCCGTTCGGTGCGCGGGAGCTCCACATGGCCCGGATCATCGCCGATTACGCCGCCGGCGCCCTCAACACGGTCAACCGCCTGGGGCGGATCGAGAAGGTTTCCATGCGCGACCCGGAAACCGGCGCCTACTCCGCCGCGTTTCTCGCCGACTATTTCGAGAAGGAACGGTACAAGGCGGGCCGTTTTCACCGCCCGCTCTCCGTCGTATTCCTCGTCGTCGAGAACTTTTCCTTCCTGATGGAGCAGACGCGGGAGAGCATCGTCGTTGGTGCGCTCACGTCGATGGTCGGCGCCGTCCGCCGGGCGGTGCGCAATTCGGATCTCGTCGCGCGGGACGAGGCGAACCGGTTCTCCGTCGTCCTTCCCGAGACCGACGCCTTCGGGGCGTTGCTCGCCGTCCGAAGGCTCCGGAAGGCGGTGAAGGATACGTGCCGGATCCCGTTCCTTGGGACGGATTTTTTCCTTCAGCCCTTCTTCATGTCCGCCACCTCCCCGAGGGACGGCCGGGACTTCCCGGAACTGCTTCGCGTCGCCGAGGAGAAATACGCGCGTCAGCAGAAGAGCCCTCTGCATCGCATGCGGCTTGCCGATCGGCCCTTCTGGGACGCGTTCGAGATCCTTGTCGGGAAGCGGGAGCACTACGACCTCCTGCGAAGAGGGGAGGATGTCCCCTACTTCATGCGCTTCCGGAAGGACCTCGGACGAAACGCCCACTTTTCCGTCCCACGAGAAACCTGGCTGCGGATCCTCGAGTCGGTGGCGCAAGACGTCGCCGTGAACCCCGAGGATCGTGGCCTCGTCATCGCCGCGGGACCGACCCCGGAGATCTACAAGCAGATCTTCCTCTGTTTCCAGCCTTCCGTCCCTCCGCACGGGAACGTCTATATCGTCGGCCAGTCGGGCAGCACCCGCTTCGACTCGAAAAACCTGATGTATGTCGCGACGGAGGACGAACAGCTGAAGGACCGGGAGTTCGTCCTGTATCTGAAGGAGGGGGGCGCATACGGGTTTTTCTGCGCCGCCCGGGGGAGCGAGGTCGAAGGGTTCAACACGGCCGACGAGTCGCTGGTGGAGGCGATGCTGGAGAAGGCCCAGGAAATGTACCAGTTGCAGGGAAATTTCTGATTGGTTACGACCCCGGGGACAAAGCGCGTCCTGATCGCCGACCCGTCCGACAAATCCCGGCAGGCTCTGTCGATCTACCTTCGGGAAAAGGGGCTGGAGATCATCGAGGCGGCGGACGGGAGCAAGGCGCTCGCGGAGACCCTGCTGCGAAAGCCGGATATCCTCCTGCTGGACCTTTCCGTCCCGATCCTCCCGCCCGATCGGCTGGTCCAGATCCTTCGGAACAACCCGAACACCCGGTCGATGCCGGTCTTTTTCCTCAGTGACCGGGAGCAGTCCGTGTCCGGGTTTCGCCAGGGTGTGGACGAGTTCATCCGCAAGCCGTTCCAGGAAGAGGAGATCCTCCTGCGGATCCAGCGGGCGCTCTTCCAGGACCCGCTCTCCGAGGCCCTGACCGGGGATTCGGAGATCAGCGGTAACCTGAGCCAGATCTTCCTGCCCGATCTATGGCAGATGCTCGCGATGAACCGGAAAAACGGGATCCTGCAGGTCGAGGCGGAGCGGATCTCCGGGTCGGTGTACATCGAGCGGGGCGAGATCATCTCCGCCGTTACGCGAAACATCGCCGGGGAAAAGGCACTGTTCCGCCTCCTCCCCCTCAAGGAGGGAAAGTTCCGCTTTCTCCCGGGGAAGGTCGGCGTCCGACGGACCATCTTCACGCCGAGCCAGCAGGCGATCCTCGAGGGGATGCGACACGACGATGAACTTCGCCGTCTCGGAGACACCCTCCCGCACCCGACCGACGTCGTCGCCGTCGTCCCGGAGTCCCGCGAGATCGCCGCCGCCGGTGGGGTGATCCGCGAGATCCTTCTGCTGTCGGAGTTCTGCGCCACCGTCGAGGAGATCGTCGACAACTGCGGATTCCCCGATCTCGTGGTCTACGAAGCCCTGATAGCCCTCCAGGCACGGGGAGTCCTGCGATTCGGGGATTTCGAGGCGCGTCCCCGCAAGAGCGAATTTCTCCCGCCAGAGGACCTGGCCCGTCTTCGGGCGCGGCTCGAGGACCTCGGGTCGGGAGCGGGGGAGGCGTCCGGGCAGATCGTCTTTTTCCTTCCCGATCCTTCCCTGCTCGAGGGATTGCTGATGGCCCTCGGGAAATTCCGGGATTTCGAGATCGACAACGTTTTCTTCTCCCTCCGCCGGAAAGAGGGCATCCCGGCCGGGATGTTCGGGCGTCTCCGCGTCGGGGAGAAAGGCACGATCCGCCTCTACGCCTTTCCGTATCTTCGCGTTCTCTCGCCGCTCTGGTACTCTCTCGCGCCATCCCCGTTGGGGATCGTCGTCTTCCTGAAGGAGGATATGTCGGGGGCGCTCGAGAGCCTGATGGCGGTATCGGATTACACCCGCGGCGTCTCCGCCCGGGTCGTGCTCGCCGTCATGGGGAATTCCTTCGCGGATTTCGGAATCGGGGAGAACACCCTTCGTCTCTTCCGGAACCGTGTCGAGCGGCTCGGCTGCGCGCTGAAAGTCCGGGCCATGGAGCAGGTCACCGCGGAGGAGATTCGCGATTCCCTCGCCGCGGTCATCCGGCAGTTCCTGGAGGGGGAGAGCCCCTGAACGTGAGACCCATCGCCTGACCCATCTGGTATACAATGCGAAATCATCGAACAACCGAGGAGAAACCGCGGAGATGGCAGAGAAGACCGGTTTCAGCCGTCGGGACCTGAAAGGGCCCGACGAATTCTTTTCCACGTTCGGACGAACCGTCGCCTGGTTCCGGGAAAACCGCACGAAAGCCGCCGCCGGGGTGATCGCCGTCGTCGCCGTCGTCGCGCTCACGCTCGGGACCCGGACGTACCTTCAGTGGGAGGAGAACAAGTCCGCCCGTGACCTGTGGCCGACCCTGGACCGGGCGCAGCAACTATTGCATGCTCCGAACGCGGCGGACCCTTCGCAACTGGCGAGCGTCGAGCAGTTCCTCCAGAGGCACGTCAGCGAGCATCCGAAGACGCGTGCGACCGTGTACTCCCTGTACTACCTCGGGAGCATCGCTTTCCATCGAGGGGAGTACGATCTCGCGATCACGCAGATCCGGACCGCGATCGCCACCGGGAAAGAGGCCGGGATCATGAGGTATCTCCTTCGGGAAGGGATCGCAAGCTCCCTCGAGGCGAAGGGGGACTTCGCCGCCGCCGCCGCCGCGTACCGCGACGCCGGGGCGGTCGCCGGGCCGGAAATGAAGACCCAATCAAGGATGGGCGAGGCGCGCGTCCTTGGACTTGCCGGAAAAAAGGCCGAGGCGGCGGCGCTGTATCGCCTGATCCTCAAGGAGACCCCGGACACCCCCCTTCGGGACCTGGTGGAAATCCAGCTGGCGCAGACGGAGTAACCTCCCCCCGGGGGCATCGCGCGGATGAAGCTTCGGGTCTGTTTCCTCTGGCACATGCATCAGCCGTATTACAAGGACCCGGAAACGGGATCCTACATCCTCCCGTGGGTCCGGCTTCACGCGATCAAGGATTACGCGTCGCTTCCGATGATTTTCCGCGGACACCCGGGCGTACGGCACACGGTCAACCTCGTTCCGTCGCTGCTGGTCCAGGTACGGGATTACGTCGAAAACGGCGCCGACGACGTGTTCCTCTCGGTATCCCGCAAGAACTCCCTCGATCTTTCGAAGGAGGAGAACGAGTTCCTGCTCCGGAACTTCTTCTCCGCCTACGCCCCGACGATGATTCTCCCGCAACCGCGGTTCGCCGAGCTCCTTCGCGGGCACGAAGCGGCGCTTCGCTCCCTTGACCGGAAAAACGGCGGACCCGGCGGATACGGAGCCTCGGAGTACACCGATCTCGCCACCCTGTTCAACCTGACCTGGTTTCATCCGCTCTTCCGGAACGGGGATCCGGAACTCTCCCGCCTTTGGCGCAAGGGAAGCGGGTTCACGGAGCGGGAGAAGAATTACGTGCTCGATCAGCAGATCACCGTGATGGGGCGGGTCATCGACGAGTACCGGAGACTCTCCCGGGAAGACGGGGGGGAGCTTTCCTCCTCCCCCATGTACCATCCGATCCTGCCGCTCCTCATCGACAACCGGTCCGCCCTCGATGCCCTCCCGGGGGCCGCGCTTCCAGGTCTTCCATTTTCCTGGCCCTCGGACGCGCGAATCCAGCTCGAACGGGGGAGAGGGGTGTTTCATGACCTCTTCGGGGCGGATCCCGCCGGATTGTGGCCCTCGGAAGGTTCGATCAGCCCCGCGACCCTCGAAATGGCCACCGCGGCCGGTTTCCGTTGGGCGGCGACGGATGAGATTCTTCTCGGGCGGGCCTTCGGAAAGCCGGTGAGGAGGGATCCGGAAGGGATACCCACCGAGCCGGACTGGTTTTATCGCCCCTACGCTGCCGTGACCAGGAGCGGATCGATCCCCGTTTTCTTCCGCGACCACCACCTGTCCGACCTGATCGGCTTCGAATATTCCCGTTGGGACGCGCATGATGCGGCCAATAATTTCATCCATAACATCAAACGGATATACGAGCGACTCTCCTCCGGGAAATCAGGCGGTTCCGAAAACGAGTACGTGATCCCGGTCATCCTGGACGGGGAGAACGCCTGGGAATATTTCCACGATTCAGGGATGGAATTTCTAAACGTATTATTGTATAAACTTGAACGGTTAAAGCCAAATATAGAATTCGTTACATTATCTGATTCGATCGATCGGGTCAACGAGATCCGGGAACTTCCCTCCATTCCCACGGGATCGTGGATCGACGGGACTTTCCAGATCTGGATCGGTCACCCGGAAGACCACGCCGCATGGGATATGCTCTCCAGGGCGCGCACCCTTGTCGATTCGAAATCGAAGGCCCGCTTGAAGGAGGGGAAGGAGGAATCAGCCGATCTGCGCAAGGCGCTGGACTTTCTCCTGGTCGCCGAAGGATCCGACTGGTGCTGGTGGTACGGTGACGATCATTTCACGCCTCACGCTCCCGAATTCGACCGCCTTTTTCGGAATAACATAAAAGCCGCGTATAAGGCAATGGGAGTTATCCAGCCGGATTCATTAGATATTCCAATCATTAAATCCGACAAGATTGTCCAGGAAAAGAATGTGATTCCAGCCCCCAGGTCCTACATCCAGCCTCGGATCGACGGGATTGTTTCGTCCTATTTCGAATGGAATTCAGCAAGGAAGGTCGTTCCCGCCCCGGCCTTCGGCACGATGCATCGCGCCGGCCATGTCATCCTTTCCTGTTTCTATTACGGGTTCAGCGTCGATGAACTCTTTTTCCGGTTCGACCTCGACAAGGTGGCCGTGGAAAATGTCCATGAGGTGGAGCTCGAAGTCTTGTTTCAGGGCAAATCCGTAAAATTCCATTCCGTCTTTGATCCGGCAGGAGGCGGGTTCACCTGGTCCTTCGGGAAGATCGAGGAATCCGCGGGGGATACGGCGTCCTCCAAAGGGACTACGAATGCGCCGAACGGGAACGGGAACATACGCGCCGCCTTCGACAAGGTCCTGGAGTTGGCGATTCCTTTCGAAATTCTCGATTGCGGGCAAGACGAGCGACTCGAGTTCTTCGTCACGATCCAGATATCCGGGTCGTTCGGGGAGCGGTGGCCGATCTACGGGACGTTTTCCGCCGAGCTTCCCGGGACCGATTTCGCGGAGAGGATGTGGCATGCCTGAGCGGCGCCCTTGCCGGAGATATTGCGTCCGGAACGCATATTCCCCCGGGCATTCGCATGCGCGAGATGGAATGCAAGGCGGTATATTTATTGTTTCAACCGTTCCTTGAGGCGTTTCAAAAGGCTCTTTGGCGGATGAAAATCCGGAATCGTAGGTGTTCCAGTCTTCAGGTGGGATGGTTTTTCAATTGGTCGCTTCTCAATCACAAGAACGCTATCGTAATAATGCAATGAGTGAACTGATTTGGTAAAATCCGTGACGCTCAATTTGCTTGTTTGGACGGAATGCCAAGCATTTATGTAGTCGATAAAGTTCTTGCTGTATTCTATAAACGTGCCGCGCCTCTTATATCCTCCGCCCGAGCCTCGCCAATAAGATGTATGCAAGTCTTCGCACAAGTACACGCCATTTTTGTCAATGTAAGGGAATAGTTCCTCATAGGTGTTTATTTGCTGCCTCATTGTATGGCCACCATCGTCAATCAAAATATCTATTTTTGGAATCTTTTCTGTTAACGATTTCAGGAATATTCTATTCTCTTGATCACCTATAAATATTTCAATCTGTTCTTCTTCCAGCTTCTTGCAATTCGGATTTATGTCTATCCCATATATTTTCGCATTAGGACCAAAATATTGTTTCCACATTTGCAAAGAACCACCTTGGAATACGCCAAATTCAACAATGCTAACATCATTGCCTCTAAAGCGTGAAAAGTGTCGATCATAAATTTCAAAATAGTGTTTCCACTTGTGGATAAGCCTTCCTTTGTTTTCCGTGAAGTGTTTTTCCAGATCATTCATAATAATATTCCTTGTTTACGCCCGGTAATATATATTTTCCGGTCATCGGCGCGATAATGAGTGTTCTCCTCATCCGTGTTAAGCCCCAATCGGATTAGGCTGAATTAATTTTCTTCTCCGGTTTGCCGATATTAAATCCATGAAAAATGTAAATCCGTCGGGAATTCGCATGGACACGATCATGGGGTAAGGCATACAATCTGTCAAGTTTCAGCTTCCAAGGCGGAATATACCCAATACCCCGGGGGGGACGCATGACTGAAATCGGGAAGGGCGGTTTGCTGATTGAAGGAGCTTATTGCAACGAGGAGGAGGTGTTTCAAGCAACAAAGGGAGAAAAGGTAGACCTGGGACCAAAAAAAACCGTAATGGTCTACTTGATGGATGAAAAAACCATCCAGAAAGAACCAATCGGGATAATGACCGAGCGACGAATATCAGATCGAGACAATAACAACGCTATCGGTATGTTGCGCTTGGCTCGGAAAGAATTTGCCAAAACGGAGGAAGAGGCTAAACGGATTGTCATCGGCCCTTACGTTTGATGTCCATCGATACGTCCGGTAATGTATATCCCTGGCCATTCGCATGGGCGCAATCTTAGGGCGTGTATCCGGATCTGTCAAGTTACCTGTTCCGAGTGTGGATGCCTGGGGATCGAAAGCAGGCCACCTGTCGCAAAGTAACCATTCGTATAGTTGAAAATTAAAGTTTTTCGATTTGTTTTCCGAAAAAAGAGGTATGGAATATTGGGTGATGTGTCCAAGGTGTATGGAAGAGAATATATTGGGGACCGGAAATTTTCAGGTGATTTATCGTGTAGGTTATGAGCATTGTATTAAGATATTTATACCGACAGTTTGTAGGAGTTGCAAAAAACCTATAAATGTCGAAACTTTGGAAGTGCGTTCAAGAAATCCGCGAAATGTGTTTAATAAAGTTTGACATGAATTTTGAATTTCTGTGGTTTGTTATTTAGGTGCCAAAAGTCCGATAATGTATATTCTCCGGGCATTCGCATGGGCGCGATCATAGGGCAGGAGATTCGGTCTGTCAAGTTACCCGTTCCGAATGTGCTTATTTGCACCGAAAACGTAACGACACGCTACCTGGTCGAGCAAAACCGGAATCTGTCATATCTAAGTTAATTGTTTCGACCTCTTTCTTCTCTTTAGCACAAAAATCATAAGCCTCATTGTATACATCTGCCCTCGCTCCAACAGGAGGACCAAACCCAAATTGCGCACTTCTTTTTGAAATCAAATATGTTCCGCTGTCCATGCGGATTATGCCTGTGCTACTGCATGCAGCAAACATGAGTGCTATTAAAATAGAAATATATCTCATATTAACTCCTTATGTGTTACGACCGGTAATGTATATTCTTCGGGCATTCGCATCTCCGAAGATGATAGGTGGAGTAATCCGGTCTGTCAAGTGTGGCGCTAAACAAGAGGAAGATTGGCACTACTGGAAAGCAAAATCCTATTTATAAATTAACAATCTTTTTCCGGGATATTCCAAAGGTTCGCAAGGGAGGAATTTCGAATTTACTCTGGGTAATAGGTTCTATATCCAGGTATATCCTCCCACCGTTTGCCAGTTATCTTCTCCCATTCACTTATTAGACCATTACGTTTTTGCATCGATTCATTGTTCTTTGACATTTCACTAAACCTTCTTTGAGATCTCAATGGTAATTCATCGATAATCATCCTTTTCCTTTCCCAAATAACTATGCCTAATGCTTTAATTTGTTCTTCTAATGCAATTATATATTTTTCTTTCCTCTCTTTATTATGCATATCTTTACGCCATTTATTTAGCGGATCGCCTTCGGAATTTGCAGATCCACCTACTTGTGGTACTGATTAGTGTCTCTTTTTTTCAATTTTTAAATCTTTTGGTGCATTTTGTGGAATACTATCACCAAAGTATTTCACCCCTGTTTTTGGGTCTGTATATGTAATATAATCTTCTCCGGCAAAAACTTGATATGAAGATAAAAATAGAATAATTACTATCCATTGCCACATATTAATTCCCCTATTCCAATGATAACGAGTTAAGGTCCGGTAATGTATATTCTCCGGTGATTCGCATGGGGCGAGAGGATAGGGCAGAGTATCCGATCTGTCAAGTTACCCACTTAGGGGTGTAAATGGCGCGCCAAGCAAGACGAATCTGGGCACTGGTTAGAGGTTCTGCAGCTCACCTAACATGAGATAGACTCCGACTACTCTGGGCTCCCTAGGCAAAAAGAAAACGGCTTCCGCCAAGATTAACGCTGAAAGGGCACTTACTCGAATTCGTATAGCTCCATGACGTAACCCTTGCGAAGCCAATAGGGAACCCGGCTCTTAAGTTTTAGCCCTCCCACATCGGCCGCTAGCTCCGGAACACTTAGGGTTTTGCCCACGCTGTATGATGGCTTGCTCTCATGATTGATGCTAAGGAATTTGGAAGCACTCCGCTTTATCCACTCCAAGTAATTTACAACAGCACCACGTTCGATCTCGGGGAATGAATCTTGGTTGAGCACAATGTCAATCTTTCCTACAGCCTCAAGTGCTTGGCAAGGAAGGATGGCTATTCCGTCGTTTATCGGTTCACCGTGCAAACGAATTGCCGCATCCGGCAGCGCTTTTAGCAAATAAAAGCCTTGGACAACATTAATGTGTGGAAGGTCCAGTAGAATAGAGCATCGGATGCCTAGACGATGGCTCCAATAGGCAACTCGACCGGAACCCGCTCCTATCTCACACACGCTACGAGGGCAATACAGCGACAAGGTGTAAGCGGTAAAAATCGCACTTAGGTCGCGTTCGTTGTATAGTGCAGGACCTGCTTCGATCTTGAGCAGGCCGCCATCAATTGGTGGAGGTATCACGGGTATCCCCAACTTTCGAGAGATGCCCTCGACCAACTCTGCGGCATCGATACGCAGACTTTCACCGTATACTCCCTGTTCGGGGTTTTCACACGGGATAACACCGAGGGCTTCCGCGAGAGAGACCAATTTGTCCTTTGTCATCAGTGCAATAAAGCGCCTATAAGCGCGATCTCGTGTTATTCGCCGATACTCTCCTTCCCCCTGAACCGTTCCTATGGTTGCATCCTGGCGATTCATGTTGCACATGTACGCTGCCAACTCGGCAGGATCGCCTCGATCAAGCAAGTCAAGGAAATTGCCTTGGGATTTCCTGATCTCAGACCATACGTCGCACGTAGGAAGTGGGCAAGATTTGGAGAGACGATAAGCTGCCAGCAACCGTGAGCAGATAACAACTTCCTGCTCGCCCGGCTTAAAGTCGGGGACGATTACACTAGCGATGGAAGGTGCGCGCCCTCGGTAATCGTGAGCCACTACGCGGTCGCGCCGCCAAAGCCCTTCGCGATTGGCAAGTTTATTTACAAGAGGAAGATTGAGTAATCGCCGCATCGTAAATCAGTAAATACCACAAGACAGCTGCAACCTATAAATTTGCCGCTCGGAAAATTTGACGGCGCGATAAAACATCACGTGTAATCTCCACTCATAAATGAAAATCCCCCCGTTTCAGTAAAACGGGGGGCTGAAAATACGTCTGGGAATGTATATTCTTCAGGCATTCGCATGGGCGCGATCATAGGGCAGGGTATCCGAGCTGTCAAGTGACATCAAGCTGCGGATCATCGTCGTGCCTCATGGATGAACAAGTGAATGTGTCAGATTCAGCGTGTAGCTAGGCATCTATTACACTACTTATTTGGTGTTTTTCGAAGAACCATCGTTCCAACTAGAGATTCCGCATTACGTGAAGGAATCCCAACTTGATCTACAATATAATCACGAACTATTATGTCTAGGCCAGAATTTATTTTACATACTTTCTTTAGTTCGTCATAGTCAGTTCCACCGAGTAAATATTTATGAATCGCGGAAATACGTTTTTCATTGAAGTCACGAAGGCGAGATATTAAATCAGTCCTAAAACCCAACTTGCTGCAATCATCGATGATCATCCCAAAAGTTCGACGGTCATTTGTTTCAAATATTTTCTCTTTTTCATTTTTTACCACCCAGTACATCCTTAACCAAAATTCTATGTGCTGAACGCCCAAGGAGATCACTTCTAAGTAACAACCATGTTCAAATGCATGACGACTTCGCTGCGACCCTTCTTGAAAATGTCGGAGTGACCTTTCGATGTCTAGTACACCCATCTTTTTAAGATGCGGAACGACTAGAAAAGTATCATCAGGACATAAGTGTAAGAACTCGTTAGATTCTGCTGTTGTAAGTCTCCCTAAATTTCCTTTATTTTTAAGTTCCTCAATCCGATCTTTGTTATCACTCATATTAATCCGAATACGGTTTATCACAATGAGGGCACGTTAGACCAACGGTGATCAGCCTCTCTGCTATGGCGGAAATGGAGCATTTCTCTTTTGTTGCCATTTCGCGGATCGCTTGCATGATCTCCGGGGAGAAGGTGAGGGCGATTCTTTCCTTGCGAGGCTGTCCAGAAGGTGGTCTTGCCATGCGGGGATCGTACAATGCGAATCATTAAAATGTCCATAAAATATTTCCTGTCGATATCATTCAGGAAAAATGATTCAAGGCGATGGAGAGTTCGTCGCTCAGCCCGGAGGGTTGAGCGACGCTCGCCATCCTATCTTCTTTTTCATAACGTATGGCACGACGTATTTCCGCTTCAATCCGATCCAATGGTACCTGTTCACCGTTGGAAACCCTGATTTCCTTCAAAATGCGCATTCGTTCAATGCGGGTGCCCGGCATGCTCCGGAATCTTTCCAGTTGCTCGGCAAATTCCTTTTTCAGGAGTGCCAATTTGTGGGGAGCTGTTTTTTGGTACAGGTCGAAACTTTTGGCGCTTCGCACCCGATAGTTGAATAAATCCACTAACTTGTTGATTGTGCCGAAAAACCGGCAAAAGTCGGCTGCCATCTGGTCATCGGTTTCAATTGTCATGAGGATCTTGCCGGAATGATTACGATATTTGATTATCTTGAACATTATGCGCACCCCATGAGAGTAAGGGGATGCGCAATAATTAACCGGCTCTCGCGTGGTGCACCGGACTGGGGGAACGGCTGCGCACCGTTCCTTGGAATAGCCCCTTAGCGAATATCGTAGCAAAAACGTGGGGAATGTAAAGGGGAGCGATTCGGTGAAATCAGAGATGGACTATTCCTGAACTCCTGCCCCGGTGAGATCCAGTTAACGTCCGGTAATGTATATTATGTCAAATCAAGGCGGACACCGAGGAATCATCGCTTCCGCCCGATCAGGAACTCCCACCCCATGAACACCGGGCCCACCCTCTTCGCGAGGAGTTCGCAGAATTCGCGGACTTTCGGAATCCGCTCGAGATACGGAATCTTCGGAAACAGGCCGGCGGATTGCGCCGGGATCGACAGGAAGTCGAACAGAAATTCCGGGCTGACCTCGAAGCGGAAATCGACGCGTGTGGTCCGCGTCTCCGGCAGCGAATCCATGCACGAAACGAGTTCTCCGATCGGGACCGCGCCGTACTGGTATTGGTATTTCTGGTCGGGGAACGCCTTCCGGATCGCGTCGTCCCTCTTTTCGTCAAAGAGGCCCGCGTAATAGCTGATCGACAACACTCCCCCGGGAAGAAGGAGACTGCTCGCCTGGCGCAGCGATTCGGCGAACCCGGGCAGGAGAAAGATCGATGCCGTGTAGAAGATCGCATCGAACGATTCGTTGAAATACGCCGTAAGGGTTTCCGCGTCCCCCCGAACGAAATAGATCCCGGGCAGGGACTTGCATCGTTCCCTCGCGCGAAGAAGCATCCGCTCGCTGATGTCGATCGCGTAGATGTTCGGAGACCTCCCTGCCATTGCCTGGTAGAGGGCCAATGTGGAGATCCCCGTCCCGCACCCGACATCCAGGATTCTCTCCGGGACCGACGGTTCGATCAGCTCGAGCTGCCGCCTCGTCAGCGTCTCGAACAGGTGGTGCCGATCCTCGAAACGGTCGTACACGTCGGCGCTCTGGTCGAAGTTTTTCTCGACCGCCGCCTTGAACCGGTGATCGAATTTCTTCCCGACGCGCATCAGCCCATCGCCTTCACGACGACACGATTCTTTCCCGACTTCTTGGCGACATAACAAGCCCCGTCGGCCAGAGACACGATCTGATCCTCTGATGCCTCTCCATTATCGGAGCTGTAAATACCAATGCTTACGCTAAGATGTGCTCTTTCGCTCGAGTCATGGTTGAAGTTGTGCCCGGCTACTTCCGACTTGATCCTCTCGGCGACCATCAAGGCGCCCCCGGGGGTCGATTCCGGAAGAATGACCGCGAACTCCTCTCCCCCATACCGCGCGACGACATCCGTGATCCTGGCGCACTTCCGAAGGAGTTCCGCGATCTTGCGGAGGGCAACGTCTCCTGCCGGGTGGCCGTACTGGTCGTTGAACTGCTTGAAATCGTCCACGTCGACCATCAGGAGCGACACAGAGTGCCGGTACCTGCGGGCGCGCTCAAGCTCCCTCCGCAACGACTGGTAGAATTCTCTATGGTTAAGAAGACCTGTCAATCCATCAGTTACGGCCATTTTCTTCATGTTGTCGTAGAGGGATACCACTTCGAGTGCCAGCCCGGCTTCCGACGCGAGGATGGAAATGGGGAGGGTGTTTTCCCGTGTCACAACCTTCCCGTTCACGTTGCTACGGACGATCAGCAGGGCGGAGGACGGGAATATTTCGCATCGGAAACAAGGGGTGAGCGCTTCGCGGAACGTCTCCGGGTCCCCTCCCCCGGTGAAGGACTCCGGCGGAACGTGCCTCATCCAGCACTTGAGGTTCCCGGAAAAGTAGTTCGGACATGTCCGGTCCGCGCAACTTCTCGCCTCCGCGCAATTGACCTTCATGTTTCTCATCACCGGCAGACAGAAGACGGGGGAGGAACCGAGGATCGACTCCTCCTCCGGAAGATGAGGCAGGGCCAGAGGGGTTGCGTTGAGCAGGCTCCCGGACCAGAACGTCCGCGCCAGCAGGGATCCGGGGTGCCACAGCGGGATCCGGAGCGGAGTTCCCGAGGCGGGATCGGATTCCTCCTGGAACACGAGATATCCGTCGCCGGAGACGTTCCCGATCAACGCCCCCGGGAAACCGTATCCTTCCGCGACTCCGTTCAGAAGGATCTCGAAAACCTCATCGGCCTGCCGCGCCTGGAGCATCTTCTTGGTGAGCCGGTGGTGCGAGACCAGGGTCTTCCGGGATTCGGTGATCTCCCGGACGCGTCGCTCGGCACTCTCCAGGATCGACCGCTTCTCCTCTTCCGCCTCGAGGCGGCCACGGGAGAGAAGGCTGTTGACGGCTCCGGCGATATCGGCGGGAGCGGGCCGGGACGGAAGGATCTCTCCTTGCGCCGCGATGGTCTCCGAGACCTCCGTCAACGCCGACTCCGAGGGCAGGAGGAAACGCTGTCGAAGGAAGGCGAGAACGGCCAGGTTCAGCAGGAGGAACGCGGCGAGGATCGCCTGCGGCAGGAACGGCAGGCGGGAACTTGCATTGGGGATGTATGTCTGCAGGGACCATTCCCCGGAGAGCGCCCCGCCCATCACCGGGGTCTCTCCCTCGAACCGGGATCCGGAGCCGCGGGGAACCGGGAACTCCCCGGCCCCTCCCAACAGGGTGTTTCCTTCGGGATCGACGATGCGGCAATGGATCCCTTTCCGTCGGAGGTCCCCGAGGTATCCGTCGACGTCCGCGAGGGACATCGACCCGAGAACGAAGTGTCGGCCCCGCCTGGAAACGCCGTCGACGAGGAACCCGAGGGGCAGAACGCGTCCACGGTTCGGACGATCCCGAGGCGTTCCCATGAAGACGGGAAGCCACTCACCCGTCCCGGACCGGAGGCGCAGGAAATTCCATCCGGCGGGCAGATCGGCAACGACGGTCAACGCGTCGCCGTCCCATTTCTCCGGCGATTTCTCCCCCACCCTCCTCCCCTGCTCCACCGCGGAGGTGAACCGGAGGATCTTCCCCCACAGGTAGGAGCTGATCTTCGAGGAGGCGAGCGTGCTTTCCGCCGCGACCAGGTCCTTCGAAAGGTCCGCCCGCAAGGCGCCGATGAGTCCGACTCCGCACGCGAGGTTCGCGAGGAGGATGCCGAGCAGGAATAAATCGCCCGGGCGTATGCGCTTCCCTTCCGTACTCGACATGACGGACAGTTTACAGGAAACGGTACGAAAGAAGGTAGCGAACGCGCGCCGGCAGGCCGAGAGCCGCCTCCATCCCTCCGCCAAGCCAGTCCCGGTAAAACCCGGACAAGCCGGAAAATCCCCCCTGGGTCCCCGGCGCCGCCAGGATCGGCGTCCACAGCATCAGCAGGAGAAGAACGATGGCCAGGGAGAAGATCCTGCCGCTGCGCCGCACGTCGGGCTGACGGTCGATGAACCCCTCCGCGGAAAAGCAGAGGTGCATCGCGAACAGGAACGCCGCCGCGCCCAGGTAGGTCATCCTCGCGGAGGGGATTCCCCCCGCGACCAGCGTCACCGGAAGGAGCGCGACGACGTTATAGAGCGGCACCGCGTACGGGGCGAGGTCGATCGCCACGTTCGTCCGGTCGATCACGACCTTTCCCCCGGAGCGCGAGGTGATGTGGAACCCGTGGACGTGCCGAAGGAAGAGTTTCGCCACCAGGAGGTGCGTGAACTCGTGACCCCAGAGATACATCCGCTCGGGTTTCCGAAGAAGAAAATGGAGGCAGAGGTAGGCGAGCCCCCCGAATAGAAGGATCAGCCCCTGGGTCGCCGTGAGGCGGCTCGCCATCCGCGCCGGAAGCCCCCAGAGAAGAACGGCGTCTGCGATCAGCAGAGGGATACCGATGGCGGAATAAAGGAAGATTCTCATGCCGAATTCACCGTTGATGATGTAACCATATGAAATAAAATGATTATCCGTGTTTTTCCCGGACAAAATTATCTATTTACATGAATATAACGTTATGTTATTTTCAGAAAAATTGTGGTTCTGCCACCAGGAGGAGGACCCCATGAACGTCGAGGGCAAGCAGAGTATCCTCAAGACGCGCGACTTGGCGATCCTCCTTGATCTCAGCCCTGATGTCGTGAACGACATGGCGCGTCGCGGGCACCTGAAAGGGTTCAAGAGCGGAAACCAGTGGCGATTCCGGCTGCGGGACGTCGAACG
>Ga0209640_10001966_pt1 | contig 17794 bp, 13 predicted proteins | sample RifCSP10_1_FD_184018 | JGI IMG/M metagenome (GOLD analysis project Ga0209640, IMG submission 184018) | Soil microbial communities from Rifle, Colorado - Rifle CSP2_sed 10_1 (SPAdes) (version 2) | ecosystem: Environmental > Terrestrial > Deep subsurface > Rock core/Sediment | place: Rifle... | reverse complement strand
CGGAGACCACGAACCCGCCCGCCGCGCCGCGGCCCGGTCCTCCGTCCGGCAGCTCGTCGAAGGTCAAGGCCTCGAGCCGGAAGGCGGTGATCCCGGCCAGCTCGGTCTTGAAGCGCACGGTGTAGACGTCCCCCTCCGGCTTCGGCCCCGAGGCAGTGGTGGCGATGATGGAGAAGTCGTTGCCCTGGATCAGCACGCGGGTCCCGTTGGCCGAGGACGCCTCGACCGGCTCCAGGGTCGTGAAGCCGTAGGCGCGCTTGCCGGCGAGGGTGGCCTCCCAGGCCTTCTGGCGCGCCTCCCTCTCGGGCGAGCTCGTTTCCAGGTCCTTCAGGATGCCGTCGATCCTGGCCTGGGCCGCGTCGAGCCGCGCCTGCTGCGCGTCGTCGGCCAGGTAGTCCGGCTCGCGCCGTCCCACCGGCTTCTCCTTCACGTCCGCGAAGAACGCGCCGAATCCGTAGAAGTCCCGGGCGAGATAGGGATCGAACTTGTGGTCGTGGCATTGCGCGCAGCCCACGGTGGCGCCCAGCCACACGGTCGTGGCGTTCCGCACCCGGTCGGCGAGGTAGATGGCCCGGTACTCCTTGGGCTGGGCCCCGCCTTCCTCGGTGGTCTGGAGCAGGCGGTTGTATCCCGACGCGATCTTCTGCTCCAGGGTCGGGTTCGGGAGGAGGTCTCCCGCCAGTTGCTCCGCGGTGAACCGGTCGAAAGAGAGGTTGCGATTGAAAGCGCCGACCACGTAGTCGCGGTACCGCCACACGGTGCGCGAGTTGTCGCTGTGGTAGCCGACGCTGTCGGCGTACCGCACGAGGTCGAGCCAGCTCATCGCCATCTTCTCCCCGAAACGGGGGGAGGCGAGCAGGCGGTCGACCTGGCGCTCGTAGGCGTTCGGCTCCCTGTCGGCGAGGAAGGCTCGAAGCTCTTCCGGCGTGGGCGGCAGGCCGGCGAGGTCGAAGCTCAACCGGCGCAGCAGCTCGCGGGGCTCGGCCGCGGGAGACGGCTGCGCGGCCTGGCTCTCGATGCCGGCGAGGATGAAGGCGTCGACGGGGTTCTTGCCCCAATCGCGCCGCTTCACCGGGGGCAGGGGCGAGCGTGTGGGCGGGATATACGACCAGTGGGGCTGCCACGGCGCCCCCTCCTCGATCCACTGGCGAAGGGTGTCGATCTGCGCGCGGCTGAGCCGCCCCTTCCCGCTCGACACGTGCGGCATCCGCCGCTTCTCGTCGGGATCGGTGATTCTCTGCACGAGGGCGCTTCGCTCGGGCGCACCCGGGACGATGGCCACGTGGCCCGACGCGAGCGGCGCTTTGGCGGCCTCCTCGCGGTCGAGGCGCAGGCCCGCCTGGCGGTTGTTCCGGTCGGGGCCGTGGCAGGCATAGCAGTTCCCGGCCAGGATCGGGCGGACATCCTCATTGAAGGAGAGCCTCGACCCCGAGGCGAGGGTGGCGGAAGGGGCCGCGGGCCGGGGCACTGGGGGAGCAACGGCGGGAGGGGCGACCGCGGCCACGATCACGCCTTCCGGCCACACCGCCCCCTCGTCGATCCAGCGACGCACGGTCTCGATCGCAGTCGCCGGAAGGGGATCCGACAGCCAGGGCATGCGCTTGGGCAGGTCGTCGATGACGAGACGCCGGAAGAGGGCGCTGGCCCGGCCGTGACCCGCCACGATCACGGGACCCGAGGCGCCGCCCCGAAGGAGCCCCTGGTGCGTGTCCAGCCGGAGCTTCCCCTGCTCCAGGCCGGCGGCATGACACCGCACGCACGAGGCCGCCAGGATCGGCTGCACCTCGCGGGCGAAGTCGACCTTGGGCGTCGCGTCGGCGGCAACGGGTCCTCGGCCCGAGGCAGCCCACAGGCCCAGGACCCCGAGGACAGAGCATCCGACCACGAGCCGACGGGAAGGCCTTCTGATGTCCACTCCGCTCTTTCCCACCGGCGACCTAGATAGGCTTTTCGCGGACGGGTGTCAAACCTGACTTTTCTCGGCCGGCGAGGCGGGCGTCCTCCTCTTCTCCGGTTAGGCTTATGGAGCGTGAGGTGGGCCTTTCCGTCGTTTCGTCGCCGCACGGTCATTGGGTCCTTGCTCTTCGGCGCCCTCCTGGCCGCCGGGACGTGGCTCGGCCCCCCCTGGGCTGAGCGCCGAATCCGCGTCCGGATCGAGCGCGAAGCCCTGCGGCGCGGCCTCCAGGCTACGGTCGCCGAAGTACGGGTCGGCCTCTTTCCTCCCCTGCTCCTGAAGACACTCCGCGTCGAAAAACCCGCGGCCTGGACGTTGACCGTGGAGAGCACGCGGGTGTCGCTGCGCGTCCTGGGCCACGGGCTTCTCGGAAGGAGCGATCTCCGCCTCGGCCCGGTATCGCTGGCGGCGGGAGGGCTGTCGCTCGAAGCGGCACCGACGCGGTGGCGCATCGAGGCCGCATCCGAGGGCGGTCTCAGCGCTGAAATGCAGGAGCCCGCCCCCGGCCTGGCCTTGACGTGGCGTCCTGCGGCGGACGGCGTCCGGATCGACGCCGTCGCCCGCGAGCTTCCGGCCGGCCGGATCCTCACGATTCGCCACCGCGCTCCGCTCCTCGATGCCGGGGTGCTGAGCGGAAGGACACGCGTCCTGTCCGCGCCGGGCTCCGTGCACTTCGAGGGCGATCTGACCGGGCGGGGCGTGCGGCTCGCGTCCCTGTCGAGTCTGGGGCCGGGCGAGGAAGGACCCGCCTTCGGACCCCCCAATGACGTGGGCTTGCAGCTCGGCGGCGCTTGGACCGGATCTGCCTCGACGCTGGATCTCCCCCGGTGGCAACTCACGACCGAAGGGGCCGTGCTCTCCGGCTCGTTGAGGGTCGAGAGCGCTTCTCGGGATCCGCGCATGGACCTGGCTCTCCAAGTCGAGCGCGTCGATTTCGGCCGGCTTCTCGCCTCGGCCGGGCTGGATCAACCGAAGGCGGTGGCCGCGAGGGCCGCGGGTCCGCCGAGAGACGGGGACCTCGGCTCCGCCTCGCTCGAGGCCCGGTTCCGCGGCCGCCTGGCCGACCCGTCGTCGTTCGTGGTCTCGCAGCGCCTCGACTTCACGCCGCCGCGGCGGCCATTGCCCGCGATCGAACGGCTCCAGGGCGCCTTCACGCACGCGGTCGTCTCCTCGGACGGCTCCCGAAGGACGATCGCGGTCTCTCCGGACTCGCCCGATTTCGTCGCCCTCGCGGACGTTCCCCCGCTGTTCGTGCGCACCCTGCTCCTCGGGGAGGATTCGGGGTTCTTCGGGCACTCGGGCGTCGATCTCTCCGAGCTTCCTTCTGCGATCCTGACGAACTGGGCCCGCGGCGGCGCCGCCCGCGGCGCCTCGACGATCAGCCAGCAGCTCGCCAAGAACCTCTTCCTCTCGCGGGACAAGAGCGTGGGTCGGAAGCTCCAGGAACTTTCCCTCGCCCTGCTCCTCGAAGGGGGTCTCGCCAAGGGGCGCATCCTCGAGATCTACCTGAACGTGATCGAGTGGGGCCCGGGGCTCTACGGCCTCCGCCCCGCCAGCCGGCGCTACTTCGGGTGCCAACCCCGGGAGTTGACCCCGGCCCAGATGGCGCTCCTCGTGGCCCTCGTTCCGGGCCCGGCGAAATACCAGCGGTCCCTCGCGAGCGGTCGGCCCTCGGCCGGGTTCCGGCCCCTGGTGGACGGCCTGCTCGCGAAGCTCCGCTCCGTCGACCTCCTGACTGAGGACGAGTACGAGGCGGCGCGGGCCGACGAGCTGCCCGTGAACACCGGTGCGGAGCCCACGACGGCCATCCTCGGCCCGGGCGATACAATCCCTCCCGGTGAGCCCCCCTCCTGACCTCGCGATCGAGAGTCGGCGCGTCCTGACCCGGGAGGGTCTGAGGCCCGCCGCCGTGCTGGTCGCGGCCGGCCGGATCGCCGCCGTGGTCTCTCCGGACGAGGTTCCCGCCGGTTGCCTCCGGCGGTCTTTCGGCGAGAGCGTCGTCATGCCGGGCCTCGTGGATTCCCACGTCCACGTCAACGAGCCGGGGCGCACGGAGTGGGAAGGATTCCGCTCGGCCACGCGCGCGGCCGCCGCCGGCGGGGTGACGACGATCGTGGACATGCCCCTCAACAGCATCCCCGCCACCACCACGCGGGCCGCGCTCCTGGCCAAGCAGGAGGCGGCCCGAGGCCAGCTCTTCGTCGACTGCGGTCTCTGGGGGGGCGTCGTGCCGGGGAACGCCGACGAGCTTCCGGCCATGCTCGCGGCCGGGGCGTGCGGGTTCAAGGCCTTCCTCGTCCCCTCCGGAGTCGAAGAGTTCCCCCACGTGGAAGAGGCCGAGCTGCGCCGGGCGCTCGGCGTCCTCGCGCCACGTGGTGTCCCGCTGCTCGCCCATGCCGAGCTCGCGCTCCCCATTCCTATCCCGAGCGGCGACGCGCGTCGATACTCGACCTACCTGGAGACCCGGCCCCCCTCTTGGGAGAACGAGGCGATTCGGCTCCTCGTCCGCCTCGCCGCCGAGACCGAGGGCGCCATCCACGTCGTTCACCTTTCGTCGGCCCAGGCCCTCACCGACCTCGCGGCGGCCCGCGGAGAGGGGTTGCACGTCACTGCGGAGACGTGCCCGCACTACCTGACCTTGAGCGCCGAGCGCGTGCCGGCGGGCCGCACGGACTTCAAGTGCAGCCCGCCCATCCGTGACGAGGAGAACCGGGAGCGGCTCTGGACCGGCCTGGGCGAAGGCGTCATCGACATGGTGGTCTCCGACCATTCGCCGTGTTCTCCGGAGAGGAAGCGCCTCGAGACGGGAGATTTCCTGGCGGCGTGGGGCGGGATCGCCTCCCTGCAGCTCCGACTTCCGGTGGTCTGGACCGAGGCGCGCAGGCGGGGATTCGCGATCGCCGATCTCGCGCGCTGGCTCTGCGAGCGCCCTGCCGGGCTCGCCGGTTTCGGTGCTCGCAAGGGCCGCATCGAGCCGGGTTTCGACGCCGACCTCGTCGCCTGGAACCCCGAGGGCACCTTCGAGGTGCGGCCGGAGCGCCTGCACCACCGGCACAAGCTCACACCCTATGCCGGCCTTCGCCTCGAAGGCGTGGTGGAGGCGACGTTCGTGCGCGGCGCCCGCGTCTTCGACCGGGACTCGTTCCCCTCGGGGGAGGCCGGCGAGATCCTGCGGCGAGACGAGTGATTGTTCTCACTGAAATCCGGCTAGTCGCCTGTTAGCGTTGCGGCCCAGTTGACTCGCCCGCAGGGTACGGCCAGAGACCTTCCGCTGGCCTGAGGGGTGTTTGCGTAACGAGAGGCGCCCCCAAGCGTCGCCCGCACCGGGTGGAACTCTGCGTACAAGTCGAAGATCACGACCGAGGCCAGGCTTGGGAGGAGGCGTTTCTCAAACCCTCGCATAGGGAGAGAAGTCATGACCCGAGCATTGAAGATCCTCCCCGCCGTCCTTCTGGCAGCAGCCGTAGCGCTGCCCACGGCCTTCACCCAGGCGCCGACGGAGGCGCCCGCCGCGTACGACCAGCAGACGAACCTCGTCACGAACGGGCTCGTCAGCCAGGCCCAGTTCGACCTCGACCGCGAGGTCTTCGAAGAGCGTGAAGGAAGGGCCGACGGCCTCGGCCCCGTCTACAACGCCCAGAGCTGCGCGGAATGCCACCAGACCCCCGTCACGGGCGCGGGCAGCCAGGTCTCCGAGCTGCGCGCCGGCCATTTCGACAACCGGTTCAGGGACCATCCGGGCGGTTCCCTCATCAACGATCGCGCCATCGACCCGCTCTTCCAAGAACGCGTGCTGGCCGGCAACGAGATCAGGACGTTCCGTATGTCCCTGAGCACGCTCGGCGACGGCTTCGTGGAAGCCCTCGACAGCAACGCCCTCGTGGGCGTGGCCAACCGCCAGCCGCGCTCCATGCGCGGCTCGTTCATCGAGGTTCCGGTCCTGGAAGCGGACGGGCTCACCCGGGGCGGGAGGTTCGGCTGGAAGAACCAGCATGCGAGCCTCATTTCCTTCTCCGCAGACGCCTACCTGAACGAGATGGGCATCACGAGCCCGCTCCAGCCCCAGGACAACACGTCCAACGGCCGGACGGAGATCGGCGGCGTGCCCGTGACCGACAACGTGCCGGATCCGGAGGACGACGGCGAGGACATCGAAGTATTCGCGCGCTTCATGCGAGCGACCGGGGTGCCGCCGCCGGACCCAGGCCTCTCCGCCACGGCCACCGCGCAACAAGGATCGGCGCTCTTCAACCAGGTCGGGTGCGCCCAATGCCACGTCCGTAACTTCACCACCCTGCCGCCGGGGACGGTGATCAACCGCGGCGCGTTCACGGTTCCGCCGGCCCTCGGCAACAAGCTCATCCACCCGTTCGGCGACTACCTCCTGCACGACGTGGGGACGGGGGACGGCATCGTCCAGAACGGCGGGCCTTCGACGCGCCAGCAGGTCCGCACGGCTCCGCTCTGGGGCCTGCGCTTCCGCTCCCGGCTCCTGCACGACGGACAGAGCGTCACCGCTCACGATGCGATCCTGCGCCACGCGGGCCAGGCCACCGGCGTGGTCAACGGCTACCGGGGCCTCAGCACGAAACAGAAGAACCAGCTCCTGACCTTCCTGAGCTCGCTCTAGCCCCTCGAGGCCGGGCCGCCACGAGTCCGCGCGGCCCGGCCTCGAGGACTTCGACCCATGTCTCGTCCCAACAAAGGCCCGGTCCAGGGCGCGGTCCTGGCCGGACTTGCTCTAGCGGCAGCCGCCACGATCCTTTCCCGTCACCGTCCACCCGCCCTCACCGAGGCGGAGCGTCCCCCAGACCCTGCCCTTCGAGAGGCCGCCCCGCCGGTCCCCGCCGGTCCCGCGGGGCCCGGAGACGTCGCGGAAGCGCTCCGGCGGGTGTTCGACGGATGCGTGATCGGCCTCGTGGTCGAGCCTCGCTCCGTAATCGCGGACCTCAACGGAGACGGATCCGAGGACCTCGCGGTGCGAGTCCAGGCCCCGCGAACGCGGCTTCGAGAGGTGAACCACGATCTAGCCAACTGGATGGTGCAGGACCTCGACCCCCGACGTCGCTCGTCGCAGGCCGGGTCGAAGCACGTGGAGGCCGGGGAGAGACTGCTCGCGGTCATTCACGGCCACGGCCCCGGAGGTTGGCGCAGCCCCGAGGCGCGGCAGGCCCACCTCCTCAGGAGCGCTGGGGGTGTGGAGCTGAAGCGCCTGCCCAGGGTGAAGCTCGGTCCCGGCGAGGCGGGGAGGCCGCGACCACGCGGAGACGTGCTCGCCGCCCGGATCGACGGAGTCGACGGCTTTCTCTACTGGACGGGCGCGCGGTACTCCCTGGGGCGCTGAGGCGGCGGCGGGGCCCCCGAACGAGGCCCGCCCAGGCGATGTCGGGTATCATGCCCGCGCCGTTCGGCAATGAGAATGGCCGCCCGACGATGACCGCTTCCCCGGCCCGACCGACGACCTTCACCGAGCTGGCCGACCTCGCGTCCCTGCGCCTCGGAGCGAAGGTCCTGGCCGTCAACGACGAGTTCTTCGCGGCCAAGGAGAACCTGCTGAAGCCGGGCCGCGCCTCGTTCATCCCCGGCAAGTACACCGCGCGCGGCAAGTGGATGGACGGCTGGGAGACCCGGCGACGCCGCACTCCGGGCCACGATTGGTGCGTGGTCCGCTTGGGCGCGCCCGGCCGCATCTACGGCGTGGACGTCGACACCCGTCACTTCGTCGGCAACTTCCCCGCCGAGGCGTCGATCGAGGCCTGTCACCGTCCGGGAAGCGTCGACCGACGATCGCTCCTCGGTCCCAGGACCCTTTGGCGGGAGATCCTGCCCCGCTCGCCGCTCCGGGGCGACGCCCAGAATCTCCTCCCCGTCGACGCCTCCCAGACCTTCACCCACGTGCGCCTCAACATCTTCCCCGACGGTGGCGTGGCGCGACTCCGGGTCTACGGCGAGGTGGACGCTTCCGCGCTCCCCGCCGAGAAAGGACCGGTCGACCTCGCCTCGATCAGGAACGGGGGGCTCGTGCTCGGCGCCAGCGACATGCACTTCGGGTCCAAGGACAACCTCATCATGCCCGGGCGCTCGGCCAGCATGGGCGACGGCTGGGAGACGCGGCGCCGGCGCGGCCCCGGTCACGACTGGCTCGTGCTGCGGTTGGCCGCCACCGGCTGGGTCGACAAGATCGAGGTCGACACCAACCACTTCAAGGGAAACTACCCGGAGAGCTGCTCCCTCGAAGGATGCCGCGCGGAGGGAGCCCGCCTGGACCAGCTCCTGGCCCAGGCCGACCTCTGGCAGGAGTTCCTGCCGAGGACGCGGCTCGGGCCACACCGGCGCCATTCCCTCCGGCCGCAATCGGCCGCCGGGCCCTTCAGCCACGTCCGATTCAACATCTATCCCGATGGCGGGGTGAGCCGCCTGCGGCTCCATGGACGCCCTCTCGCGCCTTAACCGGCTCTCGGCCGACGAGGCAAGAACGGCGTTCGGCCGTTGCTGCGGCTCGGTGCGCTGGGTCGAACGCATGGTCGAGGCGCGACCGTTCTCCGACGCGCCGCACCTCTTTGCCGCCGCCGAGGAAGCGTGGAACCGCCTCGCGCCCGACGATTGGCGCGAAGCCTTCGCCCATCATCCGCGCATCGGCGACATGGACGCGCTGCGCGCCCGCTTCGCGAGCACGCGCGAATGGGCTCGCGGGGAGCAAGCGGGCGCCCTGGGCGCCGCCGAGGAGGTGCTCAACGCGCTGGCGCGGGAGAACCGCGCCTACGAGCAGCGCTTCGGCCACGTCTTCATCGTGTGCGCGAGCGGCAGGACGGCGGCCGAGATGCTCGATCTACTGCGCGAGCGCCAGGGGCACGATCCGTCGACCGAGCTCCGGGTCGCGGCCGCCGAGCAGGCCAAGATCACCCGGCTGCGGCTCGAAAAGCTACTAGCCTCGGAGGTCCCGACATGAGCCAAGCCCCGATGAGCCCGATCACGACCCACGTCCTCGACACCGCCCGCGGCCTTCCCGCCGCCGGCCTGCGCATCCGTCTCGAAGTCCGCTCGGGCACCGGCCGGTGGCGGACCCTGGGTCGCGGCATCACCGACCCGAGCGGCCGCCTCGCCACCCTCCTCCCGGAAGGCCGGCCCCGGCGCGGCGTCTACCGCTTGACCTTCGACACCGCGGCCTACTTCCGGGCTCGCCAGCTGCGGTGCTTCTACCCCAGCGTGAACGTGGTCTTCGAGATCCGTGACTCCAACGAGCACTACCACGTGCCCCTCCTACTGAGCCCCTTCGGCTACCAGACCTACCGGGGAAGCTAAGCACGGTGCTGAAACGCGCCCGGCCGCCGCGCGTTTCAGCGCCGGCCGTCGTTGACTATCTTCAACTAAAGCCGTCGGGTAGGAGGCCCCACCCCCCAATCCCCTCATAGAAGGCGGACCCGTGATGCCGCGCCTGGTGGTCCGTTCAAGACGTTGACCACGCGGCCCGCCCAGCGATCTCGCGGCTCGTGTCGCTCGTCACACTCCAAGGCCCATTCGTCCCTCGCTTCGACCGCCCGGTCCTGCCTTCATTGTCCGCGATGAAGAGCACGCCTTACAGTGCTCGGTATCGGTCAATCCAGGGATGGCTTCACCGAAACGAGGAGGATGTCCCATGTCCCGGACAAGAAGCACGAGCCTCACGCGGGCGTTCGTTCGCATTGGCCCTCATCCTGGCCATGTTCCCAGCCTTGGCCTCTCGCGCGGACGCCCAGGGCGTCCAGACCGGCGAGCTCGCGGGGGCCGTCACCTCGTCGGACGGCCAGCCCCTCCCCGGCGTCACCGTGAGCCTCACCTCACCCGCCCTGCAGGGCGTGCGGACGGCGGTGACGAGCCCCAACGGGGACTATCTCTTCAAGCATCTCCCCCTCGGCTCGTACAAGGTCACCTTCCAGCTCTCCGGCTTCTCCAGCGTCGAAAGGCGTGAAGAGATGGCGCTCGGAGCCACCGTTCGCGCTAACGCGAGCCTGAGCGTCGCTTCCCTCGAGGAGAAGGTCACGGTGGTCGCCGAATCGCCATCCGTGGTGCGCGAAACTCAGTCGGGCGCGAACATCAAGGCCGCCGAGTACGACCAGCTCGCCCGCAATCGCGACCTCGAGGCGGTGGCCGAGCTGGCCCCCGGCCTGACCCAGACCACGGTGAACAACGACCTGGCCATCTCCGGCGCCTTCAGCTACGACAACGCCTACCTGCTCGACGGGGTCGACATCAACGACAGCTCGTACTCCTCGCCCAACAACGTGTACATCGAGGACGCCATCGAGGAGACGCAGGTCCTCACCGCAGGGATAACCGCCGAATACGGCCGCTTCACGGGCGGCGCCGTCAATGCCGTGACCAAGCGCGGTGGCAACGAGTTCTCGGGCAGCTTCAGGGTCGACTTCACGAATCCCTCCCGGACGAAGGAGACCCCGTTCGAGAAGAGCGAAGGCATCACCCTCAAGGACACGACCCAGAAGCGCTACCAGGCGACCCTGGGCGGGCCCCTGCTCAAGGACCGACTGTGGTTCTTCCTGGCGGGACGACTCCGCAACCTCGAGGACCCGCAGATCTTCGACGAAACCGGCATCGCCTACACGGAGACGAGCGAAGACAAGCGCTTCCAGGCGCGGCTCACCGGGGCCATCACCCCGAACCACACCCTGAACGCCACCTACACCAAGAACGACACGACCGCGGACGGGGGCGTCAACAGCTGTTGCACGTTCATCGACCCCGCCTCCATCAACCCCCAGCGGTTCCCCCTCTCCCTCTTCGGCCTGAGCTACAATGGGGTACTGCGCTCGAACGTCTTCGCCGAGGCCCAGTTCTCGCAGCAGAAGACGAAGATCGAGTTCGGGGGGACGAGCACCGACATCCGCGACTCCCCGTTCATCGGCGCGACCCTGCCCGGGATCTACGGCGCGCCTTTCTTCGACGCCACCGATCCCTCCGTGCGGGACAACCGGCAGCTCACGGCCGCCCTCTCCTACTTCCTCTCCACCTCGAAGCTCGGCCGACACGACTTCAAGGGCGGCTTCGAGAACTTCCGCAGCACGGACGTGGGCGGCAACTCGCAGTCCTCGACGAGCTACGTGTTCTACACCGACTACCTGCTGGACGATGCCGGGGACCCGGTCGTCGTGGAGGGATCGGCCCAGCCCGTCTTCACGCCCTTTTCGACCTTCATCCTGAACTGGCGCCCGACCCGGGGGGCCAAGATCGACATCACCACGAACTCGTTCTACCTGAACGATCATTGGACGCTCAACAACAACTGGTCCTTCAACCTCGGGCTCCGTTACGAGCGCGTCCGCAGCGAGGCCACCGGCAAGATCGTGAGCGTGGACACGGACACGATCGTTCCGCGCCTGGCCGCGACCTACGACGTCCGGGGCGACGGCCGATACACCCTTCAGGCGACCTACGGCCACTATGCGGGCCGCTACGGCACCTACCAGTTCGCGGGCAACACGAACGTGGGCAACCCCAGCCTCGTCTACGGTCTCTACCTGGGACCGGAAGGCTCGGGCAAGGATTTCGCGCCCGGGTTCGACCCTTCGAACTACTTCACCGTGGGCGGCTTCTTTCCCACCGTCAACGTCTTCTTCGCACCCGGCCTGTCCTCGCCCGTGAACCGCGAGCTCACGCTGGCCGCCGGCCTGGGCCTCGGCCCCGGCAGCTACGCCAAGGTCGTCTTCGTCAATCGCAAGCTCACGGGCTTCGTGGAGGACTTCCTGACCTTCGAGGGAGGCAGCACCACGGTCGAGGAGAACGGCGAGGTCCTCGGCACCTTCACGAACCAGTACTTCGAGAACTCGGACCTGCCCAAGCGCAACTACCAGGCCCTGGTCCTGCAGACCGCCTACCGGCTCACCAACCGCTGGCACTTCGCCGGACACTGGACCCTGATGCTGAAGAACGACGGCAACTTCGAGGGTGAGAACGGGGGCAGCCCGGGAATCAGCTCCGGCATTGGGGACTTCCCCGAGGTTTTCGTGCCCCAGCGCAACTTCCCGGAGGGACACCTGAACGGCTACCAGCGTCACAAGGTGCGCGCGTGGACGACCTACGACCTCGAGCTGGGTCGCGCGGGGCGCGCGAACCTGGGCCTCCTCTGGCGCTTCGACTCGGGCGGCGTCTACAGCCTGGCCGCGGGCAACCAGCCCCTCTCGGACGCCCAGCTCGCCCGCGATCCCGGCTACGACAGCCTGCCCACGAGCCAGACCCTCTTCTTTGGGGGTCGCGGCACCGAGTTCTTCGAGTCCGCCAGCCGCTTCGACCTAGCGCTCAACTACGACGTGCCCGTCTACAAGAAGCTCCGGCCCTGGCTGAAGCTCGAGGTGCGGAACGTGCTCGGCGACGAGTCGCTCGTCGCCTTCAACACCACGATCGACGCCGACCCCGACAGCTCCCTGGACGCGGACGGCCTCCCCACGTCCTTCGTCCGCGGCTCCCGCTTCGGCCAAGGCACGAGCAAAAACCACTATCCGCTGCAGCGGACCTACCAGTTCTCGGTGGGGTTCAGGTTTTGAAGCACGGTGCTGAAACGAGCCCGGGAGCCGCTCGTTTCAGCACCGGCCGTTGCTGACTATCTTCACCAAAGCCGTCGGGTAGGATGGCCCCAAACAGCTTGACTCAAAGAGCAATCCCAGTCCGCCGGGAGATATCGAGCAGGTCCGCGACCACGGCCGGCAGAAGCGGGATCCCCAGGCGGGTGCGCTCCGCCGCGGCCTCCCGCTCGGGGTCGCCGGGGATGAGGGGCCCGTTCGTACCGGGGGCGGGGCGTGTCCCCCGCAGCGTCCGGACGAGCGCGTCGATTTGAGCCTTGAACTCCTCCGGGTCGCGGAACGCGTCGATGCGCATGGCCCCGAAGAAGTGGCCGATGCCCTTGCCCACGCTGCGGCTGGGCAGGACCTGGCTGATCGCGAACGGCGGAGCGAACGGCCCCCAGTTCGCGCCCGACAAGACGGCGCAGAGCACGTCGACCATGAGGCCGAGGCCGTAGCCCTTGTGCCCGCCCATCTCCCGGTCGGACCCGAGGGGCAGGAGCGCGCCGCCGTCCATCATGGCCCGCGGATCGGTGGTCGGGCCGCCTTCCCGGTCGACGGCCCAGCCCTTCGGGATCGGCTTGCCGGCGCGGTGTGCGATCTCGATCTTGCCGTAGGCCACCGCGGACGTGGCCATGTCGAGCACGATGGGCGGCTCTTCCTTCCCGGGAAAGGCGATGGCAATGGGGTTCGTGCCGAGCATCCTCTGGGCGCCCCAGAGGGGCGCGACCCCGGGACTGGAGTTGGTCATGGCCCAACCGATGAGGCCGCGCTCGAGGGCGCGGAGCGGGTAGTAGCCGGCGATGCCGTAGTGGTTGGTGTTCGAGACCGCGACCCAGCCGGTGCCGGCCCCGTCGGCCTTGTCCATCGCGATCTCGTTGGCCTTCGGGCCCACCACCAGTCCGAGGCCGTTGTCGCCGTCGACCGTGGCCGTGCTCGCCGTCTCTCGCGTCACCCGGACCTCGGGCCTCGGGTTGATGCGCCCCGCGACGAGCAGATCGAAGTAGGTGTGGAGCCGGGCCACCCCGTGGGAGTCGATTCCGCGCAGGTCCGCCGCGGCCAAGACGTCGGCGGCGAGCCCCGCGTCGGCGTCGGGCACGCCCAGGTGTCGAAACACGGCCGCAGTGAACTCGCGAAGCCGGGCCGCGGGAAAGAGGCGCTGTTCGTTCACGGAATCGGCGGCCATTCTGGAATGGGACGACCGGTCAAGTCCAACGGTGACAATGACGCGACAGGGGGTAGGAAGAGTGCTACCCTCCCGGCCTCCGCCAAAATCGACGGACAGGAAGGAGCACACCATGTCGAAGAAGCTCGCCTGGGTGGCCGCGGTCCTGGCTTTGGCCCTGTCGGCCTCGGCCAGCGACCGGGGAACCACGCAGGAGGCCCAGGCCCTGCTCGATCGCGCGGTCAAGGCGGTGCAGGCCGACGAGGCCAAGGCCCTGGCCGCGTTCAACGATCCCAAGGGCGGGTACCAGGACCGGGACCTCTACGTGTTCTGCGCCGGCGCGGACGGAAAGGTCACGGCCCATCGCGACCCCAAGATGCTGGGCGGCGACCAGGCCGCGATCAAGAGCCCCGATGGACGGACGGTGGGCAAGGAAATCGCCGAGCTCGGAAAGAAGGGCGGGGGCACGCTGGAGTACAAGTGGCCCAACCCTCTCACCAGCAAGGTCGAGACGAAGACCAGCTACATCAAGAAGGCCGGCAACCAGGTCTGCGGCGTCGGCGCCTACAAGTAGACGAGTACGGTGCGCGGGCGCTCAGCGCTCGCGCACCACCTTCGCCGCCCCCCACCCCACGAGGACGAAGAAGCCGAGCATCAGCCAGTTGTAGCGATGCCCGTAGGAGATGGTCGGGAAGTGGTTGCTGATCATGATCAGCACCAGGGGCACGACCATGTAGGTGTTGTGCTTGGAGCGGAGCTTGGCCTGCTCTCCGAGGCTCGGATCGGGGACGGCGCCGCCTTTCCGAGTCGCGATCATGCGGCGCTGCGCGGGCAAGATCCGCACCCAGACGTTCGCCGCCATCAGCGTCCCGAGCATCGCCCCCACGTGCATGTAGGTCGCGCGGCCGCTCAGGACCTGGGTGAGGCCGAAGGCCACGGCGACGATCAGGCAGAAACCCGAGGCCGCGAGCCCTACGTCGCTCCGGCCCAGCGGAGTGTGGCAGAGGCCGTCATAGGCGAGCCAGGCCGCGACCAGCAGCCCGAGGCCGATGGCGCCCGCGGTCGCGACGCCGATGTCCGCCACGCGATCGTCGACGAGGAGCCCGCCGGCGTAGTACACGAGCAGGAGCAGTCCGAGGCCGCTCAGCCAGGTGAGGGCCGCCTCCCATCGGAACCAGTGAAGGGTCTTGGGAAGCAGCTCGGGTGTCGTCTGCTTCTCGACCACGTAGAACCCGCCGCTGTGAACCATCCAAAGCTCACCCGACACGTTCGGCCGGGGGGGCGTGGGCGGCTCGAAATGGCCCTCGAACCAGGTGAAGAGCCAGGTCTGGCCGATCCAGAGGATCCCGGCGAAGACGTGGAACCAGCGGAGCAGCAGGTTCAGCCACTCACTGAGGGCGGGATCCACGGCCCCTCCTGCCTTCGAGCATCTCGAGGAACGACCGACCCTTGATCTCCGCGACGCTCAGCCCCGTCCGGGCCGCTTCCTCCAGGGTGATCGCGCCGCAGCTCAAGCCGCGCAGGAAGAAGTTGAGGAGTCCCTGGCCGGTGGCGGCGTCGTCGAAGACCTCGCCCAGGAGCGTCGCCTGCGCAGCCTTCTCGGTAAAGGCGCGGAGCCGACGGGACGCCGCTTCCAGGCCCTCGAAGAAGAACGCATAGACGGCCGCGTAGCGCGTCGGCAGTTGGGCCGGATGCAGGTCCCAACCTTGGTAGTAGGCGTGGGCCAGGGAGTGCCGCACGTGGTCGTAGTGCAGCTTCCACGCGCGCCGGACCACCATGTGGTTCTCGCGGATTTGCTCGGCGCCGAGGCCGCGGGCCCCGGCCTTGTGCGGGGGCACCGGCATGATGTTGGTGGCCCCGTCGGAGAGCAGCACGCCCGTTCCCGCCAGGGACACCTGGATGACGTGCCGCGCGAAGTCGCAGGCCGGGTGGTCCATGGCCTGGTAGGCGGCGGTGACGTTGCAGGAGGCGGTGTAGTCGTAGGTGCCGAAGTGGGCGCCACGGCAGCGCCCGCCCGCCGCCTCCACCAGCTCGCGAAGCGCGACCTGGCCCCCGCGCCCGAAGATCGACTGCGGCGTCTCCACCATCAGCTCGAGCTTCAGCGAGCCCGGGCGGAGCTTCGTGCGACGCTCCAGGAGGCCGAGGAGCTTGGCTGCGGCCCGGACCTGCTCGGGAATCGTCACCTTGGGCAGCGTGACCACGAAGCCCGGGGGCAGCTTGCCCCGCGTCACGCTCGTGAGGGTGGTGACGAAGACGTCGAGGGTGCGGATGGCCCTCGCGTGGAGCTCGACCGAGAAGGGCTTGATGCGGATGCCGATGAAGGGCGGGAGGGTGGCCGCGGCCATCCCCTTCCCTACCTCGCGCGCCGTGCGAACGGCTTCCTCGTCTTCCTCCGCGTCGGGGCGATTGCCGTAGCCGTCCTCGAAGTCGATCCGGTAGTCCTCCACCGGCTCGCGCTCGAGCTTCGCCTTCACCCGCGCGTAGACGTTCTCGGCCACCCCCGAAAGGCCCAGGGCCTCGCCCAGCACCTGGGGTCCGGGCGCGTACTCCGCGAGCGCCCGCAGCGCCAGCTCTCCGAGCTTCCGGACCGAGTCGGCCTGGAAGAGGTGGGCGCCCCCGTAGACGGTGTGGACGGGTTGCCTCTCCGTCGGGTCGCCCGGGTAGTCACGGCCGTGGGCCAGGTTGGCCCGACGGAGCCGCGCCAGGACCTCTTGCGTGGCCTTGGAGGTGAGCGACGTCGGCGGAGTCTTCATCTCTTCGCGTCCTCGGCGGCGCCTGCGGGTCGCATGGCGAATCGCGGGATTGTATCGCGTCCGCGCGGGGCATAATCTCGACGTCGCATCCTTCGTGCTCTCCGCCGGGAGGACCAATGAAAGAGGTCCGGATCGCGCTCGTAGGCTCGGGCTTCGTGGCCGGCTTCTACATGCAGGGCCTGGCCAACGTCGCGGGCCAGCGCGTCGTCGTCAACTACTCCCGTTCGCCCCGGCGCGCCACCGCGTTCGCGCGGCGCTTCAGGATCCCGGCCAGCACCACCGACCTGCGCAAGCTCGTGACCCGGGACGACGTAGACCTCTTCGTGATCGCGCTTCCGAACGACATCCACCTTTCCACTAGCCTTCTCCTCTCCCGGGCGAAGCAGAACCAGGTCTGCACGAAGCCGCTGGGCCGGAACGCCCGCGAGGCGCGCGCGATGCTCGAGGCCGCCCGCCGCTCCGGCGCCCTCCACGGCTACGCCGAAACCGAGGTCTTTGCCCCGGCCGTGGTGAAGGCGCGCGAGGTGATCGAGCGGGGCGGGGTGGGCCGTGTCCTCTGGGTCCGCTCCCGCGAGTCGCACAGCGGCCCCCACAGCGCCCATTTCTGGGACGTGCGCAGCACCGGCGGCGGGGCCATGAACGACCTCGGCTGCCACACCATAGAGATGGCCCGCTACGCCTTCGGGAAGGAAGACAACATCGTGGAGGTGATGGCGTGGGGCGGACGGCTCGTCCACCATGCGCGGACGGAAGGCGAGGACAACGCGCTCCTCGTGATGAAGCTCGCCTCCGGGGGCGTCGCCCACTGCGAGCTGTCCTGGACGAGCAAGGGCGGGCTCGACCTCCGGAACGAGATCCACGGCGATGGGGGGTCCATCTTCACGGACGTGACCCGCGGCACGCCCATCGTCTGCTTCACGGAGCGCCCGGCGGGCTACGTCGTGGAGAAGGCCGACGTCGACCGGGGATGGACGCGGCCCCTCCCCGAGGAGGCGTTCGCCTATGGCTACCAGGCCGAGATGCGGCACTTCGTGGAGTGCGTGCGCGACGGGACCCCCCCACGAGAAACCTACGAAGACGGCCTCGTGGTCAACCTGGTGCTCGACGCCGGCTACCGGTCGATGAGGACGGGGAAGTGGGTGCGGGTCAAGTACTGAGGACGCTCAGGGCAGCCGCTCGACGCGAACGACCGCGTTGTAGTCGGGCTCCCGGGAGAGGGCGTCCTTCTCGTCGCCGGCAAGCAGGCCGTTCGCCTCGGGCCAGTGGACCTCGAGGTTGCCCGGCTTCACGGTGTCGAGACGGGCGCGCCCGGTGAAGCTGCCGGCCGCCGAGGTCAGGCGGATGCGGTCGCCGTCGTGCACGCCGAGACGGG
>Ga0209640_10001965_pt1 | contig 17794 bp, 17 predicted proteins | sample RifCSP10_1_FD_184018 | JGI IMG/M metagenome (GOLD analysis project Ga0209640, IMG submission 184018) | Soil microbial communities from Rifle, Colorado - Rifle CSP2_sed 10_1 (SPAdes) (version 2) | ecosystem: Environmental > Terrestrial > Deep subsurface > Rock core/Sediment | place: Rifle... | reverse complement strand
TCGAGAAGTTCGCGGACACACCGGTCAAGCATTACTCGAGCGGCATGTATGTCCGGCTCGCCTTCGGGGTCGCGGCCCACCTCGAGCCGGAGATCCTGATCGTGGACGAGGTGCTCGCGGTGGGAGACGCGGCGTTCCAGCGCAAGTGCCTCAACAAGATGGAAGACGTGCGGCAGCACGGGCGCACCGTGCTCTTCGTCTCCCACAACATGTCGGCGGTGACCCGGCTCTGCCAGCGGGCCATCCTCATCGAGGGCGGCGCGATCAAGCAGGACGGCCCGGCGGCCCAGGTGACGAGCTCCTATCTCCTGAGCAGCCTGAAGACCACCGCGGAGCGCAGATGGAGCGACCTCGCCACCGCCCCCGGTGACGAGGTCGTGCGCCTGCGCTCCATCCGGATCCGCAACAGCGAGGGGGCGACGGTGGAGGCGGCCGACATCCGCCAGCCCGTGGGTGTCGAGATGACGTACGACGTGCTGAAGCCGGGCTACTGCCTGGTGCCGCGCTATGAGCTCTTCAATGAATCGGGCCTTTGTATCTTCTCCACCATGGCGCTGGAACCCGAGTGGCGCACACGGCCGCGTCCCATCGGCCGGTTCCTCAGTACCGCCTGGATCCCCGGCAACTATCTGGCCGAGGGCACGATACTGATCAGCAGCCGGGTGTTCTCACCCGACCCGGTCAAGAACCATTTTTTTGCGCGCGATCTCGTGGCCTTCCAGGTGGTGGACAGCCTGGACGGTGACGCCGCGCGGGGCGACTGGGAAGGCGCAGTACCCGGGGTCGTGCGGCCACTACTCGAGTGGATCACTGCCCCCATCGAGATGGGAGACGGGGACCCCCCCACCCCGTCCTGAGGGCTCAGACACTTCGGCCTACGCTCTCCCCCGTAGAAGCCGTGCCAGTGCTTCTCTTGCGATACGGCGCCAGTTTCCGTGGAGCAGCGCGATCCAGAAGTACGGGTGCCATTTCAGGATCAATCGGGTCAGCGCGGTCTCCACCCATCGAGGGGGCTTCCCTCTGTTCTCCCACGAGCCCCAGTGCCCGCGAAGAGCATCCCAGCCGCCAGCGGAGATATAGGCGGCGCTCACGTGTTGGCCCCTACTCCGCGCGTCTACCACCCCTTCGAGGACCCATGCGACATATTTCACCGGAAGGGTGATTCGCCGGAGTCGTCCCTTCAGGTGTTTCATCCAGAACAGGTACATGTTGCGAGTGAAGAGGTACTCTCTTTCCGGAGACTCCCGGCCACCCAGCGAGCGTCCGTATTTGTGATAGACGCGTGCTTCGCGCACCAGCGCGGTATCGAAGCCGGCCGCGATTGCCGAAATGCTGTAGTCGGTATCTTCCAGGTAAGCAAAGAACCGCTCGTCAAAGCCCCCGATGCACTCGAGTGCCTTCCTCTTGATAAGAAGGGCGGTCCCTGCAAGAGCAAAGCCTTCTCCGCGAGGACCGATAGCTGCTTCGTCTATTGACCGAAGTATCCTATACGTTTGCCGCTCGAAGTCGACCCTCGTTCCCGTCAACTGAACGGATTCGGGCGTCTCGTAGTGATAGATGACTGGGCTCAGCAGCCCTATGCGCGTGTACCTTTCCCCAAACGCCACGAGTTTCGCCAGGCTATCGGGTTCAACGATGGCATCGTTGTTCAGCAGCCATACATAGTCCGCGCCCCTCTGGAGGGCCGTGCGGATGCCCAGATTACTTCCGCCGGCATAGCCTAGGTTCACCGGGCTTCTCACCACCGTACCCACCACATCACGATCCTCGATCTGGCGAGCGTCGTCTCCGTGTGAGCCGTTGTCCACGACAATCACGTCGACGTTCGCGTAGGCGAGCCGGCGGATCGAGGCCAGGCATTCGAGCGTGTCGGAGAGGCCATTCCAGTTGAGAATGACGATCCCGACCTTGGGCGGCGCGCCAGCCTGTGAAAACGTTTGCATGGGGTCTGATTTATCGAGGACTTGGGTGCGAAATTGCCCCAGTATAGCTCCGTCCTTGGCTAGACTAGTAGCGTGCCGATAGACGCAGTCTACACTTGGGTGAATTTCCTCGATCCCGCGTGGCGCGAGCAGTACAACCACTTCGCCGACTTGGAATCGCGTCCGCGACGCAGTGACCCCACGAACACTGCAGAGATCCGGCACAGCGATCACGGCGAGTTGCGGTATAGCCTGCGGAGCCTGGCACGATATGCCCCGTTCATCCGGCGGGTGTATCTCGTCATCGACGGGACGCCGCCCGAGTGGCTTCACACCGACGCCCCCGGCATCAGGGTGCTCAGTAGTCGCGAGATCTTTCCCGAAGGCTTCCGGCTCCCTGTGTACAGCTCGGACCTCATCGAGTCATTCCTCTGGCGGATTCCGGATCTGTCCGAGCACTACGTGTACTTCAATGACGACATGCTCCTGGCTGGAGATTGTGCCGAGAGTGACTTCTTCGATTCCGAGGGCCGATCGATCGTGAGGCTGAAGCCAGAGCTGATCGGCATGCGGATCGACACCCGTGAAGCAACGTACAGCCAGATGCTCCGGAACGCCGGGCGGGCGATCCGGAAGCGGCTCACGCTGCGTTACCGGCCGCGTGTCGACACGCGGAAACCCTGGGTGCCGTTGATCGCACGCAGGATCGTTCAGGGCCGAGCGCCCTTGAACATGGTCGCGCACATGGCCCAGCCGTTTCAGCGCTCCCTCTGGCCGCTGTTCCACGACACGTTCCGGCAGGAGCTGAACAGCCTTGCCGCATCCCGCTTCCGGGACGGCCGAGGGTTCTGCGTCAATGTCGCTTACCACTATCTCGCCTATGCGCAGGGAAGAGCTCTGCTTACCTTCGACTCGAAGGACATGATCGTTGCACGCGGCCTGGCCCTTGCGCGACCAGGCGCCTGGCGGGAGGAGATCCGGAAGGCTCGGGAGAACGGGCTCAAGTTCCTCTGCTTCAACGATGGGGTGGGAGGTAGTAACGAGGAATGGGCCCAGTTCATCGACGACACGCTGCGGGAGACGCTCGATGTACCCAGCCCCTGGGAAAAGTCGCCAGCACCGGCCGGCAAAGCGGATGAGGCGCAGTGACGGGGTCCAGGGAAGCGGGTTGCTGCAGGACACTGACGATCGACGCCGACCGGCCTGAAGTCTCCGTCGTGCTCAGCACCTACAACCGCGCCGAGGTGTTGCCGCGCGCGCTGGGCAGCCTGCTCGACCAGGACGTTTCCCCGGCCCGGTACGAGGTCGTCATCGTGGACAACAACTCCGGCGACGGCACCCGCCAGGTCGTCGAATCCTTCGTCGCCCGGGCGGCCAATTTCCGCTACCTGTTCGAGCCCAGACAGGGCCTCTCGCACGCCCGCAACGCGGGTATCGGGGCAGCCCGGGCGCCGCTGATCGCGTTCACCGACGACGACGTTCGCGTGTCGCGTGACTGGATCGCGACCATCGGCCGGCTGTTTGCCGAGCATCCCGAGGCCGCATGCGTAGGGGGCAAGGTGCTCCCCAACTGGTCGGGCTCGTGGCCGGACTGGCTGACCCGCGCGCACTGGGCGCCCCTGGCCCTCCTCGACTATGGCGATGAGCCGTTCCACGTGAATGCCAGCCGTCGTCTCTGCCTCATCGGCGCCAACAGCGCCTACCGGCGCGAGGTCTTCGACTGGGTGGGCATGTTCGCGCCCCACGTGCAGGCCGTCGGCCGCGAGGTGGCCACCGAGGACCACGAGATGCTGCTCCGCCTCTGGCGGGCGGGCGGACAGGGCTGGTACGCGCCGGGCCTGGTCGTCGTCTCCGACATCGCGGCGGAGCGCATGGAGCGCCGATACCATCGGCGCTGGCATCGCCGCCACGGCCACTTCTGCGCGATCATGCGGGACGAGGAACTCGAGAAGACCAGTCTCGGACGGGTCCTCGGTGTGCCCGCCCACCTCTACCGGCGGGCCGCCAGGGACCTGGGCGGCTGGCTCGCCCAGCTCCTTCGCGGCAACACGCTCCGAGCCTTCACCCATGAAACGGGCCTGTGGTTCTGCCTCGGCTTCTTCAAGGCCCGCTGGCGCGACTACTTCCGGCGATCCTGATGGACATGGCGCAGGAGCCCCACCGGCGGATTGCTCACGTGCTCCTATGGCCGGGCGTGGCGGGGACCGAGATCGCCACGCTGCGGCTCATGCGGGCCCTGCCAGACTTCGCCCACAGCGCCTTCTGCGCCTGCCATCCGTCCGCCACCAGCCGGCTCTTCGCCGGCAACGGCTTCGATGCCCGGCCGTGTCAAGTCGCCGAGCTGCGCCTGCGACGGCCGATCGCGTTCCTCCGCTCGTCGCTCGAGGTGGCCCGATCGCTCCGGGCCTCGGGCGCGGCGCTCCTGCATTGCTCCGACCTGCTGGCCGGGTGCCATGCGGGCCTCGCCGGTCGACTGGCCGGGCTGCCCGTCGTCTGCCACATCCGAAATCCTCACGACGAGCTTCAGGGTCGTCACCGCCTCCTCCTCCGTCTGGTGACGCACTTCGTCTTCGTCTCCCGGTACACACAGGCTCACCTCGACTTCACGGTGCGACCCGGCCGCGCCTCGGTCATCTACGACGGCCTCGACGTAGCCGACGTACCCGAGGCCGCGGAGGTAGCCGCCGTGAGGCGCGAGCTGGAGATCCCTTCCGGCGCGAAGGTCGTGGGCATGGTCGCGCGCCTGGCGCCCCAGAAAGACCACCCGACCTTCATCCGGGCCGCCCGTCGAATCGTGGCCACGTATCCCGACACCCGGTTCCTGGTGGTGGGCGACAACTCGATGGAGGCGTGGGCCGTCCAGCGCTACCAGGCGTTGCGACGCCTGATCGACGAGCTCGGTCTCGGGCGGCACTTCATCTTCACCGGCTTCCGCTCCGACGTGCTGCGCCTGCTGCCCGCCATGGACGTGGTGGTCCTCGCCACCCACTTCGAGGGGTTCGGGCTGGCCGTGCTCGAGGCCATGGCCCATGGGCGGCCGGTCGTCGCCACCGCGGTGGGCGCGATCCCGGAGCTCGTGGTCGACGACGAGACCGGTCTGCTTCACCGGCCCGGTGACGACGCCCACCTCGCGGGGCAGATCGGCTCGCTGCTCGGCGACCCGACGCGGGCGATGCGTCTGGCGGAGGCCGGCCGCCAGCTCGTCAAGACCCGTTTCACCAGCGAGCGGTTCGCGAGCAGCATCCGGGAGCTCTACCGGACCCTTCTCCCGGGGGGCGGCGCCCGATGATCGACCGCCCATTGTCCAGCCGCGGACCCCACCCCCGGCCCCGCGCGCCGCTGGTCCTCGTCATGGCGGTCGGCCCCGGCGAGCGGCTTGGCGCGATGGAGGTGCTTGATTCGGCGAGGGCGTTTCTCCAGGGCCCCTACCGGGCCGTCGTGGTGGACGACAGCGGCGACCTGGCCACGTGGCTGTCGCTTCGCCGCTATGGCGAGGCGACCGTGCTCCGGAACTGGCGACGGCGCGGGTTCACCGGCCTGCTGGCGACGCTCCAGCGCGCCTTCCGTCACGCGCTGCGCTCATACGATTTCTCGGCCATGCTGAAGCTCGACACGGATGCCCTGATCACCGGCCCCGGCGTGGACGCGGACATCCTGTCCTTCCTCCACGAGCATCCGCGGGCCGGCATGATCGGCTCCCGGAGCTGGCCGGATCGCACGGATCACGTGTGGCGCCGGCTTCTGGAGGAGAACGAAGCCATGTGGGGCTCGATTCTCCGGCGGGCCGAGCTGCACGGCTACGTGGCCGGCCAGTCCGTGCTCGGGGGCGCCTATGCGCTCTCCCGCGCCTGCGTCGAGGCTCTGGACCGTGACGGCTACCTGCACCTGGTACAGACCGGGCCGCGCATAGCCGAGGACGTGACCTTCTCCCTGCTCGCGCAGGCCGCCGGCTTCGAGCTGCACGAGTTCGCGGCCCCGGAGCAGCCCTTCGCGCTGGCCTGGAGGGGGCTGCCGATGCCATCGGCCGAGATCCTCGCCCGGGGCAAGAAGGTCGTCCACTCCGTGAAGCTCGAGCCGGCTGGTCTTGCGATCCGCACCGTTTTCGCCCGCGACCGGCGCCGCCACGTCGCGGCATGCGCCGGCCGTCTCCCTGCGGACACGGCCGCGCTCGCGGCCCGCAGCCGGCGCCTGCGCGCCTGGCTGAAGTGGCGGCCCGCGGCGGCGCGCGCGCTGCGGGAAGGTCGCCCCGCGCGGGCTCGCCGGATACTCCGACGCTGCGCCCGCATCCTTCCGACCCAGCCTCTCATCTGGATCGGCCTGCTCGTCAGCCTCCTGCCGGGCTTCCTGAGTCGCCCGCTCCACTCCCTCCGCAGTCGCATGCTGGGGGCGCTCGAGCGGCTGCGCCAGCACCATCCGAGGCATTCGCGGTGACGGTGAGGACTCGGTCGCGGAGCACCTGCCCGCCGTCGCCGCCCGCGGCTTCGTCCGCTGCCGCGGTGCGGCGTCGGCTTCGGTGTCGATGCGAGCCCAGGGCGGCGGCCTGACCCGCTACCTGCGACGCCGGCTCGGTGGCGCCGCAGTCAGCCTGGCGCGGCGGGTGCTCTGGTATCGCCGCCGCCTGGAAACCCCCGTTGCCTGGGTGCACACGCGGCCGTACCGCCAGGCCGATATCTCCCTCGACGGGCTCCAGATCCAGGCCGAGGCGGCCGTCGTCGCATGGGGGGAACACCCGGTGCACGGCATGGCGCGCGCCGCCATCGAGCATGCCCTGGCCGCGCCGGACCCCCGGCTCGCGGTGCTGGAGGCGCGCCTTGCGGCAAGCCGGGCCGCGCAGGAAGGCCTGGTCAGCCGCAACGCCTACCTCACCGCTGAGCGCGCCAAGCCGCTGACGGTTGCCCAGGATCTCGACGTGCTGAGCCTGCCGCTCTTCTACCGGACATTCCTCCATCGCCTGATCCTCACGCTGAAGCCTGAGCTCGCGCTCGAGCTCGGCACCGCCCACGGGATGTCCGCCATCTACATCGGGGCAGCGCTCGAGGCCGCCGGGGTCGGGCACCTCCATACGATCGACGGGGATCCGCAGCGACAGGCGTTTGCCCGGGCCAATCTTGCGGCGGCACTGCCGGGCAGCCGGCGCGTGACGTCCCACCTCGGGCTCTTCGCCGACGTCCTGCCGGACCTGCTGGAGACACTCACGGCGCCCGTGGACCTCGTGTTCGACGACGGGCCCCACATCCCGGAGATCACGCTGGGCGCGTTCAGGCTCATTGCGCCGCACCTGGCCGCCGGCGGCGTCTATGTCATGGACGACATCGACCATCCGACGGGAAACCGGCGAGCCTGGGACGCGATCCGCACCCGATCTGATGTCGCCGCCTGGCTCGAGCTCAACGGTCGTCTCGGACTCTGCGTGCGGACTTGACGATGCCGAACGGTTTGCACGCCCCCGCCCGGCGTTATCGGCGGGCAGGCCGTGTTCCCGATCGATCCCCCCGCATAGGCCCGGCGCCCTTGCATGGATAACGCTATGCGTTTAGGGTGGGAAGTGTAGCCCCCGGCATGTCCAGAACGCAGACCACGGCAGAAGATCATCCTCGTGCGGGCATCTGGGGACTGGAGCTTGCGCCGGTCACCCTGGTCCTGGGCGCCGTCCTGCTCGCCGTCTACTGGAAGATCCTGCGGGCACTGGTCATCCAGTGGTGGGACGATCCCAACTACAGCCACGGCTTCCTGGTGCCGCTGTTCAGCCTCTACCTGGTCTGGCGGCAGTGGCCCACCCTCACGCGCCTGCCCCGGACGGGCAGCCTTGTAGGCATTCCGGTCATCCTGGGTGGCATCGCGGTGCTGCTCGCCGGGGACTTGGGCGCCGACAACTTCTTGATGCGGAGCTCCCTCATCATCGTGGTGGCCGGGCTGGTGCTCTTTCACCTGGGCACCGCCGTCTTCCGCGCGCTCCTCTTCCCGCTCGCGTTTCTCTTCTTCATGGTGCCCCTGCCCGGCGTGATCTTCTACGCGATCACCTTTCCCCTGCAGAATCTCGCCGCCCGACAGGCCGCGTGGACGCTCGAGACGCTCGGTGTCCCGGTGCTGCTCGACGGCAATGTGATTCACCTGGCGCAGATCAGCCTCGGCGTCACCGAGGCCTGCAGCGGGATCCGCTCGCTGATCTCGCTGCTGGCCGGCGCGGTCGCCTGGGCTGTCCTGTTCCTCCCCGTGGGCTGGTCCATGGTCGTCTTCATGGCGTCCACGCTGCCCATCACCATCATCGCGAACGCGGCGCGCGTGGTCCTGACCGGCCTCATCGGCCAGTACGTCGGCGTGGAGTACGCCTCCGGCTTCTTCCACGAGTTCGCCGGGCTGGCGATCTACGCCCTCGCGTTCCTCTGCCTGCTGGCCACCTTCGGCCTGCTGCGCCTCGTCATGGGGAAGCGCGCGCCATGAGCCGCTGGTCTCGTCTCGGAATCTCCGTTGCGCTCCTGCTCGTGGCGTTCGTCGCCCTCCACTTCCGGTCCACCAGCGAGGGGGTGCCGCTCAGAAAATCGTTCGACCGCTTTCCCGACTCGATCGGGACGTGGACTGGGCGTGACGACACCGTGATGGACGCCGGCACACTCGGCATGCTCCGGATGTCGGACTATCTCTTCCGGCGCTACGTGGATCCGACCGGCCGGAGCGCCTGGCTGTATATCGGCTACTGGCAATCCCAGCGCCGGGGGGCCGACATCCATTCCCCCAAGAACTGCCTGCCGGGTGGTGGCTGGGAGCCGGTCGAGACATCCCGGATCAGCATTCCCGTGCCCGGGGCGGCGCCGATCACCGTCAACCGCTACCTCATCCAGAAGGACCGTCAGATGCAAGTCGTGATCTACTGGTTCCAGGCCCAGGGCACGGTGGTCGCCGGGGAGCTGGACGCCAAGATCGCGATGGTCCGTAGCGCGGTCTTCCGGAACCGTACCGACGGCGCCCTCGTCCGGATCTCGAGCGCGGTGCACGGAACCATTCCCGAGACGACGGAGGCCCTGGTGGGATACATCCAGGCGCTCTATCCGGTCCTCCGTGACTATCTCCCCGAATAGCCTGAAGAGAGGATCCTAGATGCCCAGGAGGATGCGCGTTCTCGCAGTCATCGTGCTGAGCGGGTTGGCGCTGACCGCCGGCTGCGCCCGCTCCCCCGAGGCCAAGAAGGCCCGCTACCTCGAGCGCGGTGACCGGTACTTCAAGCAAGAGCAGTACCGGGAGGCCACGATCGAGTACCGCAATGCGCTGCGGATCGACAACAACAATGCCCAGGCGATCCGCCAGCTGGGGTTGGCCTACTATCAGCTCGGTCAGTTGAATCAGGCGTTCCGGTTCCTGCTGAAGGCGCAGGAGCTCGAGTCCGACAACAAGGAGGTCAACCTCAAGCTGGCCACGATCTACCTCGTCGGCGGGAAAACGGAAGACGCTCGCGAGGCTACTGAGCGGATGCTCATGAAGGACCCGAAGAATCTGGATGCCCTCATCCTGTTTGCCGGGGCGGCCACGACGCCACAGGAGATCGACGGTGCTACGCGGCGCCTCGAGGCAGTCCGGGCGGATTTCGACAGCCAGGCGCGCTTTCACCTCGCGTTGGCGAATCTCTACGGGCGCAGGAGCGACCTAGCTGCCGCCGAACGGGCTTATCGCGTTGCCTTGGCCAGGGAGCCGAACTCGGTGGACGCGCATCTGCAGCTGGCCACCTTCTACACGCTCAAGGGCGCCGCGGCGGAGGCCGAGCGGGAGTTCAAGGCCGCGTCGGCACTCGCACCGGCGGGTTCCGCCACCCAGCTCCGGCTGGCGGACTTCTATCTCTCGATCGGCAAGCGGGACGAGGCCAAGCAGCTCCTGGCCGAGGTTACCAGCAAGGCGCCGGAGTACCTCCCCGCCTGGCGACGCCAGGCGGAGGTCGCCCTCGCCGAGCGGCGTTTCGACGATGCGCGCAAGTCGGTGGACACGATCCTGAAGAAGAATCCGGCGGACGTGGATGGTCATCTGCTCCTCGGCCGCGTCCACCTCGCCCGCCGCGACACCCAGGCGGCGATCAACGAGTTTCGGACCGTCCTCAAGGCGGAGCCGCGGCTTCCTCCCGGGCGCTATTACCTCGGTCTGGCGCAGCTGCAGGCCGGCGACATCCAGCAAGCCAAGGCGGAATTGAAGGAAGCGGTGAGCATCGCGCCCAACTACACCGACGCGGTGCTTGCCCTGGCACGCACAAACTTCCAGTCCGGGGCCACTCAGCCCGCGATCGAGGATCTGGAGCGCCTCCTCGCCAAGCAACCCGCGCTCGTCTCCGGATACGTGCTTCTTGGGGCCGGATATCTGAGTCAGCGGAAGCCGGCCCAGGCCGCGGAGTTGGCGCGCAAGCTCATCGCGCTGGCGCCGCAGGATGCGCGGGGTCCGGACATCCTCGGCCTGAGCCTCGCGATGCAGGGGAAGCGCACGGAGGCGGTGGCGGAATTCGAGAAATCGCTCGCCCTCGCACCGGGTTACCTCGATCCCCTCAACCACTTGGTCGGCATCAGCGTGGCCGACAAGCAGGTTGGTCCCTCGATCGAGCGGGTGAAAAGACAGATCGTGCTGGTGCCGCGCTCTGGGCCTCACCACGCCCTCCTGGGCGAACTCCAGATCCTGAACCGTGATGCCAAGGCAGCCGAAGAGGCGTTCCTCAAGGCGACCGAGCTGGATCCGGGTCTGGTAGGCCCTTACCTCAGTCTTGGCAATCTGTACGCCCAGACTGGGCGCTACGAAGAGGCGATCGCCAAGCTCGAGCAGGCGGCGCGCTCGAACCCGAGGAACCCCGCGCCGGTGATGATCGCGGGCATCGTCCACGAATTCAAGGGCGACATCCCGAAGGCTCGCGAGGCCTACGAGAAGGTTCTGGCGATGAACCCCCGGATCGCCGCAGCTGCGAACAACCTTGCCTGGATCTACTCCGAGCACGGCGGCGACAAGGAGAAGGCGCTACAGCTGGCACAGACGGCCAAGCAGCTCGCCCCCGACGACCCGCGCATATCGGACACACTCGGCTGGATCCTGTACAAGCGCGGCGTCTATCAGACCGCCCTCGCCCACTTGAAGGAAAGCGCTGCTAAACTCGGGAACAACCCTCAAGTCCAGTATCACCTGGGAATGGCCTACCAGCAGGTCGGCGAGAAGGAGGCAGCCCGCACGGCGCTTCAAGCCGCCGCCAACTCACCGGCCACGTTTCCGGGCAAGGAGGAAGCGCGCAAGGCCCTTGCTGAGCTGAGATAGTAGCTTCCCGAGGGTCGCCGGCTCCGAAACCGACTCCAACACCCCCGCCAGCAAGGGGGTCATCGTGCCGGTCAACTGGCCGTCAGCTACGAAGGTCAATCCGGTTACGCGAAAGCCCGTGACGTTGAATTGATTGTCGACAACAGGCGGCAGCGACATCGATTTGAATCGCGGATCTCCGGTGCCGATAAGGTACTTGTATCCACCAGCAGGCGCCCGCTCCCGTGCGGGGACGTCTCGGTGAGGCGCCTTGGTGGCTGGAAGGACTGCAGGAAAAGCAAAACCCGCCACCAGCGAGACGCGCTGGCGGCGGGTCTGAGAGGCTCGGCTTTCGGCTAGACGTCCTGGCTGGGCTTGCGGAACCGCCGCCGCGAGAAGACACCCGCTGCGGTAAGCGCAGACCCGAGCAGAAGGATCGTGGCCGGCTCTGGGACCGGAGTCAACTCGCCGGCGAACAGCAAGCCGAACGGCGTGTTGTCACCACCCCGCTGGAAGACGTCGAAATAGACCGTATTGGCCCCGGCGTTCAAGGCAACGTTGAGGACGCCCTGCTCCCCGACATCGCAGCCCACGGAACCGGCGCCGTTTGCGCAGTGCGGGTAGGGGCCGGCATTCGGGCTAATCGTCCAAGGATCGGCATTGATGCCGATTCCGGCCGTGTCATCAGCCCAGATGTTGAGCGCGAGGACGCTGGCGCTGGACAGTACCCCCAGGTCAAGGATGAACCGGACCGTCTGACTGCCCGGGAGAATATCGGCGCTATTGGCAGGCCCGTTGCCGTCCACCTGGGTGTTGGCCGCGTAGGAGACCCACACGGCACTGCTGCCGTCGGGATTGTTCCCCTGCCCCCACGGCTGGGGTGGAACAGTATTGACATTCACGACATCCGTGCAGGTCTGGGTGCCGGTCGCGCACGTGAGGTTCGCAAGTGTCCCGTCCGAATAGATCGCAATTGCTGATGCCGGCGTCATGCTGCCCGTGATCACCAGCGCTGCGAAGGCGAGAACGGCCGCCACTTTGAGCATGTGCTTGTGTCTCCTCTCAGTTTGGTCCAACACCGCCATGGATCCGTGGAGCAACAGCCATGCCGGAAGTCTGCTGCAACTAATTCCCATTAGACTCGAAGGCTTACAGGACAGGCCTCATGATCAATGCTGAAATCACTTACACAGTCCTGCTAAGCCGCTTCAGAATCCCTGACCTAAAGGTCTTAACTATCCGACAGCCAATGGTTCCACTTCCGCGTACTCCGGCCATGCTACCCGACCTCGGCGAAACTACTTCAAGCCATGTGCCAGGGACAAAGACGACGCAAGTGCTTGAGTTCCCTATTTTCCTTGTTGCTGCTACTAGGTAATTCTCTCTCCTATCAGTGGCCATGAGTACCCAGATTGGCTGCTTGCACTTTTAGCGGCAGCATCCTCGAGCCCAGACTCGCGGCGAGGGCTGCCCCACATGGATGTGGGCGCCCGACGCCGCGCCCGGGATCGCCCCCCAGGCCGCGATGAAGGGTATGCCACGGTCGCGAAGATGCTCCATGAGCGCCCGTCCCTCCAGGCTGTCCGGGTGTACGGCCAGATCGACCGCATTGCGGTGATCGAAGCCCATGCGGTCGTGCAGCGCCGTCTGCCCATAGGCGCTGATCGGGAGGCTCCGGCCAAAGCGGGTCAGGAAGAACTGTCGGAGCCGCGGGGTGTCCACGGCCAGAGACCAGGTCGCGAGCCCGTTGAACCGGGCCAGCCCCGGCGTCTCCTCGTAGCTGCCACGGGGCAGTGGGGCGAGGCGGGCCAGGGCCTCCGCCATCCGTGCCTCGCTCAGCATGCGGCCGGCCTCTGCGATCGCGGCCCGCGTATCATCCACGTTCTTCCGGGCGTCGGCGTCCGCCTTCTGACCTTCCTCGAACTCCCGCTTCGAGAGGACCTCGCGCTCGAACAGGTCCTGACGCAGCTCCGCCAGCTCCGCCCGGCGCGCCACATCGCGCTCGTAGATGGCCAGAACGCGCTCCAGCGCGGCCCGGTAGTTCAGGGTGGCCGCGATCACGTCGGACGCGGCCTTCTCGAGCCGGGTGGTCGGCTGGGCCCAGATCACCGAGGGCTCTGACGGCCCACCGAGCAGGGCACAGATGCCGATCACACTGATTAATAAGGCTTTTGTCATCCCGAATCAGTTCAGTCTACCAGCGATGAGACAGTTTTCGTCAACCGGCCGGCGCTTTAAGGTACGACGCTCGGGCCCCGATGACCCTATCTACCTGATTTCCTTTGGACAATCAACCTGGCCCTCTCCTTGCTCGCTGAGTTCACCGAGATGAAGCCCCTTCCGGACCCGGACCAGGAGCACCTGAACGGGCAGGCCGCCCGGCGATGGCTCATCGTCGTCGCCCGGGGCCAGGCGGACCTCTACGAGCATCTCGTCCAGGCCTTCTCCCGCGACAGCAAGGTCCGGGTCATCCTCGACCGCCGCAAGGACGACTCGCGAAATTCTCCGCAGGTCACCCACCGGCTCCGAACGCACGGCGCCGTGATCATTCGACAGGCACAGTAGAAGAAGTACCCGCCTTCTGACCGCAATGCGTACGATGGAGCCTAGGAGGAGGGCCGAGGTGACCGGACGGGACCGGCGACGATTCCAGCGTATCCGAACGGCGTGGCCCGCTATCCTCGAGGCGGCCGACGGCCGGGTCGGCGTGGGCCAGGTCGTGGACACGAGCCTCTCTGGGATGCGCATCGCCACCGACCTGGATCTCGAGCCGGACACTCCCCTGACCTTGCGCATCACGCTGCCGAAGGACACGGGCCGACTCGAGATCCTGGTCAAGGTCGCCCGCCGCGATCCGCACGGATTCGGTGTCGCCTTCCTCACCGCGGGCGAGGGCGAAGCCGAGCGCGTCGCGCCGTTCGTGGCGCCCGGGGATATCCGGCGCTGGGCCCGGCGCGTGGCGGTGAGCCTGCCGGTCCGGATCGAGACGGGTACCGAGGACAGCGAGGTCATCCACGGGCGAACGGTGGACCTGAGCACCTCCGGATGCCGGCTCACCACCGAGGGGCGCCTCTCCGTGAGCGACGTGGTGGTCGTCGAGCTGCCCGGCCCCGAGGTCGGGGCCACGCTCCGGTTGCCGGCCCTGGTATGGGAAGCGTATACCGGCGGGGCTGTCGTGGTCTTCGCCAACCTCGCCCGCGGGGAGTATGTGAAGCTGCGCGACTTCCTGAACCACTTCGGCTAGCAGCGGCCGTTCCTACCGAGGGGAAATGTGGGTGACGGTCAGGGGGTTTCCCCCTGACAATTCTTGCACTGCCGGCCTGCTTCAAGCCCCGTAAGCTCTTGATTTATCTCGCCGACGACCGGTGGCACATGCGTTGCTCAGTTCTGTGCGATGCTCAAATCTGCCCCCGGCCGCGTACTGCGCGTGGGCAGAACCGTGGTCACGGCTTTGCGATGGAGGGCCACCCGGCCGGAGGCTAGAATGACCTTGCGGCCAAGTGTTGGGCCCGGTGAACTTCCGACACGAGGAGAGGGTGCGATGGACCATTCCGGCGATCCGGGCGGCAGGCTCGACGCGAAGAACCCGCTGAGCAAGTGGGTCGACGAGATGCAGGGTGTGATGCAGATGATCACGACCCTCATGGAGGACAGCGACCGGCACCGCGCGGTCGCCGAGTCGGCTCAGCGCGAGCACGGCGAGCTTCGCGAGGAGCTCGATCGGCTGCGGGCCGAGATCGACGGCCATCGATCCGAGGCCGAGCGCCTCCGCGATGAGATCGAGCGGCAGCGCGGCGAAGTGGAGCGCCAGCGCGCGACGGCCGAGAGTGTCCAGCGCGAGCGCGACGACGTGCGCGCCGAGCTCGCCGCCCTCCACGCCGACAACGAGCGGCTGCGCAACGAGCAGAACGAGGCCGGCGAGACGGCCGCCAAGCTCCTCGGCGAGATGAAGGACCTCGTGAACCAGGTGGCGCACAAGTTCCAGGGGCCGTCCAAGGCGAGCCCCTTCGCTCGCGAGCCGCGGTCGCCCCAGCCCTGAGCGCTCCGATGACCTCCGACGCCGACGCGCTGAAGGCCGCGCCCCCGCGAGCCGGATCCGCGATCGGCGAGGTTCGCGCCGCCCTCGACGAGCTGCTCTCGAGCCATCATCAGACCGTCCAGCAGGAGCGGCTGCGGGCCTTCCGGGAGATGGCCGGCGAGGTCGCGCACGATTTCAACAACACGCTGTCCGGCATCCTGGCCCGCGCCCAGCTGCTCCTGGCCGACGTGCAGGACCCCGACGTGCGCCGTTCCCTACGCATGATCGAGCAGGTGGCGCTCGAGGGCGCCTGGGTCGTGCGCCGCTTCCAGGACTTCAGCCGCACGCGCCCGGCCCGGCCGTTCCAGCCCCTCGACCTCAACCAGCTCGTGGAGGAGATCGCCAACTCGGCCCGTTCACGCTGGAGCCAGCAGCTCAACGCGCGGGGCACCGCGGGCGAGGTCCGGTGCGAGACCAGTCCGGTGCCGGCCTTGTCGGGCGACATGGCCGAGCTCCGCCAGGTCCTGACCAGCATCGCCCTCAATGCGCTCGACGCGATGCCCGAGGGCGGCAACCTGACCTTCCGGACGGGGCGCGACGGCGGCCGCGTGTTCTGCCAGGTCGCGGACACCGGTGTGGGCATGAGCGAGCAGATCCGCCTGCACGTCTTCGATCCCTTCTTCACCACCAAGCGCGAGAAGGGTAAGGGCTTCGGTCTCAGCGGGGCCTACGCGATCGTGGACCGCCACGGCGGCGAGATCACGGTGGAGAGCGAGGTCGGCAAGGGCACCGTCTTCACCGTCTGGCTTCCGGTCCCCGCGGAAGCGGACGAGCCGCTGCCGTTGCCGCAGCGGCCCGTCTCCTCACCCGCGCCCGTCGCGGCCGCGCCGGCTCCGAAGCCGGCCTCGCCCGCGAAGATCCTGGTCGTGGACGATTCCGAGGAGGTCCGGGAAGTGCTCCGGGAGCTGCTGAGCCGGCACGGCTACACCGTCGTGACCAGCCCTGACGGCGAGTCCGGCCTCGTGGAGCTCGAGAGCCGGACGTTCGACCTGGCGATGGTGGATCTCGGGCTGCCCGGCATCTCCGGCCTCGAGGTCGCGCACCGGCTCAAGCAGCGGTGGGCGACGACGCAGGTGGCCCTCATGACCGGCTACGGGGACCGCCTGGGGTCCGAGGACGCGCACGCGAAGGGCGTGGACTTCGTGCTCAGCAAGCCCTTCTCGCTCGACCAGCTCCGCTCCGTCGTCGAGCACGCGCTGGCCCAGGGCAAGGGCGGCGTGCACGCCTGACCGGCGCGCTCCGCTACTCCCGACCCCAGGATACCTGCCGGGCCCGGCCGTGCGCCGCGGGCGCCGCCTTCCACGGCCCGATCGGGACGTCGGTGGCCGCCACCATCTGATCCAGGTAGATCGCGCTGGCGGTGCAGAGCCCCATCGCTTCCCCGCCCGCGTGGACGTTCAGCCAGATCGTGCGCACGTGCAGGTTGTCGTGCCCGGGGATGCGCCAGATCATGTTGGTCTTCTCGTAGGAGAGCTGCCCGTCCACCCAGCCGCGCACGACTCCGTCGGCCTTGCCCGGCGTGTTCATCTTCACGTACATCTCGATCGCGTACCAGCGGCCGTTCTCGAGCTGACCGCCGGTACCCTTGCCGCAGCCGCCCACGTCCCGGGGCACCCGGCACGAGCCGAGCGGGCTCTCGAAGTACCCCTGCCCCCAGGGCTCCGTATCCCAGACGCCCATGTTGTCGAACGAGTCCTGGTTGTAGTAGTAGAAGTAGCTCCCGAACCGGGTCTTGGCCGTCGCGCTCCGACAGGCTTGCCGGATCTTCCCCTCGCCGGCCTGGCAGTTCCGGAAGTACGCGCGCATCGACCAGCAGCTCAGGCCGTCCGCGAAGTTCCCGCCGTTGCCGCACTGTTCCTCGGGCCACGTGCGAACGTCGGCGAGGCCGGGGAACTTTCCCCCGTTCCCCGACGGCGCGCCGTCGGGTGTGCAGAGGTTCGGATCGAAGTTCGACTCGAGCCGCAGGTGGTAGCGCAGGTAGAGCGCCTGGGGCGCGAGCTTCGCGCGCTCCAGCGGCCAGTGGATGGCGAGCGCGCCCGACTGTCCCTTGCGCATCTCCACCTTCAGGCAGGAGCCGCTCACGCACCCGCTCGAGACCAGCGCGGTGCGCTCCACGTCCCTCGCTACCGCCGCCTTCGGCCGCGTGGTGGACGCCGATTTCACGTAGCCGTGCGTCCACCAATCCGCCGTCTCCCACGACTCGCAGAACACGACGTCCTTCCGGCCCGCGAGGGCGCCCTCGGCGCGGCAGTCCACCGGCAGACCTGGTGTCGGTGTCGCCATCTGCACGGGGCGGGCGCCATCGCCGTGGCTGTGGTCCACGACGACCAGCGCGAACAGCAGGAGGATCGCTACCAGCGCCAGGAGGCCGGAGCCTTTACCGCTCTCTCGATGTGCCACGCAGCCCTTTCTGAACCGGATCTAAGGTCAGAACGCGGGGTCGGCCACGACCCCGCGTTCTGGAATGGTGGACGATACTGGACTTGAACCAGTGACCCCCGGCATGTGAGGCCGGTGCTCTGCCAACTGAGCTAATCGTCCGTGG